>Ga0182740_1002748_pt1 | contig 10442 bp, 13 predicted proteins | sample eDN5th37CKraftBY_FD_128872 | JGI IMG/M metagenome (GOLD analysis project Ga0182740, IMG submission 128872) | Enriched backyard soil microbial communities from Emeryville, California, USA - eDNA 5th pass 37_C Kraft BY (version 2) (version 2) | ecosystem: Environmental > Terrestrial > Soil >...
AGCGCGCAAGAGGCCCCGGCGGCACTCGGTCCGGAGGGTGGTGAGACGGATGGGCAAGGTGCTTCTCTATCTGTTTTTGATCCCGCTGGTGGCGCACGCCGCCTGGTGGTCCTGGAACAATACGGCGTGGAGCTGGCGCACCGCGAACTGGGCGCCTTCCGGCCTCCTGAAGCCCGCCACCGCGGACCCGGAGCCCGCCGTCTACATCCTCGCCGGGCGGACGGGCGGCTGGAAGGGCATCTTCGCCCATCATACGTGGATCGTGACCAAGGAGGCCGGCGCCTCGCGTTACAGACGCTACGACGTCGTCGGCTGGGGACGGCCAGTCCGCACGGATCACCTCTCGCCGGACAGCCACTGGTACAGCAATGCGCCCGCCATCGTGGCCTCCCTCCGCGGCGAGGCCGCGACGGCCGCCATCGCCGACATCGAGCGCGCCGTCGCCGAATATCCCTTCTCGAATGCGGGCAGCTACAAGGCTTGGCCCGGCCCGAACTCGAATACGTTCATCGCCTACGTCGCCCGTGAGGTCCCGGCGCTGGCCCCGGGCCTGCTGCCGACCGCCATCGGCAAGGATTTCACCGAGAAGCTGGTCTATGTCGGCCTGACGCCGAGCCGGACGGGCGTTCAGATCCTGATCAGGGGGCTGTTCGGCTTGAGCGTCGGCTGGGTCGAGGGGGTTGAATTCAATTTTATGGGTGCCGTTGCAGGGATCGACATTCGGCGACCGGCCCTCAAACTCCCCGGATGGGGTCGCATCGGCCTGCCCTGACGGCCCAGAAATGCCGATAACAGGCCACTTTCTCTGACTTCAGCGGCCCGCGACAAAATCGTTGCCAAGGGGTGTTGACCTTATAATTCGAGCTGTATATTTTGCGCCCACTCTCACGATAGGTCGTAGGGCGCTATCGGACGGGGCTTTGCAGGCACAGAAGCCGACTTCGGCGATCATGAGCTGCCTGCGGATTAAGCCTCCGGCCCATTGCTAGCCGCCCCTAAACACTATCGTTCTCAAGCAGAGGACAATTTCGGACCAAGATCGATGCGCCGCCATGGCGGTTCGTCTGATCCTCTGGTGTTGCGAGCTGAGGGCCCCGCGAAAGGGCAACTCGGCTCGTCAGGTTTGGCGCATCCGGCTCCGGGTGGGGGTGGGTGCTCGAGGTACGGACGAGGCTCGATGCCGACGATTCAGCAGCTGATCCGCAAGCCGCGGGTGAAGCCCCGGGAGCGCAACAAGGTCCCGGCCATGGAGGCCTGCCCGCAGAAGCGCGGTGTCTGCACGCGCGTCTATACGACGACGCCGAAGAAGCCGAACTCGGCGCTGCGCAAGGTTGCCAAGATCCGCCTCACGAACGGCTTCGAGGTCATCGGCTACATTCCTGGCGAGGGTCATAACCTCCAGGAGCACTCGGTGGTGATGATCCGTGGCGGCCGCGTGAAGGACCTTCCGGGCGTGCGCTACCACATCATCCGCGGCGTGCTCGACACGCAGGGTGTGGCCAACCGCAAACAGCGCCGTTCGAAGTACGGTGCCAAGCGGCCGAAGTAAGATCCGAGGGACAAGTGGGCGCCGCCCGGTAAGGAGCGGCGCTCTCATATTTGCAGGACTGGCCCCGAGCGGGCGGCACAAGAGACCAGAAGGAACGAGCGCATGTCGCGTCGCCATCGTGCCGAGAAGCGGGAAATCAACCCGGACCCGAAGTTCGGGGATCTGGTGGTATCCAAGTTCATGAATTCGATCATGAGCGAGGGCAAGAAGTCGACGGCCGAGCGCATCGTCTACGGCGCGTTCGAGCGGATGCAGCAGCGCGCCAAGTCGGATGCGCTGCCGATGTTCCACCAGGCGCTCGAGAACGTAATGCCTTCGGTCGAGGTTCGCTCGCGCCGCGTCGGCGGTGCGACGTACCAGGTCCCGGTCGAGGTGCGCACCGAGCGGCGCCAGGCGCTCGCGATCCGCTGGCTGATCGCTGCGGCGCGCGCACGCAATGAGAATACGATGGAAGAGCGGTTGTCGGCTGAGCTCATGGATGCCGCCAACAACCGCGGCACGGCGGTGAAGAAGCGCGAAGACACGCACAAGATGGCGGAAGCCAACCGCGCCTTCTCGCACTACCGCTGGTAACCGGACGACGAGGCAACGGATATGGCCCGCGAATACGCAATCGAGGACTACCGCAACTTCGGCATCATGGCTCACATCGATGCCGGCAAGACGACGACGACCGAGCGGATCCTCTTCTACACCGGCAAGAGCCACAAGATCGGCGAGGTGCATGACGGCGCCGCGACCATGGACTTCATGGTCCAGGAGCAGGAGAAGGGCATCACGATTCAGTCTGCTGCCACGACCACGTTCTGGAACGGCAAGCGGCTGAACATCATCGACACGCCAGGCCACGTGGATTTCACGATCGAGGTTGAACGCTCGCTGCGCGTGCTCGATGGCGCCGTGTGCGTGCTCGACGGCAATCAGGGCGTGGAGCCGCAGACGGAAACCGTTTGGCGCCAAGGCGACAAGTACGGCGTGCCGCGCATCATCTTCGCCAACAAGATGGATAAGACCGGCGCCGACTTCTACATGTGCCTCGAGGACATCGGCGAGAAGCTCGGTGCGCGCGCCGTGCCGCTGCAGATTCCGATCGGCGCCGAGAGCAGCTTCAAGGGTGTCGTCAATCTTCTGACGATGAAGGCCATCATCTGGCAGGGCGACGACAAGGGCGCGAAGTTCGTCGAGGAAGAGATTCCGGCCGACTTGGTCGAGAAGGCGAACGAGTTCCGCGCGGCCATGATCGAGGCCGCTGTCGAGATGGACGACGATGCGCTCGCCGCCTACTTCGACGGCAAAGAGCCCGACATCGACACGCTGAAGAAGTGCATCCGGAAGGCGACCATCACGCGCGCCTTCTACCCGATGCTGTGCGGCTCGGCCTTCAAGAACAAGGGCGTGCAGACGCTGCTCGATGCGGTCGTCGATTTCCTGCCGTCGCCTGTCGATCGTGGCGCGATGCCGTGCACGGACGCCAAGACGGGCGAGCCGGCCGAGCGCAAGCCGCTCGACAGCGAGCCGCTGTCGCTCCTCGCATTCAAGATCATGGACGACCCGTACGGCGTCCTCACGTTCGCGCGCATCTATTCGGGCAAGCTCGAGAGCGGCATGAACGTCGTCAATACCTCGCGCGACAGGCGCGAGCGTGTCGGCCGCATTCTGCTGATGCACGCCAACAATCGTGAGGAGATCAAGGAAGCCTACGCTGGCGACATCGTCGCACTGCTGGGTCTCAAGGATACCCGCACGGGCGAGACGCTTTCGGATCCGAACAACCGCGTCATTCTCGAGAAGATGGAGTTCCCCGAGCCCGTCATCGAGATGAAGGTCGAGCCGAAGTCGAAGGGCGACCAGGAGAAGATGGGCTTGGCGCTTGCCAAGATGGCGACCGAGGATCCCTCATTCCGGGTGAATACCGATCCCGAGAGCGGCGAGGTCATCATCAAAGGGATGGGCGAGCTCCATCTCGAGATCAAGGTCGACATCCTGCGTCGTGCGCACAACGTCGAGGTTGCGACGGGTGCCCCGCAGGTCGCCTACCGCGAGACGCTCGCCCGGGCGACCGAGATCGACTACACGCACAAGAAGCAGTCGGGCGGTTCGGGCCAGTTCGCCCGCGTCAAGCTGCGTCTCGAGCCGCAGGAGCCCGGCGCTGGCAACGAGTTCGCCAGCGAGATCGTCGGCGGCACGGTGCCGAAGGAATACATCCCTGGTGTCGAGAAGGGCGTCGAGAGCATCTGGGGAAGCGGCGTGCTGATCGGCTTCCCGCTCGTCGATACCAAGGTGACGCTGTTCGACGGCGCCTTCCACGAGGTGGACAGCTCCGCGATCGCGTTCGAAATCGCGGCGCGGCAGGCGATGCGCGAGGGCTGCCAGAAGGCGGGCATCAAGCTCCTGGAGCCGATCATGGACGTCGAGGTGGTGACGCCCGGCGACTTCGTCGGCGGTGTCATTGGCGATATTAACAGCCGCCGCGGCCAGATCCGTAACCAGGAGATGCGCGGCAACGCGACTGTCATCCGGGCCAACGTGCCGCTGGCGAACATGTTCGGCTATGTGAGCCAGCTCCGCTCGATGAGCCAGGGACGTGCATCCTACACGATGCAGTTCGCTCACTATGCTGAAGTGCCGCGCAACGTCGCCGAGGAGGTCAAGGCCAAGTACGCTTGATGAAAGAGTACGCCTGATCCCCGAGGACAGAGATAGACATCACTTGAGTTCAAAGAGGACGCCAGTCGTCCAGACGCATGAGGAGAGCCTGAGATGGGCAAGGAGAAATTCGATCGCAATAAGCCCCACTGCAACGTCGGCACGATTGGTCACGTCGACCACGGCAAGACGACGCTGACGGCGGCATTGACGAAGGTCTCGGCCGACAAGGGTTGGACGAAGACGGCGATCGCCTATGACGAGGTCGCGAAGGCCTCGGAGAGCCAGGGCCGCCGCGATCCGACGAAGATCCTCACGATCGCGACGAGCCACGTCGAGTACGCGACGGAGAACCGGCACTATGCCCACGTCGACTGCCCGGGCCATGCCGACTACGTGAAGAACATGATCACGGGTGCCGCGCAGATGGACGGCGCGATCCTGGTCGTGTCCGCGGTCGACGGCCCGATGCCGCAGACGCGCGAGCACATCCTGCTCGCCCGCCAGGTCGGCGTGCCCTACATCGTCGTGTTCCTCAACAAGTGCGACATCGTCGATGACGAAGAGCTCCTCGACCTCGTCGAGCTCGAGGTGCGCGAGCTGCTGAAGCAGTACCAGTTCCCGGGCGACGACGTGCCGGTGATCCGTGGCGCCGCGATCAAGGCGCTCAACGGTGAGAAGGGTCCGCTCGCGGACGAGGCGATCCTCAAGCTTTATGAGGCGCTCGACACCTACATCCCGCTCCCCGAGCGTCCGAAGGACAAGCCGTTCCTGCTGCCGATCGAAGACGTGTTCTCGATCTCGGGCCGCGGCACGGTCGTCACCGGCCGCATCGAGCGCGGCATGATCAAGGTCGGCGAGGAAGTCGAGATCGTCGGTCTCAAGGACACGCAGAAGTCGGTCGTGACCGGCGTCGAGATGTTCCGCAAGCTCCTCGATGCGGGTGAGGCGGGTGACAACGTCGGCTGCCTCCTGCGCGGCATCGACAAGGAAGCGGTGGAGCGCGGCCAGGTGCTCGCGAAGCCCGGTTCGGTGAAGCCGCACAAGAAGTTCATGGCCGAGGCCTACATCCTCACCAAGGAAGAGGGTGGCCGCCACACGCCGTTCTTCAACAACTACCGTCCGCAGTTCTACTTCCGCACGACCGATGTCACCGGCATCGTCACGCTGAAGGAAGGGACGGAGATGGTCATGCCCGGCGACAACGCCGAGTTCACCGTCGACCTCATCCAGCCGATCGCCATGGAGGAGCGCGTGCGCTTCGCCATTCGCGAGGGCGGCCGCACGGTCGGCGCCGGCGTGGTCACGAAAATTATCGAGTAATCAAGGGAAGCGGCGGGCGCCCGGTGTTGCAAGACAACGGGCGCTCACTTTTCCAGCGGGACGAGTGAGACGATGAACGGCCAAAACATCCGGATCCGGCTCAAAGCGTTCGACCATCGAATTCTCGATGCGTCGACGCGTGAGATCGTGAACACGGCGAAACGAACCGGCGCCGAGGTGCGCGGCCCCATTCCTCTGCCGACCCGCATCGAGCGGTTCACGGTGAACCGCTCGCCGCACATCGACAAGAAGAGCCGCGAGCAGTTCGAGATGCGGACCCACAAGCGGCTCCTCGATATCGTCGATCCGACGCCGCAGACGGTGGATGCGCTCATGAAGCTGGACCTTGCGGCCGGCGTCGACGTGGAGATCAAGCTCTGACGGCTGGCCGGTGCAGATGACAGGTCGAGAGGCCTGCTTGTTGCTGCCGGACAGGAACCAGTGGCTCAGTCCTTAGGAAAGGAATGCAACGGATGCGTTCCGGAGTGATTGCTCAGAAGGTCGGGATGACGCGCCTCTTCACGGAGAGCGGGGAGCATATTCCCGTGACCGTGCTGAAGCTCGACAATGTGCAGGTCATCGCGCACCTGACGCAGGAAAAGAACGGCTACACCGCGCTCCAGCTCGGCGCCGGCAAGCGTAAGCCGAACCGGCTGACCAAGGCCGAGCGCGGCGGTTTCGCGCGCGCCGAGGTCGAGCCGAAGCGCAAGCTCGCCGAGTTCCGCGTGAGCCCCGAGAACCTGATCGAGGTGGGCGCCGAGATCACGGCCGACCATTTCGTCACCGGCCAGCTCGTCGACGTGACGGGCACGAGCCAGGGCAAGGGTTTCCAGGGTGCCATGAAGCGCTGGAATTTCGGTGGTCTTCGCGCCACGCATGGCGTCTCGGTCGTGCACCGCTCGCACGGCTCGACCGGTCAGCGCCAGGATCCGGGCAAGGTCTTCAAGGGCAAGAAGATGGCCGGCCACATGGGTGATGAGCGCGTCACGACGCTCAACCTCGAGGTGGTCAAGACGGACGTGGAGCGCGGCCTCATTCTGGTTCGCGGTGCCGTGCCCGGCGCCAAGGGCGGCTGGGTGCTGATCCGCGACGCCGTGAAGAAGGCGCCGAAGGATGCGCCGACGCCGGGTGCCTTCCGCGCGCGCGCCGCCCAGGGTGCTGGCCAGACGACGACGGAGCAGGCCTGATGCAGACGCCAGTCACCACGCTCGATGCAGGCTCGGCCGGGACGGTCGAGCTTGCCGACGCCATCTTCAATTTGGAGCCGCGCCCGGACCTCATCCAGCGCACCGTGCGCTGGCAGCTTCTGAAGCGGATGGCCGGGACGCATCATGCCCAGGACCGGTCCGAAGTGACCGTCACGGGCAAGAAGATGTACAAGCAGAAGGGCACCGGCGGCGCCCGTCACGGCGACAAGTCCGTGCCGCAGTGGCGCGGCGGTGGCAAGGCTTTCGGGCCGAAGCCGCGGAGCCACGCAGTCGGTCTGCCGAAGAAGGTGCGCGCGCTGGCGCTTCGCCATGCGCTTTCCGCCAAGGCCAAGGCCGGCGAGATCGTCGTGCTCGAGAAGGCCGCTTCGGCTGACGGCAAGACCAAGGGGCTCAAGGCGCAGCTCGCGGCCCTCGGCCTCACAAATGCGCTTTTCATCGACGGCGCCGAGCTCGACACGGGCTTCGTGCAGGCCGTGCGCAACATTCCGAATATCGACCTGCTGCCCGTGCAGGGCATCAACGTCTACGACATCCTGCGCCGCCAGAAGCTGGTGCTGACCAAGGCCGCCGTCGCCGCCCTCGAGGAGCGCTTCAAATGAGCAAGCTCAAGGCCTACGACATCATCCGCGCGCCGGTCATCACCGAGAAGGCGACGCTCGCTTCCGAATCGAACCAGGTGATCTTCAAGGTCGCGCGCACCGCGACCAAGCCGGAGATCAAGGCGGCGGTGGAGCAGCTCTTCAACGTCAAGGTGAAGGCGGTCAACACTATCGTCCGCAAGGGCAAGCTGAAGGCCTTCAAGGGCATCGTCGCGCGCCAGGGCGAGGTCAAGAAGGCCGTCGTGACGCTCGAGGAAGGGCACTCGATCGACATTACGACCGGGCTCTGAGGAATAGAGAACGACCATGGCACTGAAGACATATCGCCCGACATCGCCCGGCCGTCGCCAGCTCGTGCTGGTCGACCGTGAGCACCTGTGGAAGGGCGCGCCGGTCAAAATGCTGGTCGAGGGTAAGACCAAGACCGGTGGCCGCAACAACCACGGGCGCATCACCATGCGCCACATCGGCGGCGGCCATAAGCAGGCTTACCGTCGCGTGGACTTCCGCCGGCGCAAGTTCGACATCGAGGGCACGGTCGAGCGGCTCGAGTACGATCCGAACCGGACGGCCTTCATCGCGCTCGTCAAGTACACAGACGGCGAGCTCGCCTATATTCTCGCGCCGCAGCGCCTCAACGTGGGCGACAAAGTCGTCTCGGGCAGCGCCGTCGACGTGAAGCCCGGTAATGCGATGCCGCTCGCCTCGATCCCGATCGGTACGATCGTGCACAACGTCGAGCTCAAGGCGGGGCGCGGCGGCCAGATCGCGCGCTCGGCCGGTGCCTTCGTGCAGCTCGTTGGCCGCGATGCCGGCTGGGCGGTGCTCAAGCTCAAGTCGGGCGAGACGCGGCGCGTGCGCCAGGAGTGCATGGCGACGGTCGGCGCGGTCTCCAATCCCGATCACGGCAACATTTCGATCGGCAAGGCAGGCCGCACGCGCTGGCTCGGCATTCGCCCGACCGTGCGCTCGGTCATGATGAACCCGGTCGATCACCCGAACGGCGGCCGCACCAAGGGCGGCAAGCACTGGGCGACGCCGTGGGGCAAGCCGACCAAGGGCTTCAAGACCCGTAAGAACAAAGCGACGGACAAATTCATCGTCCGCACTCGCGCGAAGAGCAAGTAGGAGCATCGATCGTGGCACGCTCTGTTTGGAAAGGCCCGTTCGTCGACGGCTATCTGCTGAAGAAGGCGGAGAAGGTCCGCGCCGGCGGTCGCAGCGAGATCATCCGGATCTGGTCGCGCCGTTCGACGATCCTGCCGCAGTTCGTCGGCCTGACGTTCGGCGTGCACAACGGCCAGAAGCACATTCCCGTGTCCGTCAACGAGGACATGGTCGGGCACAAGTTCGGCGAGTTCGCGCCGACGCGCACCTTCCATGGCCACAGCGGCGACAAGAAAGCGACGAAGGGCAGGTAAGATGGGCAAGCCCAAAGCCGAACGGCGTCTGCCGGAGAACGAGGCGCAAGCCGTGGCGCGCAACCTGCGCGTCTCGCCGCAGAAGCTTAACCTCGTCGCCGCGATGATCCGCGGCAAGAAGGTGCAGACGGCGCTGACCGAGCTCGAGTTCTCGCGCAAGCGCATCGCCGTCGACGTGCGCAAGTGCCTCATGAGCGCTGTCGCCAACGCCGAGAACAATCACGGTCTCGACGTCGACGATCTGATCGTCTCCGAGGCTTTCGTCGGCAAGAATCTCGTCATGAAGCGTTTCCACGCCCGCGGGCGCGGCCGCTCGGGCGGGATCATGAAGCCGTTTTCGCAGCTCACCGTGATCGTGCGCGAGGCCGCCGCCAAGGCCGCGCCCGAGACCACCGCAGAGGAGGCCGCCTGATGGGCCACAAGGTCAATCCCGTCGGCCTGCGCGTCGGCATCAACCGCACGTGGGACAGCCGCTGGTTCGCGAGCCGCGCCGAGTACGGCAAGCTGCTGCACGAAGACCGGAAGATGCGCGAGCACATCCTGAAGATGCAGCGCCAGGCCGGCATCGCCAAGATCGTGATCGAGCGCCCGCACAAGAAGTGCCGCGTGACGGTGCATTCCGCGCGCCCGGGCATCCTGATCGGCAAGAAGGGCGCCGACATCGAGAAGCTGCGCGGCGAGCTCGCGCGCCTCACGCAGTCGGAGGTGCATCTCAACATCGTCGAGGTGCGCAAGCCCGAGATCGACGCGACGCTGGTTGCCGAGACGATCGCTCAGCAGCTCGAGCGCCGCGTGGCTTTCCGCCGCGCCATGAAGCGCGCCGTGCAGTCGGCGCTGCGCCTCGGTGCGCAGGGCATCAGGATCAACGTTTCGGGCCGTCTCGGCGGCGCCGAGATCGCCCGCGTCGAGTGGTATCGCGAGGGCCGCGTGCCGCTGCATACGCTCCGTGCCGACATCGACTTCGGTTACGGCGTTGCGCGCACGGCCTACGGGATCATCGGCGTGAAGGTGTGGATCTACAAGGGCGAGATCATCGAGCATGACCCGATGGCGTCCGAGCGTCGCGCGCTCGAGTCGCAGGAGGGCGGTGGCGGTGACCGTCGCCGGCGCGAGGACCGCGGCGATCGGGGTGATCGCGGCGACCGTCGGCAGCGCGCCGAATAAGGTTTGAGGAACGACTGCCATGATGCAACCAAAACGGACGAAGTTCCGCAAGCAGCACAAGGGCCGTATTCACGGCGCTGCCAAGGGCGGGACCGAGCTCAACTTCGGCTCGCACGGCCTCAAGGCGGCCGCGCCGGAGCGCTTGAGCGCGCGCCAGATCGAGGCCGCGCGCCGCGCCATCACGCGTCACATGAAGCGTGCGGGGCGCGTGTGGATCCGCATCTTCCCGGATGTGCCGGTGACGAAGAAGCCCGCCGAGGTGCGCATGGGCTCGGGCAAGGGCAGCCCTGAGCTCTGGGTCTGCCGGGTCAAGCCGGGCCGTATCATGTTCGAGATCGACGGCGTGCCGGACAACGTCGCACGCGAGGCGCTGACGCTCGGGGCTGCCAAGCTGCCGATCGCGACGCGCATCGTGACGCGCCTGCTGTGATGATCGTCTGCGGACCGCACGAGAAAGTTTGAGAGGCCTCAGATGGCGACAGAGAAATTCAAGGGCATGACGCTCGATCAGCTCGACGAGGAGCTGGTGAAG
>Ga0182740_1002750_pt1 | contig 10440 bp, 9 predicted proteins | sample eDN5th37CKraftBY_FD_128872 | JGI IMG/M metagenome (GOLD analysis project Ga0182740, IMG submission 128872) | Enriched backyard soil microbial communities from Emeryville, California, USA - eDNA 5th pass 37_C Kraft BY (version 2) (version 2) | ecosystem: Environmental > Terrestrial > Soil >...
ATGCTCACATTCGGATCGGAGACGGCGTCGGTCCTGTAGACGATGCCGAGCGGCGCCTCGCCGCGCGACACGAGCAGGAGAGCGGCCCGCACGTTGTCCGCCTGCGCGACCTTGTCCTTCACGCCGGCCCAGGCGCCGAGATGCTCGAGCGCGGCCTTGCCGTATTTTCCCGCCGGGACCGCATTCACGTGGCCCATGGCCAGGCGATTGCCACCGAGAATGGCCGCGAGATCGATCCCGGGCTGAAGCGCAACCTGCATCGTCGAGTCCTTAGGCGCAATGAGGACGAGCGCATTGCGGAGCAGGCTGACGCGGCTCTCCGGCTTGATCAGATTCTTCGAGGCCAGATCATCCATCCAGTCGAGGTCGGCGGAGAAGAAGAGATCCGCCGGGGCGCCGGCCTCGATCTGCCTGGCGAGCGCATTGCTGGCCGCATAGGAGATCGCGATCCGCTTGCCGGTCTCACGCATCCAGGAAGCGCCGGCGTCATCGAGCGCGTTCTTCAGGCTGGCCGCCGCGAAGACCACCACGTCCCGGGTCTGGGCCGAAGCACTGCCGACCAGCGCGAAGCCGGCGAGAAGCAGGCCGAAGACAGCCGTCTTCGCAATCCTGCCGATCGAAGGCCGTGTCGAGTGCATCCCCTGTCTCCTGTTGGCGAGGGCCCGCCGAAAGTCCGGCTCATAAACCGCTCCTACATGAGCCCTCATCCTGAGGAGCCGCTGCAAGCGGCATCTCGAAGGACGAGGGCGCCTCCAGGGCGCACTCTGGATGATCCTTCGAGACGGTGCTGCGCACCTCCTCAGGATGAGGTGAGAGTTTCATGAGCCAGCCTCTGCACATGGACATCCTAGCGAAGCCGTCGAGCCCTTCAAGCGGCGCGCCGTCTCGGAGACGGCTTCTTCACCATCGGGCGGACCAGCCGGTAGCCGAGCAGCACGGCTACGATCGCCGCGTAGACGATCGGCTCGGTCGGCCAGGATTTCACCACCAGCAGGAAATGCAGCGCCGCCCCGATGGCCGCGAGATAGACCAGGCGGTGCAGCTTTGCCCAGGCCTGCCCCCCCATCCGCCGGATCGCGGCATTGTTGGAGGTTACCGCCAGGGGAATGAGGATGACGAAGGTCGCCATGCCGATGGTGATGTAGGGCCGCTTCACGATATCGGCCCCGATGGCCGCGAGATCGAGGCCCTGGTCGAGCACGAGATAGGTGGTGAGATGCAGGGCGGCATAATAGAACGCCAGCAGGCCCAGGGCCCGGCGGTAGCGCAGCAGGTTGACGTTGAACAGCTGGCGCAGCGGGGTGATCGTCAGGGTGGCGATCAGGAAGCGCAGCGCCCAAAGACCCAGCGCCTGCTCCAGGTAGCGCATCGGGTCGGCCCCGAGCCGATCCTGGACGCCCGCATAGAACAGCCACACGGCCGGGATGAAGCCGACGATGTAGACGGCGATCTTCGGCACCTGAGGCAGGGCGAAGCCTTTCCTCTCGCCCTGAACGGAGGCTCGTCCCGCCATCAGTAGAGCTTCCGCAGGTCCATGCCGGTGTAGAGGCTCGCCACCTGCTCGGCATAGCCGTTGAACATCACGGTCGGGCGGCGTTTCGCGAACAGGCCGCCCTCCCCGATGCGCCGCTCGGTGGCCTGGCTCCAGCGGGGATGGTCCACATTCGGGTTCACATTGGCATAGAAACCGTATTCGCTCGGCGCCTGCTTGTTCCAGGAGGTCGCCGGCTGCTTGTCGACGAAGCTGATCCGGGTGATCGACTTGATGCCCTTGAAGCCGTATTTCCACGGAACGACGAGGCGGATCGGCGCGCCGTTCTGGTTCGGCAAGGTCTCGCCGTAGAGCCCGACGGCGAGAAGGGTCAGGGGGTTCATGGCCTCGTCCAGGCGCAGCCCCTCGACATAGGGCCATTCGAGCACCGGGAAGATCGAATCCATGCCCGGCATCTCCTCGGGCCGGAAAGCGGTCTCGAAGGCGACGTATTTCGCGCTGCCCAGGGGCTCCACCCGCTTGATCAGGTCCGCCAGCGGGAAACCGACCCAGGGAATGACCATGGACCAGCCTTCGACGCAGCGCATGCGGTAGATGCGTTCCTCCAGGGCCGACGACTTGATGAGATCCTCGATGGCGAACTCGGCGGGCTTGCCCACCATCCCATCGACCTTGACCGTCCAGGGCGAGGTCTTGAGGCTGCCGGCCTTGGCCGCCGGATCCTCCTTGCCCGTGCCGAACTCGTAATAATTGTTGTAGCTCGTGACGTCCTCGCGGCTCGTCTTCTTCTCGTCCGTCGAGAAGGGGCTCTTGGCGGCGGACAGGGGCGCGGCTTCCAGGCCCTTCGGAAGGGCGGCGGCCAGGGCCAGTCCGGCAGCGCCCGCCATCCATTGGCGGCGATTGAAGTAGACCTCCCGAGGGGTGATCTCGGAGGGCAGGATATCGTCAGGTCGGCGGATCAGCACGGCATCACCTCGTTTGGGACCCATTGTGAATGGGTACACCCGAGAACGCCAGAAGTGGTCTCACGTTTCCGTTACAGGCTTTCATTCAAGCACTTACAGCCCGAACGAACCGGCGCGTGATCTCACGAGGATTGGTGATCGCGGTCCCGACCACCACCGCGTGCGCCCCACGCCGGAAGGCCTCCGCCACGAGATCGGGCGTATCGAACCGCCCCTCCGCGACGACCGGCACCGGAAGTTCGGCGACGAGGGCCGACAGAAGGTCCAGATCGGGGCCCGGGCCCTTGCGGGATGCCGTTTCCTCCGTGTAGCCGGCGAGCGTGGTCGCCACATAGGTCGCGCCCGCCGCGTGGGCGGCCCGCCCCTCCTCCAGGGTGGCGATGTCGGCGAAGACCTCGCGGCCCAGTTCCGTCCGGATGCGGCCGATCAGGCGGTCCACCGGTTCGCCGTCGCGCGGGCGCGGCGTGGCGTCGATGCCGATGATGTCCGCGCCGGCTTTCGCGATCTGCTCCGCCTGCGCGAAGCCCGGCGTGATGTAGACCGGAAAGCGGTCGTCCCACACCTTGGAAATTCCGATGATCGGGAGATTGGTCACGGCACGGATCGCCGCCACATCGGCCTCGCCGTTGGCGCGGATGCCCTTCGCGCCGCCTGCCTCGGCCGCCTGCGCCATGGCGGACATGTAGACGGGACCGTGCAGCGGATTGTCGGCGCGGGCCTGGCAGGAGACCACGAGGGTGCCTTTCGGGATCAGCATCTTTCGTCTCCTACTTCACGGCGCCCGCGGTCATGCCCTGGATGAACTGGCGCGACAGGGCGATGTAGAGAAGCGTGATCGGCGCCGCCGCGATGGTGAGGCCGGCGAACAGCATGCCCCAATCGGTCGTGTACTCGCCCATGAAGGAGGTCAGGCCCTGCGGCAGGGTCTTGCGGCTGTCCGTCTGGATGAAGACCAGCGGGAAGAAGAAGTCGTTCCAGATCGGCACCGCATTCTGAATGGCGGCAATCGCCATGGGAGGGCGCGCCAGCGGCAGCATGACAGACCACATGATGCGGGGCTCGGAGGCGCCGTCGATGCGCGCCGCGTCCTCGAGTTCCGCCGGCAGGGTGCGCAGGAAGCCCGCCATGATGAACACGGTCGAAGGCAGCCCGATGGCCGTATAGGTGACGATCAGGCTCCAGCGGCTGTCGAGGAGGCCGAGGTCGCGCAGCAGGATGAAGAGCGGGATCACCGCCAGCTTCAGGGGCAGCATCAGCCCTGCCAGGAAGAACAGCAGGATGAACGTGTTGGTGCGCGACTCGTAGCGTGCCACCGCGTAGCCCGCCATGGTTCCCAGCACCAGGATCAGGATGATCGAGGTGCCGGTGACGAGGATCGAGTTGACGAAGTAGGTCGGCATCGCGGTTTCGCCGAGCACCTTCGCGAAGTTCCCGCCCTGCGTGAAGTCCGGCAGCGCGAAGGGATGCTCGAAGATCTCCCCCGTCGTCTTGAAGGCCGACAGAACCATCACCACGACCGGATAGAGCATGATGAAGGAATTCGCGATCAGGATGACCTGGGCGAGCAGAACGAAGGGAATGGCCTGGCGCGTGGCCGGCGTGTCGGACGTGATGGCGGTCAAAACTGGATCTCCCGACGACGCAGCCACAGGGTCAGCATGGACGCGAAGACGACGATGAAGAGAAAGAGGAGCGTGGCCAGCGCCGAGCCCATGCCGAAATTCTGGATGCTGGCGCTCTGGTTGCCGAAAGCCGTGCGGTAGAAGACGAGGCCGAGCACGTCCGTGGAGCCGAAAGGCGAGCCGTCGAGACCGACCATCACGTAAGGAATCTCGAACCAGTTGAACGCGCCGATGAAGAGCAGCGTGAAGAGGATTGTGGTGCTCGGCGCCACCAGCGGCCACACGATGTTCTTCAGAAGCTGCCATTCGTTGGTGCCGTCGAGCCGCGCCGCCTCAATGACCTCGGGCGGGATGCGTTGCATGCCGGCGAGGTACACGAGCGCCGGGAAGCCGACGAAGTGCCAGGCATTGGCCAGGATAAGCGCCCCCAGAGCGGTCGAGGAATCGCCGAGCCACGGCTTGGCCCATGAATCGAGACCCAGGGAATAAAGGGCCTGATTGATGATGCCGAAATTCGGATTGAGGAAGAGCTTCCAGAGGAAGCCGACGATGATCGTCGACAGCACCACCGGCACGAAGACCGCGATGCGGTGGAAGCGGAAGCCGAAGGGCTCCTTGTAGAGGAGCCAGGCCAGGAAGAACCCGCCGCCGTTCTGGATGATCATCAGGGCGATCAACGCATAGACGTTGTGCAGGAACGCGTTCCACACCACGGGCGCCATGGTCGCGCCGAACAGGACTTCCCTGAAATTCTTCAGGCCGACGAACGGACCGCGCGCCAAGCCCTGCCAGTCATAGAAGGCATAGGCGAAGGCCGACAGGATCGGATAGACCACGAACAGCGACATGAAGACGATGGGCGGGACGACGAGAAACGCCACCCATAGACGGTGCTTCAACGTGCGGGGCTGTTGGCGTGCGGCTTGCATGAGTGAAACCTTGCATTCAACGTTCGGGACAAAATACCGACCTCATCCTGAGGAGCCGCGCAGCGGCGTCTCGAAGGATCGTCCAGAGGGCACGGGAGGCGCCCTCATCCTTCGAGACGCTTCGCTCCTCAGAGTCTGGCCGATAAATCGGGTGAGCGCCCTTCCCTCCCCCTTGTGGGGAGGGGTGGCTGCAATGCAGCCGGGGTGGGGGTGTGAGCGCCACGCTGGTCCAGTTCAGCGCCCACACCCCCACCTCCAACTCCTCCCCACAAGGGGGAGGAGGGTTACCGGCGCATTTATCGGCCAGACTCTCAGGATGAGGGCTTCTTGTCGGATTTGCCTGAACGTTGGAAGCGGCGAGCTCTTAGGCTCGTCGCTCCATTGTTCAAACGCTTACTTCTGGAAGGGCTTGTAGTAAGTCGCGATGCCCTTGTTGATCTCGGCCGCCGCCTGCTCAGGGGTCTGCTGGCCGGCGAGCATCTTCTGCACGTTCGACTGCAGCAGCACCGAACCGCTCGGCTCCTGATAGCGGAAGCGCACGAGCATCAGGTACGACATGGCGTTCTCGGCGAGCTTCGCCACGTCCTGGGTGATCGGGTCCTCGATCTTGATGCCCTTGATCGGCGACAGGTTCTTGAGCGTGTTGGTGAAGGCCGTGCCGTATTCCGGCGTCGCGAGGAAGCGCACGAACTTGAGCGCCGCGTCCTTCTTCTCGGACTTCGCGTTCACCGCATAACCGCCGTCGTAATAGGTGGCGATCAGCGCCTGGTCGCCCGCCTTCAGGACGGGAGCCGGGAACACGCCGAGATCGAGCGTGGGGTTCTGCGTCTTGAAGTTCGCCACTTCATAAGAGCCGCCCGCGAACATGGCCGCGCGGCCCGCCACGAAGAGCTGCTGCGAGGAAGGGTAATCCACGCCGGTGAAGTTCGGCGCGAAGTACTGGCTGATGTCCTTCAACTTGGCGAGGGCGCCGACGAAGCGCGGATCGGTGAAGTTCGCCTTGCCGGACACGATGTCGGCCTCGAAGTCCTTGCCGAGCATGGACGAGAGCAGGCCGCCGACGATGGTCTCGTTCTGCCACGCCGTTGCCGTGCCGTTGGAGAACGGGTTGATGTTCTTGGCCTTCAGGGCCTGGGCCAGGGACATCATCTCGTCCCAGGTCTTCGGCGGGGTCAGGCCGTTATCCTTGAAGATCTTCTTGTTGTAGACGACGAGCTGCGCCTGCATGGCGAAGGGAACCGCATAGACCTTCCCGTCCGAGCGCAGGGTCTCGGCCGCGAGGGCGGCTTCCGGGAAATTCGCCAGTTCCGGCACGTTCTGCTTGTCGAGGGCGAGCAGGTAGCCCGGGGTCGCGATGGACTCCAGGTTGCCGTAGGCGCGCGCCTGGATCACGTCCGGCCCGCGACCGGCGGCGAGCGCCGTGGACAGGATGGTCTGGTAGTTCTCCGGCGCATAGGTCTCGAACTTCACCGTGATGCCCGGCTCCGCGGCCTGGAACTTCTTGATGATGTCCTGGTAGAACGCCTTGTCTTCCTGGCGCCAGCTCCAGAAGGTCAGTTCGGTCTGCGCCATGGCGGCCGTGCCTGAGAGCAGGAAGCCCGCGGCGGCGGCACCCATCAGAATGCGTCGGGTCAGTTTCATTGTTGGTTCCCTCATCGTTGAAGTCCTTGTCCTCCCACCGCCCCGCCCGATCCTCGACCGTGCCGGGCGGAATGCCTTCAGCCGTATGGCTCGGCCGAGATCACGAGAAACGTCGCGTCGTCGTGGGTTTTAACACGAGGATAAGCGCCCGCCATAAGGTCGCCCCGCTCTCTTTCCCGCAATTCCTGCATCAGTTCAGCCCCCTGGCCCGCCGCGAGCCGGGCATGAAGGAGGCTGTCCGAATAGGCTCCGAATACATCGACGAGCCGCATGAACCCATCGGTCGCCAGCACGATCGGAGCGCCCGCGTCCACCTGGGCCTCGAAGCGCAGCTCACGCCCGGCCCACGGCCGGCGCGGGTTCACGACCCAGTATCCGTCCGTCTGGTTGAGCCTGCCCCGATTTTCGAGGATCTGACGCCTGACCGCCTCGGGGATGGAACCCGGCTCGTGTTCGCGGGCTCCGAGGGCCGCGAGGGTCTTCCTCTCGAAGGGCTTTGCCCGCTCGTCGCTCCACCGGACGATTCCCTGTGCTGTGGGCACGAGGGCGATCACGTCGCCGAAGAAGCGACCGTGGATACGGAACCGTCCCCCCTCCTCCGGCCGGACCTCGATCAGGCCCAGGCAGGCGGAGGGCGCCTGATGGTCGTCGATCTCACTGACATGGGCGATGGCCTCCCGGAAAGCCTCATCGACGGCGCTCTCGAGCCGGTGCAGCACGGAATCGGCGTCCCCTTCCCCGGCGAGGTCCCTCAGCCGGTCGCCGACGATTCCCGCCAGCCAGGCGGCATCGCTGCCTCCCGAGGTAAGCTGCTCGTCCGAAAGTCCGGTCGCCCCGTCGATCACCCAGGCAAAAGGTCCGTGCAGGCCGATCCCGTCCTCGTTGACACGGGAGCCTGGCAGGGACAGCCGGTCCAGGGACCGGAAATGGGAAATGAGGCCAGTCGGGTTCACGGCTTAACTGGTCTCATATTGGTCGCTTCGTGTCTATACTGGTCTTAACCGCTTTTCACATGCATCCTCAGGGGCGAAAGTCTTGAGGCAGCTCGGTTTGATCAAATCCCGCACCTGGGCGTTATTGCTTTGATCAACCTTTTGTCGAAGGAAGAGCCATGGTCACCCTGGAAATCGACGGCAAGGCGGCAGCCGTGACGAACGCGGACGAGGAACAAGCCCGCGAACTCTTTTTCAGTGAGAGCTTTAAAGATGACTTAAAGTCGTTTAAGAGCGAGGGCCAGTCCCTCTGGGACGGCTCAGCTGCCTTGACGACACGGCCCGCATCGGAACACGAGATCGATGCCTTCTATGAAGCCCTGGACGAAGAGGACGAGGTCGACGAAGACGACGAAGACAATGACGGCGACCTCGATATCGATGTCGTGTTCCTGGTGTCCATCGACGAAATTGACGACGCCGCCGCCTCCGGCTGATCATTCTTATCGGAGCCCTTAGGAGGCTCCCAAACACGGTTCAGCCTCACTCACATGCCTTTTCCCAAGTCCCATCCCAGCCTCGAACGTGCCCTTGCCGACCGAGGCTACAACGACCCGACCCCGGTCCAAGCCGCCGTGCTGGAGCCGGATGCGCGCGACCGCGACCTCCTCGTCTCCGCCCAGACCGGCTCGGGCAAGACCGTCGCCTACGGCCTCGCCATGGCGTCCACCCTGCTCGGCGATGCGGAGCGATTCGACGCCCCGCGCGAGCCCCTGGCCCTGATCATCGCCCCGACCCGCGAGCTTGCCCTCCAGGTCAACCGGGAACTCATCTGGCTCTACGGCCCGGCGGGCGCCCGGGTCGTCTCCTGCGTCGGCGGCATGGACGTGCGCCGGGAGCAGCGGGCCCTGGCCGATGGCTGCCATATCGTCGTCGGAACGCCGGGCCGCCTGCGCGACCATCTGGAGCGCGGCCGCCTCGACACCTCGAAGATGCGCGTCGTGGTGCTCGACGAGGCGGACGAGATGCTCGACCTCGGCTTCCGCGAGGACCTGGAGTTCATCCTCGACGCCACGCCCGAGGATCGGCGCACCCTCCTGTTCTCCGCCACCCTGCCGAAGAACATCATCGCCCTGGCCCGGCGCTATCAGCGCGAGGCGCATCGCATCGACACCCTGGTCGAGAACGAGCCGCATGGCGATATCGAGTATCGCGCGCTCAGGATCGCTCCCAACGAGGTCGAGCATGCGGTGGTCAACGTGCTCCGTTTCTATGAGAGCCGTGGCGCCATGGTGTTCTGCCACACCCGCGAGGCGGTGCGGCACCTGCATGCCAGCCTGATCGAGCGCGGCTTCGCGGCGGTCGCCATCTCGGGCGAGCTGACCCAGAACGAGCGCAGCAACGCCCTGCAGTCGCTGCGCGACGGGCGCGCCCGCGTCTGCGTGGCGACCGACGTGGCGGCCCGCGGCATCGACCTGCCCGATCTCGGCCTCGTGATCCATTTCGACCTGCCGAACGACCACGAGACGCTCCTGCACCGCAGCGGCCGCACGGGCCGCGCGGGCCGCAAGGGCGTCTGCGTCATGCTCGTGCCCTATACGCGCCGGCGCAAGGCCGAGAGGCTGATCGACATGGCGGGCGTCGACGTGACCTGGGCCGGGCCGCCCTCCGCCGACGACATCCGCCAGCGCGACCGCGAGCGGATGATGCAGGATCCGATCTTCTCCGAAGAGGCGACGGACGAGGATCTCGCCATGGCGAAGGCCCTCCTGGCCGAGCGCTCGCCCGAGGACATCGCCAATGCCCTGGCGCGCTTCTTCCGCGCGCGCCTGCCCGCGCCGGAAGAGATCGTCGATGCGGGTGCGGACCGCGAGCCGCGCCAGCGCAAGGACAAGCGCGAGCGCCAGGATGAGCGCCAGCGCGGCTTCAAGGAGAGAGATCGCGGTTCGTCCGGTGAAGGTTTCGAACGTTCGTCCGAGGACATGGTGTGGTTCCGCATGAGCGTCGGACGCCGCAACAACGCCGACCCTCGCTGGCTGCTGCCGATCATCTGCCGCCTGGGTCACGTGACGAAGAAGGAGATCGGCTCGATCAAGATCTTCGATCGCGAGACCAAGTTCGAGATCGTCAAGTCGCACGCGCCGAAATTCGCCGCGGCCGCGCGCAAGTCCAATGACGAGGACATTCACATCGAGCCCGCCGATGCCGGGCCGGGCAAGTCGCACGACAGGCCCCGCCGCGAAGGCAAGCCTTGGGACAAGCCGAAGGGCAAGCCGTCCCAGGAGCGAGGCGGGCCTCCCCCGTATCGGGCGGCGAAGGACAGCAAAGGTCCTAAAGATAAGCGCCCGAAGGACAAGAAGCGGTCCTCGGAGAAGCGCTCCTGATGAATGAAACAGGCCGGGACATCAGCGTATCCCGGCCTGACTTTTTCGGGAGACGGTCATGAGCCGTTCTCCCTCGACCACGTCTGTTTCCCTAACGAAACGGCCCGCGTTCTTTTCCGAATGTGCAGAAATCCGCACGATCATGACGCGTTGCAACAAACATATTGTGCATTGCAACATAGCCCCCATATGAGGCGTTACCTTTGAGATAACTCCTTACCCGAAAGGGCCCAGTCATTATGCAACGCTTAGGGCAGATGATTCGCCAATTGGCACAGTATCGCCGCCAGTGGGAAACCGTGATGAACGCGTCGAACGCGGCGTCCCCCGCCATGGGAAGCCCGTCGGCGCCGAGCCGGTTGAATGAAGTCACCGGCTTCGGTTCCAATCCCGGCAATCTGAGAATGCTGACTTACGTTCCGGAAAGCCTGCCGCGCTCCCCCGCTCTCGTGGTCGTCCTGCATGGCTGCACGCA
>Ga0182740_1002751_pt1 | contig 10438 bp, 9 predicted proteins | sample eDN5th37CKraftBY_FD_128872 | JGI IMG/M metagenome (GOLD analysis project Ga0182740, IMG submission 128872) | Enriched backyard soil microbial communities from Emeryville, California, USA - eDNA 5th pass 37_C Kraft BY (version 2) (version 2) | ecosystem: Environmental > Terrestrial > Soil >...
GCGTTGCGACGCCGCCGCAGCTCGCGCCGAAGAAGGCACTGAAGGACTGGATCAAGGCGACGCAAGCATCGATCGTGCTTGGCACCGATCCCGTCGAGGCAGTGCGCAATGCCGATTGCGTCATCACCGACACCTGGATGTCGATGGGCGACAAGGATGCCGAGCAGCGCCACAATCTGCTCAAGCCTTATCAGGTGAACGAGAAGCTGATGTCGCTTGCCAAGCCCGATGCGATTTTCATGCATTGCCTGCCGGCGCATCGCGGCGAGGAGGTCACGGACGACGTGATCGACGGGCCGCAGTCTGTGGTGTTCGATGAGGCGGAAAACCGTCTCCACGCGCACAAGGGCATTCTTGCCTGGTGCCTCGGCGCGGTCGGCTGAACGACAGCACGCTTGGATCACATCTGGGCTGCGCTTGAATCGCGGCCCGTGCTTCCTAAATTGCGGTCTTGCTTTCAGAGCGTTTTCAGCGAAGCGGGAACCGGTTCGCGTCAAGAAAACGCGTCAAAATAAAAAGAGTGGTGGTTCGAGAGGTTCGCTTCATTGTCTCAGCGAGTCCTTCAAGCGAACTTCGGATTCAGGACACTAGAAAAGGACGCCTTATGGCGGATCAAGATGCTATTCGCGCACCGTCGGCTGTACCGGTCGACGATGCGGTGCTCCCGTTTGAAGTCAGCGCTCTCGATATCCGTGGCCGGCTGGTCAGGATGGGGTCTGCGCTCGACGATATTCTGATGCGTCACGATTACCCTGTGCCGGTCAGCAAGCTGCTTGGCGAGGCAATCGTGCTGACGACGTTGCTCGGCTCGTCACTGAAATTCCATGGTCGCTTCATTCTGCAGACCCAGACCGACGGGCCGGTGTCGATGATCGTCGTCGATTTCATCGCGCCGGATCGGCTGCGCGCCTATGCGCGCTTCGACAAGACGCGCCTTGCGGACAGCCTCAGCGCAGGCGAGTTGCTCGGCCATGGCCACCTTGCGATGACCATCGATCAGGGGCCGGAGATGAGCCGCTATCAGGGCCTCGTTGCGCTTGCGGGCGGCTCGCTCGAAGACGCCGCGCATGAGTATTTCCTGCGTTCGGAGCAGATTCCGACGCGCGTGCGCCTCGCCGTCGGCGAAGAGCTGCGCGGCGGCGGAGATGGTCCGACGCATCGCTGGCGCGGCGGCGGGGCATTGATCCAGTTTCTGCCGAAAGCACCGGAGCGGGCGCGACAGGTCGATCTCGATCCCGGCGACGCGCCGGAGGGGAGCGTCGCTCATGCGATCGACGAGGATGATGCCTGGGTCGAAAGCCAGTCGCTGTTCGCGACCGTCGAGGATATTGAACTGATCGATCCGGACCTGTCCGGCGAGCGGCTTCTATTCCGCCTGTTCCACGAGCGTGGTGTGCGGGTTTTCCCGACGCAGCATCTGCATGCGGGCTGCACCTGCTCGCGCGATGCGGTGGCGGGCATGCTCGCGAGCTTCGATCCGGAGGATCGGGCCGACATGGTGGAGAACGGCAAGGTCGTGGTGACGTGTGAGTTCTGCAGCTCGACCTACGAATTCACGCCGCAAGAAGCGGGCGTCGAAGGATAGGCGCGGCGCATTCGCGCATGATGAATGTGCGTAGTTGCTGGAGGCGGAGGAAAACGCCCTAGTTCAGCGTGCGACGGATGTCGGGGCTGTCGAGCGAGAACAGCGGGATGGCGAGGTCGAATGCTTCGCCGTCCTCCGTCACCATCTGATAGCTGCCCGTCATGAAACCGGAGGATGTCGTAAGCGGCACGCCGCTCGTATATTCGTAGCGCTCGCCCGGTCCGATGACCGGCTGCTCGCCGACGACGCCCTCGCCACGCACTTCTTGCTGCTGGCCGAAGCCATCGGTAATGACCCAGTGGCGGGTCTTGAGCTGGACGGAATCCGGGCCGCCATTCACGATGGTGATGCTGTAGGCCCAGAAAAACTGTTGCTTCTCGGGTGATGAGCGCTCGGGCAGGAACTCGGGCTCGACGAGAACTTCGATCTGGCGGGTAACGGCGCGATACATTGCTTCAATCAAATGGTTCGGTGCGCATGATAGGCCGAAGCCGCGGCAATGGCAAAATGCGTCTTGCCGTCTCATGCTCGTCTTATTGATGAGGTTCTCGTTCAAGCGGGGTTCAGATTAAGGTATGCATCCATGAGCCTCGTGTCGGCGAGACGGTTCCGTGACCGTCGTTTTGCAGAGGCTGTGGAGTTGCGCGACACTTGCCGGCTATTCGCGAGCCATCCGAACCGATGACCACCGTGATCGCGCCAGAACCGGACTCAAAAACCGCTCAGCCTGACGTCAAGGCTCCCCCTTTACCGGTGGTGGCCGGCGAGCGCGAATTGCGGCTCGATCTGTTCCGTGGCCTTGCGCTGTGGCTCATCTTCGTCGACCACCTGCCGCCGAACATCCTCACCTGGTTCACGATCCGCAATTACGGTTTTTCCGACGCCACCGAGATCTTCATTTTCATCTCGGGCTACACGGCGGCCTTCGTCTATAGCCGGGCGATGGAAGAGCGCGGCTTTATTGTTGCGGGGGCGCGCATCTTCAAGCGGATCTGGCAGATCTATGTCGCCCACATCTTTCTGTTCATGATCTACCTCGCCGAGATTTCCTATATCGCGACGAGTTTCGAGAACCCGCTCTATTCCGAGGAAATGGGCATTCTCGATTTCCTCAAGCATCCGGACATCACGATCGTTCAGGCGATGCTCCTGAAGTTCAAGCCGGTCAACATGGACGTGTTGCCGCTCTACATCGTGCTGATGCTGTTTCTGCCTGCGACGATCTGGCTGATGCGGCGCAAGCCCGATCTTACACTTGTGCTGTCGCTCGCGATTTACGCGCTGACGTGGGAGCTCGATCTCGCGCTGCCCGCGTATCCGAACGGTGTTTGGGTGTTCAATCCGTTCGCGTGGCAGTTCCTGTTTGTGTTCGGCGCATGGTGCGCGCTCGGCGGCGCGAAGCGGATGGCGCGGATTCTTGCCTCGCGGATCACGCTCGGCCTCTCGATCGCTTATCTCGTCTTTGCCTTTTATGTGACGCTGACCTGGCACGTCCCCCAGCTCCACGGCTATCTGCCGCGCTGGCTGGAAAGCTGGATGTACCCGATCAACAAGACCGACCTCGACGTGTTGCGGTTCGCGCATTTCCTGGCGCTTGCGATGGTCACGGTCCGCTTCCTGCGGAAAGACTGGCCGGGGCTGAAATCACCCTGGTTGCGGCCTCTCATCCTGTGCGGCCAGCATTCGCTGGAGATTTTCTGTCTCGGCGTGTTTCTCGCCTTTGCCGGCCATTTCCTTCTGGTGGAAACCGCGGGCGGGGCCGGGCTCCATTTCGTCATTAGTATGACCGGCATCGTCATCATGTCGTGCACCGCCTGGCTGCTTTCATGGTACAAGGTGGAGGCAAGTAAGGGCGGTAAACGGCCGATCGCGGCGGCCAGCGCCGATATGATCGGGAGCAGCCCATGAAGCGAGTTGCGGGCATCGCAGCCGCTGCAGTTCTGGTGGTGTTGGCGGCGTCGCCGGCGCACGCCGAGGCGGAGCATTCCTGCACGGTGCCTGCCTATCTCCTTGCCACCGAGAATCCGCTGCCCAAGATCGCGGAGGCGTTCAAGGCGAGGGCGCCGATGCGGGTGCTTGTGGTCGGCAGCCGTTCCTCGGCCCTGAGCGGGCCGGACGGCACCGCGCGCTCCTATCCGGCGCGTTTCGAGGTGGCCCTTCGCAACAGGTTGCCCGGGATCGAGATCAGCGTGACGACCGATCTGCACCCCAAGGAGACCGCCGCCGACGTCGCGGGGAAGCTGGAAAAGATCGCCGGGGAGCAGCATCCGACATTGGTTGTTTGGCAGACCGGCACTGTCGACGCGATGCGCGCGATCGACCCCGACGATTTCCGCACCGCGCTCGATGACGGCATCGCCACTCTGCAGAAGGCCGGCGCGGATGTGATCTTGATGAACCTGCAATACAGTCCGCGGATGGAAACGGTGCTCGCGGCGTCGCCCTATCTCGACACCATGCGGGTGGTGACGCAGGAGCGTTCCGTGCCGCTGTTCGATCGTTTCTCGATCATGCGCGCGTGGAGCGAGGCGGGTGATTTCGACCTGTTCGCGCAGGCGCGCACAATCGGTGTTGCTGCGCGGGTGCATGATTGCATCGGGCGCGCGCTGGCGAAGCTCGTGATCGAAGCCTCGCATATCAACCCGGCGGATCTCGGAGTCCGCTGATGCGGCGTCATCGTTTGAAGCGGCTTGTTGCGGTGATGGTGTGCGGTGTGCTCGCAGGCACACCGTGTTTTGCCGCGGGAGAGACGCCGTCCGATCATCAGGAGCAGCCACCCGCCACGCAACCGGCTGATGCGCCGGCAAGGCCGGGCCTTGCCGGCAAGGCACTCAATGCGGCGAGGAGCGTCGCGAACCGTGCCGGCGATGTCCTCACGCGGATTCCATGCCTGCCGCCGAAGGGGGCGGTGTCGGCTTCGCTGCCGCGCGTCGCGCATAAGCTCAACGCAGGCGAGCCGGTGACGATCGTGGCGCTCGGCTCGTCGTCGACCGCGGGCTATGGCACGACGTCGGCGGCCTACACCTATCCAAGCCGCCTCGCGGAGCAGTTGCGGAGAAAATATCCGTGGGCGCGTATCAGCGTCATCAATCGCGGCATGGGTGGCCAGGAAGTGCCGCAGATGATCGCGCGGCTGCAATCGAGCGTTCTCGATTCCAGTCCTGATCTCGTGATCTGGCAGCTCGGCACCAATCTCGTGGTGCGCGGCGAGGATTCCTCCACCACCGGCGCGCTTGTCGAAGCGGGCGTCGCGCGCATGCAGGCGGCCGGCGCCGATGTGGTGCTGATCGATCCGCAATACGTGCCTGCGGTGACCGCGAAGAAAGAAGGCGCGGGCAAGATGGTGAAGCTGATCCACGATGTCGCGCGGCTGCGGCACGCCTCGGTGTTCCCGCGCTTTGAGGTGATGCGGCAATGGCATGAGGACGAGAAACTGCCGTTCGAGAGCTTCTCGATTGCCGATGGTCTGCACATGAACGATTGGGGCTATGCCTGTTTCGCTCAGTTGCTTGGCGACACCATCATCAAATCCGTCAGCGATGCCAAGGCCGGTGTCGAAGCGCCGTCCAGCGTCATCGGCTTGCGGCCGATGTAACGCACAAAAAAGCCCGCCGAAGCGGCGGGCCTTTTTGTCGCGAGCAAGCCGTGCGGCTTACACTTTCTCCAGCGCGCCCTTCACGTCCTCGATCAGGTCGTCGACATGCTCGAGCCCGATCGAGAAACGGATGAAGCCGTCGCCAATGCCGAGTTCGGCACGCGCTTCCGGCGTCAGGCGCTGGTGTGTCGTGGTGGCCGGATGGGTGACGATGGTCTTGGCGTCGCCGAGGTTGTTGGAGATGCGCGCGAGGCGGAAGCCGTTGAGTGCGCGGAACGCGCCTTCCTTGCCGCCCTTCACCTCGAAGCCGATCATGGTCGAGCCGGCACGCATTTGTTTCTTCACAATGTCGGCTTGCGGATGGTCGGCACGCCCCGGATAGATGAGCCGTGTCACCTTCGGATGTGAGGCGAGGACGTCGGCGATCTTCGCTGCGCTCTCGGTCTGCGCCTTGACGCGGATGCCGAGCGTCTCGAGCCCCTTCAGAAGAACCCACGCATTGAACGGCGAGATCGACGGGCCGGTCTGGCGGAAGAACGTATGGATGTGCTCCGTGATGAACTGCTCGGTCGACAGGATGACGCCGCCGAGACAGCGGCCCTGCCCGTCGATGTGCTTGGTCGCCGAATAGACGACGACGTCGGCGCCGAGCTCGAGCGGGCTTTGCCAGAGCGGCGTTGCGAACACGTTGTCGACGACGAGGCGCGCGCCTGCTTGATGGGCGATCTTGGCGACTTCGGCAATGTCGACGACGTCGAGCGTCGGGTTGGTCGGGCTCTCAAGGAAGCAGGTCTTGGTGTTCGGGCGCATCGCCTTGCGCCATGCATCGAGGTCGCCGCCGTCGACAAGCGTCGAGGTAATGCCGTAGCGCGGCAGCAGCGTCTCAATCACGTAGCGGCAGGAGCCGAACAGCGCCTTTGCCGCGACCACATGATCGCCTGCCTGTAAGGGCGCCAACATGGCCGTGGTCATCGCCGCCATGCCGGTCGCGGTGGCACGGCCGGCTTCCGCGCCTTCCAGAGCCGCCATGCGTCGTTCGAACATTGCAACGGTAGGGTTGGAAAAACGCGAATAAAGAAAACCGGGCTTTTCGCCTTTGAAGCGGGCCTCGCATTCCTCGGCGCTGTCGTAGGTGAACCCCTGGGTCAGAAACAGCGATTCCGACATCTCGCCGAAATCCGAGCGGAGCGTACCGGCGTGAACGAGGCGCGTTTCCGGATGGTAATGAGCCATGGATGAAGTGGATGAATGACCTTTCGTGTCGGACATGGGACCTCCAATAGTGCCCCGCCTTTCACGAGGCACAAAAAAACCGGCCTGGACGAAAATCCAACGGCCGGGGGCTCAAAGGTCCGCGGCCTGTTTAGCGACTTATTTTACGTGGCTGCAAGCCGGCCGGCCCAAATCACCACGGGATAAGTAGGAGCCTTAATCCGCACGGCCCTTTCCGTCAAGCAACCCATCGGATAACGGGGTAGGGTTATGCGCATAGCTCAACCTGAGGGGACCGAATTGGCCTTCTCTCTTCCTGCCAATGCCGACGGCATTCTGCCCGACCGCATGATCGCGGCGATGGAGGAAGAGGGCCTGATTTTGCCGGCATTTCCATTCGTGGAAAGCCAGATTCAGCCGGCGAGCCTCGACCTGCGGCTGGGCGAGGTGGCCTATCGCGTGCGCGCCAGCTTCCTGCCGGGGCCCGATACCACGGTTGCCGAGCGCATCGACGAGCTCAAGCTGCACGAGATCGATATCACCGATGGCGCGGTGCTCGAGACGAATTGCGTCTATGTGGTGCCGCTTCTTGAGAGCCTCGCGCTGCCGCCCTCGATCCATGCTTCGGCCAATCCGAAAAGCTCGACCGGGCGCATCGACGTGTTCACGCGGGTGATCGCCGATGGCACCCGCCGCTTCGACATGATCGCCGCGGGCTATCACGGCCCGCTCTATGCCGAGATCAGCCCGAAGACGTTTCCGGTTCTGGTGCGGCAGGGCTCGCGCCTGTCGCAAATCCGTTTCCGCACCGGTGAACCGCTGCTCGATCATGACGAGTTGGAAGATCTGCACGCGCATGAGCGACTGGTCGATTGTGACGATGCCGATCTCGCCGGTGGCGTTGCGCTCAGCATCGATCTGTCGGGTGAGGGCTCCGGTGGCTTCGTCGGCTATCGCGCCAAGCGTCACACCGGTGTCGTCGATATCGACCGGCGCGGCGGCTACGCGATCGATGATTTCTGGGAGCCGATCAAGGCGCGGCCGGATGGCAGCCTCGTGCTCGATCCCGGCGAGTTCTACATTCTCGCCTCGAAGGAAGCCGTGCAGGTGCCGCCGGATTACGCCGCCGAGATGGTGCCGTTCGATCCGCTCGTGGGCGAATTCCGCGTGCATTATGCGGGTTTTTTCGATCCCGGCTTCGGCTATGCTGGTGCGGGCGGCAAGGGCTCGCGCGCGGTGCTCGAAGTGCGTTCGCGCGAAGTGCCCTTCATTCTCGAGCATGGCCAGATCGTCGGCCGTCTTGTCTATGAGAGAATGCTGGCCGAGCCCGATACGCTTTACGGTACTCGCATCGCCTCGAACTATCAGGGGCAGGGGCTGAAGCTCTCCAAGCATTTCCGCGCGCCCACGTGAGGCGTTTGGTTAACGCCGCTGCGTCTCGTTGCAAAATTGGCGCGGTTGGGCGATGGTGGTCCCCTTCGCGGGCGTAGTTCAATGGTAGAACGGCAGCTTCCCAAGCTGCATACGAGGGTTCGATTCCCTTCGCCCGCTCCAATCTCTTTTCCGTTCCACCCGTGATGCATTGGCAACGCTGTTCCCGCGTTCTGCATCCGTCGTGCAACACCGCACCGAAATTGTCGCGCTGAGACGCGCGTGCTCTGGACAACCTTCCGGACTCGCAACACGCTGCGGGCACGCCGATGGCACAGTCGGCGCGGGGGCGCGGGAATGCGGCTACTGACGTGTTTGCTGGCGGGGGTGTTTCTGATGGCCGGGCTGACGGCGAGCGACGCCGTGGTCCGCATCGCCAATGACCGCGGTGGGCGCATTGGCACCTATGTCGACAAGTACCAGAGCATCCGCACCTCCGGCGACATGGTTGTGATCGACGGGTTGTGCGCGTCGGCCTGCACCATTGTGCTCGGCGCCATTCCGCGCGACCGGATTTGCGTCACCTCTCGCGCGAGCCTCGGCTTTCATGCGGCATGGGACCCGGGCGCGAACGGCCGCCCCGTCACCAATGTCGAGGCGACCCGCATGCTCTATACCATGTACCCGACCTCGATCCGCCGTTGGATCGCGCAGCGCGGCGGGCTCACGCCGCGCATGATCTTCCTGCGCGGGCGTCAGCTTACGTCGATGTACAAGCCCTGCTATCTGGACGCGCGGGCTTCGGCCACGCACTAGCCACAGCGATAAAGGCTATCTTCTCGGCACTCTCGCGGTGATGTGATCGTGCATGAGCAGGGCTGCACGGCATTCGCTTGCCGTTGGCGCACTTCATCACTATGTGGTGAGCACCTTTTGCTCTCGTTTTCCGGGCGTTTTCACCATGGCCACCAGTTCTACCCGACCGGGCGTCGTTATTGCCGCGTTCACTGTCAGTCTTGCGATCGGGTTGATGGCGGTGCTGTTTCTGATGGGCGGCTTTCGCACCAATACGCCGGTCTCCACTGTCGGCGGGGCGTTCGAACTGACCGATCAGGCCGGGAAAACCGTCACCGAGAAAAGCCTGAAGGGCCGCCCGTCGCTGGTGTTTTTCGGGTTCACCCATTGCCCCGACATCTGCCCGACGTCGCTCTTCGAAATCTCGGAAGTGCTGCGCGCGATGGGATCCGATGCGACCAAGGTCAACGCCTATTTCGTCTCCGTCGATCCGGAGCGCGACACCCCGGCGGTGATGAAGGATTATCTCCAGAGCTTCGATCCGAACCTCAAGGGGCTCACCGGCTCGCCGGAGGCGGTTGCCAAGATGCTGAGCGCCTACCGGGTCTATGCCAAGAAGGTGCCGCTGAAGGATGGCAGCTACACCATGGACCACACCGCGGCGGTTTATCTTCTGGATCGCGACGGGCGGTTCGTCGCGCCGTTCAATCTGAAGCAGACGCCGCAGCAGGCCGCGACCGATCTCAAGCGCTACCTGTAATCGCGCGTTGTCGCACGGCTTTCTCGCTCAAGCGCGCCGCGTCTCCATTCTTGCAGCCTCTTTTCGCTGATGCCGGGCCAGGCGTGAATGACGCGCGAGCCCGTGCTCGGTCTTCTCCCAGTGATAGGGATCATGGAGAAGCTGCCGCAGCGCCCGCCACGCCGCGATCGAGAGCCACGCCCAGTAAAGCGGTGTCAGTACCAGCACCCACGCATGGCGAAGCAGTCCGCGGCGTGCGAGCCCCATCAGGCTGACGACGACGGTAGAGAGATAGCCGGCGGCAATCGTGGTGAAGTGCAGCTCGATGAACGGGCCGGAGAACATTGCAACCGCCGTGCTGCCGGTTGCGGCCAGCCCCGCTTCGAGAAGGCACGCCGCGATCAGGATCGGGTAGGCGAGGGCGGTGAGCACATTGCCGCCGACGAGCAGATTGAGCGTGAAGAATCCGGCGAGGCCGCTCTGCTTAATCAGACGGCGCGGCGAACGCATGTGGACGATCCAGGTCTGCATCCAGCCTTTCATCCAGCGCGAGCGCTGCCGCAGCCATGCGCCCGTATGGGCCGGAGCTTCCTCGTAAGTCGTGGAATCGAACATCACTGCGCGATAACCACGGCGTGCGAGGCGGAAACCGAGATCGGCATCCTCGGTGACGTTGTAGGCGTCCCATCCGCCGACCTCGCGCAGCACATCGGTCCGAAAATGGTTGGATGAACCGCCGAGCGGTAAAGGCAGGCCGAACTGCGAGAAGCCGCGCAGAAACACGTCGAACTGCCCGGCATATTCGGCGGTGAACATGCAGGCGAGCCAGCTATCGGCGCTGTTGTCGATGCACAGGCTGGCCTGCACGCAGGCAACATCGGTGTGATGGTGACGGAAGGCATCGATCGCGTGGCGCAGTTGCGAGGGGTCCGGCCGGTCTTCCGCATCGAACACCGCCGTAAATTCCCCACGCGCAAACATCAACCCTGCATTCAGCGCCTTCGGCTTGGTGCGCGGGCCGAACGGCGGCACGATCAAAGTTTGAACGTTTCCGGGAAGATGAAGGCGCGAGAGTGCCGCTTGCGTCTCGATGTCGTCGGCTTCGAGCAGCAGCAGAATGTCGAGCTTTTCGCGCGGGTAA
>Ga0182740_1002753_pt1 | contig 10436 bp, 7 predicted proteins | sample eDN5th37CKraftBY_FD_128872 | JGI IMG/M metagenome (GOLD analysis project Ga0182740, IMG submission 128872) | Enriched backyard soil microbial communities from Emeryville, California, USA - eDNA 5th pass 37_C Kraft BY (version 2) (version 2) | ecosystem: Environmental > Terrestrial > Soil >...
CGCGAGAATCAAGGTCTGCGCCATGCGCGCCTTCTCGGTCTCCTCACGGGCGGCGATCTCCGCCTGTTCGATGGCGCGCTGGCGATCGATCTCCATGGCCTGCGTCTCGCGCTCCTTCTGGATACGCGTCTCAGTCAGCACTTTCTCCTGGAGGATGCGGGCGCGCTCGGTTGCTTCACGTGCCGCGATCTCGGCCGCTTCCAGCGCGCGCGTACGCTCGATCTCGCGCGCTGTCGTTTCCTGCTCATTGATGATGCGCGCCTCCTTCAGGGCACGCTCCTGCAGGATGCGGGCGGTCTCCACCCGCTCTCGCGACGTGATTTCCTCGGATTCCACCGTCTGGGTCCTGGCGATCTCACGCCGGCGGACTTCGAGCTCAGAGGCGATGCGCGCCTCCGAAATGGCCCGATCATTCAAGATGCGCGCACGTTCGATGGCTTCACGAGCTGCAATCTGCGCGGATTCAGCTTCAGTCTCGCGCTCGGCACGCTCCTTCGCAAGCAGCGCGCGCTGCTGCGCGCGGCGGAACTCGACATCGCGCTCCTGTTCGAGCCGCGCTTCCTCGCTCGCACGCTCAATCTCGAGCGCCTGCTTCTCGGCCTCCAGGTTGCGCGTGCGGATCTGGATGGTCGCGTCCTGCTCGATGTCGTTGCGCAGCTTCCGGCGATCCTCGATGTCCTTGATGAGAACGGTGAGGCCTTCGGCGTCGAAGCGGTTCGAGGGATTGAAGAACTCCAGACTAGTCTGATCGATGTCGAGGATGGCGACGGATTCGAGTTCGAGGCCGTTGCGCGAGAGATCAGCTTCTACAGCCTGGCGAACGCGCTCCACATAGACCGTTCGGTTCTCGTGCATACCGCTCATGTCCATGGCGGCGGCGGCGGCCCGCATGGCGCTCTCGAACTTGCCGGCGAGGAGGGCGTGAATGCTCTCCGGTTCGAGCGTGCGGCGACCGAGCGTGGAGGCAGCCATCGCGACGGCGCGCCGCTCCGGCTGGACGCGCACATAGAACTCGGCCTCGACGTCGACGCGCATGCGGTCCTTGGTGATCAGCGCATCGTTGTTCGTGCGCGAGACCTTGAGGCGCAGCGTGTTCATGTTGACCGGCGTGATCTCGTGGATCATCGGCCAGACGAACGCGCCGCCGTCGATGACGACCTTCTCGCCGAGGAAGCCGGTCCTGACGAACGCGATCTCCTTGGTCGAGCGGCGATAGAGCCGCTGCAGGACCCAGAAGACGACCGCGATCACGATAACCGCGATGATGATCCAGAGGATCAGCTGGCCGATCACTTCGCCCGATATGGACATCACTCTTCCTCCTTACGCACCCTATCGGCAGCTACTGTTGGCCTCGACCGCGGCGGGCAATGCGCTTGAACATGCGCGTTTGTTCGGTCAGGGCGATTTCCGTTGGCAGGCGCTCCATGGAAGAAGCGCCGTAGAAGCCGTGGCAATTCGATGTGTTGTTCAGGATGTATTCGGCGTCGTCCGGCATGGCGACGGGTCCGCCATGGACGAGCACGATCGCATCGCGGTTGACCTTGAGAGCGGCTTCGGCCCAGCGCTCGACGAGCGCCGGGCAATCGTCGAGCTTGAGCGCGGTCTCGGCGCCGATGCTGCCGCCGGTCGTGAGACCGAGATGGCAGACGATGATATCGGCACCCGCGCGGGCCATAGCCGCCGCATCGTCCTCGTTGAAAACGTAGGGCGAGGTGAGCATGTCCTTCGCGTGAGCCGTAGCGATCATGTCGACCTCCAGCCCGTAGGACATCCCCGTCTCTTCGAGATTGGCACGGAACACGCCATCGATGAGTCCGACCGTGGGAAAGTTCTGGACGCCAGAGAAGCCGATGCGCTTCAGCTCGTCGAGGAACACATCCATCTTGCGGAAGGGGTCAGTGCCGTTGACGCCGGCCAGCACCGGCGTGTGGCGGACGACGGGCAGGACCTCCGCCGCCATGTCCACAACGATCTGGTTCGCATCGCCGTAAGCCAGAAGCCCGGCGAGCGAGCCGCGCCCGGCCATGCGATAGCGGCCCGAGTTGTAAATCACGATGAGATCGATGCCGCCGGCTTCCTCGCACTTGGCCGAAAGACCCGTGCCGGCGCCTCCGCCGATGATCGGGACGCCATCCGCCATCATGGCGCGAAGCTTATCGAGTATCTTCTGGCGCGGAATCACCGGTTCACCTCTCCACGGGTTCGCGCGCGGCCGTCGCCGTGCAAGTCGCGGAACGCGGCAACAAGAGCAGCCGCGAACTCCGGCGCATTGATGTGGTGCGGCACGCGAATGAGCTGGCGCGATGCTGTCTGGCGCACGGTCTCTGTGAGTGCTGCAAAGAGCGCAGCGCGCGCGGTCAGGTCGTGGAAGGGCTTGCCGGGCGCATCGAGCGCGGAGACACCGCCCTCGGGCAGGAAGAACCGGACCTGGCCTTCCATACGGTTGAGGCGCTCGCCGATCCAGCGGCCCATGCGTGTGTTTTCTTCAGGTGTCGTGCGCATCAGCGTGATCTGCGGATTGTGCTGATAGAAGAGCCGCCCCGCGTAACGCTCGGGCACAGTGTTGGGTGCACCGAAGTTGACCATGTCGAGCGCGCCGATCGAGCCAATATAGGGAATGCGCGTGCGAATGATTGCGCCGAAACGATCTTCGGTCGCAGGAAAGACGCCACCCATCAGGAGATCGCAGATCTCCGTCGTGCTGATGTCAAGGACGCCGACGATCTTCCCGCTGTCGACGAGCGCCTCCATGGCTTGCCCGCCGATTCCGGTCGCATGGAATACGAGGCAGTCGTGCGTCGGGGAAAGCGCCTTCGTGACCTGCTGCACGCAGGGCGTCGTGACGCCGAACATCGTGAGCCCGATCGCCGGCTTCGTCGAGACGCGTGGTCGCGCGGCCTGGCGGGCGCTGACCATCCCGATCATGGCCTGAGCGGCGTTGGCGAGCACTTCCTCGGTGATGGCGTTGAGGCCCTGAACGTCGGCGACCGACGGCAGCAGCATGATGTCGGAGGGGCCGACGTACTTGCTGACCTCGCCGGATGCGACCGTCGATACGATGAGCTTCGGAATGCCGACAGGCAGAGCTCGCATGGCCGGCGCCACGATGGCCGTGCCGCCAGAACCGCCGGCCGACAGTACGCCCGCAATGCCTTCCTGCCGCAAGATCCATCGACGGAAAGCTTCCGTCATGCCGGCGACGGACTGGCCGCGGTCGCCGGTGAACACGCCGGCCGCGCCGCGCGGATGGAATGCCGCAATCTGATGGGCAGGGATTTCGGCCCCTGAGTGACCGCCGGTCGTCGAGAGATCGACCATGCGCACCGGGAGACCGGCGGCGCGGATCAGGTCGCGCATGTAGCGAAGCTCATCGCCTTTTGTATCAAGCGTACCGGCAACGAGGATAACTGGTCGACCGGTGCCGGCGAGCGGCCGGATCTCGACGCTCGCGGCACCGCCGCCAACCAGCGGCCGCGTCGTGACAACACGCGCGAGCTGCTCGAGGCGGTGCACCGACATCGGCTGCGACCATCGCGTCGGGATGACCGGATTCGAGTTGTAGATCTTGAGCGGCGCGGCTCCGGCACGCGCGCTGCCTGCCGGTACCGAGGTCGTCGTCGCGGGCACAGGTCCTGCGTCCTCGTGGCCGTGCCGGCCGACGCCGAGGAGCCTCTGCTGCAGATCGCGGTCGCCGGCAAGCTCACGCGCGGCCGAGATGCGATTGATGCGGCCATTGACCATGATGGCGACATTGTCCGCCACCGCGCACGCGACGCCGATGTTCTGCTCGATGACGAGGACGTCCATGTCGCCCTCCTCGCCGAGCTGCTTCAGCATGTCCTCCACCTGGGCCACGATGACCGGCGCGAGGCCTTCCGTCGGCTCGTCCATGACGAGCAAGCGCGGATTGGCGAGCAGGGCGCGGGAGATCGCCAGCATCTGCTGCTCGCCGCCGGAGAGCTGGCCGCCGCCGTTCGACTTGCGCTCGGCGAGACGCGGGAACGTCGCATAGACGCGCTCGATCGACCACGCACCCTTTCGGCGGCCGCTCACGAGCCGCAGGTGCTCGTCGACCGTCAGCGAGGGCCAGAGCCGGCGACCCTGCGGCACATACCCGATGCCGAGCTGCGCGATGTCGGCAGGCGCGAGACCGACGAGCGACTGACCGCCAAAGCTGATCGAGCCAGAGGCGACTGGAACAAGACCCATGATGGCCTTGCACAGCGTCGTCTTGCCCATGCCATTGCGGCCAACGACGGACAGCACGCCGTGATTGAGGCTCAAGTCGACGCCCTGCAGTGCATGCGAAGCGCCGTAGTAGACATTGAGCGCGCGGATCTCGAGGGTCGAGGTGCGGGTGCGTTCAGCCATGCCCGCCTCCGAGATAGAGTTCCTGCACTTCCGCGTCGTTCTCGATCTCCTCGGGCGTGCCTTCCTTGAAGACGCGGCCGTTGTGCATCATCGTGACGCTCTCGGCGACGCGCAGGGCCACGTCCATGTCGTGCTCGATGATGATGTAGCCAATGTGGTCGGGCAGGCCCGACAGGATCGCCACCAGCTCGGCGCGCTCCGCCGGCGATAGGCCGGCGGCCGGCTCGTCGAACAGGATGAAGCGCGGCGCGCCAGCGAGCGCGAGCGCGATCTCGAGCTGACGCTGCTGGCCATAGGAGAGTGAGGAGACGAGCGTGTCGCGGGCGCGAGTGAGGTGCACGGCATCGATCAGCTCATGGGCGCGCGCGACGATCGGATCGCTCGGCCGTGGCCTGAGCAGCGAGAAGCGACCACGCGACACGCCGAGGCACGCGAGATAGACGTTGTCGGCGACCGTCATACCGCCGAACAGCAGCGAGATCTGATAGGTGCGGCGCAGGCCGCGCCGAATGCGTTCGTGAGCCGGAAAATTCGTCAGGTCCTCGCCAAACAATCGGATCGTGCCGGATGTGGGCAGGAAGTCCCCCGTCACGCAGTTGAAGAGCGTCGTCTTGCCGGCGCCGTTTGATCCGAGCACCGCGCGCCGCTCACCGGGGCGCACAGACATGGTCACGTCCGAGATGGCGGCCAGCGCGCCGAACATCTTGGTCACACCGCGAAGCTCGAGCGCATTGCCGGTGCTGACCGATCCCAGCCGATCGGCCGCGCTTCGATCGGTTGTACTAGCGATCCGGGCGCGCGTGCTCGTCATGGCCGGCGTCCTCCGCCCGTGAGAGGATCGCGGTTCGCATCGCGCCGCTCCTGATACTTGTCCCAGAGACCGAGCACGCCATCCGGGGAGAAGGCCACGATGGCCAGGAAGCCCAGGCCCACGACAAGCTTGAAGCGCTCTCCCGACATCCCGATCGCGTGCAGGATATCGGACGAGAAGACACTCAGAATGGCGTAGATGAGCGCGCCGATGAATGGGCCGATCGGACGCCTGAGCCCGCCGACCACGGCGATCACCAGAATGTCGATCACTTGCGGAATGCCGGCCGTTCCCGGCACCACCTGAGCATTCTGCCAAACGAGCAGGATGCCGCCGACCGCCGCGATGACGCTCGCAAACGTGTAGGCGAAAATGCGATGCGCGGTGACGGAGAAGCCGAGCGCACTCATGCGCCGTGGATTGTCACGCACGCCTTGCAGCGCGAGGCCGAACGGCGTGCGCGACATCCACACGACGGCGAAATACGAGAGCGTCGCGCAGGCGAGCGTCAGATAGTAGAACGGCACCGACTGTCGCCAGTCGATGTCGAACCACTTCGGCGGGATGACGTTGTTGAAGCCGGTGTAGCCGTTGAAGATCACGTAGTTCTGGCGGGTGAAATAGAAGAAGGCGGCGGCGATCGCCAGCGTGATCATGATCGTGTAGATGCCCTCGGTGCGCACGGCGAGCGCGCCGATAAGCGTGCCGAACAAGGTCGCAATCAGGATCGCAATGGGGATGTGCAGCCACCAGGGCCAGCCGAGGCTGATCTGTGTCACGCCACTCGTGCCGAGGATGGCGACGACGTAGCCGGCCGAAGCCCCGACGGTCAGCTGGCTCAGGCTCACCATGCCGCCGTAGCCGGCAAGCACCATCAGCGAGAGCGCGATCATCCCGAGGATGAAGCTCCAGCCGAAGATCTGGTAGAGCACGAAGTTGCTGGCGAAGGCAGGCATCGCGAGCAGCAGCGCGCCGAGCACCCAGACCGCCGGCGGAATGCGTTCCAGCAGGATCAGTCTTCCGGGCGCTGTTCTGGGCAAGACGTCCGTCATGTCAGCGCCGAGCTCCGAGCAGACCCTGCGGCCGGAACGCAAGGACGACAGCCATGATCAGAAACGTAAAGACGACCGAATACGTCGGCGCGTAAACGAGGCCAATCTGCTCGGCGAGCCCGATGATAAGCGCGCCGAGCGCGGCGCCGGGGATCGAGCCCATGCCGCCCACAATGACGACCACGAGCGAGGCAAGCAGGAAGCGCGTGTCCTCGCCCGGCGACAGCGACTGGAATGTGCCACCGATGATGCCGGCAATGCCCGCCAGCCCGGCGCCGAAGCCGAACACGGCGAGAAAGACGTACTGAATGTGCACACCCGAAGCCGCGAGGATGTCGCGATCGTCGACACCGGCGCGGATCAGCATGCCGAGCCGCGAGCGGTTGAGCACCAGCCACATGGCGATCCCAATCACGATGGCGGCAAACAGGATCGCGATGCGGACCTGCGGATAGGAGAGGTAGATCGCCTCGCCGTTCGAGCGGATCGCACTGATGAACGGCAAGGTCATCGGACCGCTCAACCACGGCGGTGAGAGCACCTGGTAGCTCTGACCACCCCAGTACCAAAGCATGAGATCGGCCAGCACGATCGAGATGCCGATCGTCACCAGCGTCTGGCGCAGCTCCTGGCCTTCCATGCGCCGGAAGACCTGATGCTGCAACAGCAGGCCGAGCGCGCCGACAACGATGAAGACGACGGGAAATGCGAGGAGCCAGTAGCCCGTCGCGTCGACGACGCCGTAGCCGATATAGCCGCCGAGCAGATAGAGCGAACCGTGCGCGAGATTGACGTTGCGCATGAGGCCGAACACCAGCGTGAAGCCGGATGCAACGAGGAAATAGAGCGCGCCGAGCGTGGTGCCGGAGAGGATCGCGTTGAGGAAGATGCGCTTCCGGCCCAAGGCATGCTCGAGGCCTGGCGGCCACGGCGCGATGATGAGCCACACGAAGCCGATGACCAGCACGAGAACCACAAGGGTCCCGATCGGATGGCGCGAGCTGAAGTTCTGCAACGTACTCATGCTGCCACCAGCTATGATCGACCGACACGGTTCAGCGAATGACCGTGCAACCGCCGGTCCGCCGCCAGACCCGAACGCGGGATGGGCAGCGACCCGATCAAGGCCGCAAATCGCGACGGCCGGACATCCCAACCGACGAGTTCACCGGCGCCCGCAGCCGCCATCCGCCGGCTCCAAGCGCACCACGAAATGCCACGCGTTTGCCCGACAAAATAGTCGATCGGGGCAGCTGCGATCTTATCCGACAGTCTAATGATTTCACCGGCTTGAAAGCGCGGGAAGCAAACTTATGGTTCATCCGGATAGGGCGATTTGCGCGCTGCGCCGATAAGCACTCGGCGGAACGACGCCATTGGCGATGAAAAAACGCGAGAAGCTTGCCTGGCTGGAAAAGCCGAGATCCAGGCCAATTGCGGCAACCGCCTCAGTGGTCTTCGTCAGCCGATCGATCGCCCGCTCCATCCGGAGCGAGTTCAGGTAAATGTTCGGGGTGACGCCAACCTGCTGGCGGAACAGCTTGTAGAAGTGAGGCCGGGAAAGGCCGGTCTCACGCGCCACGCTGTCGAGCTCGACGGGCTCGCACACGCGCTGCTCCAAAAGGTGAATCGCCTTGCGCAGGCGAAAATCTCGAACGCTTGCGAAGCGCTCCATGGGATCACTGCCGTGCCAGGACCGATCGAAGCAGTACTGAGTGATGGACAGCAGCCAATCGTTAATCGCCGCTTCGTTCGGGTTGCGATCGAGTATGGCGCTCACATCTATAAGGCGCGCCAGCTCATGCGACACCTCGATGTCTGCGCGACCGAACCGCAGGCTGAACGTGCGACTGCCGACAGCGCTCCAGAACCATGTCGGTCGAATGTAGAGGACCAGAACGAGGGTCTGCCCGCCTGGAGCCGGCTGATGGTAGTAGTGCGCCTGCCATGGGTTCACGGCGACGGCCCGCCTCGGTCCTAGCGGTATAGGACATCCATCGACATAGACTTCGCCGGGATTGCCGTGGACGTGAAAGAGGAGGTGTCCCTCGCGATGCGCGTGCGACACCATCGTGCGATCCATGCAATAGATGCAGGCGCGCCCAAAGGCGCCATGGAGCACGGCAATAGCTTCACTCATCGTCCTCCCATCAGCATTTCGATAGATGCTGTTTAACGGCGACTATATCGGATTGCCGAGGGGTGGCAAGCGAGCGCATTGCGGCGCACAAAACGTACTTAATAACGCCAAGCACCAAACTTGCCGGCGCATTTGCCCGACACGATCGCGGGCAAGCCAAAGAGGCCCGGGAAAGAACCGGCGGTTCGATCCCAGGGCCACTGCGACGCACGTCTCGTGCGTTGATTGGCGCTACTTACCGCCGAGGGCTTTGCAGTCCGGCGTCGTGCGGGACGGCAGACCCATCTTACGGAAAGCCTCGGGTGTCATGCCGAGCGTCTGCGTAACATTGTCGACGCGAGCCACCATCTTGTTCGACATCGTCCCATCCGCGTTCTCGGTCACTTCATTGACGAACACCGAGCCGGTGGCCTGACGATTCTCGTTGAGGGTGACGACACCCAACGGGGTCTGGAGCTTCAGCTTCGACAGCGCGGCGTGGAACTTCTTCTGGCCATCACTCAGATCGCCGTTGACCTCGTTCAGCGCCGCAATCATCGCCAGTGTGGCCACATGGTAGCCGATGCCGAACAGCGACGGCGAGGGCAATCTCTGATCGGCAGGGAAGCCATCCTGGTAGGCTTTCACGTAAGCCTTCCACTCTGGTGCGGGATTGTCGGCGGCGAATGGCCCCGACGTCGGGGTGCCGACGAGAGCTTCTTTTGCCTTGCCCTTGGAGGTCAGCACCGTCTGGTCGGCCATGATGGTGCCGCCGATCAGATTGGCCTTGCCGCCAGCCTGCTGGTACTGGTTGAGGAAGTTGATGGCATCGGTGCCGCCGACGCCGAGATAGATGGCGTCGACATCATCCGGCAGCTTGGCGATCACGCCGCCAAAGTCGCCTGAGCCGAGTGGAACCCACAGACGCTCCACGATCTCGCCGCCGGCCTTGCAGAAATCGACCGCGAAGCCGAGGAAGTTCGTGTAGCCGAATGAATAGTCCGCCGACACGGTCGCGACGCGCTTCCACCCTTTCTTCTCCACGACATACTTGCCGAGGCCTGAGCCCCACTGCGCGCCGTCCAGATTGAAGCGGAAAAAGTTCGGGGATGGATCGACCCAGGTGGTTTCCAGCGCGCCGGAAATGCCGTTGATCACGGTCTTATCGGGTACGGTTTTCGAGTAGTCGCGCATGGCGATACCCTCCGAACCCGAAAGCGGACCCAGGATGATATCGACCTTGTCCTGCTCGATGAGCTTGCGCGCCATACGCGTCGTTGTGGCGGGCGTCGTATCGGTCGGTGCGACGACCGTTTCGATCTTCTTGCCGCCAGCCTTCCCGCCCGCGAGCTTGAGTGCGAGTTCGACATTGCGTATGCCGTCGGCGCCGCCGGCTGCGAAGGCACCCTCGGTGGCAACCAGGATACCGACTTTGATGGTGTCTTGCGCGACCGCCACGCCGGGCAGCATCAACGCCAGGGCGGCAGCCGCCCCGATAAGTCGTTTCATGCCGAATCCTCCCAAGGATTACTCATTTTCGGTGGCTCGAGCGGCCACACCAATCCGCCCGTCAGTTGTCCTGCCGCGACGGTTCAATCACCATGGCCGAAAGCTCGCGCCACTCGAGAACTACATCATAGAGTTGTAAAGCTGCCAACCGGGCGGATATCCGTGCGTCTGCTTTTTTCCCGGCAGGCTGAACATGCGGCCATCGCCACATGTATCCGAGTGCTGCGCAGCGCAGCCCATAATCCTCGCGGCGACATTTACGGCAGCACGCGTCGAAAACGCTAAGCCATCAACGCCTGCCGGGAGAATTTTGGCGGAGGAGGCAGGAGTCGAACCCACCGAAAGCCGTCTCGCGACCCTCTCCGGATTTGAAGTCCGGCCGCCCCACCGGGGACGTTTCTCCTCCGTCGCGCGACGCTGCCAGAGAGCCCCCGGCAGGCACGCGTGAAAACAGGTCCCGCTTATGCGGGTTGATGCGGCGAATGTCGCCGCGACGCATGGTCAGCCCCTGGCGATCGAAGAACTCCAGGATCTGAATCGCAACCTTGCGCCCATTCTGGACACGATCCCG
>Ga0182740_1002754_pt1 | contig 10436 bp, 10 predicted proteins | sample eDN5th37CKraftBY_FD_128872 | JGI IMG/M metagenome (GOLD analysis project Ga0182740, IMG submission 128872) | Enriched backyard soil microbial communities from Emeryville, California, USA - eDNA 5th pass 37_C Kraft BY (version 2) (version 2) | ecosystem: Environmental > Terrestrial > Soil >...
AATGGTTACGCGGTGATCCGGAGGCTCCGCGCACCAGACGCCCCATAGCCGATGGTCATGCGCGACGTCGGGCATCGCCGACGCAGCCATGGGGGGCACAGTACGGAACGGCGCGGGAACGGCTAGCTCCGCCAGGATCGCCAGCGCGTCGGTATGTCCCTCGAATAGCTTGGCCAGGCTGAGATCCACCGATGCCACGCAGGCCAATGCCTGCCATCGGCCCAGGGTGTCGCCCTGGCCCGGCAGAGGCAACTGGTCAAGATCATGGTCCACCAGCATGCGCAGCGCGAGGCCGGGATTGCTCGGCTCGCGCACCCGGGCCAGAAGCAATTTCAGCGCATGCAAGGGAGATTCCAATAAGGAAACCGAACCAGGCAGATCAGTCATGGGAATTGACGAAAGGCAATGGTGATACGGAGCATGCGGATCAGTTAGCAAGCGCCGTGCCCGGGACGCAAACTAGGCCCTGGAGATTCAACAATTTGTATGGGCCTTGGCGGTAGAATCTGCCCGTCTGCAGGGGTATGGCGCGCAATTTCTCACTGCCAAACCTCGTCTTCGGTCCCGGCGCGCAAGGTGGAATCGAGCTATGTGATCTCACACTCGCCGAAATCGGGCTGATGCTTTTCGTGGCCCCCCACGGCTATCGTTCGTTTGTCTTTGCCGAGCCCACGAGTAGTGAATGAAGCTGCTGAAGCAGCGTTTTGAGGAAATGATGAATTTTTGGGTCCCTGTAATCTTCGGTACGTTCAAGCTCCTCGTGTTGGGCACGGGCATGTTCCTCGCCATTAAGTCGCATTACGACGGCGAGAAAAAAGAGAAGGCGGAGAAGGAGAAAAAAGCGCAGTGATGGAGACCTCGCTGCTATCGGGGAGGTCTCAGTTCGTGTGCATGCGCGCTCGCAGGAACCTGGGCGCGCCTTTGGCCGCCACATCGCACGGCTGCGCATTTACCTGCTGACGGCTGGCCGCTGGCAGCACGCTCATAACGTCATGGTCGGCTGGTCTTCGATCCGGAAGAACAGGGGGCTCGGCCCCATGAAGCCCGTCCCGTCCAGATACTCGAACTCGACGCGCTGCCCCGGCGAGGCTGCCTGCCCGAAGGGCTCGACCCGGTACATCGCGCCCCCGATGCGATAGTTGTGAACCAGCGTGGACGCGCCCGAGTTGGTCGTGCGCACGCGATACGTCACGGCTTCCTCGACCAGGCCGCGCACCCCATGCTTGTAGCGAGCACGCTTCAACCTGGGACTGCGCATGCCCAGGACGAGCCCCATCAGCACGAAGAAGCCGGCCAGCAGGATCAAGGGCCCCGGGAACAGGCTGCCGGCCAGCGGCAACAGGGCGAGCGTAGAAGAACTTACGCACGCCCAGTTCTTCCCTGCGCACGGCCCCGCGGTCGGCATCGCTGACTTCCTCGACCGAATTCCAGACCAGCGCGCTCATCGGGTATTCGGCCCGCAGCAGCACCGGCGGCGCGTCGGGGAGCAGCGTCAGCAGATGCAGGCGAACCGGCAGATCCGTCAGCGCCGCGGCAGCCATGGGCCGCGCCCCGTCGCGGGTGTCCCTCGTGATCTCGTTCCAGAACGGCAGAGCCACATCCACGCACTGCTCGCCAGCAGCAAGAACATCAAACCAGCGAACACCGCCGTCAGCGATCTGCCACTGCGGCCGCGGCGCAGCAGCATGTCCTCCTCGGAAAGGGGTTCTTCCGTGACTTGCACGGGCGCAGTCATCCTCGCGTCGCCCGTTCGGCCAGTCGCTGCGTCATGTCCTGCTGGCGCTGCATCAGATCAGCGATCTGCTCCGCATAGAGGTCCGTGAGATCACCGCTCAGCGGCTCCGAATCGGTCAAGTCATCGATCACGACGACTGTCCCCTCCTGATCCACGCCCCAGATCCGGCTGCCATCACCCACGATCTTCAGCAAGGGCAGGACGCCGTGCAAGCCCGCCTCGGCGAGCTGGCGCTGCTGGGCCGATATGCTGGCCCATTCAGGTAGTTCCGGAGCGTCGATGCCCAACAGCACCAAGCCTCGCCAGAAGGTCCAGGCCGGCCCTACCTCGAACTCTTTCGCGTGCGGCCAGACTTCCTCGCGCGCCATCACGCACAAACCGTTGGTGCGCTGGCAGAAGGCCGCAAACGCCGCCGGCAAGGGGAAACCGACGGCAGCCTCAAGGCGGGCGATCGCTTCCGCGTCGGGCGCGGGCGCGGCCACAACCTCGAAATACTCGGAATCCACGGGATCCAGGATCTCCCATATGCGTTGATGGAACTGTTCGGCGGTCATGGTCATGCAAGTTTCCTGAATCAAAGACAAGTCCCGGTTCGCCGCAAAGGCGGGAACCTCAAGGGCGCCCACTCCATTTGGCGGGCTATCGGCGTTGCCGCGCCTCGGCGCGACGCCGCCCGACGTGCATCAGCGTCATGCCCGAGATGGCAAGCGCGGCGCCGATGAACAGGTTCGCGGGCGTGGCCTCGCCCAGCCAGAGGCTCGAGAACAGCACGCCGAAGACGGGCACCAGCGTGATGTAGCCGGAAGCCGCCCCGGCGCCCAGCGCCTTGACCCCTTCGAAATACCACGCGTAAGCGATCGCGGTGGCGCCGAACGCCAAGGCCAGCAGGCTGCCCCAGGCGCTGGCGGGCGCCTGCCCCAGTTTTTCCCAGGCGGGCGTACCCTCTACGATCAGGCTGGTCAGCAGCAGCATGAGCGCGCCGATAACAGTGGTGACTGTTGTCGTGGTCAAGGCGTCCACACCCTTGAGCACCAGCCGGCCGATCAACGTATAGGCCACCCAGCATGCCACACAGCCAAGCAACAGCAGTTCACCGATGCCCACCCCAGTGCCAGTCTGCGAGCCACCGCCGCCAATGGCGATATACGCGCCTACGGCCGACAGGACCATGCCGGCCAGGATGGCGGGATTGAGGTGCTCGCGGAACAGAATCGCGGCCAGCAGCAGGGTCGCGCCTGGATTCAGGGTCACCACGATAGCGGCCTTGCCGGCGGGCACCAGTTGCAGGCTCAACATGAAAAAGCTGGAGTAGCCGAAGACACCCGTCAGGGCAGCCGCGGCCAGGCCGAGCCATTGATTGCGGGACAGCGACTTCAGGCCCCGCAGCGCCGAAGCGCGATGCATCCACAAGACCAACGCCACACTGGCCAACAGGAATCGGAGGCTGGCCGCGGCCAGCGGGGCCATCGACTGGGCGACGACCTTGCCCCAGGACCACGACGCGCCCCATAGCGCTGCCATGCCGACCAGGCGCAGGTGCGTGGCCATCAACGTGTTTTTCATGTGTGCTTCGATGGTGAGCGGCGGAGATCGCACGAGGGAGCCGTGCAAAGACAATGCGTCGAGGTCGCCAATCCGTGGCAGCCGTCAACGCCCGTGCGAGATTTTAGCTGGCCGCGGCAAACGTGCCGCCGGCCAGGAGATCGCATGGGGGAGTCTGCGCTGCATTCCGGAATTCCTGCTCCGGTCGCAACCGCTCAGTCGCTCAGTCGCTCAGTGAGCCAAATCCCAAATCGAATGGGATCCGGCGCATGCCAACGTAGCACGTCGATGTTTTCTCAAGGCCGCAGTGCAATGCCGCTGGCGATCACCTTGAGATCCGCGCCTTCCTTATCCATGCTGGCAGCGAACGCGGGTGCATCCTCGTAAGTGTCCGTGGTGAAGAACTGCTTTTCCATCACTTCCCGCAGTTCCGGATCGCGCATGGACTTCTCAGTCGCCTCGCGCAGCACCTGCACCACGGCGTCCGGCGTGTCGTTGGGCACGGCCAGCCCGCGCCAGGTTCCTAGAACCAGGTCCATATTCCGCTCGCGCAGCGTGGGCGTATTGTCCAAGCCTTTGATCCGCTTTTCCGACATGACGCCCAGGGCCCTGAGCTTGCCCGAATTCACATAGGGAATCACCTCCGGCGCGCTCGCGATCACGGCATCGATGTGCCCGCCCAGCAAACCGAGCAGCGCCGGCGCTCCACCCTGGTAGGGAATGTAGTTGAACGTGGCCTTTCCCTTCTCGGCCAGCGCGGCCGAAGCCATGTGCCACATCGACCCCTGGCCCGCGTTGCCGATCTGGATGTTGGCGTCGGGCTTGCGCGCCTGGGCCAGGAAGTCCTCGATGCTGGCATACGGAGAATCGCTGCGCACCACGATCACCGCCGGGTCCGCGTTCAGTTTGGCTATCGGGCGCAACGCATGCTGATCAAACTTGGCCAGGCCGAGGTGATGCAGGAAGGTCAACTCCACCGTCGTCAGCGCCACCTTGTAGCCGTCCGGCTTGGCGCGGATAACTTCCTGCCAGCCGATAACGCCGGCCGCGCCGGGCTTGTTGACGATGACGATGCCCTGGGGCAGCACCTTGGCAGCCGCCTTGGAAAAGGCCCTGGCCATGACGTCCGCGCCGCCGCCGGCCTGGTAGGGCACGACCAGCTGGATCGGATGCTGCGGATAGTCGCCGGCCCCGGCCAGCGCAGGCGCCGCGGCCAGCGCCAGCATGGCCATGCCAGCAAGCAGCTGCCTGCGGCGCGCCGGCACCGATGTCTTCGAAAGGGATTGGTGCATGAGAGTCTCCAGTTTTCTTATGTTCAGGAATCGTTGTCAGGCGGGCAGCAGGATGGATGCGTCCACGTCCCGTATGTCGGTCTTTCCGCAGAACGCCATCGTCAGGTCGAGCTCCTTGCGGATGATCTCCAGCGTCCGCGCCACGCCCTGCTCGCCCATGGCGCCCAGGCCGTACAGCATGGCCCGGCCGATATAGACGCCCTTGGCGCCCAGCGCGACGGCCTTGAGCACGTCCTGACCGGAGCGCACGCCGCCGTCCATGTGGACCTCAATGTCCGAGCCCACCGCCTGGGCGATCGCCGGCAGCGCGCGGATCGAGGACGGCGCACCGTCCAGCTGCCGCCCGCCGTGGTTGGACACGATCAGGGCATCGGCGCCGCTGGCCACCGCCAGCCGCGCGTCCTCCACGTCCTGGATGCCCTTCAGGATCAGCTTGCCTTTCCACAACCGGCGGATCCAGGCGATGTCTTCCCAGCTCAGCGCCGGGTCGTATTGTTGCGAGCTCCATTCGGCCAGCGAGGTCATGTTGTCGACGCCGTCGACGTGGCCAATGATGTTGCCGAAGGTATGCCTGCGGGTTCCCAGCATTCCTAGGCACCAGCGCGGCTTTCCGGCCATATTCAGCAGATTGAGCAAGGTGAGCCGGGGTGGCGCGGAGAGGCCGTTCTTCAGGTCCTTGTGGCGCTGGCCGCTGATCTGGAGATCCAACGTCACGACCAGCGCGGAGCAGCCCGCGGCGGCGGCCCGTTCGATCAACCGCTGGACGAACTTGCGGTCGCGCATCACGTACAGCTGGAACCAGAACGGATGCCCGTCCGTGCCCTCGGCCACGTCCTCGATGGAGCAGATGCTGACCGTAGACAGGGTGAACGGCACGCCGAAGGCCTTGGCCGCGCGCGCCGCCAGGATTTCGCCGTCGGCGTGCTGCATGCCGGTCAGGCCCGTGGGCGCGATGGCCACCGGCATCGCCACGTCCTGGCCGACCATGGTAGATGCCACGGAGCGGCGCGAAAGATCGCGCGCCACCCGCTGGCGCAACAGGATGCGCTGGAAGTCCGCGGTATTGGCCCGGTAGGTGCTTTCGGTCCAGGAGCCCACATCCACATAATCGTAGAACATGCGAGGCACGCGCTTTTCCGCCAGCGCGCGCAGGTCCTCGACGCAGGTGATGGTTCGCTTCATGCGTCCTCTCCCTTGGCGCCGGCCCGTCCCATTTCGTACAGGCGGATGAGGGATGCCGAATCGGCAAGCGCTCCGCCCGCTTCGACGTAGCGCGAAAACAGCCTCGCTGCCTCCTCCACCATGGGCAGATCGCAACCCGCCTCGCGGGCGTGCGCCTGCACCGCCGACATGTCCTTGGCCAGCTGGCGCGCATAGCCGATAGGGGGATCGAAACGCCGCTCAAGAATGCGCGGGTAAAGTTTCTGCAGCAGCACGCTGTCCGCGAACCCTCCCTTCAGGCAGTCGGGCAGCCTTGCCGCGTCGATGCCGGACGCCTCCGCCAATAGCACGGCCTCGCTCATGAGCGCGAAGCCCGCACCGACGATGGCCTGGTTGATGATCTTCGCTGTCTGTCCGGCGCCGACAGGTCCCATGAGCGTCACTTGGCTGCCCAGCGCCTGTAGCACAGGACGGGCCTGCTCGAAATTCTCCGGGCTCGCCCCCGCCATGATGGTGAGCTGACCCTCGCGCGCAGCTTGCGGTCCCCCGGACACCGGCGCGTCCACCCACCCCATGCCTGCCAGCCGCCTTGCATGCTCCGCCAGCGTCCGCGTGGTGGCGGGCGCGATTGTCGAGAAATCGACGACCAGCTTGCCCTCGCCGCCGCTGGCCTGGACGATGCCCTGCGGGCCCCGGGTGCAGAAGTCGACCGCCCCGTCGTCCAGCACGCACATCAGCACCACGTCGCTCTGGCGCGCGACCTCGGCTGGCGATGCCAGCGCAATGGCGCCCGCCGTCTCCACCGAGGCCAGCCTCTCGGGCTCGCGGTTCCAGACGAATACCGGATAACCCAGGTCTCGCAGGCGCAGCGTCATGGCTTCGCCCATCAGGCCGATGCCGATAAAGCCAATGCTAGGGAAATTCATGTCAGATAAGCTCTCTTGCGGCCAGATTGCGCATCAGCGCGCCGATGCCGAAGGTCCAGGCCGGCAGGCGATTGCTCAAACCGACCCGGTTGAACAGCCCGCCCAGCCGGGCACTGTAGATGCACACCGCGTCGTCCACATGGTGGGTAAAGCCCGCGCCGGGCGCGCCGCGGTCCTCCGTCGGGGCGAACATGGTGCCGCAGAACAGGAAAATGCCGTCCGGATACTGATGGTGCGCGCCCATGGCGTGCGCGACCAGGCTCTCGGGCGAGCGGCTGATGCACTGCATAGAGCTGCTGCCTTGCAGGACGAAGCCGTCGGCGCCGGATATGGTCATTTGTACGTCGGCAGAGGCGATGTCGCGCAGCGTGAAGCTTCTGTCCAGCAAGCGCACGAACGGTCCGATGGCGCAGGACGCATTGTTATCCTTGGCCTTGCCGAGCAGCAACGCGCTGCGCCCTTCGAAGTCCCGCAGATTCACGTCGTTGCCCAGCGCGGCTCCCACGATCTCGCCGCGCGAATTCACCGCCAGCACGACCTCCGGTTCCGGATTGTTCCACTGCGATTCCGGATGCAGGCCGACGGCGGCGCAGTGGCCCACCGAGGACAGCGGCGCCGCTTTGGTGAACACTTCGGCATCGGGCCCGATGCCGACCTCCAGGTACTGCGACCACAAGCCCTTGCCCGACAACATTTCCTTCAGTTTGCGCGCCTCGTCGGAACCGGGCTCGATGGCCGATAGGTCCTCGCCTACGATGGCGGTCATCGACGCCCGGATTGCATGGGCCTTGGCGGGCTCGCCGCGGGCCTGCTCTTCGATCACGCGCTCCAGCATGCTTGCCGCGAAGGTGACCCCTGCCGCCTTGACGACCTGCAGATCGCAGGGCGCCAACAGATGCGGATGCCGCTGATCGCCACCATGGCGCAAGCTGCTCTCCAGCCAATCCTGCACCGGCCCCAGGTCCGCGCCCGGCGCGTGGGCTGCCAGCGCCAGGCGGTCTTCACGCTCCAGCAGGGCGGACAGCGTGGGCACCTGGACGCTCAGGTCAACCAGGCGGCCATTGCGCACCGCGACCACGCAGGGGCCCTCCAGGCTGCCGTCCGCGCCCCCGGGACGCCACACCCTGCCCACCAGCGCGGCTGCGGCCAGGTCTTCGGGAAGGGTGCGTTCAATTACGAATTTATCCGTGTTCATCTTCAGACAGTCACATTTGCATCACGAATCACCTGGGCCCATTTGGCTTTCTCGCTTGCGATGAACGAAGCGAATTGCGCCGGCGACCCACCGCCGTCTTCCGCGCCGAGCGACAGCAGCTTCTCGGCTACCGCCGGCACTGCCAGCGCGTCATTGATATCCCGGCTCAGCGCCTGGACCAGGGCATCGGGCATGCCACCCGGTCCCACGATCCCATACCAGACCCGGGCATCGAAACCCGGATAGCCGCTTTCGGCGAGCGTGGGAACCGAAGGCTGCGCCTGCGCGCGCCTGAGACTGGTCTGGGCGATGGGCACCACCGCCCCGCTCTGGACCTGGGGCGATGCCGACGCCATGGTTTCAAAGCTGTAGTCGATCTGGCCGCCGATCAAATCGGAGATCATGGGCGCCGATCCCCGGTAAGGAATGTGCAGCGCCTTCACGCCCGTGCGCAACTGGAACATTTCCAGTGCCAGGTGTTGTATCGAACCCGCGCCCGCCGAACCGAAACTCACCGAGCCGGGGCTTTCCTTGCAGCGCCGTACGATGGCCTCCAGCGTCTGCGCGCGCTGTTCCTTGCGACAGATGAGCAGGCAGGGCGTGGTTCCCACCAGCGTAATGGGTGTGAAGTCGCGCTCGACCACATAGCCGATCTTGGGGTACAGGCTGGGCGCCACCACGTGGTTGCTGAAATTGGTCATCAGCAAGGTCGTCCCGTCGGCTTCCTGCTTGGCCACGTACTCGGCTGCGATCACGCCCGCGGCGCCAGTCTTGTTCTCTACGACGACGGTGCGCCCCCAACGGCTGCCCAGCTGCTGCGCCAGCACCCGCGTGACCACGTCCGTCCCGCCTCCGGGCGGAAAGCCCACCACGATACGGATGGGGGCCTTGGGCAGCAGCTCGCCCGCGCTGGCGGCCCGGGCCATGCCGTGCATGGCGGCCAGCCCCGCCGCTACCAGAAATTGGCGTCGTTGCATGTCTCGTCTCCTTGGTTTCCTGCTCCGCGCCTGCTTCTTTGGTGAGGTCCGGATGGCCTCCTCAGGCTGTGGTCGAAAAAAGTATAGGAGCCGCCATTCGGCCCAACAACGTGGAATATTTCAGGCGATAGACAAGTTTTTCTCATGCACCGCTAGCTGAGTTTTTCTTGGGCAGACACCCAATTTTTCTCGGTTGAGCGCGTGGACCGCGCTTCCTACACTTTTCGCATGCGATGGCAACTTCGCCCCACCCGATACAAGGCATTCGATCCATGGAAGACGCAATCCTCCTGTCCCGAGACGAACAACAGATCGTCACCCTCACGCTGAACAATCCGCTCAAGATGAACGCCATGAACCTGGAAATGTGGCAAGGCCTGGGCGACTTGATGCAGGAGCTGGATGCCGACGACGCGGTGCGCTGCATCGTGGTGCGCGGCGCGGGCGAACGCGCCTTCTCGGCAGGCGCCGACATCGAGGAGTTCCCCCGCACCCGGCTGAACAAGGCGCAGGCCATGGCCTACGGCAAGGTGACGCACCGGGCCATGCAGGCGGTCTCGGCCAGCCGGCATCCCACGCTGGCCGTCATCCAGGGCGCCTGCGTGGGCGGCGGACTGGAACTGGCCTCGGTCTGCGACATGCGCGTATGCGGCGAATCCAGCCGTTTCGGCGCCCCGATCAATCGCCTGGGCCTGGTGATGTCCTATGGTGAACTCGGCGGCCTCGTGACCCTGGCGGGCCCCGCCGTCGCGTTGGAAATCGTGCTGGAAGGCCGCGTGTTCGACGCTGCCGAAGCCCTGCAAAAAGGCCTCGTCAACCGCGTGGTGCCCGACGCCTCGGTATTGGAGGAAGGCTACGCCGCCGCCCGACGCATTGCCGCGGGCGCGCCGCTGGTGGCGCGCTGGCACAAGGATTTCGTGCGGCGCCTGGCCCAGCCCCACCCCCTCACGGACTCGGAACAGCAAGTGGCCTACGACTGCTTCGAAACCGAGGACTTCCAGATCGGCTACCGCGCCTTCCTGGCCAAGCAGCGCCCTGCCTTCGTCGGCCGCTGAGCCACTCCGCCCACTCTTCCCTTCTTTACGATAGCGATGACTCTTCCTCTTTCCCGAATCCGCGTACTCGACGTCAGCCAGATCATGGCGGGCCCCTATTGCTGCATGCTGCTGGGCGACATGGGCGCCGACGTCATCAAGGTGGAAACGCCCGGCGTGGGCGACCAGACGCGCCGCGCCATGGGCTTCAAGCTCAAGGGCGAGGACAGCGGCGGCTTCATCGCCCTGAACCGCAATAAGCGCAGCGTGGAGATCGACCTGAAGAATCCGCAGGGGCTCGAAGCGTTCTACGAACTGGTGCGCAGCGCGGACGTCCTGGTGGAGAACAACCGGCCCGGCGTTGCCGCTCGGCTGAAGATCGACTACCCCAGGCTGCAAGCCATCAATCCGCGGTTGGTCTATGCCAGCATTTCCGGCTTCGGGCAGACGGGCCCCTGGGCGCTGCGCCCCGGCCTGGACTTGATCGCGCAAGCCAGCTGCGGCGCAATGAGCGTGATGGGCGAGCCCGGAGGCGAACCCATGAAGTCCAGCGTACCCTTCGCGGACCTGGGCG
>Ga0182740_1002755_pt1 | contig 10432 bp, 12 predicted proteins | sample eDN5th37CKraftBY_FD_128872 | JGI IMG/M metagenome (GOLD analysis project Ga0182740, IMG submission 128872) | Enriched backyard soil microbial communities from Emeryville, California, USA - eDNA 5th pass 37_C Kraft BY (version 2) (version 2) | ecosystem: Environmental > Terrestrial > Soil >...
GATGGGTTCAGCGGCATCTACCAGTTTGGTGCCACGGACTGCCGCCTGGATGACCTCTTCGCGCGCTTTGTCCGTGACCTCGGGGCGCGACCGCTCGCCATGTGCCATCCCGGTTATTCAGATACAACTCTGGCGGGGCTCGACAGCATGACTGCTGAGCGTGATGCAGAACGAGTGTTTCTGGCCGGCGAGCGGTGGTTGAAAGTGCTGGCCGCCGCTCACGTGGCGGTCGTCCCGTTCGCGGCCCTGCGGCCGCACGGGGCTTAACTGGCGCGCTCCATGCTTGGGATCAGTGGCCCAGCGAAACCAGTAGCTTGGCAACGCGCGCATAGCAGCTTCACGGATGTTTACCAATTTTTGCTTGACGTGATGATAAAGTGTCGCACATTATCCACAATGTTCTGGCACATCTGGCACCTGTGCGGGGCATCGAGGGTCGACCGGGGACAGAGTATTCGTCCATCGGTGGTCAAGCGAGGTCGGCGACATGAGTATCGAACGACTGCATCGCGCCGCACTGGCTGCCGGGTTCGCCATGGCGGCCCCGGATGACGATCCAGATATGGAGCGCGACTCCATCACGCGGCGCGCGGATGTGCCCGCGTCGGCCAATCTCCCGGCCATCGTTTCGCACCCACATCGCGTGGACTTCCGCAGCATGGAGCTGTTGGCGCCGGTTCTTGCGCTGGGAACGCGTCTGCGCGGGCGCCTCCCGCATCTTCGCGGCGGCGCGACTGCCTGAGCGGCATCGCCGAGCACCGAAATACCCCGCCTCGGCGCAGATAACTCGAGCCTTCAGTGGTCGTGCTTGAGGTGCACCGCCGCGATCGCCTTGGCGGCTCCATCCTTCCGATGCCCAAATACAACGAAGCCGCATTGCGTGCCTCTCGGCAAACAATACGGCTTGGTTGCTGTCCGAATGCCGGAGTTGCCCGTCAGGCGGACATCCCCCGGAATAGGATCAGTTAGCGCACCTGCTGCGTCGCGGGAGCAACGTCGCCCGCGCCGAGCTTGTACGACTCGTGAGCCACTTCCTTGCGGCACGCGCCAAGAGCGACAGCCGCGATCACCGTGGCAAGAACGATAGCACTCTTCATAGTCAGTCTCCCCTAGAAAGCCCCGTGATGGGATCAACTCTCAACGCAGACCCTGCTCCGTCACCGGCGCATTGGCGCCACGCTCATTGGCGCATACGACGCTAGGGTGCGCGCATGTCCCAATGGCCACATCCATGGTTGAGTTCTGAGAGTTGCCACGAATGGCTGTCCCTCAGGCTCTACCGTCGGACGTGGCAGTCGCCCTATTCTGGGTACCTGTGAGCGATGTTCAGATCAAGGATCGCGGACATTCTGTGGATGTTTTGTGCCGCTAGAGGTGCGAAAAAGACACTGAAAAGAGGCGCACGGCCTGGACCTTGTCCGAAATGTGGCGATTTAGACGGCCCTATCGATCAGAACACGGTTCAACTCAGCAGGATCAGCGTAGCAGGGGCGACCAGGCAGGGTCCGAAGCGAACGATGGCGTGCGAATCACCCGCTCGTTCCGGCCCGTAAGATCGATGGAGTAGATGCGGGGGCCGCCGTTGGCCCCCTGTTGCTCACGGAAGAACATCAGGAAGCGGCCATTGGGGGCCCAGGTGGGACCTTCATTGTGATAGCCCTCGGTCAGCACCCGCTCGCCCGAGCCATCGGGGTGCAGGACACCGATCAGGAAGCGGCCGGAGAGCTGCTTGGTGAAGGCGATGTAATCGCCGCGCGGCGACCACACCGGCGTCGAATAGCGGCCCTCGCCGAGGCTGACGCGCCGGGGGGCGCTGCCGTCCGCTTCCATGACGTAGAGGGCCTGATGGCCGTCGCGGTCCGACTCGAAGACGATCTGGCGGCCGTCGGGAGCGTAGCACGGGCTTGTGTCGATCGCGCGTCCCTGCGTCAGGCGGCGGACCTGACGGCTGCGCAAGTCCATCTCGAGAATGGAGCTGTCGCCCTCCTGCTGCAGGCTCATGATGATGCGCTGCCCGTCGGGTGAGAAGCGCGGCGCGAAGGTCATGCCCGGGAAGTCGCCGACTAAAGTGCGCTGCCCGCTCTCGATGTTGAGCATCACGACGCGCGGCTGCGCGCCGGCGCCATAGGACATGTACGTGATGTCCTGCGTGACCGGGCTGAAGCGGGGCGTCAGCACGAGTTCGCCGCCCTGGCTCAGCAGCCGCACGTTGAAGCCGTCCTGGTCCATCATCGCGAGGCGCTTGATGCGCTTCTGCTTCGGTCCGGTCTCGTCGATGAAGACGATCCGTGAATCGAAGTAGCCCTTCTCGAGCGTGAGCTTCTCCCAGACCTGATCGGCCATGATGTGCCCGATGCGGCGCCAGTTCGAAACCGTCGTCGTGAACTGCTGACCGGTGAGCTGCTTGCCGAGCACGACGTCCCAGAGGCGGAACTCGGCCCTGACGCGCCCGTCCGGGAGCTGTGACACACGCCCGACGACGAGTGCCTCCGCGCCCGAGCTGCGCCAGTCGGCGAAGCGTGGCACCGCGTTGAGGTCGCCGATCCGCTCGATGAAGCCCTGCGGATCCAGTGGCTGGAAGAGGCCCGAGCTTTCGAGATCGGACGCGACGACGCCCGCGACGTCGGCGGCAATACGGGGATCGTCCCCAAGGAAGGGCGGGATGGCGATCGGGCGCGGCCGGATGTTGCCCTGGTCGACGTCGACCTGCAGCGGTCCACGCTGCTGGGCCGCAACCGGATGGAGGGGCGCCAAGGCAGGCGCGAGCGCGGCCGCGGCGCTGATCTGAAGGGCGCTGCGCCGCGTCAGGGTGCGCTTCGTCGTCGTGCCAGACATTATGATTTCGCCCGTCCCCGGAAGATTCCTTGGACGCTGTGCGACGCCAAGGTGTCGAAAGTTTGAAGCCGGCAGCCGTGGTCGACGCCGAGACGCCGATCGGATCAGCCGAGCGTCACCCCGCATTTAGCGGCCCACCCGAGGCCTTCGAGCGTGCCTTTCCGCGGCTTATACTCGCATCCGACATAACCCGAGAAGCCGCTCGCGTCGATCTCTCTGAAGAGGAAGGCGTAGTTCATTTCCCCATCATCCGGCTCACCACGGTCCGGCGGGCTCGCGATCTGGTAGTGGCGCGCGAGATGCCCGAACTCGCGGATCGCCATGGCGGTGTCGCCCTCCTGGATCTGCCGGTGATAGAGGTCGAACTGCAGGCCGAGGCTGGGTTCGGCGACCTCGTAGATGACCGCGCGCGCGTCACCGGTGGTGTTCAGGAAGAAGCCCGGAATGTCGCGCGTGTTGATCGGCTCGATGATCACGTCGACATCGTCCTTGGACGCGAGGCGCGCTGCCCGCTTCAGATTGGCGACGTAGGTGCCCCGCTCGGCACCGTGGTGGCGCAGGCCGGGCATGGCGTGGATGCGCCGGCAACCGGTGGCTTCCGCATAGCGAAGGGCTGTTGCCACGGCCTGCTCGAACTCCGCCTCGCGACCGGGAATGGCAGCGAGCCCGCGCTCGCCTTTCGTCCAGTCGCCCGGCGGCAGGTTGAACAATGCCTGCGTCAGGCCATTGGCCTTTAGCCGCGACGCGATCTCCTCGGGCTTGTTCTCGTAGGGAAAGAGGAACTCGACGGCGCGAAAGCCGGCCTTCGCCGCGGCCTCGAAGCGGTCGAGGAACGGCACCTCCTGGAACATGAAGGAGAGATTGGCTGCGAAGCGCGGCATGGCGTGGATCCTCCCGGGTCGTGCGCTTTGATGGGGTTGCGCCGAGCATTGCAGAGGTGGCGAGCGTTGTCAGCCGATCCTAAGAGCCCGGCATGTGACCTATCGCTTTGGTGTGTCGCCGAGGGTCATGATGAAGGCCGCGAGCGCGTGCATTTCGTCCTGACTGAGATGATGGTTCGGCATCATGGGCGGCATGCTGCGCAGCCACGCGACGATCCCTTCAGGCGTCTGGTTGCGCCGTCGCGCGACGGCCGCGAACCCCGGAATCTCGTTCGCGCCCCGCTTCTCCCCCTGCCCCGGTGCCATATGACATTGGGCGCAGAGCCGCTCGGCGAGAGCACGCCCCCTTGCGACGTCATCGGCGGCGGCGCTCCCGCCCCCGAGAGCGAGCATCATCGCCGCGCCTGCAGTTCCTGCCCACCCCTGCCAGCTCATAATTCGATCCCTAAGCATCCCGCCGCCCTCTTGCCGGGCCACAATTGCCGGTGCGGCGGCTTTCGAGCAAGGGGCCATGGATCAGATCAGGCGCCGCACAACGCCTCACTTGCGCGTCGCCGCCGGCGGGGATATGCCGAAGCACCGTTCGGCCACGGATGAGCGGAGCAGGGCCCATTGACGCAGCGACCCGACGAACGTGAGGTGCGCGAGATGCTGGCGGTGCTGCGCGCCGAGCACCGCGATCTCGACGAGCGGATTGTGCGGCTCGAGGCCGAGCAGTCCAACGACCAGGTCACGATCAAGCGGCTCAAGAAGCAGAAGCTGCTGCTCAAGGACCGGATCACCGCGCTCGAGGACCAGATCACGCCCGACATCATCGCCTGATCCCCGGCGGCAGCCATGCCAGCCAGGCAGATCGTCCACACCATGCCGCGCGGGAGCGCTTGCAGCGGCCTGGAGGGATCAATAGTTTCTCATTTTTCGCCAACGGGAATGTAAGAGGCAGGAAATGGCCGGGTCGGCCGCTGACGTCGCGATCATTATGGGCAGCCGATCGGACTGGCCGACCATGAAGCGCGCCGCCGAGGTCCTGGACGAACTCGGCGTCAGCTATGAGGCGCGGGTCATCTCCGCCCATCGCACACCGAAGCGCCTCTACGACTTCGCCGTGAAGGCGCGCGATGCGGGCTACAAGATCATCATCGCTGGCGCCGGCGGTGCCGCGCATCTCCCCGGCATGACCGCCTCGATGACGCCGCTACCTGTGCTCGGCGTTCCCATCAAGACGAGCGCGCTCTCCGGCCAGGACAGCCTACTCTCGATCGTGCAGATGCCGGCCGGCATTCCCGTCGGCACGCTCGCCATCGGAGAGCCCGGTGCCGCGAACGCCGGCATTCTCGCCGCGCAGATCCTCGCCATCTCCGATGCGGCGCTCGCCGCGCGCGTCGACGCCTGGCGCGCCCGCCAGACCGCGAGCATTCCCGAGGCGCCTGAAGGTCCATGACGGCAACGCCGCCGCTCCCCCCGCATAGCGTGATCGGCATTCTGGGCGGCGGTCAGCTCGCCAAGATGCTCGTGCAGGCTGCCGCCCAGCTCGGGTTCCGCGCGGCGATCTACTCGGATGACTGGGGACCGGCGCTGGACCTCGCGTCGCGCCATCTGATCGGCCCGTACGAGAATCTCGCGCGCCTCGACGAGTTCGCCCGCTCGGTCGATGTCGTGACCTACGAGTTCGAGAACGTGCCGGTGGTCGCGGCCGAGCATCTCGCGCGCCGCGTGCCGGTGCGTCCCGGCCCGCAGGCCTTGCGCGTCGCTCAGGACCGTAGCGTCGAGAAGGCATTTATCGAGGGGCTCGGCATACCGGTTGCCCCGTTCCTTGCAATCCGTGAGGCGGGTGACGTGCCGGCCGCCGCAAAGGCAATGAGTGCGTGGCAGTCGCCGGCGATCTTGAAGACGGCGCGGCTCGGCTACGACGGTAAAGGACAGATCGGCGTCGCCACGCCGGAGGATTTGGCGTCGGCCTTTGCAGCTCTCGGCAGCGTCTCGTCGGTGCTCGAGCGGCGAATCGATTTTGCGTTCGAGATCTCGGTGATCGCCGCGCGCGGGCTGGACGGCAGCCTTGTCTGCTATGACGCGCCGCGCAATACGCATGAGGACGGCATCCTGCGCCAGTCGGTCGTTCCTGCCAAACTGTCGCCGGCGGTCGATGCCCGTGCGCGCGACGTCGCGGGACGCATCGCGAGCGCGCTCGATTATGTCGGCGTGATCGGCGTCGAGATGTTCTATCTCGGTGAGAGAGCCACGACGCCGCTGCTCGTCAATGAAATCGCGCCGCGCGTGCACAACTCCGGTCATTGGACCATGGACGCGTGCGCGGTGTCGCAATTCGAGAACCACATCCGCGCTGTCGCCGGATGGCCGCTCGGCGCGACGGCGCGCCACAGCAATGCCGAGATGCGCAATCTCATCGGCTACGAGGCGAATGCTTGGCCGACGCTCGCTGCCGATCAGGACCTTTGCCTTCACCTCTATGGCAAGCGTGAGGCGCGTCCGGGCCGCAAGATGGGGCATGTTACGCGGCTCAAGCCACGCTCCGACTGACGGTGCCTGTCATGCCAAGGAATTCATGACATGCCGTAGCGTTGCTGACGCGCAGGCAACCATAGCAACGATGGCCGCCGCCGCGACGACGATCAGGAAGATGACGAGAGCGCCGGGACCGGCGGCTCCGGAAATGAAGGGGCCGGCGCAGAACCACACGCCAGCGGCGACAGCGACGGCGCCCAGAAATCCGATCAGGCTTTTGAGATAGACGCCGTCGGGCTTCAAGAAGGCGCGCGCGGCAACCCAGACCAGGCCGGCGATATAGGCGAGCGCAACGATTAAATCGAGCATAGCGGCGCCTTTGAATCTGCCGCGGCCTGCGTAATCGGATGAGGCTATCAGTCGTTGATGCATATTCCGTAAAGGAATTGGCTGACCTCTGCAGAATGACGCTGCCACGCAATCCTCACTTGAGCGTCACGATGTGGTCGCATCTAGCGCGAAGGCTGATCACCCGGATTCGCGTTCCGGCGTTCGAGTGTCGACTCGTCTCCGGCTTTCGAGGATGCGGCGTCCTGCGCCGCTCTGTTGAGAGGGAAGGATACCCTATGACGAACAACCGAACCGTGATCTTGATCGCGGCGCTCGTACTGGCGCTCGCGGTGGCTTGGTATGTCGTGCCGCTGCCAGGCGACGACACGCCCTCGGCGCCGCCAGCGGCTACGGCACCCGCAACACAACCTGCGCCAGCCACCACGCCACCGGCCGAGGCACCGAAGCAGTAGAGATTGCGATATTCCGGCTGCTCGATGGGGTGTTTAAAACTCTTCGAGCAGCCGGCCGAAGCCCACCATGCGATCCTGGATGCCATTCGCGCGGAGCGCGTGCCAATAGGTCGCCGTGTTGATGGCGATCACGGGCTTGCCGAGCCAGAGTTCCGCCGCTGCTGCCAGGCGGATCATCGAGAGATTCGTGCCGACCTGGACGATTGCGTCGACGTCGTCGCCGTCGAGTGCACGGATCGCCGCACGGCACGCCGCTGTTGTAACCTCGGCGATGCCCGTCCACGATTTGCACTGAAGCGCCGTATCACGGACGACCGTCAGGCCGACGTCCTCGAAGTAGCGCCTCACCTCCGCATTCATGACTGGCCAATAAGGTGTGAGCACCGCGATGCGGCTTATGCCGCCGATGGCGTCGATGGCGGCAGACGTCGCCTGGCTGCCGGTCGTCACTTTGAGGCCGGTCTCTTCCACGATCCGGTTCGAGAAAATCTCCGCACCCTTGGCGCCGCCGAAGAACGAGAGCGCCGAGATGCCCATCACGAGGTAGTCGGGTTCACACGTCATCACGCTCCGGATCGCGTCCATGACATTGCTGCCGATCGTGTCGATACCGGCGCGGAAAGAATCGTTGCTCAGGGCTTTCACGTTCGGCGTGAAGATGCGGCTGTAGTGGTTCGTGACGCCGATCGGGCGCATATCGTCGAAGTCGGGCTGGACGATCGTGTTGGTCGACGGCGCCATGACGCCGAGCTTGCACCGCCACCCCAGGGCATCAGGCATTGTCGCGCCTCGTGTTTGTGTTGTCCGAGATTTAACATGATGACGCGCCCGTGCGGCGGCGTCCACTTCGGCCGCGGTGACAAGCGCCCTTCCGCCGCGCGAGAATTTATGCTGCCTATGTGGATTGAAGATCCGCGAGGGAGGCTCTTGCCGTGACGGTGGTCATCGTTGGTGCGGGGATCGGCGGCCTGACGCTGGCGCTCAGCCTGCATCAGGTCGGGATCGCGGCGCGCGTTTACGAGAGCGTCGAAAAGCTCGAGCCGCTCGGCGTCGGCATCAATTTGCTGCCCCATGCCGTGCGCGAGCTCACCGAGCTCGGGCTTGCCGACGAGATCGCGCGGCTGGCCATTCCGACGTCGACGCTCTCCTACTTCTCCAAGCGGGGACAGCTCATCTGGTCTGAGCCGCGGGGGCAGGCTGCGGGCTACAACTGGCCGCAGTTCTCGATCCACCGCGGCGAACTGCAGATGATCCTCTACCGCGCGGTGCTCGAGCGTCTCGGCGCCGATGCCGTGCTCACGGGCCACCATTTCTCGGACTTCGAAGAGACAGCGTCCGGCGTCCGGGCTCATTTCACGGATCGGCGCAGCGGTGCCGCACGTGAGACGGCCGAAGGATCGGTCCTCATTGGCTGCGATGGCATCCACTCGACGCTCAGGGCGAAGTTCGTTCCGGACGAGGGGCCGCCGAAATGGAATGGCGCCATTCTCTGGCGCGGCGTGACCGAAAGCACCCCGTTCCTCGACGGGCGCACCATGATCATGGCGGGACACGAGCGGCAGAAATTCGTCTGCTATCCGATCTCGCGCCAGGCCTTCGACCAAGGGCAAGCGGTCGTCAACTGGATCGCCGAGCTGCGCTACAACCCTGATCATGCATGGCGTCGCGAGGACTGGAACCGGCCCGGCCGCCTCGAGGAATTTCTTCCGCTCTTCGAGAGCTGGCAGTTCGGGTGGCTCGACGTGCCGGGGCTTATCCGCGAGGCGCGAGCCTGCTTCGAATATCCGATGGTGGACCGCGATCCTCTGCCGGCGTGGGGAAGCGGACGTGTCACACTCCTCGGCGATGCGGCTCATCCGATGTACCCGATCGGCTCCAATGGCGCCTCGCAGGCCATTCTCGATGCCCGCGTGCTGACGCGCGAGATCCGGGCGCACGGTGCGGGTCCGGCGGCACTCGCCGCCTATGCCGCCGAGCGTAATCCGGCGACGGCGCGGATCGTGCTCGCCAACCGCGCCAACGGGCCCGAGCAGGTCATGCAGCTCGTCGAGCAGCGCGCGCCGGCGGGGTACGGCCGCATCGAGGAGGTGCTGTCGGTCGCCGAGCTGGAGGAGGCAGCGGCTGGTTACAAGCGGCTTGCCGGCTTCGATCGCGAGACTCTCAACAGCCGCCCGCCGATCGTGCAGTAGGGCCGTGCGGCAGCAACCTGGATTACTGGAGGTGCGCTTGATGTCGCCGTTGCGCAGCGGAATTTTCGGAGCGCTCCTGGCGCTCGCGCTTGTTCACGGGCATCAAACGCAAGCCGCGAGCATACAGATCGTCCAGCTCGAGCGCTTCGATAATCAGCACAATGGCAGCATCGACGTCGATATCGGCGTCGGCCACAACCTGCGCCAGGATGACCCTATCCTGTGCAACGTCTTGCTGGATGGCATCATCGAGGTCGGCGATCTCGAGCGGCTGATGGCCGTCGTAGATCAGCAGCGCCAGCGCGACCTCTCCAATGTGCCGCGCCTGTGCCTCAATTCCCCGGGTGGCGATTACCGCGAGGGTTTGCGCGTCGCCGGCTATCTCATGGAGAAAAGCGTCGGCACAGCGGTCGCCGAGGGCGGCGAGTGCTACTCGGCCTGCGCCATCATCTTCATGGGCGGCACCTTCCCGTGGAAAGGCGAGCTCAATCGCTATCTGCATGTGCGCGGGATTCTCGGCTTTCATGCACCATACATCCCGGGCGCGGCAGAAGAGGGCAAAGTTCTCGTCGAGGCCGAGCAGGTCCGCCTCGCTTTCAGCGAAGGCATCAGGTCCATTTCGGAGTTCATGCGCCTCGGTGTCGGAAATGACGTGAAGCGCGTCACGCCGGAGCTGATGTCCGAGATGATGGCCCAGGGTCCTGATGCCTTCTATACGATCGACACAGTCGGCAAGGCCGTCCGCTTCCGCATTCATCTCTACGGCATAGATCGCAAAGCGGCGGTCGATGCTGCCGGCATGTGCAACGCCTGCGTAAACATGAACTACTTCGCCCTCGAGCGGTACGGCACCGGCGGCGATCCGGATCTCTGTCGTGGTCTCGAGCCACCGCGACGCGAAGCACATCCGAAAGGGATCCGCTACACGAGCGATGTGGCGCCGCGGGGCGGAGAATGCGCGATCGACGTCACGGTCGAGAACGGCAATATTTCGGCCTGGACCTTCCGCAATGACAGCCGGGACGAGTTTGGCAGCGGCCTGGAGCTTGCGTACTGGTATCTGTTCTCGCCCTCGACCAGCCTTGCGGAGCTTTCAGCGAAGCCCGCCGCCAACAATGACGATCGCGACAGCACGCGTCTCCGCGATCAGCTCTATCGTTTCATTGCCCTCGAGTATCTCGGGCACGGGATGGTCGATCACCGCGGCCGCGCGGACCTCTTCGCGCCGAAGGTCAACTACTACAAGAGAGGCGTGATCACA
>Ga0182740_1002756_pt1 | contig 10426 bp, 10 predicted proteins | sample eDN5th37CKraftBY_FD_128872 | JGI IMG/M metagenome (GOLD analysis project Ga0182740, IMG submission 128872) | Enriched backyard soil microbial communities from Emeryville, California, USA - eDNA 5th pass 37_C Kraft BY (version 2) (version 2) | ecosystem: Environmental > Terrestrial > Soil >...
GCCGCGCTTCGGCGTCACCGGCAGCGCAAGCTTTGCGCCTGCATCCGCGAACTTGCGCAGCAGTGGTACCGGATTGAATTCGCTCTTCATCGGCGAATAGCCGGACACGATCGTGCCGGGCGCAACCCCGACCGGGAACGGCCGCTGCGTCACGACATCGACTGCGGCCGCACGCGCAGACGCCGGCATCGCATCGCGGCGTTCGAGCGCGGATTGGCGCAAGGCGGATTTGTCCGAGGCTTCGATTGTCTGGTTCGTTGTCAAAACGACACTCCGTCGTGCCCGGCCTTGTGCCGGGCACCCACGTCTTGTTGCAGCTTGCGCGAACCTAAAGACGTCAATGGCCGGGACAAGCCCGGCCATGACGAAAAACGAACGATAAGGAAAAGTGCGGAGCCACGATGGCCGTCGGAATTTTCGACCCCGGGAACCTACATAAGTAGGTGGGCGCCATATGTCCGGATCCACGGACCCGGCCAGGGACAGCTCCCTTCAGGATCGTAAGGCCCCGGGAGTATGATATTTCCAGTCGCACCCCGCAGCCCCGCCACTGCAATGTAGTGTGCGCAGATGCATTCAGCCAGTGAACAAATCGCTTCCGCGAGGACGATGTTCACCCCATCGCGACGTCGGGACCGGGCTGCGCCGACTGGTTGATCTGGCGCGCCATATCCTCGATCCGTTCGGCGGCGGCGTTCAGAGCGGAGACCACGGCCGCCTGGGCCTGCTGCGCCCGTTCGGCGGCATTCACGCGGGCATCCTGCAGCGACGCGAGCTCTTCCTCCAGCCGGCGGATGCGGCGCGTCGATTCCGTCAGCTCGTCGGCAACCGTAAGCGCCGCCATCACCGTGAGGCGCTGATCGCCGATCTCGCCATGCGCCGCGCGCAACTGCTCGATGCGACTGTCGATATCCATCGCGAGTTGCGTGACGTGATCCTCCTGCCCGTCCTCACAGCCCATGCGGTAATGGCGGCCGTTGATCGTGACATTCACCTGCGCCATCGCTCGTCCCCTTTACCGCGAAGTCTAGCGATCATGCTCGTCGAGCAACTTCTGGATCGTGTCCATCGCGACCTCAATACGGCGCGCAACCTCACGATTGGTATCTTCCAGTTTCCGCGCATGCGCGGCGGACGCGTCCAGCTCGCTCGCGAGCCGCGCACGGTCGACGCCAAGCGCCTGGAGCTGCATCGTGACACCGCTGCCGCCGGAATCGATCTCCCGCTTCCGGTCGACCGCCGCCTGGATCGCGTCCAGCGCCAGAGCGAGCCTGCGGATTGCGGCGTCGATGGCACTCGGATCGATCATGTCACGCAGCACTCATTCGGTCGAAAACTGTTGCGACACAAGGCGTTAGGGCTCCTAGCCTAAATTGACGCTTCAACCGCGTCAACGCTGTGGATTCATCATCCCCATCATCCTTGTACGGGGAGAATGTTGGGCGGATCGGTGGCTCACGCTGGACTCATCGGTTCTGCCTGACTATGCCCGCCCATCAGCATTGTTGGACTTTCCCCGGATACCCTCTCATGTCGCGCGCAAATCACGACCGCATGGCCAACGCGATCCGCGCGCTGGCAATGGACGCCGTTGAACAGGCCAAGTCCGGCCATCCCGGCTTGCCGATGGGTGCCGCCGACATCGCCACGGTGCTCTTCACGCAATTCCTGAAATTCGATCCGTCCGATCCCAAATGGCCGGACCGCGATCGCTTCGTGCTGTCGGCCGGACACGGCTCGATGCTCATCTATGCGCTGCTCCATCTCACCGGCTACGAGGCTATGACGATCGAGGAGCTGAAGCGGTTCCGCCAGCTCAACTCAAAGACGCCGGGACATCCGGAGAATTTCATCACGCCGGGTGTCGAGACCACCACCGGTCCGCTCGGCCAGGGCATCGCAAACGCGGTCGGCATGGCGATCGCAGAGCGTCATCTGAATGCTGTCTTTGGCGATGTGGTCGATCATCGCACCTACGTGCTCTGCTCCGATGGCGATCTGATGGAAGGCATCAGCCAGGAAGCGATCGCGCTCGCGGGCCATCTCAAGCTCAACCGGCTGATCGTGCTGTTCGACGACAACGGCATCACCATCGACGGCAAGCTGTCGCTGTCGGATTCGGTCGATCAGGTGAAGCGCTTCGAATCCGCTGGCTGGATCGCCGAGCGTATCGACGGACACGATCCCGAAGCGATCGCCGCCGCGCTGAAAAAGGCGCAGGGTGCGGACCGCCCGACATTGATCGCGTGCAAGACCACCATCGGCTACGGCTCGCCGAACAAGGCCGGCAGCGAGAAGTCGCACGGCTCCCCGCTCGGCGCCGACGAGATCAAGGGCGCCCGCGAGAAACTTGGATGGACGCACGAGCCGTTCGTCATTCCTGACGACGTTTTGAAGCCCTGGCGTGAGGCAGGTCAGCGCTCGAAAGACGTTCGCAAGGCCTGGGACAAGAAGCTCGCTAGTCTTGCGCCCGACGTGAAGGCGGAGTTCGAGCGTCGCATCAAGGGCGAATTGCCGCACGCGCTCGAGAGCGCGGTCCAGAAGGTGAAGCGGACGCTCGCCGAGGCTCCGAAGGATATCGCGACCCGGTCCTCGTCCGAATTCGCGCTCGAAAGCCTCGTGCCCGCCGTTCCCGAAATGATCGGCGGTTCGGCCGACCTGACCGGCTCCAACAACACCCGCACCAAGTCGATGAAGGCGATGTCGGCCTCCGATTACGGTGCAAACTTCATCCATTACGGCATTCGCGAACACGGCATGGCCGCCGCGATGAACGGCATGACGCTGCATGGTGGCATCATCCCGTTCTCCGGAACATTCCTCGTGTTCTCGGATTATTGCCGCCCGGCGATCCGCCTGGCTGCGCTGATGGGCGAGCGCGTCATCCATGTGATGACGCACGACTCCATCGGCCTCGGCGAAGACGGACCGACGCATCAGCCGGTCGAGCATCTCGCGGCTCTGCGCGCGATCCCGAACCTCAACGTGTTCCGGCCGTGCGATGCGGTCGAAGCCGTCGAGTGCTGGGACCTGGCGCTGCGCGCGAAGGACACACCGAGTGTGCTCGCGCTGACGCGCCAGAACCTGCCGCAGCTGCGGAAGTCCTACACCACCAGCAACCTCTGCGCGTCGGGAGCCTACGAAATCCTTCCGGTCGAAGGCGACAATGTCGATGTGTCGATCTTCGCCTCCGGGTCGGAAGTCGCGATCGCGGTCGAGGCTGCGCAATTGCTGAACCGGCAAGGCAAGCCTGCGCGCGTCGTTTCGGTGCCGTGTTTCGAACTGTTCTTCGCCCTGCCGGCCGAGAAACGCCATGCGATCATCGGCGGAGCCGAGGTGAATGTCGCGGTCGAAGCCGGCGTTCGCCAGGGCTGGGACGCGATCATCGGTTCCGACGGCGTCTTCGTCGGGATGGACAGCTTCGGGGCGAGCGCGCCGGTGAAGGACCTGTACCGCCATTTCGGCATCACCGCGGACTCGGTCGCGGCGGCGGCGCTGGCAAAATTCCGGCATCGGTAGTCCGTCCTGACGCGATTCTTGACAGGATCGCGCGACATTGTCGTACTGACGCGGTGTCCATCATCGCAGCGAGGGAGCTGTGACACCGGCTCTGCCGCGACGTGTCTGATACAGGCTCACTGCAGAGAACGGCCGGTTCGGTTCCGGCGCAGCCAAATCCCGGCATTCTTGATGTAGAACTCTTGCAGCGCGGGCTGGCCGAAAATCCGCTGCGCGTGTTTCCAATCGAGTGCGATGGACGACGCTACTGGGTCAAGCGCCTCAGCAAGAACCTCGACAATCCGCTTTCCAGGCTGGCCTACCGTTTGCGATCCCGGCTGTCGGGCAAGGGCGAGGAAGCGCTTGGCGAGCACGAAGTCGAGAGCCTCACGGCGCTCCGTCGGCACGGCTTCCTGACGCCGGAGGTGGTGTTCCGCAATCAGTACTGCCTCGTGCTTAGCGACCTCGGGCCAAGCCTCGAAACGGTGCTGACGCTGGCGCCGCCGGAGGAACGCGCCCCGGTGGTCCGGCAGGCGGCGGAGGCGGTCCGGCGCCTGCACGATTCCGGCCGCTGGCACGGCGCGGCGCGGCTTCACAACATGACGCTCTATCGGGGGCAGATCGGGTTCATCGACCTCGAAAACACCGTGGAGAACTGGCTCCCGCCATTCATGCGCCGGGTCTGGGATACCTGGCAGCTCGGGCATTCGGCGGCGTTCTTCCAGCCGAATGTCGTGCTCGCGGAAACGGCGCTGCGCGCCTACGGCCCCGGCGGAGTGCGCAAGTTCCTGTATGCGGTGGCGGTTCTGTTCTTCGGGACCTATGCCGCCCTGTATCCGTTCCGGAATACGGGCAAGCGCGAAATCCGCCAGATTCACGCTCTGATGCGCGCGATTTACCGTGCTCCGCGCAAGGTTCCTGACGCGATTTGAGTTGCGTCGAAAATCCTTTATATGCGGGGCCAAATTCAGCCCAAGCCAGCCGGGAGTCCCGCATCATGACAGTTCGCGTCGCCATCAATGGATTTGGCCGCATCGGCCGTAACGTGTTGCGGGCGATCGCGGAATCAGGCCGCAAGGACATCGAGGTGGTGGGGATCAACGATCTGGGCCCGGTCGAAACCAACGCGCATCTGCTGCGCTACGACTCGGTCCACGGCCGCTTCCCGGGCGAAGTCACGGTGAAAGGTGACACCATCTCGGTCGGCAACGGTGCGATCAAGGTGACGGCAATCAAGGATCCGGCCACGCTGCCCTGGAAGGACCTCGGCGTCGATATCGCGCTGGAATGCACCGGCATCTTCACGTCGAAGGACAAGGCCTCGGCGCATCTGACCGCCGGCGCTAAGCGCGTCCTGGTCTCGGCCCCGGCTGACGGCGCCGACCTGACCGTAGTTTTTGGCGTGAACCACGACAAGCTGACCAAGGATCACGTGGTGGTCTCGAATGCGTCGTGCACGACCAACTGCCTCGCTCCGGTCGCCAAGGTGCTGAACGATGCCGTCGGCATCGAAAAGGGCTTCATGACCACGATTCACGCCTATACCGGCGACCAGCCGACGCTCGACACGATGCACAAGGATCTCTACCGCGCGCGCGCAGCGGCGCTCTCGATGATCCCGACCTCGACGGGCGCAGCGAAGGCGGTCGGCCTCGTGCTGCCGGAACTGAACGGCAAGCTCGACGGCGTCGCGATCCGCGTGCCGACGCCGAATGTGTCGGTCGTCGACTTCAAGTTCGTCGCCAAGAAGAAGACCGACAAGGACGAAGTGAACGGCGCGATCAAGCGCGCCGCCGAGCAGCAGCTGAAGGGCATCCTCGGCTTCACCAACGATCCCAATGTCTCGATCGACTTCAACCACGATCCGCATTCCTCGGTGTTCCACATGGACCAGACCAAGGTGATGGACGGCACGCTGGTGCGCGTGATGTCGTGGTACGACAACGAGTGGGGCTTCTCGAACCGCATGGCCGATACGGCCGTCGCGATGGGCAAGCTGATTTAAGTCTGTCTCTTCTTCGTCATGGCCGGGCTTGTCCCGGCCGTCCACGTCTTGGAGCCACGAAAGACGTGGATGGCCGGCCCAAGGCCGGGCATGACGAGAGTGAGTATGCCGCATGACCTTCCGCACCCTCGACACCGCCGACCTCAACAACAAGCGCGTGCTGCTGCGCGTCGACCTCAATGTTCCGATGGAGAACGGCAAGGTCACCGACGCAACGCGCATCGAACGCGTCGCGCCGACCATTACCGAGATCGCGGACAAGGGCGGCAAGGTCATTATGCTCGCGCATTTCGGCCGGCCGAAAGGACGCGACGAAAAGGACTCGCTTCGCCCCGTCGCAGCCGCTCTTTCGCAGGTGATCAAAAGACCGGTCGCATTCGCGGAGGACTGCGTCGGCGCACCGGCGAAGACGGCGATTGATGCGATGAAGCCGGGCGATGTTCTCGTTCTGGAGAATACCCGCTTCCACAAGGAAGAAGAGAAGAACGATCCGGCGTTCGTTCAGAAGCTCGCCGACCTCGGCGACATCTATGTCAACGACGCATTCTCCGCGGCGCACAGGGCACATGCCTCGACCGAAGGCCTCGGCCACAAGCTGCCCGCCTATGCCGGCCGCACCATGCAGGCCGAACTCGACGCGCTGTCGAAGGCGCTGGTCGCGCCCGCAAAACCTGTGATCGCGATCGTCGGCGGCGCCAAGGTCTCGACCAAGATCGACCTTCTGGAAAATCTCGTCGGCCGCGTCGACGCGCTCGTGATCGGCGGCGGCATGGCCAATACCTTCCTGCATGCCCAGGGCGTGAAGATCGGCAAGTCGCTGGCCGAGCGGGATCTCGCCGACACCGCGCGCCGCATCATGGACAAGGCCGAGACCGCGAAATGCGCGATCATCCTGCCGGTCGACGCGATTGTTGCATTCAAGTTCGAGGCGAACGCTCCCTCGCAGGCTTACGGGCTCGACGCGATCCCGGACGACGGCATGATCCTTGATGTCGGGCCGCTCTCGATCGAGCGCGTGAACCGCGCCATCGAGGATGCGCGCACGCTGCTCTGGAACGGCCCGCTCGGTGCGTTCGAACTGCCGCCGTTCGACCGCGGTACGGTTGCGGCAGCGCGTCACGCGGCGGAACGCACCAAGGCCGGCAAGCTTGTCTCGATCGCGGGTGGCGGGGACACCGTTGCCGCCCTCAATCACGCCGGCGTCGCAAACGATTTCAGCTACATTTCCACAGCAGGCGGCGCTTTCCTTGAATTTTGTGAAGGCAAGGCGTTGCCGGGCGTCGAAGTGCTGAGGGCAAAGTGACCTTCCCCTTCCCGCACGCCCCGCTGGCAATGTAAAACCACGCCAAATACAGGCTTACCGCGCCTCCAGGAGCATCCGATGAACCTCGCAGACCTGAACAAGATCGCCGAAGCAATGGTCGCGCCCGGCAAGGGCATCCTGGCCGCCGACGAATCCACCGGCACCATCAAGAAGCGTTTCGACGCCATCGGCACCGAGAACACGGAAGAGAATCGCCGCGACTATCGCGAGCTGATGTTCCGCACCACCGAGGCGATGTCGAAATACATTTCCGGCGTCATCCTCTACGACGAGACCATCTGGCAGAAGGCGAAGGACGGCACGCCGCTGGTCGAACTGATCAAGAAGACTGGCGCTATTCCGGGCATCAAGGTCGATGAAGGCACGAAACCGCTGCCGCAGTGCCCCGGCGAACTGATCACCGTGGGCCTCGACAAGCTCGCCGATCGCCTGCCGAAATATTACGAGCAGGGGGCGCGCTTTGCGAAATGGCGTGCGGTCATCGACATCGCCGACGGCATTCCGAGCCACACCGCGGTCATGACGAACGCCCATGCGCTCGCCCGTTATGCGGCGCTGTGCCAGCAGGCGCAGATCGTGCCGATCGTCGAGCCGGAAGTGCTCATGGACGGCGCGCACGACATCGACCGCTGCTACGAAGTCACCCAATGGGTGCTGAAGGAGACCTTCCAGCAGCTTTACTACCAGCGCGTCGAGCTGGAAGGCATCGTGCTGAAGCCGAACATGGCCGTGCCCGGCAAGAAGAGCGCGAAGAAGGCCTCGGTGGAAGAAGTCGCCGAGAAGACCGTGCGCATGCTCAAGGATTGCGTGCCGGGCGCCGTTCCGGGCATCGCATTCCTCTCCGGCGGCCAGTCAGACGAAGAGGCGACCGCTCATCTCGACGCCATGAACAAGATCGGCAATCTGCCGTGGAAGCTCACCTTCTCCTACGGTCGCGCATTGCAGGCTGCCCCGCAGAAGGCCTGGTCCGGCAAGGCGGAGAATGTCGCCGCCGCACAGCGCGCATTCACCCACCGCGCGATGATGAACGGCCTCGCTTCCCTCGGTCAGTGGAAGCAGGACCTGGAAAAGAAGGCGGCGTAGGCCGGAACCGGTCGTCCCCGCGACAGCGGGGACGACAGTTTGCACTGATGTCCGCTGACGCGGGAATCAGCAGGTCAGGGCTAATGCGCCAAACTGCCGCCCGATTGCCGACACATCGGGTTACCGGATGACATCGCCGCGACCTCACGACGACGACCGGCCGGACCCGCGTCTCTATCTTGTGACGCCGGCCGCTGCCGATCCGCAGGCTCTCAAGTTCGGCCTGATGACCGCCTTCGATTCCGCGGATGTTGCCGCGGTCCTGATGCGGCTGCCGGCCGATGACGAGCGCGCATTGATCAACCGCGTCAAGGCGATCGCACCGACAGTGCAGAACGCCGACGTGGCGCTGCTCATCGACGGCTATCCGCAGATCGTCGCGCGCGCGGGCGCGGACGGCGCCCACCTGACTGGCATCGCATCGTTCGAGAGCGCGGTCGGCTCGCTGAAACCTGATCGCATTGCCGGCGTCGGCGGCCTCGAAACGCGTCACGACGCCATGACTGCGGCCGAGGGCGGCGCCGACTATGTCATGTTCGGCGACAATGCACGGCCCTCGCTCGAGGCGCTCATCGAGCGGGTGTCGTGGTGGTCGGAGGTGTTCGAAATTCCGTGCGTTGCTTATGCGACCGCACTCGACGAGATCGCGCCTCTGGTTGCCGCCGGCGCCGATTTCGTTGCCGTTGGCGACGCCGTATTCGCGGACCCGCGCGGCCTTGAGGCGGCACTCAAGGATGCGCAAAGCCGCCTCGTGCTCCCGGAGACGGCGGTATGACGCGTTCACGCGCTCTGGCCGTCGCACTCGTGCTGTCGCTCGCGTCGGCGCAGGCCCATGCCGCCGCAAAGAAGGCAACGCCCTCGCAGCCGCCCGCAGCAGCCGCCCCGCAGCAGACGCCGCCCGCGGATCCGGGCGACGTCGCTTATGCCCAATTTCAGCGCGGATATTACCTGTCGGCTCTCGCCGAGGCGCAGAAGCGCGTCGACGCGAATGGCGATCCCAAGGCCATGACGCTGATCGGCGTTCTGTATGGCAGCGGCCTCGGCGTCCCGCAGGACGACGCCAAGGCGGTCGAATGGTACGCCAAGGCGGCCGAGCGCGGCGACCGCGAGGCTATGTTCTCGCTCGCGATGATGCGCCTGGCCGGGCGCGGCGGCGCGCAGGACCGCAATGCGGCGGCAACGCTGTTCGCAAGCGCGGCCAAGCTCGGACAGCCGGCCGCCGCCTATAATCTCGGGCTCCTCTACCTCGAGGGGATGCAGTTCCCCCGCGACTTCGCGCGGGCCGCAGAACTGTTCAGGCAGGCCGCCCAGGCCGGAAATCGCGAAGCGCAATACGCGCTGGCCACGATGCACAAGGAAGGCCGCGGCGTTCCCAAAGACGACAAGGAGGCGACCCGCCTGCTCGCGCTCGCGGCGCTCGCGGACCATCTCGACGCGCAGGTGGAATACGCCATCGCGCTGCATAACGGCACCGGGATCGCCAAGGACGAGGCTGCGGCTGCCCAACTCCTGCGCAAGGCGGCCCGCCGGGGCGCTCCGATCGCGCAGAATCGCCTTGCCCGCATCTACGCCACCGGCCGGGGCCTGCCGGAAAACCCCAAGGAGGCGGTGAAATGGCACATCATTTCCAAGGCCGCCGGCGCCAGCGATCCCTTCCTGGATGAATACATGGCCAAGCAGACCGAAGAGGTCCGCGCGGCGGCCCGGAAAGAGGCCGACCCCTGGCTGTTCATCATCGCGAATTCCCGCACTTGACGGCGGCAGAGCCGCCGGGCACATGGCGGCGCGATACGACTCCCGAAAAAGCGCACGGAACACCGCATGGCCAAGATCAATGGCAACGAAATTCGTCCTGGTTACGTGATCGAGTACCAGGACACGCTCTGGGTCGCGGTGAAGACCATGGCGGTGAAACCCGGCAAGGGGCCCGCCTATAACCAGGTCGAGCTGAAGAACCTGATCGACGGCCGCAAGCTCAACAACCGCTTCGGCTCCGACGAGCGCGTCGAACGCGCCCGTCTCGAGCAGAAGGACTACCAGTTCCTGTACAAGCAGGGCGACAGCCTGGTGTTCATGGACACCGACAGCTACGAGCAGCTCGAACTGGCTGAGGAGTTCGTCGGCGAGCGTTCGGCCTTCCTGCAGGACGGAATGACCGTGACGCTGGAAATGCACGAGGAGCGGCCGATCGGCATCAAGCTGCCCGATTACGTGACGCTGGAGATCGTCGAAGCCGATCCGGTGGTGAAGGGGCAGACCGCTTCATCGTCGTACAAGCCGGCGAAGCTTGAAAACGGCCTGCGCGTTCTGGTCCCGCCTTTCATTACCGCGGGCGAAAAAATTGTCGTCGACACCAACGAAGTCACCTACGTTCGCAGGGCAGATTGATCCCTCCTCCGAAGGAGGGAAAAACAGAAATTCATGCAGCATTCCGCCCTCCTCAACGTGATGATGAAGGCCGCGCGCAAAGCCGCGCGGCAGCTCAATCGCGATTTCGGTGAAGTCGAGAAGCTGCA
>Ga0182740_1002757_pt1 | contig 10423 bp, 6 predicted proteins | sample eDN5th37CKraftBY_FD_128872 | JGI IMG/M metagenome (GOLD analysis project Ga0182740, IMG submission 128872) | Enriched backyard soil microbial communities from Emeryville, California, USA - eDNA 5th pass 37_C Kraft BY (version 2) (version 2) | ecosystem: Environmental > Terrestrial > Soil >...
AAGGGATATGTCGCATCGGGTCGCCTCGACGCCGATCGCACCGTCGCCTGGCTCGCGGTCCGCCTCGCCGACTACTGGCTCTGGGGCCTCGGCATCGGCCTCACGATCGACCCCGAGCGCTGCCGCCGCCTGCTGGGCTGGCTCGATCCCGACCAGGACGCCTGACCCCTGGCGGCGCAACCGCGAAGAAGCGCACCCGCTCCCCGTCGTGGCAGCATGTCGCCAGATCGCTCGTCCCGGCTCGCTCCCTGCGTCAGGAGGTCCCTCATGCCCGGCTCCCATCCCGGCGAAGACGCCTTCGCCCGCATCGCCACCAGTCTCCAGACCGACGGGGTCGCCGTGTTGCGCATGTTCGGGCGTCCGGCGCTCACCATCGACGGCAAGATCTTCGCCTGCCTCTCGGATGGCGTCTTCGGCGTCAAGCTCCGGAGCGATCCGGATGCCTACGCCGCCGCGATGCAACGACCGGGTGCGGAGGCCTTCACGCCCGGCGCGAAGACCCGTCAGTTCGGCGGGTGGGTCGGCTTCGCGGAGGCCCAGGAGGACGCCTGGCTCCCGATGGCGAGGATCGCCCTCGCCGCGATGCGAGAGGAGCTCGCCAGGACGCGCTGACCGTGTCTCCCCCGGAGAACGCCGAAGGGAGCGGCCCGGTGGGGCCGCTCCCTTCGTGTGTGAACCGGTTCGTGCTCCCGCTCAGGCGGCGGGACGCTCCTCCTGCGGGATGTCCCGTTCGAGCGCGGCGCGGATGGCCCCGTCCCGGCCCGAACGTCCGCGATCCGCCAGGCGACGCTGTGCCCAGGCCGCCAGCATCACCACTGGCAGCGCCACGTCCGGCACGAACTCCGGTCCGTCGCTGGACCCTGCCGGGGTCGCGTCCCCGCCATCGGGCGAGGCCGGCACCGGGGAGATCACCCCGTCGCTGCCCGTCACGCTGTCCGATGTCGCGTTCGGCCCGGCGCCCGTGTTCGGCGGCGTGTTCGGCTCCACGCAGTTGTAGATCCAGACCTCCGCGAACTCGTTCGGCTTCACCACCAGGTTCCCGGCGCTGTCCACCGCATTCGACTTCGCATGACACCACGTCCCGTCGACCTCGACCAGCTTGTAGGTCCCCGGCTTCAGGTTCAGGAAGCGCAGGATACCATCCGGGTTCGCGCGGGCGGTCGGGCCGGCATCGAACTGCTTGGTCCCGGTGTTGTAGGCGCTGATCTGGAACTTCGCCTGCTGGTCGCTGAGGCGGCAGGCCTGCTCGAAGTTGTAGCCCTTCGGCGGCGTCTTCACGTCGCAGATGTACTTGTGGACCAGGATCGTGCCCGTGCCCTGGGCTGGCACCTCCGGGATGTTGAAGAACTGGCAGGTGATCGTCTGCCCGCTCTGGACAGTCAGTTGCAGCGGGCTGTTGACCGCCTTCATGTCCGCCGGCCACTGCGCGTTCGTGCCGCAGAAGAGATAGCCGACCGGAATCGTCGTCGGGCGATCTTCCGAGATCGTGTAGGTGCCTGCCGTCAGGTTCGAGAACGTCGACTGCCCCGCCTTGCCACTGTCGCCGGTGACATGCTTCTGGTTCACCGGACCCGCGACACGGACCGTGACGCCGTTCGTCAGCATCGTGCTCGCCGTGCAGTTCTGGGCGAAATCGTCGTAGATCGTGCCGTCGAAGCTGCTCGGGCAGGTGTACTTCGTGACGTTGATCGTGGCCGGGGCTGGCTTCGGCGGCGCGACGTAGTTGATGACCACGACCGTCGTCAGCTGACCCTTCACGATCCGGAGCTGGACCTTCTGGTCGCCCGGCAGGTCCGGCGCGGTCTCGGTGAGGGTGTAGAGGCCCTCCGTCAGCGTGACCTGGTAACGGCCGTTCGCGTCCGTCTTGATGCTGCCCGGCCCGCCGGAGCCGCTGGAGGCGACGAGGTTGAACTGCGCCACCGTCGGCGCGCAGCCAGCCGTCTTCGCCAGCTCCGCGTTTCCGGCGCTCGCCCCGAGGAAGACCGTCCGCTCCGTGCCGTTGCCGACCGGGCAGGTGAACTTCACGATCTGGAGCGACCCCGTATTCGGCGCCGGGGCGAGCTGGTTGACGATCGTCAGGGTCGTCGTCTGACCCGGCCGGACGACGATGCCGGTGCGATCGGCCGTCTTCTGGAAGCCGGTCGGCGTCACCGTCTCCGTGACGGTGTAGGTGCCCGGCGCGAGCGTGAAGATGATCGACCCGTTCACGTCGGAACACTGGGCCTTCTGGTTGGCGTTCGCCACCGCGAAGCAGGCGCCCTGGATCGGGTTGCCGCTCGGATCGACCTTGGTGATCCTGATCCGGCCATCCTTGAGGTAGTTCGGCACGGAGACGACCGTGACCTGGTTGTTCTTCACCACAACCTGGCGGTCGTCGGCGATCTTGAAGTCGATCGATGGCGCCAGCGTCTCCCGCAGCGTCCATGTCCCGACCGGGGCGCCCTTGATGAGGATGATCCCGTCGTTCACGCCATCGGAGATGTCGCAGAACTGGGCCGTCACCGGGTTGTTGTTGCCATCGAAGAGGCGGAAGCAGCCGCCCTTCAGGACCTTGCCCGCGGCATCGACCTTGTTCACCTGCACGGTGCCGCTCTGGGCCGGCGGCGGCGCGGCCTGGTCGGCGACGTTCACGCGGACGGACGCGCCCGGCGCGACGCTCACCGTGCGATCGGCGGCCTTCTGGTAGCCAGCCGGCGCGACCGTCTCCGTCAGGGTGTAGTCACCCGGCACGACGCCGTTGAACCAGATCCGTCCGTCGACGGTCCCGTCATCGCCATCGCAGAACGGGCCGTAGGTGTGGGCGTCGTTCGAGAGGCGGAAGCAGGCGCCGGTGAGCAGCTTGTTCGCATCGGCGGCGTCGACCTTCCAGACGACGACCCGGCCACGACGCAGCGTGTTGGTGACGGTGATGTCCTGGTTCGTGCCGCCCACGATCGTCACCGCGATCGGACCGGCCGGCTGGTAGTTCGGGGATGGCGACTTCGTCTCGACCAGGGTGTAGCTCCCGGTCGCGAGGCCGGTGAAGACCACCGTACCATCGCCCGGCCCGCTGTCGGTCGCGTCGCAGATCGTCTCGATCGTCGCCCCGTTCTGCTGGAGCGCGAAGCAGGCGTTCGGGAGGGCCTTGCCACTCTCGTCCACCTTGTGCACGGTCAGCTCGGAGGTCGCCGGAATCGGGTCGAGCCGCACCTCGATCTGTGTGAGGACGCCGGCATCGACCGTCACCGTCTGGTCGGTCGCGGTGGTGAAGCCCTGCGGGGTCGTCGTCATCACGATCGAGAAGTCGCCCGCCGGCACATCCCCGAAGCGAATGACCCCGGTGGTGCCGTTCAGGTCGTTGTCGTCGTTGTCGCAGCCGGCGATCGCCTGGCCGCCCGCTGTGGGACGCAGTTCGTAGCACGCGCCGGGCAGGAGGGCATTCGTCGCGCTATTGCGGGTCGAGATCTCCAGCGTGCCGGTCGTCGGGGCCGGGTTCGCGATGATGGCGATCGTCACGCTGGCCGTCTGGTCGGCGGTGATGGCGAGGGTCGCGGTCGTCGCGGACTGGAAGCCATCGATCTTCGTGCGGCTGTCATCGGTGAGGCGCACCGCGTAGGAACCGACCGGAATGTTCGGCACCGTGATGACGGACGAATCCGCGTTCGTGTCGTTCGCATCGCCATCGCAGAAGATGCCGTATTGCTGGCTGGTGGCGGTATTCGTGAGGCTGACGCAGAGCCCGGCCGGGAGGGTGCCCTCGTTCAGCGTCAGCGTGATCTCACCCGTTCCCACCTGCGGCGGGGCGGCCTGGAGGGTGAAGTCGGCGGCGGCCGTCTGGTCCGCGACGACATCGACCTGGATCGGGTCGGGCGTCTCGTAGGCGGCGGGCACGGTGCTCGCGGCAACCGTGTGCTGCCCAGGATCGACATTCTCCACGAGGATGCTGCCGACCGCCGGATCGAGGTCGGTCGGGTCGTTGTCGCAGATGGCCGGGCCGCTGTCGACGGTGATGCAGGTACCGGCGACCGGCGTGCCCTGGTCGTCCTTGAAGGTCGCGCGGATATTGCCGGACGGGACGGTCGTCGGGGACGGCGTCACTTCGATCGTCGGCGTCGCGGTCGCAGTCTCGGTGGCGGTCGCGGTTGCTTCCTGCGTCGGCGTCTCGGTCGGCGTCGCCTCGGTGGTCGGCGTCTCCGTTGGGGTAGCGGACGGCTCTTCCGTCGGGGTTTCCGTCGGCGTGGCGGTGGGCTCCTCGGTCGGCGTCTCCGTCGGCGTCGCCGTGGCCTCCTCGGTGGCGGTCGGGCCCAGGGTCGGCAGTTCGGTCGGGACGCCCGCGCCGCTGAACGACGTATCCGTCGTCTGGCCCGCGACGACCGTCACTGGCTGCGGCTCGGCATCGAGGGCATCCTGCGGTCCCTGCGTCACGCTCATGAGGTAGTCGCCCGGCGCGATGTCCGTCAGGACGACGATGCCGGCCTGCCCATCGGTGTCGCCGTCACCGTTGTCGCAGGCGGTCGGGGGATCGGCGAACCCGATCCCGCCGGTGGTGTTCAACTGGACGCAGATCTGCTGGCCCTCGCTCGCCCACTGCGAGACATCGACCCGCACGGTGCCCGTCGTCGCATCGGACGGCGTCTCGGTGGCCGTCGGCTCCTCGCCGGACGGCGTTTCGGTAGCAGTAGCCGTCGCCTCTTCCGTGGGGGTCGACGAGCCGGCGGCGCCAAGCGTGAAGTCCTGCTCGGTATCCTGCCCGGCTACCACCGTCACCTGGGTGTCCGGTGCCCGCTCGAACTCGGCGGGCCCGTCCGTCTGGCGCAGGGTGTACGGCCCGGATGGCACGGTGTAGAAGCCGAGGCGGCCATTGTTCGGGGTCGGGTCGGTCGCATCGCAGGTCTGGCCGGCGACGGCGCCGGTGTTGTCGAGAATCTCGAAGCAGGTGTTCGGGATCGGGTTGCCCTGGTCGTCCTTCACCTCGACGATAAGGTTGCCGGGATCGCCGTAGCTCGCCTCCGTCGTCGGGGTGGCCGTGGGTGTCTCTGCGCCTTCCTCGGTCGCGGTCGGCTCGACCGTCTCGGAGGGCTCCTCGGTGACGGTGGGTTCGACCGTCTCCGGCGTCTCGACGGCCTGGGTCGCGGTCGGCTCCTGCGTCGGAGAGGGTTCCTCCGTCGCCGTGGCCTCCTCGGTCGGGGTCGCGTTCGACTGGAGCGTCACGGTGAGGTCGCGCTGCTGGTTGGGGTCGATCTGCACCTGCTGGTCGGGGGCGAGCGCCGTTCCCTCGTTCGTGTCCGTCTGGTGGAGCGTATAGGTGCCGGACGGCACGCCGTAGAAGCCGATGCGCCCGTTGTTCGGGGTCGGATCGGTGGCGTCGCAGGTCTGCCCGACCTGCTGGCCGGCGCCATCGAGCAACTGCCAGCAGGTGTTCGGCACTGGCTGCCCGTTCTCGTCGACGATCGTCACCACGAGGTCGCCCGGTTCCGGGGCCTCGGTTGCGGTCGGCGTCTGGTCTTCCGGCGTCGTGGTCGCGGTCTCGGTCTCCTGGGTCGGGGTCTCCTCGCCCGGAATGATGCCGCCCTCCTGGGTCGCGGTGGCTTCTTCCGTGGGCTGAAGCTCCTGCGTCTCGGTCGGCTGTACCGCTTCGGTCGCCGTCGGTTCCTCGGTCGGGGTTTCCGTCGCCGCCGACTGGATGGTCACGCTGTTGTCGCCGGTGTTGAGCTGCACGTCCTGGTTCGGCGCAGCCTGCTGGCCGGACGGCGGCACAACCTCGACCACGGTGTAGGTGCCCGGGGTGAGGCCCTGCGGGAAGGTCAGCGTCGTGCTGCCACTCCCGTTGTCGCAGCCCTGGTTCACGAGCGAGCCGCCGCTGAGCAGCTGATAGCAGCCGCCCGGCAACGGATTGCCATTGGCGTCCGTGCGATTGATGGTCAACGTGCCGGCGGTGAAGGTCTGCGTATTCACGATCTGGCCGGACGATGGGTCGATCGTGAGCAGGACGGGGCCGTAATCAAGCGCAGCCGTCTGCTGCCCGACCACCGGTGTCCCTTCCTGGGCGCCGACCGGCTGCCCGCCCGCCAGCACCTGATAGGGGAAGTCGCCGCCCTGGGAGTTGACGAAGGTCGTGAGCGAGCCGCCCTGCGGCTGCAGGGGAATCTCGCCCTGATTGGTGGAGAGGGTGTAGGCCTGCGCGGACGAGGTGACGACGATCTGGTTGGAATGCTGGTCGTACTGGGCGAAGACGGCGGTGTCACCATCGTTGACGGTGACCTGCCCCGACCCGCTGTTCAGCCCGCCCGACCCGAAGACGTACTGGTTGCCATCCCCGCCCGTGACCACGATCTGCCAGGCATAGGTCCCCGGCGAGACCGCAAAGACGCCCTTCCACTGGCCGTCGAAGTTCGTCAGCTGGTACTGGCCGAAGTCCCCGGAGAGCGTCACCGCCTGCGGCGACGGGATGACCGTGTTCGACTCCTGCGCGTTCGGGTTGGTCGATTTCGGCGCGCTGGGCGCGGCGGAGACCCCGGACGTGGCGAGCGGCAGGAACATCCCGGCGATGAGGACGATCGCGCTGACCAGATGGATCAGGCTCGCCCCGGAGAGGACGCCGGTCCGCCGGAGGCGGCGGAGCGACCGGGAGGCTGTCTTCCGCGCCGAGGCCAGGCGTCGTCCTGGGACTCGGGAAACGTCGTCTGGAAGCCGGGCCGCGACGTGGGACATGGAACTCCTCCGGGGGCGTGAACGCGAGTCCTGACTGGGCATTCGATCACTTCGGTCCGACGGTGATGCCTGACGATGGGCTGCTGAGACGGTCGATGGTGCCATTGTCGGGCATAGCGGCCCGGATTGGATAGCTCGGTGTGAAGGCCCGGCGCCGATGAGGCCGTTCCCGGCCCGATCGTTTCGCATGTCATCGACGTTGTCCACGGCTCCACCCTACCACGCGCGAGTCCGGCGTCAACGTCGGTTTGCTCGCCCCATCGTCCCCACCCATGCCCACGGTTCGACGACTTCCCCGGATCGCGAGGACGATCGCCACAACCGATCGTCCCGGACCCGGGGAGGCCAGCGAGAGGCCGAGCATGGAGCAGGGGGGGAACGCCCGGACCCGCGACAGGTGGCGGGTCCCTTGCCTCTCGCCCATCACAACGCGCCACCGCCGGGGTTGGTTACAGCGCCCGGCGGCCGATCCGCCCCCGATGGCGCGAACGGTCGCGCGAGGACCGGTCATGGCGCACAATGGCGGCGGCTGCGACGACGGCCCGCCGATTCATCCCGCACTGGACCAGAAGGAAACGACACGCACCATGTCCTGGATCGTCACGACGGATCATCTCGAACGTCTCGCCATCGGCGCCGGCATCCTCGGCACGGGCGGCGGCGGCAACCCCTACCTCGGCAAGCTCATCGCCCGGCAATTCGTCAACGCCGGCGCCCGGATCGAGGTCGTATCCCTGGACGAGGTCCCGGACGATGCCTTCGTGGTGTCGGTCGGCGGCATGGGCTCGCCCACCGTCGCCGTCGAACGCCTCCGTCGCGCGGACGAGTCGCTGAAGGCGATGCGCGCGCTGGAGACGCACCTGGGCCGGCAGTTCACGCACATCGTGCCCAGCGAGATCGGCGGCAGCAACTCCACCATCCCGATGATCGTCGCCGCGCAGGCCGGGCTGCCGGTGATCGACGGTGACGGCCAGGGCCGGGCCTTTCCCGAACTCCAGATGGAGACCTACATCATCTATGGCATCCCGCCGACGCCCGGCGCGCTCTGCGATCACTTCGGGCAGTCGGTCGTCTTCGACCATGTCCCCGATGGGAAGACCTTCGAACGCTACATGCGGGCCGTGACGATCCAGATGGGCGGCGCGGCTGGCTATGCCTACCCGGCGATGAGCGGCGAGCAGGTGAAGCGGATGGCGATTCCGGGCACGCTCTCGCTCGCGGTGGCACTGGGCGACGCGGTGCTGACCGCCCGCGCCCAGCACACATCGCCGGTACAGGCCGCGCTGGACGTCACCGGCGGCTGCCAGCTCTTCACCGGCAAGATCGTCGATGTGCAGCGGCGGATGGTGGCGGGTTTCGCGCGCGGCCTCGTGAAGTTCGATGGCTTCGGCGCCCACGACGGCGAGACGCTGGCGATCGACTTCCAGAACGAGAACCTGATCGCCCGCACCGGTGGCGGGGAGATCCTGGCGGTGGTGCCGGACCTGATCTGCCTGATCGACACGGACACCGGCGAGCCCCTGACGACCGAGCTGATCCGCTACGGGATGCGGGCGACAGTGATCGGCATCCCCGCCCCGCCCGAACTGCGGACGCCCCGCGCCCTGGAGACGATCGGCCCGGCGGCGTTCGGCTATCCCGATGTCGACTACCGGCCGCTCCCCGGCGCCTATGCGAACGTCACCCGCGAGGCACGCGTCTCCTAGACGGCGGTCGCCCTCGCCGGGCGGTACCGGTCGATCGTCGCGCGCTCGAGGCGATCAACCACGAGCTGCGGCGCACGGTCCGGGGCGACCGTGCGCCGCTCGCCATCCGGCCCCCACGTCCCGGAGAGGCCGCAGGACTCCCATCCCTCGCCCGCGCCGGTGCAGTTGGCCAGCAACGACACCATGCGATGGTCCATCGCCCGCGCCCCGAAGTGCAGGTCCAGCCGCCGGATCTCGGATACGTCGTACATCGCGGAGCACGCATAGAGGTCCGTCCCCGCCTCGCACGCCGCCAGCGCGTGGGTCGGGTTCGCGGCGTCGAAGCAGACGGCGAGCGCCACCCTCCAGCCGTCGATGTCGAACGGTTGCGGCGGATACGGTGCGGACTGGAACCAGGCGTCCTCGCTGGTGTGAACGTGCATCTTGGCGACGACCTGCGCCACTCCATCGGGGTGATAGACGAATGAGGCGATCCGCCCGGCCCCGCCGTCCGCCGGATCGCGCCAGGCCGCGCCGATGACGGCGGTGATGCCCGTCTCCCGGCACGCCTCGGCGACCGGCGCGAGGCGGGGATCGTCCGGCGTCAGCCAGAGCCGCTCGTCGGCGAGCTGGTCGAGGTCGTAGCCGATGGTGGAGAGCTCCGGAAAGACGACGAGCCGGACTCCCGCGTCCGCTGCCTCGCGAATCATGCGGACGGTCGTCGTCACATTGCCCTCGACATCCCCGAACGCCGATCCCATCTGCGCCGCCGCGACAACAAGCAATTCAGTCACAGCTCGTCCTTCTGCGTCGTGAGCATTGCTCCCACTTGCACGCTCAACTCCGGAAGACACTCGGCAATCGTTTGCCAGATCACCTCGTCATCGACATGCTGATATTGATGGACTATCACGTTTCGCAGACTGATCGCCCTCGGCCCATCAGGAATGTCTGCGAACACTTGCGACTCGTGGTGGCGCACCCAGATCAGTGCTTCAGCAGCAATGATGACGAGTCGCTCCACCGCTGCGCGAACCGGCCAGTTGTCTTCCCTGCAGTAATTCACTTCGTCCATGTGAACGGTTAGCACACCGATGCGCTCAATTGCTTCGAGGATGTCCTCAAGCCGTTGCAGGAGCCGCTCATCCACGGTACAGCACCGTTCGGGTCTCCGCCGCTACCCGCAGGAACCTTGGCCTTGATTGAAGTTTCTTGCCATTCATCACCAGGTCGACGGGGCGCCCGACCATCTCCGAGAGTTCCCGCTCAAGATCCACGAACCGAGAGATGTAGGGCCCATAGTCGTAATCTTCCGGATAGGTGACGAGGAAATCGATGTCGCTCCGCTCCGGGTCGAAGCGGTCGGTCATCACCGAACCGAAGACCTCCAGGCGCTCGACTTCGTAGGCACGCGCCAAGGCCACGATCCCGTCGAGGTGCTCGCGGATGATCGGCGGCAGGTCGGGTGTCGTCGTGGTCGTCTCAGCCATGCGTCTCCTCCGGATCAGAGCGGTCGTCACCCCCATTGTACGGAGCAACCCCGCCCACCGGAACATCAGTCGCCGGCCGCCATGTCGATCAATTTCCGCACCGTCGTCAGGTTGCGTGCGGTGGAGGTCACCTTCAGGGCACGCTCGATCGCCGCGTTGGAGAGCTTCGACGCGGGGATGTTCTCGCCGTAGCGGGCGAACATGTCCCGTCCGGCGATCGTCCAGGCGTCATCTCCGAAGTCCCTCTCCTGCAAGGCCGCGATCCCGTCCGGGTCCGGCTCCCGGTCGAAGAAGATGATGTGCGCCAGCCTGGGGGCATGATCCCGGTAGGGACAGGCCGCCAGCGCCCCCTCCATTTCCTCCCGCGTGCGCACGATCGCCCGCGTCCTCACCCCCATCCGCTCCGCGATCGCCGTTTCGATGTCCGCCGCCAGCGCCGCCTCGTCGCGGGCATCGGAAGCCGTCGCCACGATGTTGCCGCTCTGGATGTAGGTTGCGACATCGCGATACCCGCGCTCGCCGAGCACGGCCCGGAGGTCGGCCATCGGCACCCTGGCC
>Ga0182740_1002758_pt1 | contig 10422 bp, 13 predicted proteins | sample eDN5th37CKraftBY_FD_128872 | JGI IMG/M metagenome (GOLD analysis project Ga0182740, IMG submission 128872) | Enriched backyard soil microbial communities from Emeryville, California, USA - eDNA 5th pass 37_C Kraft BY (version 2) (version 2) | ecosystem: Environmental > Terrestrial > Soil >...
CCGCTGCTGGCCGGCTGCCTGCGCATCTCGGTCGGCACGCCGGCCGAAAACGCCGCGCTGCTGGCCGCCCTGCAAGACATCCTCAGTTCCCACTAGGCTCGCCCCTCATCGTTATGCGTACCGCCGAAATCACCCGCAACACCAACGAAACCCGCATCCGCGTGGCCGTCAATCTCGATGGCACCGGCAAGCAGACGATCGACACCGGCGTGCCCTTCCTGGACCACATGCTGGACCAGATCGCGCGCCATGGCCTGATCGACCTCGACATCAAGGCGGAAGGCGACCTGCACATCGACGCGCACCATACCGTCGAAGACGTAGGCATCACGCTGGGGATGGCCATTGCCAAGGCGGTGGGCACCAAGGCCGGCCTGCGCCGCTACGGCCACGCCTACGTGCCGCTGGACGAAGCGCTGTCGCGTGTGGTGGTGGACTTCTCGGGCCGTCCGGGTCTGGAATACCACATCCCCTTCACCCGCGCCCGCATTGGCGATTTCGACGTGGACCTGACCCGCGAATTCTTCCAAGGCCTGGTCAATCACGCGCTGATCACGCTGCACATCGACAACCTGCGTGGCGTCAATGCCCACCATCAGGCGGAAACCGTCTTCAAGGCCTGTGGCCGCGCCCTGCGCATGGCCATGGAAGTCGATCCGCGCATGGGCGACGTCGTGCCCTCCACCAAGGGCGTGCTGTAACGTCCGCCACCCCTCCCGCAGCAGGCAGAAAGAAGTGACCACTATCGCCATCGTCGACTACGGAATGGGCAATTTCCATTCCGTCGCCCGCGCCCTGAAATACGCCGCCCCCGATGCCGACATCCGCATCTGCAGCCAGCCCCAGGAAATCGCCGCGGCCGACCGCGTCGTGTTTCCCGGCCAGGGCGCCATGGCGGACTGCATGCGCACCCTGAATGAATCCGGCCTGCGCGACGCCGTCGTGCGCGCCGCGCGCGAAAAGCCCCTCCTGGGGGTCTGCGTGGGCGAACAGATGCTGTTCGACTCCAGCGAGGAAGGCGGCACGTCCTGCCTGGGGCTGTTCCGCGGCGTGGTGCGCCGCTTCTCGGGCCCGGGTTTCGCGGAGCCCGTGGGCAGCGACGACGCCTGCGTGGCCGACACCGGCGCGGCCGGACTGGCCGATACCCGCCCCGAACGCCTCAAGGTTCCGCACATGGGATGGAACAAAGTCCGCCAGACGCGCTCTCATCCTATCTGGGCCGGTATTCCGGACGACACCCATTTCTATTTCGTCCATAGCTACTACGCCGACCCGGAAGATCCGGACCTGACTGTTGGTGAAACCGAGTATGGCCTCGCCTTTACCTGCGCGGTGGCGGCAGCTAACATTTTCGCGGTGCAGTTTCACCCCGAAAAGAGCGCCGAGCACGGTTTGCGCCTGTATCGCAATTTTGTAGACTGGCAGCCGTAGGCTCCGAGCCCACGCCCGCCAGCCCTTTCAACCCCTATATTTTTTCGCTGCCCACCATGCTGCTGATCCCCGCCATCGATCTCAAAGACGGGCGCTGCGTGCGCCTGCGCCAGGGTGACCTGGACGATGCAACGGTGTTCTCTGAAGACCCCGCCGCCATGGCCAACCGCTGGCTGGACCAAGGCGCGCGCCGCCTCCATCTGGTCGACCTGAACGGCGCCGTCGCCGGCAAACCGAAGAACGAAGCCCCCATCAAGGCGATTCTGGACGCTGTCGGCGACGACATCCCGGTACAGATCGGCGGCGGCATCCGCGACCTCGACACCATCGAGCGCTATCTCGACGCCGGCATCTCCTACGTGATCATCGGCACGGCCGCGGTCAAGAACCCCGGCTTCCTGCAAGACGCCTGCGGCGCCTTTCCGGGCCAGATCATCGTCGGCCTGGACGCCCGCGACGGCAAGATCGCCACCGACGGCTGGAGCAAGCTCACCCGCCACGACGTGCTCGACCTGGCCAAGAAGTTCGAGGACTACGGCTGCGAAGCCATCATCTACACCGACATCGGCCGTGACGGCATGCTCTCGGGTGTCAACGTCGAAGCCACGGTCCGCCTGGCCCAGCACGTGCGCATCCCCGTCTACGCGTCGGGCGGCATCGCCGGCATCCAGGACATCGAAGCCCTGTGCGCCGTCGAAGAAGAAGGCGTCGAAGGCGCCATCCTCGGCCGCAGCATCTACGAAGGCACGCTCGACTTCCAGGCAGCGCAGGCGCGCGCCGACGAATTGGCAAAATGACCACTTCCAGCAGCACCCCCGCGGCCAGCGCGCCCACGCAAAGCGCGCTGACCCGCCGCATCATTCCCTGCCTTGACGTTACCGCGGGCCGCGTCGTCAAAGGCGTGAACTTCGTCAACCTGCTCGATGCCGGCGACCCCGTCGAAATCGCGCGGCGCTACAACGAACAGGGCGCCGACGAACTCACCTTCCTCGACATCACCGCCACCAGCGACGGCCGCGACCTGATCCTGCCCATCATCGAGCAGGTCGCGTCGCAGGTCTTCATTCCGCTGACGGTAGGTGGCGGCGTGCGCCAGGTGTCCGACATCCAGCGCCTGCTGAACGCGGGCGCCGACAAGATCAGCATCAACAGCGCCGCCGTGGCCAATCCGGAGCTGGTCCGGGCCGCCTCGGACTACCACGGCTCGCAATGCGTGGTGGTAGCCATCGACGCTCGCCGCGTGTCGGCCGAAGGCGAACCCGCCCGCTGGGAAGTCTTCACGCACGGCGGCCGCAAGGCCACCGGGCTGGACGCCGTGGCCTGGGCCCGCCGCATGGCCGCCTATGGCGCCGGTGAAATCCTGCTGACCAGCATGGACCGGGACGGCACCAAGTCCGGCTTCGACCTGGAACTCACGCGCGCCGTCTCGGACGCCGTGCCCGTGCCCGTGATCGCATCCGGCGGAGTGGGCAACCTGCAGCATCTGGCCGACGGCGTCACCACCGGCCGCGCCAGCGCGGTCCTGGCCGCCAGTATCTTCCACTTCGGCCAGCACACCGTGGGCGAGTGCAAGCGCTTCATGGCTGGGCAAGGCATTCCTGTACGAATGTGACCCCCCCAGAAGCGCCTGCGGCGCTTCCCCCAGGGAGGCGCCGCGGCGGACCGGCAGAGCCGGATCCACGCGGCCCCGCTGCGTCGGCACCTCGAATTACATAGGCCAGATTGCTTGGCACGCAATGAAAAACCCGGCTCGGCCGGGCTGAATTGGGGATAGTCTGGATCAGTTTGGGACGCCCCTCTCAGGCGTGCAACAAGGTATTGCCGTAAGATTATGAGTCCCCACGCGCCAGTGGCAGCCTGCAAGGCGCCGCGCGAGGACAACGGATGAATGAGATGAGCAACGAACCCGCCTGGATGGCCGACGTCGTCTTCGACGAAAACGGCCTGATACCCGCCATCGCGCAGGACGCCGAAAACGGCCAGATCATGATGGTGGCCTGGATGAACCGCGAATCGCTCGCCGAAACGGCCGCCACCGGGCGAGCTGTCTACTGGTCGCGTTCGCGCCAGCGCCTGTGGCGCAAGGGCGAGGAATCCGGCCACGCCCAGGAGGTCCATGAACTGCGCCTGGACTGCGACGGCGACGTCATCCTGCTCAAGATCCACCAGCAGGGCGGCATTGCCTGCCATACCGGACGCGCCAGCTGCTTCTACCGCCGCCTGGAAGGCCAGACCGACCAGGCCTCCTGGATCACGGTGGACCCCGTGCTGAAAGACCCCGAACTGATCTACAAATGACCGCTCAAGCCGCAAGCGCCGCCGAAATCCTGGCACGCATCGCCGATACCCTGGAAACCCGCCGCCCTGAAAACGGCGGCGATCCCCAAGCCTCCTATTCCGCCAAGCTGCTGGCCAAGGGCCCGGACGCCTTCCTCAAGAAAATCGGCGAGGAAGCCACCGAACTCGTCATGGCCGCCAAGGATGGCGTGCCGGACCGCATCGTCAGCGAAACCGCCGACCTGTGGTTCCATTGCCTGGTGGCCTTGACGCATTTCAGGCTGCGGCCCGAAGACGTATTGGCCGAACTGGCCCGCCGCGAAGGCCTGTCCGGCCTGGTGGAAAAGGCCAGCCGCCCGCAAGACTGAACACGGAACCCGGAAAAATGAGCGACAACTGTATCTTCTGCAAGATCGCCGCTGGCGAGATCCCGTCCAAGAAAGTCTACGAGGACGAGGACTTTGTTGCGTTCCACGACATCAATCCGGCCGCGCCGGTACATTTATTGCTGATCCCTCGACGTCATGTCACATCCATGCAGGATATTAAGGGGGAGGACGCAGAATGGTTGGGTAGAATGATGTCGTTAGCGCCGCGGCTAGCCGCTGAAAACGGTTGCCGTCCGGGCCCTGATGGCGGATTTCGCATCATGATCAATTCTGGCGTCGAAGGCGGCCAGGAAGTCCCGCATCTGCATTTCCACATCATCGGCGGCTCGCGTCCCTGGAAAGGGCGCGTGGCCCCCACCGCGTAATTCGGAGAAACATCATGGGTAGTTTCAGTATCTGGCATTGGTTGGTTGTCCTGGTCATCGTGGCGCTGATTTTCGGCACCAAAAAGCTGCGCAACATCGGCTCGGACCTGGGCGGCGCGGTCAAGGGCTTCAAGGAAGGCATGAAGGACGCCAACGGCGACAAGCCGGCCGAACCGATCGCGCAGCAGCGCGTCTCCGGCGAAACCATCGACGTGCAGGCCAAGGAAAAATCCAACTCCTGAGCGCCTGCTCGGCTCCCGGGCCGTCCTGAACAGGCCGGCCCTTATTGCATCCACTCCCGAGCGGCCGTCGAATGTTTGATGTCAGCTTCACTGAACTGATGGTGATCGGCGTCATTGCCCTGATCGTCATCGGCCCCGAACGCCTGCCCAAGGTTGCCCGCACCGTCGGCCACCTGCTCGGGCGCGCGCAACGTTACGTCAATGACGTGAAATCCGATATCCAGCGGGAAATCGAACTCGACGAACTGCGCAAGTTCAAGAGCGAGATGGAAGATGCCGCCCAGGGCGTGCAGAAGTCGCTGAACGAAACCCAGGCCTCGCTGCAGGAACCCGTCCAGCAATTCCGCGCGGAACTCGACGAAGTCGCGCGCGAAGCCAGCGTCAAGGCCGAGCCAGCCGCCGCCAGCGCGACCCCGGCCGAACCCGAACGCAGCATCGCGCCCCCGCCCGGCCAGAACCATAGCCTGGATCTGGACCTGTCTGCGGTGCAGACACCTGCCCCCGCTGCCACTGAACAACCCGCGCCCAGCGCGCCCAAGGCCGACGACGCCGCGCCCGCCGCCAAGCCCGTCGCGCCCTCCGGAACCCCGACGTGACCCAGGACGCCTCCCAAGAAGAAGGCCAGCAGGAGACCTTCATCTCCCACCTGGTCGAGCTGCGCACCCGTTTGCTGCGCGCCGCTGCCGCCGTGATCGGCGTATTCATCGTGCTGTTCATCTACCCCGGCGCGTCGGCCATCTACGACGTGCTGGCCCAGCCCATGCTGGCTTCGCTGCCGGAAGGCACGCGCATGATCGCCACCGGCGTCATCACGCCATTCATGGTGCCGGTAAAGGTCACGATGATGGCCGCGTTCATCGTCGCACTGCCCGTGGTGCTCTACCAGGCCTGGGCCTTCGTGGCACCCGGCCTGTACCGGCACGAAAAGCGCCTGGCGCTGCCGCTCATCATCTCCAGCACCTTCCTCTTCATCGCGGGGATGGCGTTCTGCTATTTCGTGGTGTTCCGCACGGTGTTCCACTTCATCGCCACGTTCGCCCCGCAATCCATCACGCCGGCGCCGGATATCGAGGCCTACCTGAGCTTCGTCATGACGATGTTCATGGCCTTCGGCATCACGTTCGAAGTGCCCGTGGCAGTGGTGCTGCTGGTGAAGATGGGCGTGGTCGAACTATCCAAGCTGAAGGCCGCTCGCGGCTACGTGGTGGTCGGCGCCTTCATCATCGCCGCCGTGGTCACCCCGCCCGACGTGGTCAGCCAGTTCATGCTGGCCGTGCCGCTGTGCCTGTTGTATGAAGTCGGCTTGATCTGCGCTCGCATGGTGACGCCAAAACCGGATGCGCAAAGCGAGGCCGGTTCGGACTCGCTGACTGAACGCCACTGACCTGCACCGACGGTCCTGCCCACGAAGCAGGACCGTTTCACCTTGTGGGCGACCCGCGGCGAATCTACATTGCCCTTATGTCACTCGCCCAACGGCTGCACACCCTGATGCGGTGGCGCGGCATCAAAAGCCAAAATCAATTGGCGCGCATCTCCGGCGTACCGCAATCGTGCATTCATCGGATCCTCGTGCGCGAGGATCGCTATTCGCCGTCGCGTACCACCTTGCTGCGGCTGGCGCGCGCGCTGGACACCAGCGTGCCCTGGCTGACGGATGGCGTGGGTCCGGAAGGGGACGCGCCTCCCAGCAGCGCCAATCCCCTGGACATCGCCACCGACGGCTACCTGGCGGAAATCTCCGCGCTGCTGCGGCATCAGCCCGACAGCATCAAGAAAACCATCCTGTCGGCGGTGCGCCTCATGGTGAAGCCGCCCGCCGCACCCGCTCCCGGGCCAGGCTCGTCCTAGCGTGGTTTTCCGGGACGAGTCCCCACCACTACCGCCAGCTCTGCCGGCTTGCCCGCACGCAATATGCCCAGCTTGGCGCTCTGGCCGGGCGGCAGCTGCGCAATCTCCGACAACAGGCTGGTAGTGTCGGCCATGCGCTTGCCGTTGACGGATTGCACGATGTCGCCCACGCGCAAGCCGCCGCGCGCCGCGGGTCCGTCGCGCATCACCCCCGCGATGATCACGCCCGTCGTATCGCGGTCCAGCCCGAAGGCGCGCGCCAGCTCCGGCGTCACGTCCTGCGGCTCCACACCCAGCCAGCCGCGCTTGACCCCGCCCGTCCTGACGATCTCATCCATGACCTTGCGCGCAATCTCGATGGGCGTGGCGAAGCCTATGCCCATCGACCCGCCCGATTCCGAATAGATGGCGGTGTTGATGCCGACCAGGTTGCCCGCGGCGTCGACCAGCGCGCCGCCCGAATTGCCGGGATTGATCGCCGCGTCGGTCTGGATGAAGTTCTCGTATGTGTTCAGGCCGAGCCCGTTACGGCCGAGCGCCGACACGATTCCCTGAGTCGTCGTCTGTCCCACGCCGAACGGATTGCCGATGGCCAACACCACGTCGCCCACACGCAAGCCCCGATCCGGCGCCAACGTGGCCGCGGGCAGGGCGCGCAAGGTGGCCAGCTTCAGCACGGCCAGATCGGTGTCCGGGTCCGCGCCCACCACCTTCGCGGCGTCGCGGCGACCGTCCGCCAGCGCGACCTCGATCGCGTCCGCCGCCTGCACCACGTGATAGTTGGTCAGTACGTAGCCGTCCTGGTTCACGATCACGCCGGACCCCAGGCTCGTCGAGGCCTGGCGCCGCGTCACGCCCGGCACCTGGCCGAAGAACTGGCGCAGCACCGGATCGTCGGGCAAGGGGATCAATGGCACGTTCACGTGCTTGGTGGTGTATACGTTGACCACGGAGGGCGCTGCGCGAGCCACGCCATCCGCATAGGACGCCGCGGCGGCGGCGCGTGTGGCAGGCGGCCTTGCCGCGGCGGCTGCGGGCTGCGGGCCGGCCGCCGGCCCTGCCAGGCGCAGCAGGTCGGGCCGCAAGGTCGTCACCACGAATAGAATACCCAGGCAGACCGTGACGGCCTGAGCGAAGATCAGCCAATATCGGCGCATGATTCTGATAGGACTAGCTATGAGTAAAGTGGACTCCCACGTCCTGGCCAATTGGCTGGACGACACCCTGCAAGCGGCGCGCTTCAAAGACTATTGCCCCAACGGGCTGCAGGTGGAAGGCCGATCCGAAATCGCACACATTATCGCCGGAGTCACGGCCAGCGAGGCCCTGCTGCGCGTGGCGGTCGAGCGCGGCGCGGATGCGGTGTTGGTGCACCACGGCTGGCTCTGGCGCAACGAAGATCGCCGCGTCATCGGCACCCGCCGCGCGCGCATGGCCCTGGCCCTGAAAAACGACCTCAATCTGTACGCCTACCACCTGCCGCTGGACGCGCATCCCACGCTGGGCAACAACGCGCAGTTGGCGCGCGTGCTGGGCCTGACGCCCGCGCTGCGCGACGATGGCGCGCCGCAAACCTGTGGCCCCGACAACCTGATCTGGCTCGGGGCTGCCGACGGCGTGGCTACGCTGGGGCAATTGGGCGAACGCGTGGCCGAGCGCCTGGGACGCCAGCCGCTGGTGGTGGGCGATCCCGGCCTGCCGCTGGCGCGTGTGGCCTGGTGCACGGGCGGCGCGCAAGGCATGCTGGGCGACGCCGTGGACGCGGGCGCCAGCGCCTACATCACGGGTGAAGTCTCCGAATCCACGGTCCATCTCGCGCGCGAAACCGGCGTGGGCTTCATCGCGGCAGGCCACCATGCCACCGAGCGCTACGGCGCACAGGCATTGGGACAGGCGGTCGCGGAGCGCTTCGGCATCAAGGTCGAATTCGTCGACATCGACAACCCGGCCTGACAGGCACCGCCCACAACCCGCCAACCGCCCCCGCAAGGGGGCGTTTTCATTTCATGGCACCCAGGGTGGCCTGGAACGCCTCGCCGCCCGAATTGGCCCGACTCAGCTACGGGAAAACCAGAGTGCGCGATCAATGCAACGCCTGTGCGTCGCATCTGGTCAATCGCGGTTCTCTCCCTGTCAATTCCGGCCGCAATCCGCCGCCCTAGCATTCCATGCAGCCGCCCGCGGCCGGGCCTGTCCCGGCTGGGCATCCTCCCTGCGGAGCCATTGAATGCTGACACTCTACGACCACCCACGCTCCGGCAACTGCTACAAGGTTCGCCTCTTTCTTGCGCTCATCGGTAAAGACTACCAAAGCACCTTCGTCGACGTGCTGGCCCGCAAGAACCAGACCGATGCGTTCGAACGCATCAGCGCCTTCCAACAGATCCCCGCGCTGACCGACGGTGACACCGCCATCTGGGACAGCCACGCCATCCTGCTGCACCTGGCGCATCACTACGCCCCCCAGTGGCTGGCGCCGCTGTCCCGCCTGGGCGCCATGCATGCCTGGATCTCGGTCTCGGCCAACGAAATCGCAAACAGCCTGCAGCCGCTGCGGTTGACGCGTGTCGTCAGCAACGCCGAAGCGGCCCATCACCTGGGCGTCAGCGACGCGCTGCTCGACGTGCCCGGGATGCAGGCCCGCACCGACCGCGTCCTGGGCCGCATGGAAAAGCATCTTGCGGAAAACACCTGGCTGGCTGGCGGCGATGCGCCGACCGTAGCCGACATTGCCTGCTACGGCTACACGGCGCTGGCGGAAGAAGCCGACATCGACATGACCGCCTATCCCGCCATCGCGGCATGGCGCAAGCGCATTCAGCAGTTGCCCGGGTACGTGCCGCCGGGCCCGTGAGCCCGCGCGCTACGACAACAACCATTACGACAAGACAAGAGGGAATGACATGGACGCCATCCAGGCCGCGCAGCCTATTGCCCAATCACATCGAAAACCGAACCTGTTCCGGGTCGCCGTGGCGACCGTCATCGGCACAGCCGTCGAAGCCTTCGACTTTCTCGCCTACGGCACCGCCGCGGCACTGGTGTTCAACAAGATCTTCTTTCCGCAATTCGACCCGGTGACCGGCACACTGGCCGCGTTCGGCGCGTTTGCCAGCGGCATGCTCGCGCGGCCCATCGGCGGCATCCTGTTCGGCCACTTCGGCGACCGCATCGGCCGCAAGTCCATGCTGACCCTGAGCCTGCTGCTCATGGGCATATGCACGGTGCTCATCGGGCTGCTGCCGACCTACGAACAGATCGGCATTTCGGCGGCGGTGCTGCTGGTGGTGCTGCGCATCGGCCAGGGGCTGTCGTTCGGCGGCGAGATGGGCGGCGCGATGTTGATGGCCGTCGAACACGCGCCGCCAAAATGGAAGGCGTTTTTCGGCAGCCTGCCGCTGGTAGGCGCGCCTTTGGGCATCCTGCTGTCGGTGGGCTCCTTCGCGCTGGTGGCGCGATTGGCGGAAGAGGACTTCCTGTCCTGGGGCTGGCGCCTGCCGTTTCTCGCCAGTGCCGTGCTCATCGTGGTGGGCCTCTTCATCCGCCACGGCATCGACGAGTCGCCTGAGTTCGAACAGGTCAAACGCGAAAAGGCGCAGGCCAGGCAGTCGCTGGAAGACAAAATGCCGCTGGGAGAATTGCTGCGCGCGCACGGCAAATCGCTGCTGCTGTGCATAGGCTGCAAGATCGCCGAAGTCACGCTGATCTATACCTTCCTCGTTTTCTCGGTGTCCTACGCCGTCTCCAAGCTGGGATTCAGCCGCGCCGACGCGCTGCATGCCCTGCTGTATGGCGCCGGTGTGCTGATGTTCACCATTCCGCTGTTTGGCGTGCTGGCCGACCGCATTGGCGCGCGTCGCGTCTGCG
>Ga0182740_1002759_pt1 | contig 10420 bp, 6 predicted proteins | sample eDN5th37CKraftBY_FD_128872 | JGI IMG/M metagenome (GOLD analysis project Ga0182740, IMG submission 128872) | Enriched backyard soil microbial communities from Emeryville, California, USA - eDNA 5th pass 37_C Kraft BY (version 2) (version 2) | ecosystem: Environmental > Terrestrial > Soil >...
GATCGAAGCGGTGACGTTCGACCATTGCCGGCTCACGCTGCGGCCGAGCGCGCTGCAGGAGTCGTTTGGCGGTAACTTCGATCTGCGACCGTTCTGGGATCCGTCGCGAAAGGTGTTCAAGCATGACGTCCCGGCGCTGTTCGCGCGTGGCGTGAAACGGCTGACGCTGCGGAACCTCGACGTGGTGCGCGCGGAAGGCCTGCCGGATTTCTGCCGGCACGCGCTGGAGATCGAGCAATTCGAGGACGTCGTCATTGACGGCTTTCGGGCGCGACGGACTCCGGCGACCGCGGGCGCGGAGGCGGTGGAGATCGTGTTGCGCGACGGACGCGAGGCGGTCGTGAGGCACGCGAAGGCGGCGGCGGGAAGGCTTTTGCACGCGGACCGCGTCGACGAGTTCCACGATGAGACGACGCGAACCCTTTGAACGCATGAAAATCCGCAACGTCATCCTGTTTGTCGTCATTGCCTGCCTGTGGTCCGGTTGTCAGACGCCCATGAAGCCAACGGTCAGACAAGCCGCGAAGAAGACCACGATCACGATGGTCCAGGAGTATCGGTATTTGCGATACCTTCCGTCCGGCTACGCCGACGAGCGGGAGAAACACTGGCCGCTCGTGCTGTTTTTGCACGGCGCCGGCGAGCGGGGCAGTGACCTCGAACTCATCAAGAAGCACGGGCTGCCAAAGCTGATCGAGGCGGGGAGGGATTTTCCCTTCGTCGTGATCTCGCCGCAGTGTCCTCCGGGCGAGTGGTGGAACATCTTCGCGCTCGAGGGGCTGATCGAGGAGGCGGCGCGCGAGCTGCGGATCGATCGCGACCGGGTCTATCTGACGGGATTGAGCATGGGCGGTTTTGGCACGTGGGCGCTAGCTGTGCGGCATCCGGAGCGTTACGCCGCGATTCTGCCGGTCTGCGGCGGGGGCGAGCGGCAGCTGGCGCGGACGCTGCGCGACGTGCCCGTGTGGGCGTTTCATGGCGACGCGGATCCGGTCGTGCCGGTGGAGCGCTCGCAGGAGATGATCGACGCGATCAGGAAGCTGGGAGGCTCGCCGCGGCTGACGGTGTATCCGGGAGTAAAGCACGACTCATGGACCGCGACCTATGACAACCCGGAAATCTACGACTGGCTGCTGTCGCACCGGTTGAGCGATCGGACGAAATCCGAGTAGGCTTTCGTCGCTCGAAGAGGAACGAGACGCGAGGGCAGCGGATCCTGTTGTCGCCCGGCTCATGCGATTGAGCGAGCATTTCTTGGAGATGTCGCGAAGGTGCATCGACGGTGCGAAGCTGGCGGCCTGAACCATCGTGGCGAAGGCGCCGGCGCACACGTATGAAAACCCCCACCCTGAAAAACAACGCCAGCGCCGGGAGCTGGCTTTCGTCGGTCGAGGCGCGTTCGCTCCTCGGCGCGATTCTGGTCCTGTTCGGCTGCAGCCTTTCGGCCCGGGCTGCGAACATGACCCTGTCAGCGGTCCTGCTCGACAGCCTGAACGGAACCGTCGACTTCTCGCAATCGACGATCGGTTCCGGAGCGCTGGCGGTCAGCAATACACTCGCGCCGGGCGACACGGTGTTCATCGAGGCGCACACCCGAAAGTTTCTGATCCTCCGCAACCTCACGCAGGGCACGACGGCGAATCCGGTCACAATCACGAACACCGGCGGGCAGTTCGTCATCGAAATCCCGACCGTCGACGATGCGGCGGGGCACGGCATGGTGCTCGGTGGCTGCCAGCACGTCATCCTGAAAGGGACGCCCGGAACCGGATACGCCTATGGCATCAAGCTTAACGGATCCCGGTACGAGTTGGGCAACAGCGCGCCGGGATTGAGGATCACCGACAACGGCCAGTCCGTGGCCAGCGGAAACTGGGTCGGCGCCCTGGATGTGGAAGTGACCGGGATCGAAGTCGCGAACTCGGGCTTTGCGGGCATCATGGCGAAAAGCGATGCGGCGCCCACGGGCTATGTGTTGGACGGGCTGCACATCCATCACAACTATATCCACGATACGGAGACGGAAGGGATGTATCTGGGGCTGACCACGGTCAACCCGGCCCACACCCTGGCCAACGTCGAGGTGAACGACAACCTCCTCGAAAACCTCGGTTGGGATGGCATCCAGCTCAACACCTGCCTGACCAACGGGAAGGTCCATCACAATACGATCATCGGCTACGGGATCCAGAGCCACGAGGTCTCGTTCAAGTCTCCCGGCGAGTCGCCACATTGGCAGAACGACGGCATCACCGGCGGCAAGAACGAGGTGGACATCTACAACAACTGGATCGAGGCGACGGCCGACGGCGGCGGGGCGGGAATCTTCCTCTCGGTGCGCAAGAGCCACAACATCTACAACAATGTGGTCATCCACCGCGGCGACTCGGGCCCGACGAACATCGAACCTGGCGTCTACATGCGGGACGACAACCTGGTCGCGGGCACGACGGTGAAGATCATCAACAACACCATCGTGACGCCCGAAGGTCCCGGTGTTCGCGATCAGACGACGGCGCCGGTTTACTACTACAACAACATCGTGGCCCAGCCGGGCGCGGGTTACGGGTATGTGGAAAGCGGAGCGCCGTTCACGTCGTCCAACGCGGTCCACGAATCCACCGTGGCGGGCGTGGGCTTCGTGAATCCGGCCGCCGGCGATTACAACCTGACGGCCAGCTCACCGGCCTATAATGCCGGCATGGACGTGAGCAGTCATGGCGTGACGACGGATTTCGTCGGCACCGCACGGCCGCAGGCAGGCACCTACGACGTCGGCGCGTATGAGCTGCAGCCGACGACGATCATCACTCCTGTCGCCTGGGGGCAGGGTGGCGGCGCGTATTGTCCGGCGACCGGCGCGTTCGACGAGCAGCCGACGTGGAATGCGACCGCGGGCGCGCCGGCGGGCGTCTCGAGCGCTCCCCATGCGAGCACCGCCACCGGTTATGCGAACCGCTATTGGTATGTCGATTTCGGCGCCAATTACGCGAACGTGCGTATCACCGAAATGTGGACGCGTTATCGGCCCAGCAGCTCCGGCAACCAGGCCGGGTTTGGCACGATGTGGTGGGATGCCGATCTCGACACCGTCAAGGAGGGACCGGACGCGACCGGATTCAAATTCAACTCCGCGCAGGGCCTTTCGAGCTCGGGTTCGCAGCAATGGGTGCGGGACGCGGATTTCAACGGGACGCCGAAAACACCCGCCGCGCGCTACCTGATCGTGCCGACGGGCTCGACGGTCACCGACCGGGCGAACGAATTTGCCTTCGTCGGCTACACGGTGCCGTAAGCGATCGCTGAGGAAAGGACTTCGTCCGGCGGGCGCGTTCAGAGATGGACGCGCCCGCTTCGCGAAGGCGCGCGAGAAAACCGCCGCGGACAATCAGCCGAACGAGCGGGGCGAAACCGCATCGCACGCCGGGAATGTTCAAGCGATTGAGGAAGGCGGCGAATGCCGTCGGCGGCGGACGGACCAGCCTGCAGGGATGAGAAGAGCGAAGTTTCGGGCGGGCGCGGTGATGATCGCGGCGATTGTGGGAGCGACCGAGGCAAGCGTCGCGCGGCCGCGACCGCTGATGCGGGAATTCGTCGGCTTGAACAGTTATGCTCCGGGGCATTCGACGCAGCGGGCCTTTGATCCCGAGTTGTATCGTCCGGTGGCGCAGCGGCTGCGCGAGTATCACAAGGTAGCCCGCGACTTGGGCGACGATCCCGCCGAGCCGGCGCCGCTGCCGCGCGGGAAGGATGGGACGGACTGGGCGGACAGCTATCGCGAGTGGACGGAGAAGGGATGGAACGTCGAAGTCTCGCTGCAGTTCGAAAGCATCGAACGCAAGAAGTGGACGGACATCGAAACCCAGGCCCGGGATTATGGACGGCGCTACGCGCGGGAGTTCGGGCCTTCCGGCGAGCGAAGGCTCGTCGACACGGTGGAGATCGGCAACGAGCCGACGAAGTGGAGCGACGAGGACTACACGCGGATGTTCCGTGCGATGGCGCGGGGCATTCGCGAGGGCGACTCCAGGATGCGGATCGCGACGAGCAACATCACCGCGGGTCCGAGCGGGGCCTGGGACAAAAGTGTGGAGTGCGTCGCCCCGTATCCGGAACTTTATGACGTCCTCGCGCTGCACATCTACGCGGAGATCGAGCAGGATCCCTCATGGCGGCGGAGTTATCCCGAGAATCCGAAGTTGTTGCGGTATCTGAACGATGTCGCCGCCCTGTGCCGCTGGCGCGATGAACATGCGCCGGAGAAGGAAGTGTGGGTCACGGAGTTCGGTTACGACAGCAGCACGAAGAAAGCGGATCCGAATGGGAAGATGCCGCACTGGGTTGGCGTGACAGACGAGCAGCAGGCGCAGTGGCTGGTGCGCTCGTTACTTGTATTCGCATCGATGGACGTCGGGCGGGCGTATCTCTATTTTTTCAACGATCGGGATACGCCGAGTCTGCATGCGAGCGCGGGGATCACGCGGAACTTCGAGCCGAAGCCGTCGTTTCATGCGCTCGCGCATTTGCAGAAGGTGCTCGGGGATTATCGGTTTGGTCGGATCGTGCGTGACGAGCCGGGGCGGGTGCGCGTGCAGGAGTTTGAACATGGCGACGATCCGACCCGGGTGGTGTGGGCGGTGTGGTCGCCAACGGGAGACGGAGTGCTGTCGCGGCAGGTTTTGGCGAATGTGCCGGGCGTGCTCGAGCGCGCGGAGCGGATGCCGCTGGGGGCGGAGGAAAATGGCGGAGCGAAGGCCCGTCAGCGCGAGGATGGACCGATTGAAGTCGAGGTGGGCGAGAGTCCCGTTTACCTGATGATCAAAAACAAGAGTCGATGAGGGCGAAGGACGCAGTTACGGCGGGAACAAGTCTCCGTGCGAAGGAGCTGAATGCCTGGCTGAGGTCCTTGCACGAGGTGCCCGAGCCATCAGTGGATCGCGTGATCGTGGGCGATCCCGAGACGCCGGTGCGCGGCATCGCGGTGATGTGGACGCCGACGTGGGACGCATTGCGCGAATCCCTGGCGGCGGGATGTAACGTCGTCGTGACGCACGAACCCACGTTCTTCAGTCATTTGGATCTGGAGGCGTTCGAGGGCGAAAAAAGCGGTTTGTCCGAGGCGGCGTTGAAGGCGATGGGAGGGACGAGGGACGCGAAGAAGACGTGGATCGAGGAAAACCGAATGGTCGTGATCCGGTGTCACGACGTGCTCGATTTGATGCCGGGCGGCGTGGCGGATTCGTTGGCGAAGAAACTGGGTTTCGCGGCGGAAGACGTGATTGTAAACCAGCCGTATTATCGGGTGGTGAAGATCGAGCCGGCGATGAAGGCGGAGGAACTGGCGCAGCGGATGGCGCAGGCGTTTGGCGAGATCGGACAGCCGGGAGTGGTGTTTTATGGCGATCCGGAGAGGAAGGTGGAGAAGTTAGGACTGGGAACGGGATATGCGTGCGAGCCGTGGAGGTTTGTGGAGCTCGGCGCGGAGATGGCGCTGACGATCGACGATCGGATCAAAACGTGGGTGGAGACGGAATGGGCGGAAGACGCGGGGTTTCCGCTGGCGGTGATCCATCACGGCACGAGTGAGGAGTGGGGCGTGCACACGCTGCACGGGATCTTGAAGGAGCAATTTCCCCAGCTGCCGGTGAAGTTGATCGTGCAGGGGTTTCGGGCGCGGTGGATTCCGGCGGAGAGAGGATCCACGAAAAACATGAAATGAAGCACGACGGTGCCGCGCATCGGATTTCTTGATCCTAACGTGCGCCGCGCGTGACGCGGACGGCGAGGCCGGTGGCGGCGGCGAAAACCAAGGCGGCGATGAAGAACGAAGCGCCGGGGAAGTGGAGGCCGGACCTTCCGTCGATGCTGGCGCCGAAGATCCATCCGAAGCAGAGCGGGCCGATCATGCCCGCAATGCAGCGGAGGCCGGTGAGCGCGCCCTGGAGCTGACCTTGTTCGGACGCGGAGACGTGTCGCGTCATGAAGGTTTGCAACGGGGCGTTGCTAAGTCCCCAAAATGCCATGACGGCGATGCCGAGGACGAAAATTTCGGCGCGATACGCGAAGGCGTAGATAAGGAAGCCTGCGGTCGGAGTGACGAGGCCGAGGAGCAACGTGGTGCGCTCCCCGAATCTTTTTACGGAGTAGCCAACGCCCCCCAGGCCGACGATCGCAGCGGAAGCGCCGATGGCCGTGACCGCGAGGCCGATGGCGCGCTCGCCCCAGCCGTAGCGGAAGCTCATGTAGAGCACGATGAGATTGGGCAGCGCAGCGTGCGCGAACGCAGTGAGCCAGGCGACCCAGGAAAGACCGTAGAGTTCGGGATGCCGGCGGAGGAGAGCGAGGGCGCCGAAGGGGTTGGCGCGTTTCCAGGAAAACGGCGAACGACGATCGCTCGGAAGCGATTCGGGCAGGACAAAGATGCCGTAGAACGCGTTGACGAGGCAGAGAACGGCCGCGCCCCAAAACGGCAGACGAAGATCGATATCGCCGAGGAGGCCGCCGACGGCAGGGCCAATCACAAAGCCGAGACCGAAGGACGCACTGAGAATCCCGAAACGCGCAGAGCGTTGTTCGAGGGGCGTGATGTCGGAGACATAGGCAGCGGCAACCGGATAGGTGGCGGAAGTAATGCCGGAAATGATACGCCCGACGAAAAGCCAGCCGAGCGACGGCGCGAGTGCCATCAGGATGTAGTCGAGTCCGAGCCCGGTCATCGAGAGGAGCACGACGGGGCGTCGGCCGAAACGATCGGAGAGGACGCCGAGTGCGGGGGCGGCGAAGAACTGCATGAGCGCCCAGATGAAACCGAAGACGCCGGTAATGTGCGCGGCGCGGGAGACGTCGCCGTTTTCGAACTCGACGATCAGGCCCGGCAGCACGGGAGAGACGATCCCGAGCGCGAGCATGTCGAGCGTGACGGTGACGAAGATGAACGTAAACGCGGCGCGGGAGGATGAGGGCACGGAGGGGCGCAGACGAGGAGGACGGCAAGTGAGAGACGGACGGATCGCATGGGGATCAAGCGGTGGTCGAGAGCGAGAACGGTCGGGAGAGTTTTCCGCGTTCCCGGGCGGTTTCGGGCGAGCGGGACATGGAAAACACGAGTTCTGCTCCATCGCGGATCGCGGCATGCGGGAGTTCGAGCGAGGTGACGGAGGTGCGGTTGAGTTTCACGTCGCGGACATAGCAGGCGTCGGGCGCTTGTTCTTCGGCGCGGATGCGAAACGCGCCGCCGTTGGGGAGACGGATTGTGGCGGAGTCGAACAGCGGCGAGCCGAGCACCCAGGCAGGATGACCGGGCGTGAGCGCGTAAAGGCCGAGCGAGTGGAGGACAAACCAGGAGCCCATCGCGCCGTTGTCTTCGTCGCCGCAAAACGCTTCGGGAGAATAGAGTTCGTTGAGGACACGCCGGACCCAGTATTGCGTGCGATCGGGTCGACCGGCGGCAGTGAAGAGCGACAGGACGTGGTGAACGGGTTCGTTGGAGTGCGCGTATTGGCCGAACGGGACGGCGGCCATTTCGGTCATCTCGTGAATCGTCGCATGATAGCGGCCGATCTCGTAGTGCGGCGGCAACGCGAGCAGGCGGTCGAGTTTCACGATGAAAGCCTCCTCTCCGCCCATGAGGGCGGCGAGTCCGGCCGCGTCGTGGGGTGCGGACCAGGTGTGCTGCCAGGGTCCCCCTTCAATGTAGTCGCGCGTCCAGGCGAACTCGCGGAAGTGAGGCGGAAAGGAGCCGTCGGCGTTGCGACCGCGGAGGAAACCGACGCGAGGGTCGTAGAGGTGGCGGTAGTTGAGCGCCCGACGATGGAAACGGTCGGCGTCGGCGCGATGGCCGAGGGCGCGGGCGAACTGACCGGCGCCGAAATCGCCGAAGGCGTAGTCGCACGTGCGGGCGGCGGAGTGATCGAGTTCGTCGTCGGGCACCCAGCCGAGTTCGTTGAAGCGAGCAAGCCCGGAGCGACCGCAGGCGAAGGACGGCGGTTCCTGCGAGGCGTCGTGGCGGACGGCAGCGTAGGCGGAGGCGATATCGAAATTGCGGATACCCTTGAGGTAGGCGTCGGCAATGGCGACACCGGCATGCGAGCCGACCATGCACGGAATGTAGCCGGGACTGGCCCAACTCGGGAGCCAGCCGCCCTCCTGGAAAGCGTTGACCCAGCCCTGGATCATCTCGCCGTGCTGCTCGGGCGCGATGAGCGTGAGCAGTGGCATGAGCGAGCGATGGGCGTCCCAAAAACCGATGTCGGTATAGAGCGGGCCGGGGGTGACGGCGCCTTCGGCATGGAAGAAGCTGCGGTGAATCTGAGCGCCGGCGGTGTTGAACTCGTGCGCGATTCGCGGATACAGCAGCGAGCGGTAAAGGCACCCGTAGAACGTCTGGCGCTGGACGTCGCTGGCGCCCTCAATCTCGATCGCGGCAAGGCGATGATTCCAGTCGGTTTCGGCGGCGGCCCGGGTTTGATCGAAGGTGGCGTCGCCGAGTTCGCGACGCAGATTGAGGAGAGCCTGATCGACGCTGATGAAGGATGTGGCGATTTTGACGGTGATTTGTCCGTGAGCGGGGCGGTCGAGTTTGAGCCAGACGAGTTGCGAGGGATCGTCGGGAGCGGGCGGAGCGCCGGTCACGTCGATGACTCCAAAGTCGAGAAAACGCGTGCTGAGCTCGGCGGCGAAGCAGCAGCCGAATTCGCCGGGCACGGCGGCGCCAGGAGCGATGGCGGAGGAGACCCCCAGGATGAGACGGCGATCACGGTCGACGGAAATAATTTTCCCGGCGGCGGGGCGGAAAGTGAGCCAGGCGTTTTCGCGCGGTTCGTAGGTGAAACGGAGGTGGGCACCGCGTTCGGTGGGTGCGATCTCGGCGACGATATCGTGGCGGACGAGACGCGTGCGGAAGTAGTGAGGGCGGGCAACGGTTTCGGCTTTGGGGTAATAGGATTCGCCGTCGACGACCGTGAGCGGCGGTTGCGGACCGGAGCCGAGAAGAAGGAGGAAGTTACCGTAATCGCCGATCCACGGGGACGGTTGGTGCGTGGCCCGGAATCCCTGAAGCGTGGGCGAGCGGAAATCGAAAGCCCAGTTGCCGGGATCGGTTTGCGGAATCCAGCCGACCATGCCGTGGGGGCGGGTGGTGAGCGGAAGCGTGTTGCCCTTGGAGAAGGCGAGATGGGAATCCGTGCCCTGGAACGTGCTGACGTGATCGACGAGGGATCGGGGGCTCATACGCGGAGGAGACGACGCCAAAGAGGCGCAGACGGCGCAAGAAGGTGGAGCCCGACGTCGTCGTCGGAGTGGCATGCAGATGGGAGGTGCTTCAGCCCGACAGGGACGTCGGGCCCCACCGAGGACTTCATAGGCGGAAGGTTGGCGGTGGCGCCGGGGGCGCGACGGGGCGGCGGCTCAAGCGATTGAGTGGAGCGGGGTTCACATCCGGGCGCGAACGCGACATGGTGGGGCATGCGCTTGGGTATTTGGCGGACGGGTATCGTGGTGGCGATGAGCGCGGCCTGGGTTTGGAGTGCGGAGACGCCGACGATTCCGGTCGGACTCGACGCCTATCGACAGTGGGAAGACTGGGCGGTGCAGCGGATTGGGGTGCGCGCCTACATGCGGAGCACGTATGATCGGAAAGGCGGCAACGAGCGAGCGGATGCGAGCCACTATTTGTATCAGTTGGCGGAGAACAAAAACGTCACCCTCGATGTGGCGGGGCCCGGGGTGCTGTATTTTGCGCGCTACAATCACTGGCACGGGAGTCCATGGATCTACGAGGTCGACGGGGCAGAACATGTGGTCACGGAGACGAGCACGGCGACACCGACGAAGCCGGTGGAGCATTCGGTGTTCGAGCCGCGGGAGGCGCTGCCGAATCCGCTGACGTGGACGTGGTCGGTGACCAAAGGCGCGGACCTGATGTGGGTGCCGATCGGATTTCAGGAGTCGTTTCGGATGATGTATGGGCGGACGTATTACGGCACCGGATACTACATCTTTCATTCGATCGACCCGGCGGCACCGCTGTCGCAGCCGGTGAAGGCATGGGACGGCAAGACGCCCCCGGGCAAAGACGTGCTGGAGTTGATCGCAAAGTCGGGCAGCGATCTCGTGCCAGCGGTGGGATCGGAGGAAGGGCGGGCGATGGGATTGTGGGAGAAAAACGGGACGCTGGATCTGCCCAGCGGCGGGGTGGCGCAGAAGCTCGTAGAGCTGACCTCCACGGCACCGCAGCAGCTGCGGGCGTGGACTTTTTCGGTGCCGCGAGAACGGGCGATCGATTTCGGACGGGCGCGGCTGCGGGTGACGTGGGATGACGCGGAGCAGGCGTCGATCGACGCGCCGGTGGCGCTGTTTCACGGCGCGGGCACGCTCTACAATCGCGACAACCGCGAGTATCTGGTGAAGGCCTTTCCGGTGA
>Ga0182740_1002760_pt1 | contig 10420 bp, 12 predicted proteins | sample eDN5th37CKraftBY_FD_128872 | JGI IMG/M metagenome (GOLD analysis project Ga0182740, IMG submission 128872) | Enriched backyard soil microbial communities from Emeryville, California, USA - eDNA 5th pass 37_C Kraft BY (version 2) (version 2) | ecosystem: Environmental > Terrestrial > Soil >...
GCCGAGAATGAGGGCAGCACCGGACAGGGCGTCTTGCGCCCCCCGTTTCGTCGCGCGTGCGGAGTCCTGCGCGGACATGCCGAAAACCCTCGAAAAACAGACCGTTAGTGTGCCAGCGCCACGGTGAATGTGGTGTTAACCGGCCGCATTTGAAGGGGCCTTTTAGCGGAGGCGGGGGTGTTTCGGCAAGTCCCGGCGGCTGGCGACCTTCGGCGAAAAGGCCGGGCCGCCTTGCTTCTTCGGACGCAACGGACGCCCGCCGCACCCGGCAAGCTAGCCGCGCCTGGCGTTGTCCTTGTTGTCACCCTTCTTGCCGTTTTTCTTCTTCTCCGGCAGTTCGGCCACGAGCATGACCCTCGCCTCTTGTAGTTCGGCGCGCGTTGCATCGTCGACGCGCGGATAATGAAGGTCGAGACTTTCCAGCGCTTCCACAAGAGCGGATGCCACCACCAGCCGCGTGAACCATTTCTTGTCGGCCGGAACCACGAACCATGGCGCATGCGGGCGGCTGGTCTCGCGGATCGTCTCCTCATAGTAGCGCATGTAGTCGTCCCAGCGCTTCCGCTCCGAAAGATCGCCTAGATTGAATTTCCAGTTCTTCGCGGGATCATCAATGCGTTCAAGAAAGCGCGCGGCCTGCTCGTCCTTCGACACATGCAGGAAGAACTTGAGGATCAGCGTGCCGTTGCGCGCATGATACTTCTCGAACGCACGAATATCCTCGAAGCGTTCCTTCCAGATGTCCTTGCCGACGAGTTTCGGCGGCAGCTTCTGCTTGGCGAGAATGTCGGGATGTGCCCGCACCACCAGCACTTCTTCGTAATAGGAGCGGTTGAATATTCCGATGCGCCCGCGCTCGGGCATCGCCACCGTCGTTCGCCACATGAAGTCGTGATCCAGCTCCTGCGAGGTCGGCGTCTTGAACGAGTAAACCTGGCAGCCCTGCGGATTGACGCCCGACATGACATGTTCGACGGCGGAGTCCTTGCCGGCCGCATCCATCGCCTGAAAGATCGCGAGCACCGCCCAGCGGTCCTGCGCATAAAGCATGTCCTGAAAATCCGCGAGCTTGCGGATGCTGTCCTTCAGCATCTCCCTGGCTTCGTCCTTGTCGATGGCAAGTCCGGCGCTATCGCCCGGATCAATGTCCGAGAGACGAAACCTGTCCGGATTATCGACGCGGTATCGTCGGGCGAGGGTTTCGATCTTCATCCCGCCACTTGATCGCGATGCCGGGCGTTTGACAAGCGCCGTTATCGGCCCGCGCTGCGCAGGAATGTCTGGATAAAGCCCGGCATCATCGGATGGATGTCGGCTTCCCCGCGCGCGATATAGACGTCCGCGAGTTCAGGATCGGCCTCGAGCGCCAGATGGGCACAAATGCGATCACGCAATTGTTCCGCCGTCTCGCGTGCGCGCATCGGCTTCAGCAATGCGATCAGTGGGCCCGCGGGCACGCAGTGCCAGCCCGGATCGATGTCGAACTGATCCGGAGCAAGGCCGGTCTCTTCCTGCACTTCGCGCCGCACGCTGGATTCCAGATCGACCCTCCGGCCAACGACATCGTTGAGATCGGGCGTCCCGCCGGGAAAGTAGACCTTGCCGGCATTGGCCGTCCCGCCGCCCATGACGCCCATGACATAGCCGCCGTCCGAGCCCTGCAGCGCGCCCAGCGCAAAGCAATTGTTGATGCCCGGATCGACGAAGCCGAAGTCTCGCCAGGCCATGAAGCTCGCAAAATCGGTTTCGAAATAGGAGCCCCAAAGACATGCGCTCTCGATCTCATGCGAATGCATCAGCAGGATGCGACCGTTCCAGAGGCCAGGCTTGCTTCGACGGGCAGCTTCGAAATGCGCGTCGATCTCGGCGCGGCGCTTTCGCGCGAAGTCCCATTCGAACGAGCCGACGCTGAGATCGAGCGTCTCGATCCGGAGCACGGGCGCAGTCATCACGCCTCGATATGTCCGTCGCTGACAATGATCGCGCCGCCACCGATGGTGGCACTCGTGAGTGCGCCGCCCTCGATTGTCATGCCGAGTTCGATCTGGCTCGGCCGGCCCATCTCGTATCCCTGTTCGATCACGAACCGATGCTCGCCGTCGACGGGATGCGCCGTCTCCATCACGACGCCAGCGAACGCTGCGGCTGCCGCACCGGTCGCCGGATCCTCCCGGATACCAAGGCCCGGCGCGAACATGCGCGCGTGGAAATGGTGGCCCGGCTCAGTCGTCGCCCCGCAATAAAGATAGACCACCGCACGGCCCTCTCGCCCGAACACGGATTCGAACGACGCCGCAGGGCTGGCGCGGCCGATCGCATCGAGATCGCGGACCGGCACGAAATGCACGGGCACACCGGCCGACCAGCGCGACGGCACGCCGAAGCCGATCTCGTCATCCTTCAGCGACAGCGCAGCCGCGGCCTCCTGCACGGTCACAGATTCCCCGGTCCGCTCGGGCAATCGCGGCAACACGAAACTGGCACGGCCATGCTCCCGGCCAATCGCCTCCACAGTACAGCGAACGGGACCGACCGTTTCCTCCAGCACGAGTTCGTGGGCGCCGAGATTGTAGCCGCTCATGCAGCCGAGCAGCACCGCAGTTCCGACGGTTGGATGCCCGGCAAACGGCAACTCCGCTGCTGGCGTGAAGATGCGCAGCATCGCGCGGTTGCGCTGATCGGCCGGCGTCATGACGAAGACCGTCTCCGCGAGGTTGAACTCGCGTGCGATGGCCTGCATGTCGGCTTTCTCCAGGCCGTCCGATTCCAGCACTACCGCCAGCGGATTGCCGGCGAAGCGTGTCTTTGTGAAAACATCGAGAGTGACAAAGCGACGGCGCATGATCTTGACCTACCGTCATGCTGTTTCGATGAGATGAATTGCCGGTCAAGCCCAGCAAATGGCCGAAAGACGTTCTGCTTACCCCAGTCTCTCCGCTTCGAACACCTCCGTCGGCGCGATCAGCTGATCCTGCGCTTCGACCAGCAGGATCTCCCGCGCGCCACGGTCGGCGGTCAGCTTCAACACCCCGAACAGTGCCGAACCGGCCTGGGCCATCGCCTCGCCGCTCGAGCCGTTGCGCAGGACATGCGCAAAAAACAGCGCGGAAATTGCGTCCCCTGCACCATTTGCCTTGATCGGCAGACGCGGCGTCCGCAACCGGAATCGTCCGTCGGGCCCCGATGCGATCATCTCGATGCAATCGTCCGGCGTTTCTTCGTTGAAGACCGAGGTGATGAGAACAAATTCGATCCCGAGCGCGTGCAGCCAGTCGAGCGCAGCGAAGGTCCCGTCTATCGTACCGCTATCGAGGCCGGTCAGCACACCGAGTTCGAACTGGTTCGGGCAGATGACATCCGCAGCCGCCAGTGCACGCGTACGGAAAAAATCCGGAATGCCTTCGCGCACATAGATGCCGCCGTCATAGTCGCCGATCACCGGATCGCAGCAATATTTCGCACCGGGATTGGCGCGCTTGACGCGTGCGACAGCATCGAGGATCGCTTCGCCGGTCTCGGCAGAACCCATATAGCCGGACAGCACGCCGTCACAGCCCGGCATCACGCCGCGGTCTTCGATGCCCTTCACAACATCGCGGATATGCGCGGCGGCGAACACCTCGCCCGTCCAGCCGTCATAGCCGAGGTGATTGGAGAACTGGACGGTGTTGACCGGCCAGACTTCGATGCCGAGCCGCTGCAGCGGAAATACCACGGCAGAATTGCCGACATGGCCGTACGCGACGTGCGACTGGATGGAGAGGATGTTCATGCCTTCTTCTCCCCTCCCCCCATGAGCGAAGCGAGTGGTGGGGAGGGGTCGGGGGTGGGGGGCAGAAAGCGCCTTTCCATGACGGCATATACCCCCCACCCCGGATCACATCGCAAGCGATGTGATCCGACCCTCGCCACCGCTTCGCGGGGGGAGGGATAAGCGCTATTTCGCCTTCGCGGCTGCTTCGACGAACCTGTTCGTATAGGTCTTCGACAGGTCGATCTTGGCTTTCGCGACATCCGGGGACGACTGGCTGAACACGTCGAGCACGGCCTTCGCGCCCTTCGGGTCCATCAGGCCGGTCTTGGAATACATCGGGATCGTGTTCTTCAGCGCCTCGAGATACAGCGCCTTGTCCGCGCCGATCAGCTCGGGCGGCATCTTCGCCATGATCTCTTCCGGCGTATGGGTGTGGATCCATTTCAGCGTGTTGACGATCGCCGTGGTCAGCCCCTGCGCGGCCTTCGGATTTTTCTCGATCCATTCCGCCCTGGTGTAGAGCGCGCCGCCCGGATATTCACCGCCGAATACATCAAGCGTGTCCTTCTCGGTCCGCGTGTCGGACAGGATGCGCAGATCCTTGTTGCGGCCCTGCAACTGCGTCACTGCCGGATCGAGCATCACGGCGGCATCGACCGAGCCCTGCTCCATTGCCGCGACCGCCGTCGCGCCGAGGCCGATGCCGATCACGCCGACCGAACCGGCATCGACGCCGGCTTTCTTCATCAGGTAATTCAGGAAGTAGTGCGTGGACGATCCGGGCGCCGACACACCGACCTTCTTGCCCGCGAGGTCCTTGATCGAGGTGATCGTGCCGGTCTGCTTCGGCGATACCACGAGGACCAGTCCCGGATAGCGGTCATAGACCACGATGGATTGCAGCATCTGGCCCTTGGCCGCGAGATTGACGCAGTGGTCGAAATAGCCCGACACCACGTCGGCCGATCCGCCCAGCACCGCGGTCAGGGCCTGAGAGCCGCCCTTGAAGTCGACCATCTCGACATTCACGCCGGCCTTCTCATACTCGCCGAGCTGCTTGGCCAGCACGGTCGGCAGATAGCACAGGCAGCTCGCGCCGCCGATCGCAATCGTGATCTTCGACTGCGCGAGCGCTGCACCCGACAGCAGCACGAGGGCGAAAAGCGAAGAAACCAGGCGCCCGACAATCCGAGCCGTCATGAAACTCCTCCCGATGGCGAAGGCGACCCGCTTGTCCGGCCGCATTTTGATGGCTGACGATAAAACACCACGCAGGGCCTGCAAAGTCCGCGCTTTGACGCGTCAGGTTCGCGTGTCGTCTGCGACCGGCCGCCAGACCAGCAGACGCCGCTCGACCAGCGTCACGAGGCCGTCGATCACGATCACAAAGGCCGCCAGCACGAACATCCCGGCGAAGACGCCGGCGATGTCGAAAGTTCCCTCCGCCTGCAGGATCAGGTAGCCGAGCCCCGCCGCCGAGCCGAGATATTCGCCGACCACGGCGCCAACGACGGCAAAGCCGACCGACGTATGCAGCGAGGAGAACATCCAGGACAGCGCGGACGGCCAGTAGACGTGCCGCATGAGTTGCCGCTCGTTCATCCCGAGCATCCGGGCATTGGCAAGAACGGTCGGGCTGACTTCGCGGACACCCTGATAGACGTTGAAGAATACGATGAAGAACACGAGCGTCACGCCGAGCGCCACCTTGGACCAGATGCCGAGCCCGAACCACAGCGTGAAGATCGGCGCCAGCACGATGCGCGGCAGCGCGTTGATCATCTTCACATAGGGGTCGAAGATCGCGGCGATTATCGGTTTTCGTGCGAACCAGAAGCCGACCAGAATGCCGCCGACCGAACCGATTACGAAGGCGAGCGCCGATTCCGACAGCGTGATCCACAGATGCCGCCAGATCGTGCCTTCGTAGAACCACTTCCAGATGCGCGAGAAGACATCGCCCGGCGTCGAGAAGAAGAATGGCGGGACGAGCGGCTTGCCGTCCGACATCGGCACGGTCGTGAGCAGATGCCACGCGACCAGCGTGATCACGAGCACAAGGACCTGAAAGCCGACCAGCGCAAGACGGTTCATCTGATTCACCCGCCCCCCGTTTGCGCGTAGCCCTTCAGCACTTCATCCTTCAGCACGTTCCAGATCTCGCGATGCAGTTCGTGGAAGCCTTTCTCGAGCTTCACCTCGGCAATGTCGCGGGGGCGCTCGAGCGGAACGCGCCAGTCGCCGATGATGCGCGCCGCGGGTCCCGCCGACATGATCACCACCCGGTCGGACAGCGCGATCGCCTCTTCGAGATCGTGCGTCACGAACAGCACGGCCTTGCGATCCGCGCTCCACAGATCGAGCAGCAGATTGCCCATGATCTGACGGGTCTGCGCATCCAGCGGTCCGAACGGCTCATCCATCAGGAGGATTTTCGGATCGCGGATCAGCACCTGCGCGAGACCGACGCGCTTGCGCTGCCCGCCGGAGAGCATGTGCGGATAGCGGGCTGCAAAGCCGCTAAGTCCGACGCGCTTCAGCCAGCCGGTCGCGCGTTCCCGGGCTTGCGCGGAGGATACGCCCGCAGTCTCAAGACCGATGGCGACATTCTGCAGCGCGGTTTTCCATGGAAACAGCGAGTCGGCCTGAAACAGATAGCCGGCCTGCCTGTTGAGATCGGTCAATGGCGCACCGAAGATGTCGGCCGTCCCGGCGGCGGGTGCGAGCAGACCTGCAGCAACATTCAGCAGCGTTGATTTGCCGCAGCCGGTCGGACCCACAATGGCGACAAATTCGCCGTCCGCGACCGAGAGCGTCGCATCGCTGACCGCCGTGTAGGTCGCGCCCTTGCCCATGCGGAACGTGATGGTCACGTCGCGCAACGCGACCGCAGGGGCGGCGGGCTTTATGCCCGCCGGCAACGCTTCGGCTGCCGATACCCCCATCAACGACGCTCCGCTCCCGCCAATCTTTTGCGAGAGACATTACCCACCGGGCGGGAGCGCGCAAGCATCAGGCCACTTCCTCATCCCTCTGGTTGACGAAGATTAGAACCGCCAGAAGCGTCGTGTAGAAGCGGAAAGCACCCTCCTGCCCGTTCCAGGTCTTGGACTGCCACATCGCAAAATACTCACCGGCCACGACCATGAAGCCGAAGAACCAGACCATGAAGCCAACCGTCGCGCCCGCAACCATCCAGGTCTTGGCGCGCTGGAAGCGTGCTGCCGAAGCGCGCAGCGCCAACAGCATGGCGACGCTCGCGACAGCCAGGAGCACGAAGACGACGCCTTCCATCGCAATGATCGCAGCATAACCGAGCGACCAGAGCCGCGGATCGGTGACTGCCCGTCCCATCAGCCTGTTGCCGGGGAATGTGGTATCCATCGAGAGGACATGCTTCACAAACTCGTAGTTTGTCCCGTAATCGACGATATTGTCGTAGGTGACGATGAATGCGAATGCGGCCAGTGCCGCCGTCATCACGACCTTTGCAAGCCGGACGGTCAGCATGATCTCTCCCCTGTCCTCCCACCTATCCAGCGCTTATGCGCCTCTCGCAGATTCGCCTCAATGACCGAACGAAGGCTTTTCATCCGCATCGAACTGACGGCAAGCGCCCGAGCACGCGCCGAAGCCGCCGGGCTCGACGCGAACGCCGCCACCCAGTCGCTTGACGCCAGCGTGCAGGTCGGGGACCGGATCTCGTTCGGGGGCGATCCGGCGGACGACTTCGTGGTGCTGCGCCGTCGCTACCTGATCGGCACCGGCCCCGCGATCCTCGTTCTGGAGCTCGACCATCCGGCGCGGAATTAGGCGGCGCAGCCTGCCTGTCCCTCGCAGCTCGGCGATGCGATTTGAGGCGCGGCGTCGGGGATGCGACAATGCCGCATGGTGTCGGTCATCTCTTTCGAAGCCGTGAGCAAGGTCTACGACCCGGGCACCCGCCCGGCGCTCGATGACGTCACGCTCGCCATCGACAGGGGCACCTTTGTCGCGATTGTCGGCCAATCCGGTTCCGGAAAGTCCACCCTGCTCGGCATGATCAATCGCCTGATCGATCCGAGCGCGGGCGTTGTGCGCTTTGAGGGCGACGACATCCGCAACCTCGATCCGATCAGCCTGCGGCGACGCGTCGGTTACGTGTTCCAGGACATCGGCCTGTTTCCGCATATGACGCTCGCGGAGAATATTGCGATCACCCCCCGTCTGCTCGGCTGAGATGAAGCGCGTCAAAGCGCCCGCGCGGACGAATTGCTCGATCTCGTGCAACTGCCGCCCGGTACGTTCAGGGATCGCCTTCCATCGGAATTGTCCGGCGGTCAGCGTCAGCGGGTCGGTGTCGCGCGCGCCATCGCCGCAGAGCCGCACGTCGTGCTGATGGATGAGCCTTTCGGAGCTCTCGATTTGCGGACGCGCGACGCACTCAGCCGCGACTATCGCAAGCTGCACCATACCCTTGGCCTCACCACCGTGATGATTACCCATGACGTGATCGAGGCCGTGCTGCTCGCGGACCGGATTGCCGTACTGCATGACGGCCGGGTCGCCGCCTTCGGCACGCCGCACGATCTCATGAGCGGCAATACGAGCGCCGACGTTCGCGCCCTGATGGACATGCCCCGTCGGCAGGCGGAACGTTTGACCGCGCTGATGCGCGACGGCGGCGCCTGATGTTTCGCAATCCCGCCTTTGCCGATGCATGGTCGCGGCTGCCGGATTATCTCGGACAGCATGTGCTGGTGAGCCTGACGGCGCTCGCGCTCGGACTTGCGATCAGCTTTCCGCTCTCGCTCTACGCTGTGCGCCGGCCTCATCTCCGCACCGCCCTGCTCGCGGTGGCGAGCATCGTGCAGACGATCCCCGGCCTCGCCCTGCTCGCGCTGTTCTATCCGCTTTTGCTCGCCATCGCCGCGCTGACCACGCGCGCTTTCGGCTTCGACTTTTCCGCGCTAGGCTTTCTGCCGTCGGTTCTCGCGCTCGCGCTGTATTCGATGCTACCGGTGATCCGCAACACCATCACCGGCATCGAAGGCGTCGACCCCTCCCTGCGCCGCGCCGCGCAGGGCGTCGGCATGACGGAACGGCAATCGCTGTTCATGGTGGAATTGCCGCTCGCCATGCCGGTCATCATGGCGGGTATCCGCACCGCCGCCGTCTGGGTCATCGGCACAGCGACGCTCGCGACCCCGATCGGCCAGACCAGCCTGGGTAACTACATCTTCAGCGGGTTGCAGACACAGAACTGGGTCTTCGTTCTGTTCGGCTGTATCGCCGCCGCGCTACTCGCACTCATCGTCGACCTGCTGCTCTCCCTGATGGAGCGCGGCGCCGCCCGCAGGCGCCGTAAGCCCGTTGTTGCGGGCCTCGCCGGACTGGCTCTGGTCGTTGCGCTCGCGCTGGCGCCATCGCTCGGCGCACGCAAGGCGGACTACATCATCGGCGCGAAGACCTTCTCGGAGCAGTACATCCTCGCCGCGCTGATCGCGCAAAGACTGGAAGCGAACGGCTCGACGGCACGCCGCCGCGAAGGGCTCGGCTCCAGCATCATCTTCGATGCGCTGGCCGCGAGCGAGATCGATGCGTATGTCGAATATACCGGTACGATCTGGGCGAACGTGATGAAGCGCACGGACATCAAGTCCCGCGCTGAAACGCTCGCGGAGGTCTCCGACTGGCTCAGGCGCGAGCGCGGCATCGTGCAGGCCGGCACGCTCGGTTTCGAGAATGCTTATGCGCTGGCGATGAAACGGAGCGAAGCCGAGCGTCTCGGCATCAGGAGCATTGCCGACCTCGCCCGTCACGCACCGCAACTCACCATCGCGGGCGATTACGAGTTCCTCAGCCGGCCGGAATGGGCAGCGCTTCGCAAGGCCTATGGCCTGAACTTCAAGGCGGAGCGCACCATGCAGCCGGAATTCATGTATCCGGCTGCAGGCAACGAGGTCGACGTGATCTCGGCCTATACCAGCGACGGCCGCATCGCTCAGTTCGACCTCGTCGTGCTGGACGACCCGAAAGGCGTCATCCCGCCCTATGACGCGGTGCTGCTGATATCGCCAAAGCGTGCGGGCGACACGGCGCTGTTTAACGCCCTCAAGCCACTCGACAACGCGATCGATGTCACGCTGATGCGCGAGGCCAATCTCCGCGCCAACGAGGGCGAAGCGCCGGAGCAGGTGGCGCGGTGGATGGCTGACAGGCTCGGTGCGCGAGCTCGCTCCCGCTGACGTATCAACGTTGGTTTACGCGGTCGCGGACGACGGCGTCATCAACCTGTCCGCAATGGCCGTGTCGAGGAACTGGGTGTACGAGGCGATCTTTCCGTCGCGGAATTCGATGAGGTCGAGCGCCTCAGTCACCCCGATTTTGCCGGTTGCGCGCGCCTTCACCGTGAAGCGGATACGGATCGCCGCCTTGGACCCTTCGACGACCGAGTCGATCACATCGAGTTTCTGAAACTCGAACGCGTTGACCAGTTGCGTGAGTGCGGCCCGCATGCCCGTGCTGCCCTCCGTCGCGACCGCGACGGAGGTCTGAGGCGGGGACGCGTTGAGTGCGAACTTCGCGTCCGGAGCGAAGATTGCCAGGATCCTGTCGACATCGCCGCTCACGCGAGCGGCATATGCGGCCCCCATCGCATCCAGCATCTGTTCGCGAGTCATGAGC
>Ga0182740_1002763_pt1 | contig 10416 bp, 10 predicted proteins | sample eDN5th37CKraftBY_FD_128872 | JGI IMG/M metagenome (GOLD analysis project Ga0182740, IMG submission 128872) | Enriched backyard soil microbial communities from Emeryville, California, USA - eDNA 5th pass 37_C Kraft BY (version 2) (version 2) | ecosystem: Environmental > Terrestrial > Soil >...
CAGTGGGCGGACCGGCAGGTCACCATCAATGTCGATGTCACGATCGATATTGAGATCCGCGAGAGCGGTGCGATCAGTCCTGCGCAGAATGTGCTCGCGAGCGCGGCCTGAACCTGCGCCGGCTTATCTGCGCCCGTTTCAACGAAAAAGACCCCGGCTCCAGGAGCCGGGGCCGCTGAAACGGAGTGAAGATGGGACGTTGAAGGCTCCGCCCCAGCATGGAAATAACACCGCGGATCGCCCGCTGTTCCTTTTGGAACCGGCCCACCTCAGCCGGCGCTCCTCTTCGCCCAGGCGAGTGCCGCCTCCAGCCGGTCATTGCCCCAGAACAATTCGCCGTCGGCGGTGACGAATGTGGGGGCGCCGAAAATGCCGAGCTGCCCGGCCTGCTCCGTCTCGGTACGCAGCCGCAATTTTACCGGGTCGGATTGCGCCAGTTCGAGCATGCTGCGCGCGGGTGCGCCGACACTCTGCAGCAATTCCCCGATCACGGCCGGGTCGTCGATCCGGCGTCCCTCGCTGTATTGCGCGCGGAACACGGCGCGGCAGAAATCCTCACGCCAGGCCTCACCCTCGGCGGCGAGCGCGACGCGCGCGGCCAGCAACGAATTTTGCGGAAACGCGCCCGGTCTTTGAAAGGGAACGTCCAGCGCAGCGCAAAGCCGTTCGAGGTCGCGCCACATGTAGCGCCCCTTCGCTTGATAGATATTGAACGGCGAGGTGTCCCAACCCTGCGCCTTGAAGATTGGGCCGAGTAGAAAGACCCGGTACCGCAGCGTGACGCCTGCGTCCTGCGCGCATGTGGCGGCCCGCATGAAGGCGGGGTAGGAATAGGTCGACGCGAATTCGAACCAGAAATCGACGACGGGACCGCTCATTGGGCGTGGCTCGCTGAGTTCCTGCTCAGGAACGTTAGCATCGAAAGGGCGTTCGCTCCGAAACCCGTGAGGACGTCATGACGACGAGATCAATACTGCTTTTTGCCGTGCTCCTGGTTCCGGCCCTGACCGGCACGGCGGCCGAGGCCAGGGAATACCCGTGGTGCGCGCGCTATGACTGGACGACGCGCAATTGCGGCTTTGTCAGCTTCCAGCAATGCCTGGCCACGATTTCGGGTATCGGCGGCCGCTGCGAGCCCAATCCCTTCTACAAGGGGCCACCGCCCCGGCGCGGAACGCGCCGCTGAGCCAATAGGCCATTCAGGCAAGTTGCGCCGTTTCCGGTTCCGCCTATAGTCCCGCCCGATTTTGACGGACAGGACTGGATTCATGGCCGACGGCCCCACCAACAAAGACGTGAAAAAGGTCGTTCTCGCCTATTCGGGCGGGCTCGACACCTCGATCATCCTGAAATGGCTGCAGACCACCTATCGTTGCGAAGTCGTGACGTTCACCGCCGATCTCGGGCAGGGCGAAGAGCTCGAGCCCGCCCGGCAGAAGGCACTGCTGCTCGGGATCAAGCCCGAGAACATTTTCATCGAGGACCTGCGGGAGGAATTCGTCCGCGATTACGTGTTCCCGATGTTCCGGGCCAACACGGTCTATGAGGGCCAGTATCTCCTCGGTACCTCGATCGCGCGGCCCCTGATCGCCAAGAAGCAGATCGAAATCGCCGAGAAGGTCGGCGCCGACGCGGTCTGTCACGGCGCGACCGGCAAGGGCAACGATCAGGTTCGGTTCGAGCTGAGCTATTATGCGCTCAAGCCCGACATCACGGTGATCGCGCCCTGGCGCGAATGGGACCTGACCTCGCGCACCAGGCTGATCCAGTTCGCCGAGCTGAACCAGATCCCGATCGCCAAGGACAAGCGCGGCGAGGCGCCGTTCTCGGTGGACGCCAACCTTCTGCACTCGTCGTCCGAGGGCAAGGTGCTGGAAGACCCCAATGTCGAGGTGCCGGATTATGTGTTCTCGCGCACCGACGATCCGCTGACGGCGCCCGACAAGGTGACCGAGATCACCATCGATTTCGAGAAAGGCGATCCGGTCGCGATCGACGGCAAGAAAATGTCGCCGGCGACTTTGCTCAAGGCGCTGAACGATCTCGGCAAGGTCAACGGCATCGGCCGGCTCGATCTCGTCGAGAACCGCTTCGTCGGCATGAAGTCGCGCGGCATGTACGAGACGCCCGGCGGCACCATCCTGCTCGTCGCGCATCGCGCGATCGAAAGCATCACGCTCGATCGCGGCGCGGCGCACCTGAAAGACGAGCTGATGCCGAAATATGCCGAGATGATCTACAACGGCTTCTGGTTCACGCCGGAACGCGAGATGCTGCAGGCGGCAATCGACAAGTCGCAGGAACTTGTCACCGGCCGCGTGCGGCTCAAGCTGTATCGCGGGAATGTCTGGGTGACCGGCCGCGAGTCGCAATATTCCCTATACGATCAGGAGCTCGTCACCTTCGAGGAAGGTGCCGTCGCCTACGATCACCGTGACGCCGAAGGCTTTATCCGCCTGAACGCGCTGCGGCTGCGCACGCTCGGCCAACGCAAGAAGAAGCGCGGGCTTTGATCGATCTGATCAGTCGCAATCACGAGAATGAAAATGGCCGGGCTTTGCCCGGCCATTTTGCTTTTGTTGCTGTGTGCTCGCTTTATTGCGGCGGCGGGCCGCCGGCCTGCCCCTGCTGCAGCAGCGGCGTGATGCGGCGGACCGTAACGCGCCGGTTCGCACGCTCCGGCCCATCGCTCGGAATCTTGAGCTGCTGCTCGCCATAGCCCTGGGTCGCCAGATTCTCGGGAGGGATCCGGAACTGATCGGTCAGGATGATCGACACCGCTTCCGCGCGGCGATCCGACAGCGACAGGTTGTCTTCATCGCTGCCGACCGCATCGGTGTGGCCTTCGATCAGGAAGACCTCGTTCGGATTGCGTTCGATGGCGCGCCGGATGCCTTCGGCGATCGGCGCCAGCCGATCATATTGATCGGGCGTGATCTCCCATGACCCGGTGTCGAAGGTGATGGTGTCGAGGTCGATGCGCGGCATGCGATTGCGCAGCTCCGGGCTGTACCGAATTTCGTCGAGCGTATACGCCCGCGGCAGCCGCTCGACCGGAGGCGCCATGAGCGCGCCGTAGATGTATTCCGGCGGCGCGCTCGCGGCTTCGACGATGTAGCGCTCGCGCGGAATCGCAAGCGAGCCGATCGCAAGCGCCGGCAAGGCAACGAAGAATGCGTCCGGCCGGCGGCCGCCACGCGGCCGATTGTCGATGATCACCACCTCGCGGTTGTCCACGAAACGCGAACGACGCAACAGGCGGCCGTTGGCGTCGGTGACCGTGACGATGCGCTGTCCGTTCGGTCCGACGACGACGGTGCGGGTCTCGCTGCCGACGCGTTGCACATTGACGTCGCGGCCGACACGACGGAAGCGGTCGCTCTCGTCGCGGCGGATGAAGGTGCGGTCGCCTTCGCGGACGATGGTGCGATTGCCTTCCTGGATGACCGTGCGATTGCCTTCGCGGCGTTCCTTACGCTCGCCGCGGATGTCATCCAGACGGCGCGCGCGATCGTCAGGACGATCCTGGCGCTGCTGCTGCCCGTCCTGCTGGCGTGGGCCTTGCGGCGCGCGCTGTTGTTGTTGCGGGTCTTGCGGCCGATCCTGCTGACGTTGCTGGTCGCGGCCGTCGCGACGGTCCTGCGGCGGGCGTTGCTGTTGTTCATTCTGCGGCGCCTGCTGGGTCTGCGGGGGTTGCTGGCGCTGCAGATCTGGCTTGCGATCCTGTTGCGGCGGCTGTTGCTCGCGGCCGCGCTGGTCCGGTCGCGGCGGCTGTCCTTGTTGCTGGCGCTGCTTCTCTTGCAGCTGGCGTTGCTGTTCCTGCTGCTGGCGGAGCTGTTGCTGCTTTTCCTGCTCCGGTCTTTGCTGCTGCTGCTTTTGCTGCTCAAGCACGCGCTGACGCTGCTGCTCCTGGAGGCGTTGTTGCTCCTGCTGCCGCTGCTGCTGTTGCTGTTGCTGTTGCTGTTGGCGCTGTTGCTCTTGCTGGCGCCGCAGCTGTTGTCCGTCCGGTTGGGGCGGTTGTGACGGCTGAGGCCGCTGCTGTTCGCGACGCTGGTCCTGCCGCTGGTCCCGCTGCTCCTGGCGCAGATCCTTGCGCTGGTCGCGTTGCTCCTGACGCTGGTCCTGGCGTTGTTCGCGGCGCTCCTGCCGTTGCTCCTGCTTCTGCTCGCGCTTCTTGTCGCGACCGCCTTTGCCCTCTTTTCCCTCTTTGTCTTGATCCTTGCCTTGATCCTGATCGCGCTGCGCCAGAATGAAGGATCCTTGGTCACCCTGCGCCGCAGCCACCGGGGCCGACGCAAGAAGCGACAACGCTGCTCCGGCAGCGATCAGTCCAGTCACGCGCATTACGATCTCTCTGGTTCTCGATGATGCAGGCAGGGTGGGGTCGGGCCTGCAGATATTCGCCCCGGCAGCGACTTAAATCCTGCAAGCGTGGCAAGGCGATGGCGGCATTTCGCGCCACGACGCAATACCCGACATTGCTTCGGGGCGGATCGGAAGAGCGTGCCGCCGCAATCAGCGCATTGCGACTTTCTGGTTGTCGCCCATGTCGGGGCGATTTCCGGTCGCGGCCGCGATCGCCATCTTCACAGTGCTGATGACCCGTCCCGGCCCTTCCCAATACTGGGCCTCGTCGGGCGTCACCTTGAGCATGCGGATGTTCGGATCGTCGGGCGAATCCCACCACGCCTTCGCCGGTGTCGACCACAATTCGCGGATCACGCTGCGATCCGCCGAGACTTCGGCAGGCCCGGACAGTGACACGAAGCGCTCGCTGCTCGGATCGGCAAAAGCGAGGCAGACTTTGGGATATTTGCGGATGTCGTCGTCCTTGTGATGACGGACATCGGTCAGGAAGTAGATGGCATTGTTCTTGCGGCGCACGAAGGCGCCCATCGGGCGCGACGACAATTCGCGGCCGTCCCAGCTCGCCAGCATGCAGATGGAGATTTTCTCCATCAGATCCCATACGCGCTCGACGTCATCGCTCATGTCACGCTCCCTCGCTGCTGCCCCGACCTTTCGTAACCCGCGGGCGGATGGGTTGTTCCGCCCGCGACGCGATCAATCGGGTTACCATAGCGAGGCAGCGTCGGCCGGGGTAACCGGCGACCGCAGGGAAGGCTTCAGTTCGGTTCGGTTTTGACGGAAGCAAGCCGCTGTCATCGCCCGCGAAAGCGGGCGATCCAGTCATCACAAAAGCTTCGAGCGTTTACTGGATGCCCCGCTTTCGCGGGGCATGACAAGACACAGGCAAGCCGATTCCACCTGAAGCGAAGTGGCGTCAGACCTGCCGGTCCACCATCATCTTCTTGATGTCGGCGATTTCCTTGGCCGGATTGAGCCCCTTCGGGCAGGCCTTGGAGCAGTTGAGGATGGTGTGGCAGCGATAGAGCCGGAACGGGTCTTCCAGGAAGTCGAGCCGCTCACCGGTGGCCTCGTCGCGCGAATCCTTCAGCCAGCGGCCGGCCTGCAGCAGCGCCGCCGGGCCGAGATAGCGGTCGCCGTTCCACCAATAGCTCGGGCACGAGGTGGTGCAGCAGGCGCAGAGAATGCACTCGTACAGACCGTCCAGCTTCTTGCGGTCGTCTTCGCTCTGCCGCCATTCCTTTTGCGGCTGCGGCGTCTCGGTCTTGAGCCAGGGCTCGATCGAGGCGTATTGCGCGTAGAAACTGGTGAGATCGGGAACGAGATCCTTGATCACCGGCATGTGCGGCAACGGATAGATCTTCACGGTCCCCTTGACCTCGTCCATGCCGCGTGTGCAGGCGAGGGTATTCTGGCCGTCGATATTCATCGCGCAGGAACCGCACACGCCTTCGCGGCATGAGCGGCGGAAGGTCAGCGTCGCGTCGACCTTGGACTTGATCCAGATCAGCGCGTCGAGAACCATCGGCCCGCAATCGTCCATGTCGACCTTGTAGGTGTCGACGCGCGGATTGTTGCCGTCGTCCGGATTCCAGCGATAGACGCGGAATTCGCGTTCGTTCTTTGCGCCCGGTCGGCCCGGCCAGGTCTTGCCTTCGACAACCCTGGAATTTTTCGGCAGCGTGAACTCGACCATCTCTCGTTCTTCCTGACTAGTACACGCGAGCCTTCGGCTCGATATAGGCGATATCGTTCGTCATCGTGTAGGTGTGGACCGGACGGTAATCGATCGTCACCGTGCCCGTTGACGGATCGAACCACGACAGCGTGTGCTTCATCCAGTTCTTGTCGTCGCGCTCGGGGTAATCCTCGCGCGCGTGAGAGCCGCGGCTCTCGGTACGGTTTTTCGCCGAGTCCATCGTCACCACCGCCTGCGCGATCAGGTTATCGAGTTCGAGCGTCTCGACGAGATCGGAATTCCAGGTGAGCGACCGATCGGTGACGTGAATGTCGGGCATGCCCTGGTAAACGTCGTGGATCAGCTTGTGACCCTCGTTCAGGGTATCGCCGGTGCGGAACACGGCGCAGTAATTCTGCATGACCGTCTGCATCTTCAGACGCAGGTCCGCGGTCGGCGTGCCGCCATTGGCGTGGCGGAATTTGTCGAGGCGCGACAGCGCGAGATCGGCTGAATCCTTTGGAAGCTCGGGTTGCTTGCCGTTGCGTTCGACGGTCTGGCCGCAACGCTCGGCGGCCGCGCGTCCGAACACCACAAGGTCGATCAGCGAATTCGAGCCGAGCCGATTGGCGCCGTGCACCGAAACACACGCGGCCTCGCCGAGCGCCATCAGGCCGGGGACCACGGTGTCGGGATTGCCGTTCTTCTTGGTCAGGACCTCGCCGTGGAAGTTCGTCGGGATGCCGCCCATGTTGTAATGCACGGTCGGCAGCACCGGGATCGGCTCCTTGGTGACGTCGACGCCGGCAAAGATGCGCGCGCTTTCCGAAATGCCGGGCAGCCGCTCGTGCAACACTTCGGGCGTCAGGTGATCGAGATGCAGGTAGATGTGATCCTTGTTCTTGCCGACGCCACGGCCTTCGCGGATTTCGACCGTCATCGAGCGCGATACCACGTCGCGTGACGCAAGGTCCTTGGCCGACGGCGCATAGCGCTCCATGAAACGCTCGCCTTCGGAATTGACCAGATACCCGCCCTCGCCGCGGGCGCCTTCGGTGATCAGGCAGCCGGCGCCGTAAATGCCGGTCGGATGGAATTGCACGAATTCCATGTCCTGCAGCGGCAGGCCGGCGCGCAGCACCATGGCGTTGCCGTCGCCTGTGCAGGTATGCGCGGAGGTCGCGGAGAAATAGGCGCGGCCATACCCGCCGGTCGCCAGGATGGTCATGCTCGCGCGGAAGCGATGCACCGAGCCGTCGTCCAGCTTGAGCGCGACGACGCCGACGCAGCGGCCCTCGCTGTCCATGATCAGATCGATGGCGAAATATTCGATGAAAAACTCGGCCGAATAGCGCAGCGATTGCTGATACAGCGTGTGCAGCATCGCATGCCCGGTCCGGTCGGCGGCGGCGCAGGTGCGCTGCGCGATGCCCTTGCCGTAATCGGTGGTCATGCCGCCGAACGGGCGCTGATAGATCTTGCCGTCCTCGGTGCGCGAGAAGGGCAGGCCCCAATGCTCGAGCTCATAGACGGCTTCCGGTGCGTTGCGGCACAGATATTCGATCGCGTCCTGATCGCCGAGCCAGTCCGACCCCTTGACGGTGTCGTACATGTGCCAGCGCCAGTCGTCGGGCCCCATATTGCCGAGGGCGGCGGCGATGCCGCCTTGCGCCGCGACGGTGTGCGACCGGGTCGGAAACACCTTGGTGATGCAGGCGGTGCGCAATCCCGCCTGCGCGCAGCCAACCACGGCGCGCAGGCCCGATCCGCCCGCGCCAATCACGACGACATCGAAGGTGTGATCTTCGATGGGGTAGGCCGCGCCCGTTACGGCCGGCGCGCCGCTCGGCTTGCTGCCGTTGGTTTTGTTGTTCATGGCCTCAAACTCCGAAAGACAGCTTCACCAGCGCGTAGAGACACGACAGGCCGATGACAAAACAGAAGAACGTGTTGCACATGATCAGCGTGAGCTTCAGATCGCTGTGCACGTAGTCTTCGATGATGACCTGCATGCCGAGCCACATGTGATAGGCGCTCGCAATCACGAACAGCATGATGGTGATCGCGACGAATGGCGATCCGAGGATCTGCGCTGCGGCAGCATGATTGCGGCCAAGGAGGCCGATCACGATGAAGACGAAAATGACGGTGAGCGGGACGAGGGCGACCGCGGTGACGCGCTGCTTCCAGAAATGATCGGTGCCGGAATGGGCTGAACCGAGAAAGCGGACGCGCGACAGCGGGGTGCGCATCGACGGCTGCTTGTGGCTCATCGGCTGCCTCCCATGAACAGGATGCCGATGATCCAGATCAGGATCGTCAGGCCAACCGAACCGACGAGAGTGGCGAGCGTCAGCCACTCGCGTTCGGCCGGGCCAAAGCCGCGTCCGGTGTCCCAGATCAGGTGCCGGACGCCGCCCAGCATGTGATGGATGAGCGCCCAAGTGTACCCGAACAGGATCAGCATCCCGAAGATCGAGCCGGTGAAGGCCTGAACCTTCGCATAGGCCGTAGGTCCGGACGCCGCGGCCAGCAGCCACCAGGCCATCAAGAGTGTGCCGAAGAACAGTGCCGCGCCGGTGATGCGATGCACGATCGACATCGTCATGGTCAGGGTCGGCCGGTAGATGCCGAGATGGGGCGACAGCGGTCTTTCGACTGCGCGGCGGGTATGGGCCATTCGTTTTACTCCAGCCGGCCGGACGGCCGAATTATCCAAGGGTCCCGGAGCATGAGCCGGGGGCAAGGTCCGGCTGCCGGAAACGCCGACTGCCTTTAGAGACAGTCCAATTTCGGAAACGGCGAACGAATACCGCGATTTACGTTCCATGCAATAAGCATTTGGAGTAGGCTGCCTTCGTAATTTCCGAAGGCTGTTGCCACAATTTGAAAACCCTGAGAAATCGCCCGTGCGTTTCGATATTCCGGACCTGAGCCTGTTCCGGCATGTGGTGGAAGCCGGCAGCATCACCCAGGGCGCCGCGCGGGCCCATCTCGCGCTGGCCGCCGCCTCGACCCGCATCCGCAACATGGAGGATGCGATCGGCGCGCCGCTTTTGATCCGCAACCGCCACGGCATTACCCCGACCCAGGCCGGGCGGACCCTCCTCCAGCACGCGCGTACGATCCTCGCCCAGGCCGAACGGTTGCGTGAGGATCTAGGAGCCTATTCGGGTGGGTTTTTCAGTCAGGTCCGGATTCTCTCGAATACGAATGCATTGACCGAGTTCCTGCCGGATGTGCTCAGCCCGTTCCTGGCCGCGCATCCGCATGTCAGCGTCGACCTTGAGGAGCGGCTGTCCGACGAGATCGTGGGGCTCATCGGCGAAGGCGTCGGCGATATCGGGATCGTGGCCGGCACCGTGGATACCAGCCGTCTGGTGACATTCCCGTTCCGCAGCGACCGTTTCGTGCTGGTGGTGTCGCGCGATCATCCGCTGGCGCGGCGCGAAAAGGCGAGTTTCGCCGAGGTGCTGGACTATGACTTTGTCGGACTCGACCGCGCCAGCGCCCTGCAGCGCTTTCTGGCCGACAAGGCGAGCCGCATCGGCCGGCCGCTGAAATTGCGGGTGCAATTGCGCTCATTCGACGGCGTGTGCCGGCTGGTCGAACGTAATGCCGGCATCGGAATCGTGCCGGAAACCACGGTGCGATGGGCGCAGCGCTCGATGGCCATCAAGGCGGTCGACCTCACCGACACCTGGGCGTTGCGCGATCTGACGATCTGCGTGCGAGACATCGCCTCGCTGTCACCGTTCGCGCGCCAGCTCGTCGAGCATATGCGCAAGGCCTGATGGGCATTTGTCGTCCCTGCGAAACGGGGACCTATCCTCACGCTGTCATCGCCCGCAAGAGCGGGCGATGAAGTTAACACAACTGCTTCAGCGCGGGATGAGCACCCAGTAATCCAGATCGAGGATCACGTTGGGGTCGTCCTCGTCGCCGTTCTTCAGCGGGAAGGTGGCGCACGGTTTGTCCTTTGTCGCGACCGTACGCACCCGCAGCGCGCCGAGGTCGCTTCGCTGCGGCAGCTCCGCCTTGGCGAGGATCTCCGACCAAGCGAACACCGTGTTACCGGCGAATAGCGGCGCCACATGGCGTCCGCCATTGATGCCGGCGATATGGAAGGCGTTGGCGAGTCCGTTGAAAGACAGCGCGCGGGCGAGCGAGATGACGTGACCGCCATAGATCAGGCGGCGGCCGAACCGGCCCTGTCCTTCGGTGAATTGATTGAAGTGGATGCGCGCGGTGTTCTGATAGAGGCGCGTCGCGATCATGTGCTCGGCCTCTTCGACGGTGACGCCGTCAACGTGGTCGATCTTCTCGCCGACAGTGTAATCCGCGAAGCGGTGCGTCGAGCCGGCGAGCAC
>Ga0182740_1002764_pt1 | contig 10414 bp, 6 predicted proteins | sample eDN5th37CKraftBY_FD_128872 | JGI IMG/M metagenome (GOLD analysis project Ga0182740, IMG submission 128872) | Enriched backyard soil microbial communities from Emeryville, California, USA - eDNA 5th pass 37_C Kraft BY (version 2) (version 2) | ecosystem: Environmental > Terrestrial > Soil >...
ATGCCGCGCGCCGCATGAATCCCCGTCCGCGGGTTCTGTGCTCGATCCGGGACATCCTGGTCGCTTCCTCCAAGGCATCGCGCATCGAGGAAACCCATGCGCGGCTCCTTGCCGATTACGACGCCGTTCTCGTCCATGGCGATCCCGAACTCGTGCCGCTGGAGGTCTCATGGCCGGTGGACGAGCGGATCAGGCCCCTCATCCGCTATACCGGCTATGTGGACGAGAACGACGCTCCTGTCCCGGAAGCTCATCGGCATGGGATCGTCGTCTCCGGCGGGTCGAGCGCGGCGAGCCTGCCGCTCTACCGCGCGGCGCTCGCGGCCGCGCAGGACATCGCGGATCGGCCCTGGCGCATTCTCGTCGGCAGGGGCGTGGCGGAAAGTGATTTCGCCACTCTCGAGCGGAGCGCCCCACCCCATGTGACCGTCGAACGGGCTCGGCCTGATTTCCGGACCTTGCTCGCCGGAGCGGAACTCTCCGTGAGCCAGGCCGGATACAATACGGCCGTCGACCTTCTGCGCTGCGGCGTGACGTCGGTTCTCGTCCCCTTCGAGGCCGGCAACGAGACGGAGCAGCGCCTGCGGGCAGAGCGCCTCGCGGCGCTGGGCCTTGCCGAGATCGTGCCCGAGGCGGAGCTTTCGCGGCAAAATCTCGCCGATGCCATCCGGCGAGGACTGACCCGGACGCCCTCCCCGGCTCCAGCGATTTCCCTGGACGGGGCCTTGCGGAGCGTTGCCGTGGCCGAAAATCTCGTGTCTTCCGGCCCCGCTCTCCACCGGACCATGGACTGGACGCCCCTGGATCAGGCACTGGACCGGGCCCGGGATCAGGGCTGCCCTGTCCGTTTCTGGTGGCGCGACGACGACGCGGTGGCCGATACGCCCCAACTCGACCGGCTTCTCAGCCTCGCCGGCCGCTACGATGCGGGGATCGGCCTCGCGGTCATCCCCAAGGGCATCGAGGCATCGCTCATGAAGCGGCTGGCCCAGGAGCCGACGGCCTGCGCCCTCGTGCATGGCTGGAGCCATGCCAACCATGCGCCAGCCGGCGAGAAGAAGGCGGAATTCGGCCCTCACCGCTCCCTGGACCTCATGGCGGCGGAAGCGGAACAGGCCCTGCATGTGGCGCGGGAGTGCCTCGGATCGCGGCTCCTGCCGGTCTTCGTGCCGCCCTGGAACCGGATCTCCCGGGATCTCGTCTCCCGCCTCCCGGGACTAGGCTTTCGGGGCCTGTCCACCTTTACGGACCGGACAAACGCTCATCCGGTCCCAGGCCTCGTTCAGGCCAACACCCATGTGGATCCCATCGACTGGCACGGCACGAGAAGCCTCGCGGATCCGGCCCTGATCGTGGCGGCTCTCACCGGCGCGGTCGAGCGGCGCGTCTCCGGCGATGCGGATCGCGAGGAGCCCATCGGATTTCTGACCCATCACCTGGTCCATGACGAGGTCATCTGGGCGTTATGCGAAAGGCTTATCGCCCGCCTTGCCGCCCGGGGCCTAGGTTTTCTGTGCCCCGATGGGTGTTTTGCGTTGGAAACAAAATCACAGTTGAGATCAAATGGGGACTGATGCGTTATGCTCATTAGTTCCTGGGAGGAGCCTATGGAAGCCCCACTCCTGTCGGTTCACGGACTGACAGTTGACTTCAATACCGATGCCGGAAACTTCCGTGCCGTCGACGGGCTGACATTGGACATTCCCAAAGGGAAGACAGTGGCCCTCGTCGGCGAGTCCGGATCCGGCAAGTCGGTGACCGCTCAGGCCATCCTCCAGATCCTGTCTAAGAAGGCCCGCATCACCGGCGGCTCCATCGTGTTCAACGATCCCGCGAACGACGCCGCCATCGACATCGCCGCGCTCCAGCCCGAGAGCGACGCCATGCATGGCCTGCGCGGCGGGCGCATCGCCATGATCTTTCAGGAGCCGATGACGTCCCTGTCGCCGCTCCACACCATCGGGGACCAGATCTCCGAGGCTTTGATGATTCACTCGGATGCGGATCAGGCCCAGGCGAACCAGCGGACCATGGAAGTGCTCAGCCGGGTCGGCTTTCCCGATCCGAAACGGGCCTTGAAGACCTACCCGTTCGAACTCTCCGGAGGCCTGCGCCAGCGCGCCATGATCGCGATGGCGCTCATCACCCGCCCGGCGCTCCTGATCGCCGACGAGCCCACGACGGCCCTCGACGTGACCACGCAGGCGCAGATCCTGGACCTCATCAAGGAGCTTCAGGGCGAGACCGGCATGTCGGTGCTTCTCATCACGCACGACCTCGGCGTCGTCGCCAACGTGGCCGACGAGGTGGTGGTGATGTATCGCGGGAGGGTCATGGAGGCAGGCGCCCGGGAGAACATCTTCCGCAACGCGCAGCATCCCTATCTTCAGGCGCTCATGCGTGCCGTCCCGCGCTTCGCCATGGCGGAGAACGAGCGCCTGACGCCGATCCGCGAAGTGACGAGCGCAACGCTCGCGTCCACCGCCGCTCCGGCCCGGCTCCAGCCGAAAGGGCCGATCCTGAAGGCGGAGCATCTCACCAAATGCTTCAAGCTCCGGTCGGGCTGGTTCTCCGGCAAGACCCAGGAGATCCGCGCCGTCAGCGAGGTCGACCTGTCCCTCCCGGTCGGCAAGACCCTGGGGCTCGTCGGCGAATCCGGCTGCGGCAAGACCACCGTGTCCAAGATGATCATGCGTGCGCTTACCCCCAATTCGGGCCGGGTGCTGTTCGACGACGGCACGGGTCCGAAGGACGTGCACAAGCTCGAAGGCGATGCGCTGACCACCTATCGCCGCTCCGTGCAGTTCATCTTCCAGGACCCGTTCTCGTCCCTGAACCCGCGCATGACGGTCTATGAGCTTCTGACGGAACCTCTGCGCATCCATGGCATCGGCACCTCGGACGAGCGCTATGCACGGGTGAAGCAGCTCCTCGACATGGTGGGGCTCGATCATCGCGCGTTGCGGCGCTATCCGCATTCCTTCTCCGGCGGCCAGCGCCAGCGCCTCGGAATTGCGCGGGCGCTGGCGCTGGAGCCGCGCGTGCTGCTCTGCGACGAACCGGTTTCCGCGCTGGACGTGTCCGTGCAGGCCCAGGTCCTCAATCTGCTCAAGGACCTTCAATCGGCCCTCGGTCTGTCCTATCTCTTCGTCTCCCACAACCTCGCGGTCGTGGACTACATCGCCGATACCATCGCGGTCATGTGCCGGGGCTACATCGTCGAGGAGGCGCCGAAATCCTCCCTCTTCCGCAACCCGGTTCATCCCTATACGCAGGCCTTGCTGGCCGCGGTGCCGGACCCGGACATCGACCGGCCGCTGGACTTCGCCAAACTGCGGAGCGGCCGCTTCTCGCAACCGTCGGAATGGCCCGAACCCTTCCGCATCAAGCCGGGCGAGTTCGGCGTGATGAAAGAAATCGAACCAGGCCACAAGGTTCGTCTGGGGCACCTGACAGCCCGGGAGGCTGCGTGATGCTGCTCAAAACCCGAACACAAATGCTCGCCCTCGTCGCCGCGCTCGGATGCCTGGCCTGGCCTGCCATGGCTCAGGACTTCACGGACGCTCCGTTCTTTGCCGACCAGGTGAAGGACAAGAAGCTGCCGCCGCTGGCGGAGCGACTTCCGAAAACGCCCATCGTGGTCAAGTCCACGGGCCAATATGGCGGCGATATCGTGACCCTGGTGCCGCGAGCGCGCGACATCCGCTACATCTCCACCTTCGCCTATACCCGCCTCGTCGGGTACGACCGGGATCTGCAGCTTCAACCCGATCTTTTGGAAAAGGTCGAGAACGAGGACGACCGGGTTTTCACGTTCACCCTGCGCGCCGGCCATCGCTGGTCGGACGGATCGCCCTTCACGGCGGAGGATTTCCGCTACTACTGGGAGGACGTGGCGCAGAACCAGGATCTGTCGCCGGCCGGGCCGCCGGAATTCATGATGGTGGACGGCAAGCCCCCACAGTTCGATGTCCTCGACGAACGGACGGTGCGATACACCTGGGACAAGCCCAATCCGCGCTTCCTGCCGCAACTGGCCGGGCCGCTCGATCCAGGCATCTATCGGGCATCCGCCTATCTCAAGCAGTTCCATGCCAAATATGCCGACAAGGCCGCCCTCGATGAAAAGGCGAAGCAGCAGAAGCTGAAATCCTGGGCCGCCCTGCACAACCGCATGGACGACATGAAGGAGCAGACCAATCCGGCCCTGCCCACCCTCATGCCCTGGCGCGTCATGAACGCGGCGCCCGCGAACCGCTTCATCTTCGAGCGCAACCCCTACTACCACCGCGTCGACGGCCAGGGCCTCCAGCTGCCTTACGTGGACCGGCTCATCATGGACGTCTCGGCTTCCGGCCTCTTCGCCGCCAAGGCCAATGCGGGGGAGGTCGACCTCCTGTTCCGGGGCCTCTCCATGAGCGACATCCCGGTCCTGAAGGAGGGTGAGAAGGCGAAGGGCTACAAGACCCTGCTCTGGCCCTATGCCCGAGGCACCGAGCTTGCGCTCTATCCCAATCTGAACACCGTGGATCCGGTCTGGCGCCAGCTGAACCGGGATGTCCGGTTCCGCCGCGCCCTTTCGCTCGGCATCGACCGCAAGACCCTGAACAACGCGCTGCTCTTCGGGCTCGGCACCGAGGGCAACAACACCATCGTGGCGGAAAGCCCGCTCTTCAAGGAGGAGCTGCGCACGTTGAACGCCGGATATGACCCTGCGGAGGCCTCGCGCCTCCTCGACGAGATGGGCCTGACGAAACGCAACGGCGCGGGCACCCGCCTGCTTCCGGACGGGCGCGAGCTGGAAATCATCGTCGAAACCGACGGCGAGAGCAGCCTCGTGGTCGACGGTTTGACCCTGATCGGCGAGTTCTGGCGCGAGATCGGCGTGAGGCTTTTCGTGAAGCCGCAGGACCGCACGGTGCTGCGCAACCGCTCCTATGCCGGGCTGACCCTGATGGTGGCGGCGCCTGGCCTCGACAATGCGGTTCCCACTGCCATCATGCCGCCGACCGAACTCGCTCCCATGCGCCAGGATAATTACAGCTGGCCGAAATGGGGACAGCATGTGGAGACCAAGGGCAAGAACGGCGAACAGGTGGACATCCCCGAAGCCCAGCGCCTCCTGACTCTCTACACGACCTGGATGGGCACCGGAAACCGGGAGGTGCAGCGGGACGTCTGGAGCGAGATGCTGCGCAACCATGCGGAAAACCAATGGGTCATCGGCACCATCTCCGGCGCGCTGCAGCCTATCGTCGTCCGCAACGGGCTGCAGGGACTGCCGGCCAAGGCACTCTACAGCTGGGAGCCGACGGCCATGCTGGGCATCTATCGCCTGGATGAAATCCACTGGAACAAAGCCGCCGGCAAAGAGGCCCGTCGATGATCCGCTTCCTGCTCCGTCGCTTCGTCACGATGGCGGTGACCCTGCTGATCATTTCGGCTTTGGTTTTCTTCATCATCAAGCTGCCGCCCGGCGACTTTCTGACCAACCAGATCGCCGAACTGAGGGCGCAGGGCGAATCCGCCTCCATCGCGAAGGCCGAATTCCTCATCAGGCAATACGGGCTCGATAAGCCCGCCTGGCAGCAATACCTCGTGTGGATCGGCGTCATGCCCGGGCCGAACGGATTTTCCGGTCTGCTGCAGGGCGATTGGGGCTGGTCCTTCGAATACGACAAGCCGGTGGTGGAGGTGATCGGCGACGCCCTGTGGCTGACGCTTCTCGTCAACCTCGCGGTGGTGATCTTCATCCACGTGGTGTCGATCCCCATCGCGATCTATTCGGCGACGCGGCAATATTCCGTCGGCGACTACCTCGCCACCTTCATCGGCTATATCGGGCTTGCGACTCCGAGCTTCCTGCTCGCGCTGATCCTGCTCTATTACATGAACCGCTGGTTCGGCATCTCCATCGGCGGTCTCTACGACTCGCAATATTCGGGCGAACCCTGGACCTGGGCCAAGACGCAGTCCCTGCTCTCGCATCTCGTGGTGCCGACCGTCGTGATCGGTCTCGGCGGCACGGCGGCCATGATCCGGCGGATGCGCGCTAACCTCCTCGATGAACTCGGCAAGCAATATTACGTGACCGCGAAAGCGAAGGGGCTCGCGCCCACCAAGGCCCTGCTGAAATATCCCTTCCGCATGTCGCTCAATCCCTTCATCGCCGATATCGGCAACCTCCTGCCTCATCTGGTCTCCGGGTCGGTTCTGGTCTCCCTGGTCCTGAGCCTGCCGACCGTCGGGCCGATCCTGTTGAGCGCCCTGAAAAGTCAGGATCAGTTTCTCGCCGGCTTCATCCTCATGTTCGTCGCGATGCTGACGGTCGTCGGCATGCTGATCTCGGATCTTCTGCTGGCTTGGCTCGACCCACGCATCCGGATGGGAAGCGGACGATGAACACGGCTCTCCCCTCCAAGCGCCACTACGTCGATCCGGCTCCCTTCGATCCGGGCAAGACCGAGCCGGTCGGGGCGGAAAGCGAGAGCTTCTACCGCGCCTCGTCCTGGCAGCTGATGTGGTGGAAGTTCCGCCGCCACAAGGTGGCGGTGGCGGCAGCCTTCGTGCTGCTCGCCTTCTACGCTCTCGTTCCCTTTGTCGAGATCGTCGCTCCCTACAGCCAGACCCAGCGCCATGGCGACTTCCTCTATGCGCCGCCGCAGGCCATTCACCTGATGCACGAAGGGCGTTTCATCGGGCCTCATACCTATCCCTACACCTACAGCTTCGACCTGGAGAGCTTCCGGCGCGTCTACACGCCGGATACATCGAAGCCGCAGCCCATCCGCTTCCTCTGCCGGGGCGATTCCTACCAGTTCTGGGGCATGTGGGAGATGAACTTCCATCTGGTCTGCCCTCCGGAAGACGGCACGATGTTCCTGCTCGGCACCGACCGGCTCGGGCGCGACCTGCTCTCGCGCATCATCTACGGCGCGCGGATCTCCCTCACCATCGGCATCGTCGGCATCGCCGTGTCGTTCGCGCTCGGTCTCTTCTTCGGTGGCCTCGCCGGCTATCTCGGCGGCTGGGTCGATCACGTGATCCAGCGCATGATCGAGATCCTGCGCTCCCTGCCGGAGCTGCCCCTGTGGCTCGCGCTCTCCGCCGCCCTTCCGGCGAATTGGAGCCCGATCCTCGTGTTCTTCGGCATCACGATCATCCTCGGCCTGCTCGACTGGCCGGGGCTCGCGCGCGCCGTGCGCTCCAAGCTGCTGTCGCTGCGCGAGGAGGATTTCGTGAAGGCCGCGGAGCTGATGGGCGCCTCCAAGCAGCGCATCATCGCCCGCCACCTCATCCCGAACTTCATGAGCCACCTGATCGCCTCGGCGACGCTCTCGATCCCGTCCATGATCCTCGGCGAGACCGCCCTCTCGTTCCTGGGGCTCGGCCTGCGCCCGCCCGTGACGAGCTGGGGCGTGCTGCTCAACGAGGCGCAGAACCTCGCCGCCGTGCAGCTCCATCCCTGGCTGCTCTTCCCCATGGTCCCGGTGGTGATCGTGGTGCTCGCCTTCAACTTCATGGGCGACGGGCTCAGGGACGCGGCGGATCCTTACCATTAGCCGGAAGACGTGTTGTCCTTCACGCAGGGGAATGCGAGACGTCCTGCGTTGACAGCGATCGCAGAGGTGTTTCGTGGCCGATTATCGGATTGATGCTTCCCCGGAGACCATTCACTGGGGCTATTTCGATGCCAACCTGAAGCCGCTGCTGACGGTCGATTCCGGCGACACGGTCACGATCTCGACCGTGTCGGGCGGTCCCGAAGCGATGCCGCAGGCGCCCTTCGTGATCCCGCAGGCGCTGACGGACATCCACGCGGCCCATAAGCCGAAGCTGCCGGGCCATATCTGCACCGGACCGGTCGCGGTCAGGGGCGCCAGGGCCGGTCAGGTTCTCGAAGTCCGCATCAAGGACATCGCGCTGCATTACGACTGGGGCTTCACCTATTCGGCCCCGCAGAAGGGTGCCCTGCCGGACGATTTCGACGACATCCACTTCATGATCCTTCCGCTCGACCGCGAGCGGATGACGGGTCGGTTGCCGTGGGGCCTGGAGCTGCCCCTGAAGCCGTTCTTCGGCGTGATGGCGGTGGCGCCACCCGCTGTCTGGGGCAGCGTGAGCACCCTGCCGCCGCGCCGCAATGGCGGCAATCTCGACAACAAGGAACTGGTGGCGGGAACGACCCTCTACCTGCCGATCCATGTGGACGGCGCCCTGTTCTCCGTCGGCGACGGACACGGCGTCCAGGGCGACGGGGAGGTCTGCGTCACGGCCATCGAGACCGGGCTGATCGGCACCTTCGAGCTGCACCTGCGCGAAGACATGCAGCTTACCTGGCCCATGGCCGAGACGCCGACGCATGTCATGACCATGGCGTTCGACCCGGATCTCGACGATTGCGTCGTCATCGCGCTGCGCAGCATGATCGACCTGATCGTCGCCCGCACCGGCATCACCAAGGCGGAGGCCTATGCCCTGTGCAGCCTCGCGGCGGACTTACGCATCACGCAGGTGGTCAACGGCAACAAGGGTGTCCACGTGATGCTGGACAAGAGCCTGCTGCAGAAGGCCCGGTAATAGAGCATTTTTCGGTGAAGTGGATCCGGTTCACCGTCAAAAAATGCGGCAAGCAAAGAAGAGAGGTGATTCTACGTAAGTGGAAACAGCTCTAGACACTCTCGTCCGGCGGCGGCTCGTCTCCGAACACGGAGCGGCCGCCGTAGGAATGCGACTTGGCGCGCTCCTGCCGGATATGCTCCTCCACGGTCGGGCCTGCGGCGTGGCGTTCGAGCTGGCGGGCCTGATCGTCGAGCCTCTTCAGGGCAAAAAGCTCTTCCTGCTGTCCGAGCTTCGCCTTCTGGACGGCCGATTTCAGCACGCGGATCGTTTCGTCGTAGACCCGCACCGGCACCGGATAGGGATGCCGATCCTTGCCGCCATGGGCGAAGGAAAAGCGGGCCGGATCGCTGAAGCGGCAGGGCGTGCCGTGGACGACCTCCGCCACCATGGCGAGCGCCTGCACGGTGCGCGGGCCGACGCCCGGAGTCATCAGCAGGTCCGGGAAGTCGGTCGGTCCCCGGTCGGCCGCCGCCGCGAGGGTCCCGTGCAGCCGCCGCAGGACCACATCCTTCGCGCGGACATCGTGATGCTCCGGCATCACGAGATGCGGCAGAAGAGGCTGCGGGCTGGCAGCCGGTGCGGCGTCCGCCTCGCGTTCCTCCAGCGCCAGGAATTTGCGGGCGATGTTGTCCGGACCCATGCTGTCCAAAATCGAAATCTGGGCCCTGCGCGAGGCTTCTGCCCGGCGATCGGTCAGATTGACGATGGTGCCCTGCCCTTTTCCGTCGATGGCGGCGTGCGGCTCGTCCACGAAGCTTTCGAGGTCCTCCGACAGCCAGTGATAGCGGCGCGCCTGCCGGCTCGCATCGTTCATCCCCTGCTGGACCACCGCCCATTTGCCGTCATCGGTGACGATGAAGCCGTGGAGATACAGGTCGAAGCCGTCCTGGATCGCCGCGCTGTCCACCTTCGCCACCAGACGGCTGGCATTCGCCAGGGCGGATCCGTCGAAGCCGACGCGCTCGCCGATGGCGATGAGCTCATGGGGCGTCTGCCGCGAGTGCCGTCCCCGCCCGCCGCAGACATGGATTCCGAGCTCTTTCGACAAGGGCGTCAGACCGCGCTTGAGGGCTCCGATGACGCTGGTGGTGATGCCGGAGGAGTGCCAGTCCATTCCCATCACGGCCCCGAACGACTGGAACCAGAACGGATGGGCGAGCCGGCGCAGCAGCTCGTCGCGCCCGTAATGATGCACGATGGCCTCGCTCACCACGCCGCCGAGGCGCGTCATCCGGTCGGCCAGCCACTTGGGGACGTGGCCGCTATGGAGCGGCAGGTCGGCACTTCCGGCCCGTTTGGCCATCGAGAGATGTCTCCTCAGAGGTTGGATAAAGGCGGCAGATCCTATGCCAGGATGCTGCCCGTTGACGAGATCGGCGTGGGGCTCTCCTCCCCCCTTGTGAGGAGGAGGTGGAGATGTGAGCAACAACCTACGAAGCTGTGGCGCGGCGTTGCCGCAGCTTCACCTCTCCCCGGTGGGGAGAGGTCGAGCGCAGCGAGGGTGAGGGGGAGAGTGCTCTCCGGATAGACCTGTAACCCCTCACCCGGACCTCCGGTTCGACCTCTCCCTCAGGGAGAGGTAATCCAGCGCCTGAGCTTCGTAGGTTATTGCTCCCCGGCTGCGTTCGCAGCCATCCCCCCACAAGTGAGAGGGAATGCTGTCGTGTCTCCCAACGAAAAAGGCGCCCGAAGGCGCCTTTTCCGAATGTCTTGCCTTAGCGACGGCGGGGGCTCTTCTCGAGCCAGGCCACCTGGGCACCGTCCCCGCGACGTCCTTCCGGACGGTTCGAGG
>Ga0182740_1002765_pt1 | contig 10406 bp, 7 predicted proteins | sample eDN5th37CKraftBY_FD_128872 | JGI IMG/M metagenome (GOLD analysis project Ga0182740, IMG submission 128872) | Enriched backyard soil microbial communities from Emeryville, California, USA - eDNA 5th pass 37_C Kraft BY (version 2) (version 2) | ecosystem: Environmental > Terrestrial > Soil >...
CAACTCGATGTGTGGGGGCCGCCACCGCAGTCGATCGCGATGATGAAGGCGTTGAAGCGGGAGTTCGACCCGGGCGGCATCCTGAATCGTGGGCGGATGATGATCTAGGAAATCGGTCGCGCATGCCGGTAGATCGCCGGGAACGCGGACGCACGAGGAAAGAGTCGTCATGGCGGTTTCGCTGCAGTCACTTCTGAAGAACCCGGAAACGATCCACTCGTTCTCCGGCGAGGACATGCCGGACGATCAGTTGCTCAGGGACTGCGTCCATTGCGGCATGTGCCTGCCCACGTGCCCGACCTACCGCATGACGGGACAGGAAGCGTCGTCACCGCGCGGGCGGCTGTGGCTGATGAAGTCGGTGATGGACGGCCGGCTGGACCTGCTCGATCCCGAGTTCGACGAGCAGATGTACCAATGCCTCAACTGCCGGGCCTGCGAGGCCGTTTGCCCGTCCGGCGTGCAGTACGGCCCGCTGGTGGAGGCCTCCCGGGCCCAACTCGAGGAGCACCGGCCGCGACCGTTGATGCAACGTATCGGGCGCAAGGTGGGCATGGAATGGCCCTTCGGCGACGTGAGGCGGTTCCGCGCGCTGGTGTCGACCCTGCGGTTCTACCAGAAGAGCGGCATGGCGGCGTTCGCCCGGAAGACCGGCATCCTCCGCCTCCTGCGCCTGGAGACGCTGGAGGCGATGCTGCCGCCGATCCAGGAGAAGGCGCTGGTCTCCGGCGCCGAGTCGTGGACTCCGGGAACCGTCGAAGGGAACGTCCATCTCTTCAACGGCTGCATCATGAGCACCGTTTTCGCCGGGACGAACCGGGCGGCCGGGCGCGTCCTGGCCCACAACGGGTGTTCCTGCGACGTGCCCGAGGGCCAGCAGTGCTGCGGGGCGTTGCAGATCCACAGCGGCATGATGGATGAGGCCCGGCGGCTCGCCCGGATCAACATCGAGTCGTTCGAGCAGTCGGGCACCGATCCGATCATCGTCACTGCGGCAGGCTGCGGCGCGGCGCTGAAGGAATACGGGCACCTGCTGAAGGACGACCCGGCCTTTCACGACCGCGCGGAGGCCTTCAGCCACCGCGTCAGGGACGTGTCGGAGTTCCTGGCGTCGCGTCCGGTCCAGCCGCCGCGCAATACCGAGGCGGTGACCGTGACGTACCAGGAGCCGTGTCACCTCGCGCACGCGCAACGTATCACCGAGCAACCCCGCGAACTCCTTCGCAAGGTTCCGGGACTCAAGCTGGTGGAGATGCGTGAATCGTCGCTCTGCTGCGGCAGCGCCGGCATCTACAACGTGATCCGGCGCGAGATGGCAGACGACCTCGGGGACCGCAAGGCCGAGAACGTGATCGCGACGAAGGCCGACCAGGTGGTCACCGCCAATCCGGGCTGCGCGATGCAGTTGCGGACATCGTTGAAGCGCAATGGCTCCTCCATGCCGGTTCGCCACATCGTCGATGTGCTCGATCAGGCCTATGGCGGCGCGAAGGCGGCGAAATCCGGCGCCTGGGCGATCGACCGCGAGCGCGCGAAACATCCCTGACCCAGGCGCCAAGCCAACGCAGGAACGGGCGGCGGATCGATCCGCCGCCCGTTCCTGCGTTCGGTATTCCGGCTTACCCGTTCCAGGCGTCGTCCACGATCGGGAAGCGCATGAGGGCGGTGGTTCCCAGGGCGTCCGAGTTGATGGTGAAGGTGCCCTTCAGGTCGGAGACGACGAGGCGCTGCGTGATGCGCATCCCGAGCCCATCCGAGAGGGCGGGGTCGAATCCCTCCGGCACCTTGTGCCCGTCGTTGAAGACCTCCACGTTTGCCAGTCCGTGCTCGTCCTCCCACGCCCGGATGCGCACGTAGCCCTCGCCCCGGTCGCGGAACCCGTGGTTGATCGCGTTCGCGGTCAGCTCGTTGATGAGCAGCGACAGGATGGTGGCCTGCCGTGAGGCGACCGTCAGGTTGGACGGCTGGATGTCGAACCGCACCCGCAGGTGTGGCGGGATGAGCGTGCTGTGGGCATCCTCGGCCACCATCCGGGCGATCACGTCCACTGTGGTGCCGGCCAGGCGTTTCTCATCGCTCAGGAGGTCGTGAACGGCCGCGATCGACTGGATGCGGCTGATCGCTTCCCGGATCTCGGTCGCCCAGGGGGCATCCTCGGCGGAGCGGAGCTGGAGCGAGAGCAGCGCCGCCACGGTCTGGAGGTTGTTCCGGACGCGATGATGCATCTCCTGGACGAGCGCCCGCTGCGTGGTGATGCTGTGCATCGCGTCCTGGTAGAGCTGCGCGTTCTCGATGGCGATGGCGGCGGAGTCGGAGAAGGCCTGGAGGATGCCGAGCGTGTCCTCGTCGATCTCGGCCTCCTCGCGGAGCCGGAAGCAGATCGCGCCGACCGAATCGCGCGCGGACCGCAGCGGCAGGCAGAAGAGCGGATTGGTGCCGTCCTCGTACTCGAGTTCGTCGCGCTGCGCGGTGCCCGTCTTCATCACGGTGGTGACGATGCGGTTCAGGTCGTCGCGGTTGCGGAGCAGGCGTTCCTTGCCGACGCGGTACTGGATGTCGGGAATCGATTCTCCCGGCTGGCCGGACGACGCCTGATGGAAGCGGAAGATCGAGGCAGCTTCCGCGTGGACCAGCTCGACTGCCTGCTCGGCGATGAGCCGGAGCACTTCGCCGAGATCGAGGGTCGACGCCAGCAGCCGGCTCACGCGTTGCAGGGTGCCGAGCTGGGCGATCTTCTCCCGCAGCCGCTCGTCGGTCTCGATGTGCCGGCGTGCGTTCTCGATCCGGATCGCCAGCTCGTCCGCGACCGTCTGCAGGAACTCGAGCTCGTCGTCCGTGAACTCGCGGCGACGGACCGAATTCACGTTCAGCATGCCGACGAGCTTGCCGACGCCTTTCGAGATCAGGGGAACGGAGACCTGGGAGGTGTAGATCTCTTCGCCGATGCCGGGCTGGGAGATGTAGGTCTCGTGCTGGTGCGCGTCCGGCGCGGCGAGCAGCCTGCCTTCCTGGGCGGCGCGGCCGGTGATGCCCGCACCCAGCCGGACGGTGGCGGAACCGATGGACGAGACGTTCAACCCGGTCGCGGCGCGGAGGGTGAGGAGTTCGGTCCCGTCGTCGAAGAGGAAGATCGCGCAGGAGTCCGCCGCGACGCCTTCCGCCACCGCGCCCACGATGTGTTGCAGGAAATCCCCGAGCTGGATGTCGGCGGAGGCGGCCCGGTTGACCTCGTAGAGCACCGAGAGCCGGAGCATCTGCTTCGCGGCGGTTGCGGGATCGGACGCCACCGGAATGCCATCCGCTGGCTGGGCGTAGACGCGGGAGACGGCAGCGATGGCGACCGCCGCTCCCCGTATCGTGCCCTCCTCCGTGCCGGAGCCGCCCGCGAGGTCGATCAGGTGCTGCACCCCCTGGAGGCTGGCGGCCATCACGTCTTCCAGCGACACGCCCGCGCCACGTGCCCAGGTGGCGAACGCCTCGAAGGTGGAGACCAGCGCATCGCCGCCGAGGGCGGGATGCTTGGCTCGTGGCCCGTAGCGGTCGGCGAGGTCGTCCTTCAGGCGTTGAAGGTGGTTGGCGAGGGTCGAACGGTCGCTCATGCGGATTCCGATGCCTGGTCGAGGTGGGAATCGAACCAGCCGATCATGTGATGGAGGCGGGCGAGGCGGCGGCTCGGCGTGCCATTGCGGGAGAGTCCGTGGCTCTCACCGGGAATGCGCACGAAGGCGACTTCCTTGCCCATGTACTTCAGTGCGGTGAACATCTGCTCCGCCTGCTCGATCGGGCAGCGGAAATCGAGTTCGTTGTGGACGATCAGGAGCGGCGTCTCGATCTTGTCGACGTAGGAGATCGGCGAGTACTTCAGCAGTTTCTCCGCATCGGCCCACGGCGTGCCGCCGAACTCGAACACCCCGAAGTCGAAGCCGATATCGCTGGTTCCGAAGAACGAGTAGAAGTTCGAGACGCACCGCTGCGTGACGGCCGCCTTGAAGCGGGTATCGTGCCCCACGATCCAGTTGGTGAGGTAGCCGCCGTAGGAGCCGCCGGTGACGCCGAGGTTGGCGGTGTCGATCCACGGATGGTCGGCGATCGCCTGCTCCAGCACCGCGATCACGTCCGGCATGTCGCTCTCGCCCCAGCGGCCCCGCGTGATGCCGGTGAACTCCTCGCCGTACCCCGAGGAACCGCGCGGGTTGCTGAAGATCACGGCGTATCCCTTCGCGGCCATCAGCTGCATCTCATGGAACATTGCGTAGCCGTACATCGCATGCGGACCGCCGTGGATCTGGACGATCAACGGGTGCTTCCCCGGGTTCGCCGGATCGAAGCCGGCGGGCGGGATGAGCCAGCCCTGGATCTGCTTGCCATCTGGCGCCGTGGCGGTGAGGTCGATCGCCTCCGGGAGGTCGACGGCCTCCACCAGGTCCGCGTTGACCGAGGTCACCTGCCGTTCGTTGCCGCCATCGGCGTCCGCGACGAAGAGCTCGAACGGGCGGTGGATCGCCCCGGACGCGAAGGCCAGTCCGTTGGAGGTCACCGCGAACGACGAGACGCGCCTCGGTGCGGAGGCCGTGACGGCAACCGGCTCCGCAGCATCGAGCGACAGCGACCAGACGCGCGTCTGCCCGCGATCGGAGCCGAGGAAGAGGATCTCGTCGGTGCCGCGCCAGCGTGGGCCGGTCGAGCCATCGCCGACGACATCGCTCATGCCGGCGTCACCTATCGAGACGTCCCAGGTCTGCGTGCGGTTGATGAGGCCGGAGCCATCCGGCTTGACGGTCCAGAGCCGGTTGTTCAGCGCTCCGATGGCAGCGTCGAGGTGTCCCGCGAAGGCGATGAGGGAGCCATCCGGCGACCACGCCGGAGAACTGAACTGGGCATCGTCCGGGGCGATCGCGGTGGCTTCACCGCCATCCGGGGAGATCGTCAGGATGGTGCTCGCACCTAGCCGCTTCCGGTCGTCGCGGCGATTCCCGGTGAAGGCGATCATGTCGCCCTTCGGGGACCAGGCGGGTTCGCTGTCGTTCACGTCGCCATCGGTGAGCTGCGTCATTTCGCCGGACGCGAGGTCGACGGTCCAGATGTGCGCGTACTTCTCCAGCCAGCCGCGGGCGTCGAAGCGGTAGCGGAGGTCGTTCACCACCCGCTCGTCCGCGACCGGGCCCACGCTGGTCGGCGGGAGGAAGCCAGCATCCTCGGCCACAGTGTCCTGCGCGACGAACGCTATGCGCGACCCGTCGGGCGCCCACGAGGGCGACGACGCCCCGTTCGGGTGCGCGGTAGCCTGGGTGGCCTCGCCACCATCGACCGCGATCGTCCAGATCTGCGGCAAGGGCTTCGGCGCATCGGGTTTCTTCGCGTCCTTGCCCTTCTTCGGGGCATCTTCGGGGGAGGGGGCGTCGTCGCTCTTCGGAAGGCGGGCATAGGGCCGGTTGGAGACGAAGGCGATGGTGGAGCTGTCGGGTGACCAGGTCGGTGAGGTGTCCCGCACGGTGCCGGCGGTGAGCTGGCGGGCGTTTGCGCCATCGGCATCCGCGATCCAGATCGCGGAACGATAGCCGTCCTGCTCCTTGTCGACGGTGACGACGCTCCAGGCGATGCGCGCGCCGTCCGGCGAGGCCTGGAGATCGCCGACGAGGCGGATGGCGAAGAGGTCATCTGGCGTCAGGTGGCGTCGGCTTGGTGCTTGGTCTGTCATGCGTGAATCCCTGCTGTGGTGGGTACGGCGATCGACGCAGGCAGGATACCCCACGATCCGGAGATGGCCTACAGCGAACCGGGGCCGAGCCGGGACGATTGCTCGCCTATACTTGCGGAGCGCCGGGCGTCTCTCGCTTCGCCTTCGCTTGCCCGGGCCACGACGATCAGCGGATCGCGGCAGCCGTCGCGGTCGTGGAGTTTGTCCCTCACGTGCCAACCCCGTATCCCTACGAACCGTCGGAACGCGAATCGGGTCTCGGTAAGCTGCCTCCCGCGGCGGTGGACGAGACGCCGGGAGTCGCCGCGCGTTCCGCCCAGGCGGTCGCGGCCTGGCTGCTCGATGTCATGGACTGGCAGCGGCGGCATCGCGACTTCACGCGGCTCTTTTTTTCGCTCCTGGTGCTGGCCGCCGGTCTTGGCGTCGGCGGCGCGGCCGCGACGATCGACAACTACCTCCACCGGGGTGTCGAGACTGGCGAGGAGGTCCCCTACGTCGTGCAGCCGACCGGCAAGGAGCTGGCGACGAATGTGGACCTGCGCCTCTTCCCGGATGGAGAGATCGGCGGGGTCGCGGCCGAACTCCGGGACGGCGGCTTTCGGTACGTACGGCAGGAGTTCTCCTGGAGCCAGATCGAGACGGCGCAAGGCACCTTCGACTGGTCGGAATACGACCTGATCGTGCAGTCGCTGTCCCAGAATGGCGTGCAGGTAATCGCCGTGGTGAAGGACACCCCCGCGTGGGCGCGGGCATCCTCGGGTGGACAGGATGGTCCGCCAACCGACCCGGCGAGCTACCAGGAGTTCATGCGGCAACTCACGGCCCGGTATGGTGAGCGGATTCCGTTCGTCCAGGTGTGGGATCGTCCCAATCTCGCCAGCCAGTGGGGAGGCACGCCCGCCGATGCCGACGCGTTCATCCCCCTGCTGGCGGCTGGGTTCAATGGGGCGCGAGCGGGGAACGCCGAGGTCAAGGTGATCTCGCCCGAGCTTGCCGTCACCTCCGATGTCGCATCCGGGCAGACGGATATCGCGTTCCTGACCTCGTTGTTCGCCCTGGACGCCTCGCCTTTCTTCGATATCGTCGGCTTGCGCCTCGATGGCGGGACGCTCTCCCCGGACGATCGCCGCGTCGCCGAGGATCGCCTCAACTTCTCCCGCGCAATCCTCTATCGCGACATCGTGGTCAAGGCCGGCGCCGCCTCGACGCCGATCTGGGCGACCTCGTTCGGCTGGTCCGCGACGGGCACGATCACGCGGGATCGCCAGGCCGACTTCGTGCTCCGCGCGATGGAGCGGAGCTGGGCAGAGTGGCCGTGGATGGGCCTGATGGTGCAATGGGATTTCATCGATCCCGATCCGGCGTCGCGCGATTCGACCTACGCCGTGGTGCTGCCGGAGGGCCGGGCGACGCCGCTCTTCCAGGCGCTCACGAGCAAGGCGACGCAGGAGCAGGCCGCGCTGGCCAACACCGGATTCGCCCCGATGGACTCGGTCGCGTTCTCCTATGGCGGCTCCTGGCAGGATCAGCACCTGGAAGGGCGGACCTTCAAGACGACGAGCGAGCAGGGGTCGTCCGTCACCATCACCTTCCGTGGCACGGGGCTCGTCGCCTACATCCGCTCCGGACCGCAATCCGGCCACCTGCAGCTCACGCTCGATGGCGTCGTGATCTCCGGTGGATATGGTGACGATGGCACGCAGTGGAGCTTCCGGTCCACGCTCGGGACGGACGATCTTCCCCAGCAGCTGCTCAGTGGCCTCGCCGACTCTGACCACGTTCTCACGATCTCGCTCGTGGGGACCGGAGAGCTCACGGTCGGCGGCGTCATCATCCAGCGGGATGCGCCTTTCCTGTGGCCGATCGTGCTGCTCACTGTCGGCGCGTTGATCCTGATCTTCGTCGGCGTGCGATCGCTGGCCTATCTCGTGGCCGTGCGGACGGGGCACCTGATCCGCAAGGAGATGTACGACCCTGCCGCCCGGACACAGCCCATCGCGGACTGGAGGCCGGCCCGGCGGACGTAGGGCCATTCCCCGCCAGTGCGCGTCGTCAGCCGGGACATGCACGGAGTACACTGGCCGATGGCGCCACGGGGTGCCGGGCACCGGTATGGTGTCGTGCCGGTGGCAGGCGCCTCCCGGCGCGCGAAGTCAGGACCCGGTCGTTTTCCCCGGGCCTGCAGGAATGACGTCCATGACGATCGATTCTTCGACGCTGCCGACGGCGGGTGCGGCTCCGCGGGACGGAGCCAGCCGGCAGGACGTCGAACCGACCTCGGCCACGCTGGACCTTGCCGATCAGGACGAAGGTCCCGAAGCCGGGCCTCCCGAGAATCTCGGCAAGCGGATGCTGGAGCCGCGAACGCTGGCGTCGTTCGCGTTCGCCGTGCTCATCCTCGTCTTCACCTTCCGCAGTCTGAAGATCGACCCCGCCGAAGTCTGGGGCAAGTTGCGGCAAGCCAACATTGGCTACCTCGCGATCGCCTTCTTCATGTACTACGGCGCGCTCTTCCTGCGCGGCCTGCGCTGGAAGAACATGCTCGCGCGGGTGGGCATCGACCAGGCGCACGGGTTCGACATGCCCGGCCCGTTCGGGATGCTGCACATCATCGTGCTCTCCTGGTTCGCCAACTGCGTTCTCCCGGCGCGGCTGGGCGACGCCTACCGGTCATACCTCCTGAAGCAGAAGAATGGCGCGTCGTTCGGGCGCTCGCTGGGGACGATCCTGGCGGAGCGACTGATCGACCTCGTCTGCCTCGTGCTCGTGCTGACGGTGTCCGGCGCGATCGTGTTCGGGACGAAGGTGCCGCACCGCGCGGAGCAGGCATTCCTGCTCGGCGTGACGGTGGTCGCCATCGGCGTGGTCGGGGCGATCGTCCTCTGGCTCGCGCGTGACCGGGTGGAGCGGTGGCTTCCCGACCGTATCTCCTCACACTACCAGCGCCTGCACGACGGGATCTTCAATATCCTGCGCCGGCCCCTTCCTTACACCGCCGTTGGCCTGGTCCTCTGGATCACGGACGGCCTGCGGCTGATGTTCGTTGCGAAGTCGCTGGGGCTTTCGCTCACCCTGCCCGAGGCGACGATGGTCGCACTCCTGAGCGCGCTGGTGACGATCGTCCCGATCACGCCGGCGGGTCTTGGCGTGGTCGAAGGGTTCATGATCTGGCTCCTGCCGCAGGTCGGCATCTCGGGTGACTCGGCGGCAGCCGTCGCGCTCCTCGACCGGTTCGTCACCTACTTCAGCGTCATCATCATCGGGGTTCCGCTCTACCTGATCGCGCTGCGCACGACCGTGGCGACGAAGCAACCTGACCCGGCTGCATCGGAGCCCGTGACGGACGGCCATGCCGACGCGATGACGACCGGGTGACGGTGGCGATGCGGAGATCGTGGGCATGAGCGAGCGAGCGCAGGGAACCGGACTCGAGGACGGCGCGTTGGCAACGCAGGCGGATGAAACGCCCGGCGAGGTCGCTCCTGTCGATCCGGCTCCGGGCGGCGAGCCTGCAACGGGCGCCACGTCGATGCTCCATCTCTCCCCGAAGTGGCAGATGGTGCTGATCGGCGGCGCGTTCATCGCCCTGAATATCATGGTGATGGTGATCTTCGCGGTGGTCCTGTTCCTGCGGCATTGATCGCGCCATCCCTTCACCGCGATCTGGAGGTGAACCGTGACCGAACCCGAGCTCTCCCCCTCCGCCTTCCGGCAGACCGCGCAGACCCTCGAAGACGAGATCGCCAAGGTGATCGTCGGCCAGACCGATGTCGTCCGGCATGTGGTAGTCGCGCTGATCGCCGGAGGTCACGTGCTTCTGGAGGGCGTGCCCGGTCTCGGCAAGACGCTGCTCGTGCGCACGCTCGCCGATGCGCTCTCGCTCCGGTTCTCCCGTATCCAGTTCACGCCGGACCTGATGCCGGCGGATATCACGGGCACCAACATCATCGAGGAATCGGAGACCGGAAAGCGCTACTTCGCATTCCGTGAAGGACCGGTCTTCTCCAACCTCGTGCTGGCCGACGAGATCAACCGCGCGACCCCGAAGACGCAATCGGCGTTGCTGGAGGCGATGCAGGAAGGCACCTGCACCGTCGCCAACCAGGTCTACACGCTTCCCCAGCCATTCCTGGTGATGGCGACCCAGAATCCCCTCGAAATGGAGGGCACCTATCCCCTGCCGGAGGCGCAGCTGGACCGATTCTTCTTCAAGCTGACAGTGCCGTTTCCGGGGCCGGAGGAGTTGCGCCGCATCGTGACGCGGACCACCTCGATGGCTGCCCCGAGCGCCACGCCGGTGGCGGATGGCCCGACGATCGAGCGGATGCGCGATCTGGCGCGCCAGGTGCCGATCACCAGCGCGGTCGCCGACTACGCCGTGCGCCTGGTCCTGGCGACGCACCCGGAGTACGAACTCTCCCCCGGCATGACGCGCTCCTACGTCCGGTACGGCGCCAGTCCGCGCGGCGCCCAGACCCTCGTGGCGGCGGCGAAGATTCGGGCCCTGCTGGAAAGCCGCATGAACGTCGCTTACGAGGACGTGCAGGCGATGGCGTTGCCCGCGCTCCGGCACCGGATCATGCTCAACTTCGACGCGGAGGCGACCGGAGTCTCCGCCGACAGCGTGATCGCCCGCGTGATCGAAGCCGTCCCCACCACCGGTTTCTAGCGCCCCGACGAGGAGCCGGGAAGCGCCGCCATCGTCGCC
>Ga0182740_1002770_pt1 | contig 10383 bp, 11 predicted proteins | sample eDN5th37CKraftBY_FD_128872 | JGI IMG/M metagenome (GOLD analysis project Ga0182740, IMG submission 128872) | Enriched backyard soil microbial communities from Emeryville, California, USA - eDNA 5th pass 37_C Kraft BY (version 2) (version 2) | ecosystem: Environmental > Terrestrial > Soil >...
GGTGGGATCTCAAGTACGTCAGCACGCTCGAAGCGGCTTACCCGCTGGGCGAACTCGATTTGCCGGTTGCAGGGCCCCGCGGCAACGGTGGCGAAATTCCACGCGGTCCACTGGGTCCCTCACGGCTCGAGCTGGACAAGCCGGTGATCGCGGCCATCGAAGGTCCCGCCGTGGCCGGCGGCATGGAGTTGGGTCTGTGGTGCGATTTCCGGGTGATGGCGGAGGAGTCCTACTTTGGCGTCTACTGCCGCCGCTGGGGTGTGCCGCTGATCGATGGGGGAACGGTGCGGTTGCCGCGCATCGTCGGCCAGGGTCGCGCTTTGGAGATCATCCTCACGGGGCGAAAAGTGCCGGCCGAAGAATGTCTGACCATCGGCTTGTGCGAATACCTCACTCCAAAGGGAGGTGCCCGCGCGAAAGCGGAAGAACTGGCGCACCAGATCGCGCGCTTTCCCCAGGTTTGCGTCCGTGCCGATCGGCGCAGCGCCATCAAGAGCCACGGATTGAGTGTGCGCGAAGCCCTGATCCAGGAGTGGTACAATGGTCGTGAGGCGCTGATCGCTGACGGCGTAGCCGGCGCAGGTCGGTTCCGCGACGGGCTCGGGCGGCACGGTGACTTCACGAAGATACGGTGACCGCGTCACAAAGGTTCGAGGGGCCGACAAAAGCCAGGCGCCTCGCGCTTGAACCTGGGCAGCCTTGCACATCGGTTCGATCCGCCCGGCGTTTGGGGAACGGCTGCTGCCATGGAGAGGGGATGGCAGGCTTCACCCGCCGGGGGGAGACGGGTTTGTTCCATGAAACGCCAGGCGGAACTATGTGCGCGGACATTAGGAGAACCGATCCCGCGCCGCGTGATCTCTCGATATCCCATCTCGGAATACATCAGACAAACGAATTTAATTGGCTTTTTAATGCAGTCTCATCGCTGCATGCCGGCACGACGAATCCGTTCGACCAGAGGCTGGGTCACGCCGCGGCGCGCGGGCGGCGCGGTGCGAGCACGCGGCGGAAATCCTTCGGTTTCAGCGCGACGCTCGCGAGCGTATGCCGGTCGAGCGCGGCAAGAAAGGCGCCGAGCGCCTCGTTCAAGGCACGTGGCAGGCCGCAGCAGCCCGTGATGACGCATTGGCTGCCAGTCGCAAAGCATTCGACCAACGCGAAATCAGGCTCGGTGACGCGCACAACGTCGCCAAGCCGTATTTCATCGGCCGGTTTTGCAAGCGTCAGGCCGCCCGAGCGGCCGCGCACGGCCGTCAGGTAACCCGCGCGGGTGAGCGCATTGACCACTTTCATCAGATGCGCGCGGGAGATCCGGTAAGAGTCGGCCATTTCCTCGATGGTGACGCGTCGATCGCTGGCCGCATGTGCGTACATGAGGACGCGAAGTGCGTAGTCGGAGAATTTGGTCAGTTGCATGCGATGCCTGCGGCAATCGGGATATTAGATTCATCCTTGACGCATCTTAAGGGAGACGGCAACTTCCCAATAGATACATTGTGGACGCATCTTATAGGGCAGCGTCATGTTGCAAAAGCCAATGGCGCGGTCATTCTCGTCGCGCTTATCACCTGGCGCACACAACGGCAGGCCCGGGACGGCAGCCGGGTTGGCGGCCTACCCCGCCGCCCTGCGAGGCTGACACGGAAGCTAGTCCATGAGAAACCCGGTGGGACTTAGTCTTTCTTTTGCGTGTGCCGATGTCTCGTGAACCTCATCCCAATGCTCCGGGCGTCGAAGCGGGTGTCACCGAGCCGATGATCCGTGACCTCGTGCATCGATTCTATGCGCGTGTGCGCCAGGATCCGATGCTCGGGCCGATCTTCGATGCCGCCGTCGCCGATTGGGACGCTCACCTCGATAAGCTTTGCAGTTTCTGGTCGTCGGTCACACTGATGACGGGCCGCTATAAGGGCGCGCCGATGCTGGTGCATGCCAAGCTGCCGGGTCTTTCCGCCGAACACTTCGACCGATGGCTGGAGTTGTTCCGAAACACGGCGGCCGAGGTTTGCCCGAGCGCGCCTGCCCGCCTCTTCATCGATCGGGCCGAGCGCATCGCTCAGTCGCTCGAACTCGGCGTCGCACTCGGTCGCGGAAAGATCCTGGGCGTTGGCGAGCGCCTCGTCGCCGGCACCGCATCCGCGCGATCGCCAGACGCAAGCATCCCGGATTGAAGACGCGATGCGCGACAGAACCGTTGGCTGGCTCCTGGAGGGCACACGGCCCTCGGTGCCCCACGGCTTGACAGCGCCGGCTATGCGGTTCCCGGATGGCGACGATCCCGGCCCGGCCGCGGCCTGACGTCGGCCGTATCGGACTACGGAGATTCAGCCGGCCGCCATCGATAGCGATGACGCGCATCGATATCGATGCCTTGCGCAACCTGATGCGAACGTCCGCCCACCTGAGTCCGGAGGTCGCCACGTTTCTTGCGCATGAGATAGGTCGCGCGGATCGCGTCGGATCGCAGCCCAAGCTGCGACATCATCGCCGCCGTCGGCGTGCCGGCCGCGAGGACATCCGCTTCGCCGCGATTTGCCGTAGTCCTGCCAGCGCGGGCTGGATTACGGAATCGTCCGCATTGCCTGAATACACGACATAGATCGGGTACGAGTATTGCGGCGCGCCTGGCACGAGTTGCAGCTTTCCGGTCTTCAAATGCGGTTGAACTGTGCGCATCCTGAAGTATCCAGACCCGCCGTTCGAAAGAACATAGCTGAGCCCAAGCGGGCCGAGATTGACGGAGAGGCCTGATGTGGCATCCGAAAAATCCACGTCATGATGAAGTAGAAAATCTGGCCCCCAGTCGACGTGCACGTAATCCGCGTCTGGCGAACGTTTGCCGGCATGGGTCGTTACGAGAACGAGCTTCTCCTCCATCAGCAGATCGATTTTGAGACCCGGTCGATGCTGGGGCGCATACATGATTGCTGCATCGACGAGCCCCCCTGCGACGAGGTTGATCAAGTCTTGCGGCACATCGATGTGCACGCGAAGCGCAATATCCCGAAGCGATTTGCGCATCCACAATGCCCAATCGAGCAGAAGCGGCTGCCATAGCGTCAGCTCGCTGCCAATGGTCAGCACCGCGCGATGGCCGGGCGGCACAGCAACTTGCAGACGGGCACGTTGCCACAACTGCACGAACGACGGCGCATAGAGAAGGAACTGTTCGCCTGCAGGGGTCAGAGAAGCGCCACTCTTGTTGCGCACGAACAGTTGCCGCCCAAGTTGTTGCTCGAGCTGCTTGATGCGTGCGCTGACCGTGGTCTGGCCGACATTGAGCCGCTCCGCAGCCCGAATGAAGCTGCCAGTGGTGACGATCTCGAGGAATGTTTTGGCGAGCTCGATGTCCATGAGAACCATATAGCATGAAATATGCACTCAACGTTCAATTCAATTCGTTTGTCTGATTTGTCGGCACGATATCAAATGCACGCCCACGCCCCCGCGGGACACGGGTACCTCATGACCACAACATTCAAAGTAGGCGACCACGTCAGGTGGAACTCGGAAGCTGGCCGCGTCAGCGGCAGGATCATCAAAGTGCATACGAAGGACGTACCCTATAAGGGCTACACCCACCACGCGCGCGCCGACGATCCCTTGTACGAGATCAAGAGCGACAAGGCCAACCACGTGGCCCTGCACAAGGGGCGCGCATTGAAGCGCATCGGACGCTGATTCCGTGTAACACATCGGATGGGGATGGTGGCTGGCGCAAAGGTTTCCGATGACCACGGCGTATCATTATCAGTCTTTGTTGGCGGATGCCGTGCTTGCCACGGCCTCCGATGCGATCGTTGCTTGCGACGAGCAGGGCATCATACGATTCTGGAATCCTGGAGCGGAGCGCATCTTTGGCCATACACCCGCCGACGCGATCGGGCAGTCATTGGACATCATCATTCCGGAGCGGCTGCGGGCGCGCCACTGGCAGGGCTATCGCGACGTCATGACGACGGGGGAGAGCCGGTACGGCCACGGCGATGTCCTCGCCGTCCCAGGCGTTCGCAAGGATGGGACGCGCATCTCGCTTGAATTTACGATCGTGCCGTTGCGGGACCAGGCGGGCCGAATGATCGGCATGGGGGCGATCATGCGGGACGTCACAGCGCGTTTCGAGGAGATGCGCGCGCTGAGGCAGAAGATCGCCGAGGCTCACAAGCCGCCGCGCTGAGCCGATGCATCATGCGTTGCGCCTTATGGCCCGTCCGTTCTTCACCAGAGGGGACATTGGTCTATCCGCTTGCCGTTGACCGGTCGCGCGCGGCTATGTCCACGCGGCCGCTTCCGTGCGCACGCTCTCGGGCAGCGCCTCCCAGGCGCGAATGAGATCGCCAATCGACGTCGCCTGCATTTTCCGCATGGCATTCGTCCGGTGGAGCTTGACGGTGACTTCGCTGATGCCGAGATCGAAGGCGATCTGCTTGTTCAGCCGCCCTTGCGCCACTGCGCGAAACACCTGCCGTTCACGCGGGGTGAGCGTTGCGAGCCGGCCCAGGTGCTCCTTGACGAGACGCGCGGATGCTCTTTGCGCTATGTCCCGGGCAATGCCGGCGGAAACGGCGTCGAGCAACGTCTGATCGCGCACCGGCTTGGTCAGAAAGTCGATCGCTCCCGCCTTCATCGCGCGGACCGTCATGGGAATATCGCCATGCCCCGTAAGAAAGATGATGGGCTTGGCATCTCCCGTCATTGCAAAATGGTTCTGAAGATCCAGGCCGCTCGCACCGGGCATGCGTACATCCAGGATAAGGCAGCCCGGCCGGTCAGGCACCTCTGCGTCGAGCAGCTCGCGCGTGGATGCATAACAAAGGGAGTCGATCCCGACTGAAAGCATGAGTTCCTGCAGTGCCGTCCGGATTCTCTCATCGTCATCGACGATCAGAACGATCGGCGGCTTTTCGTCGGCACGGGTCTCCTGCGCGTTTGCCTGAGGTCGCAGGCGCAATTCCCGTTGATCGCTTGGCATCGCATTGCCTCCATCCACGCTTCACACCAATTCGGCAATTGCCGTCAATAGGGCCTGGCCATCGAATGGCTTGCGAAAGAACCGATTGCCCTGGGCTATCGCCCGCTGCTGGTGGGCGATCTCGTGACGGCCCGTAATGAGAATGACGGGCAACTCCGGGCGCATCCGCTTCACACGCTTCTCCAGCTCGAAACCATCGATGTTCGGCATGCCGATGTCGGCGATCATGCAGTGGATTTCCGAAAGGGCGGCATGGTCCGCCAGCAGCGACTGAGCAGACCGGAACAACCGGACCGAATAGCCCGCCGACTCCATGAGGTCCCTCAGCGACTCCAACAGTCTCAGGTCATCATCGACGATGGCGATGACGAAATTTCCTGCACACATCTCAGTTTCCTGCTCGCCTCGAGTGGGTAATCGGGATGTGAAGCCTCTCGGCCAACCTGACCAGGTCGGCGAGTGATGCCGCTTCCATCTTCTGCATGATCTTGCTCCGGTGAATCTGAAGCGTGACTTCGCTGATGCCGAGCTCTGCCGCCGCCTGCTTGTTGAGCAAACCGCTCACCACCAGCGGCAGGACCTCCCGCTCGCGAGGCGTGAGGGTTGCAAGACGCTGCCGCAGCGTCTCCAGTTCCGCACGTTCCCGGCGCGCCGTGCGATCCCTGTCAATTGCCGATCGGATCGCCGCCAGCAGAGCCGCCTCAGTGAAGGGCTTGGTCAGAAAATCGATAGCGCCATGCTTGATAGCGCGCACGGACGATGGAATGTCGCCGTGCCCCGTCAGGAAAACGATCGGCGGATGATCCCCATGTGTGAGTTGCTTCTGGAAATCCAGGCCGTTGATATCTGGCAGCTCGACGTCGAGGATCAGGCACGCTGGAATATCCGGTCTGGCATATTCATTGTAAGCGCCGGCGGATCCGAACGTGACGGACTGCCAGCCGAGCGACGCGAGAAGCTCGGAGAGTGCCTCACGCATGCGCTCGTCGTCATCCACGATGAAGACAATGAACGCGTCGTTCTTCATGCCACGCCACCCGCTGCGATCGGCAGCGTGAAGGAAAACGTCGTTCCTTTCGGTTGATTGGCAGCGGCCCACAGCCGGCCCTCGTGCGACTCGATAATCGACCGGCAGATCGCGAGTCCCATTCCCATGCCGTTCTGCTTGGTGGTGAAGAACGGCTCGAAGACGCGATCGGGCTCTTTCATGCCGGCGCCGAAGTCACGCACTTCGACGCGGATCGTATCGCCATCGTCGCGGACGGCGCACAAACGTATCAACTTCGCGCCGTCGCCGGTCGCATCCAATGCGTCGACGGCGTTGCGGATCAGATTGACGAACACCTGCTGGATCTGAACCCGGTCGATGAGCGCTGGAGGCAGGCCCCGCTCGAACTCGGTCTCGACATTGATTTTCCTGACGGCGAGTTCGTCGGCCATCAGGCGGCGCACCTCGGCAATGACCTCGGTGATGTCGGCCGGAGTTCTGGCCTTGCCCATCTGGTTGAACAGCGCCCGGATGCGGCTGACGACCTCCGATGCCGAATTTGCGTCACGGATGATACGCTCCAAGGTGATAGCCGCCCGCTCCAGGTTTGGGGGATTGGCCGACAGCCATCGGCGGCAGGCGTGCGAAGTCGCGACAATCGCGGCAATCGGCTGATTCACCTCGTGCGCAATGGATGCCGAAAGCTCTGCGAGACTCGCGGCCTGGCTCGCACGGGCAAGGCTTCTCTGGGCCAGGCGCAAATCGTCCTGCGCACGAACCTCAGCGTCGATATCGAGGCAGATGACATTCCATTGCACGATGGCGCCTTCCGCGTTGCGCATCGCCGCAGCGCGTGTCTCCACCCAGCGGTACTCGCCGTCGAAGCGGCGCAGTCGATGCCGCCGCGCGTAGGGCTCGCCGGTTGCCAATGAATAGGCGTATCTCTCCTTGACCTCTGCGAGGTCGTCGGGATGAACGCTGGCGTCCAGCTTTTCACCAAGACGGGATCGTCCCCCTCCGTCCAGGTCCTCGAGATCGTAACCCAGAAACTGGCGGAGCTGCTGACTTCGGTATATGGGCTCGCCGTTCGCATCGGCGCAATCGATCATTGCCGGCAGCGTTTCGACGAGCTGCCGAAGGATGCGCTCTCGTTCGCGCAAGGCCTTCTGCGCGTGCATCTCATCTTCAATATCGATCGAAGCAATATACCACTGCATGATCGCGCCATTCGCATCGCGTAACGGCTGCGCGCGGGCCTCGATCCAGCGATAAACGCCATCCTTGCAGAGCCGGCGAAACCGGTTGACGAATGGCCGCCCGGCCGCGAAGCCTTCCGATGCCCTTTGAAACATTGTCGGAAAATCGTCCGGGTGAGCGAGGTGCCGCGCCAGCGCGTCGAAGTCCTGGACGTGCGCCGGCGGCAAACCGACGTGCTCTACGTATCGATTGCTGGCGGAGGTGATCTTGCCCGAGGGACTGAAGCTGAGAATATTGATGGGCACGGCGTCGATCATCTGCTGAAGCCGTTGCGTACTGTTCCGCAGCACGTCTTCGGCCTGCACGTGGTCCTCTATGTCGTGGCAGATCCCGTACCAGTGGAGGATTCGACCTTCGCGATCGCGCATCGGCTCCGCTCGGCTCGATACCCAGCGGTAGACGCCATCGACGCGACGCAGACGATATCGCATCTCGAATGCCTCGCCGCTGAGCAGGCATCGGTGGAGGGTGTTTCTCAACTCTGGCGCATCGTCCGGATGGACCACGGCATCAATGATTACCGCCAGCCGGCTCATTCCAGGACGGTCCGTATCGGCGACATCCAGGCCGAGAAAATCCACCATGCGCTTGTTGAAGAAGGTCGGCTGGCCTTCGGGCGTCAGACGCCACACGTGGCTCGGGACCAGATCGACGAGTTGCGCCAGCTCCCGTTCGCGCACGCGCAACGACTCCTGTGCGCGTACCTCATCGTCGATGCCGAAGCACACACCGTACCATTGGACGATGCGACCGTCCGAAGCGCGCAGCGCCTCCGCGCGCCCGTCCGTCCAGCTATAGGATCCATCGGCGCGACGCTGACGATACTTCATCGCAAACGGCTCGCCCGTTGCAAGCGAATGCGTCAGCGCTTCTTCGATGCCAGCGCGATCGTCCGGATGGATGTCGGCGAGCGAGCGCGGCGCATCGGGAGCAACCAGATCAGAAAGTGTCACGCCCACGTAGTTCGAGAGCCGCTTGTTGATATAGGAGGGCTTTCCGGCAGGCGTCATGCACCAGACGAGAGCGGGAATGGCATCGACAAGCTGCTGAAGTTGCTGTTCGCTTTCGCGAAGAGCCAGCTCGGCGGTCTTTTGATCGTGAATGTCGATCGTGGTGCCGTACCAGCCGGTGATCCGGCCGCTCGCATCCCGCGACGGCATCCCGGCGTTGCGGAACCAGCGATACGTACCGTCGAAGCGGCGTATGCGATGCTCGTTCTCGTAGGGCACGCCGGTCTGCAGGCTATGCATCCACCTCTCCACAACCCGATCGTAATCGTCCGGATGAACGACCTGCCGCCATCCGAATTCGTCCGTTCCCTCGATGCGGTCGAGGGATTTCGCGGGCTGACCCACATATTTCAACGTGCTCGGGCTGACATAGATGTATCGGCCATCGGGATCGGCGGACCACCCATGGCCTGGCATGCTTTCGACAATGAGCCGGGCCTCCCTTTCGTCGCCCTCGATGGCACGCGCCGATTGATCGAAGTGAGCGAGCACGCTGATGAGAAATCCCCCCGCCAAGGCGGCCGCGAAGCGGTGGCCAGCCTCGCTATCGAGGAGGGCGCCCCATCCGGCGACAAGAAGCACAGCCAGCGCGAGCCCGAACCCTGCGGCCGCGAACACGCTTGCCCGCCGCCCTCCCAGGACACAGACGGCCGCTGCGGCGACAAGCAGTCCGGAGGGCTCTTTGGTCATCCCGGCCAGGGCTGCACCGGCCGCGAAAATCGCCATCGGAAGGACGTAGCGCTCTGAGATAAAGACGTCGGCTGTCACGGGACGCGCGCTCCTTGCGGTCTTCAACGCCCGGCATGGACATCGGTCTGTTGGGGCGTCTCGAGCGGAAGCTCGAGAGCAACATACCAGAGCCGCCCCAGGCGGCATCTAATGGAAATACATGGGGCGGCAACCCACCCCGGACGGGCGCGCGGCTCTAGTGTAAAACCTTGATGGGCAGCCTCCGCCCCCTGCACCCAATGCGCCGTCGGCAAGAGGTCAGGAGTTGAGCGGCTCAGTCACCCGAGGACCGGCACCGGGACGGCAATCGCAACGTCACGGTTGTGCCCGCGCCGGGCTCACTCGAGATCTCGACCCCGCCGCCGGCTTCCTGGGCAAATCGCCCCACCATCGCGAGCCCCAGACCATTGCCCCGCCCGTCGCTCTTCGTCGTAAAGAAAGGCTCGAAAGCGCGCGCTTTGATGTCCGGCGTCATGCCGTGGCCGGTATCGGAAACGCGCAGCAGGATCCATTTGTCATCCTCGCTCCGGTCCACATCGATCCCTACCGTGCCGCCATCCGGCATGGCGTCGCGGGCATTGAGCACCAGGTTGAGGATGGCATTCTCGAGGTTCCATCGATTGCAGACCAGCTCAGGCAATCCGGCAGCCACGCGAACTCTGAGATCCAACGCATCGCTGCCGATCCATCGCAGCAGACGCTCGAGCCCTTCAAAGCACAAGGCCAGGTCAACCGCTCCTTCCTGCGTTCCATCATTTCTCGCGAAGCCGAGAATCTGTTTGATCAGGGCATTCGCACGATCGAGCGATCGCACCGCACGCCCCACAACCGGACGCAGGGCACGCGTGGCCTTGATGGTCGGATGCTCGTCCAGAATTTCGACGGAGTTCGACAAAATCTGGATCGTGTTGCCAAGGTCATGGACAATGCCCGCGGTCATCAGGCCCAGGGCCTCGAGGCGGATCACATCACCCTCCGACTCGATGGGGTTTGCCTCCTCGACATCCATCATGTCAGCGGGCGAACGAACATGGCGCACGACACATCACTCCCAACGCGACCGAGTACGGACCGTCGATACACGCGCACGCCGCAACGAGGTGCGGCGTGCGCGCATGAAACGCATTCGTCCTACAGATCCGTCACCCGCTCGGGATCGGCGGATGCCAGCGCCGCGGCACGCTCGGCCGGAGGCGGATAGATCCACACCGTGTTGATCTCCTGCTTGACCTTCTTGGCCTCTGCGCCGACCAGTTCCACCTTGCGCTCCCAGCCGCGTGTGAAAATGGCGCCCACTGCACCGAGATCGAGGCACGTCACGTACGCTTTCTGGTGATACGGCGACATCGGCTCGCCCAGCAGATCGGCCATGGCATTGTTGCCGGCAAACGCTCCCATGCGTGTCGCGTGCTGACACGACATCA
>Ga0182740_1002772_pt1 | contig 10383 bp, 10 predicted proteins | sample eDN5th37CKraftBY_FD_128872 | JGI IMG/M metagenome (GOLD analysis project Ga0182740, IMG submission 128872) | Enriched backyard soil microbial communities from Emeryville, California, USA - eDNA 5th pass 37_C Kraft BY (version 2) (version 2) | ecosystem: Environmental > Terrestrial > Soil >...
CCGCCATGAACGAGCCCTATTCACCGCGTGAAGACCATCCCGTTTCTTACGAGAATGCGGCAGCGCGCGACCTGCGCCTGCAGGCCGATCCCGAACTTGCCGCAAGTGAGGGCCGCGCCAGTCCTTCCATGATTATGATTTATTTTTCCGCGATGGTGTTTGCGGTCTGCGTCGTGTTCTACGGCCTCAGCCACCACAGCGAGGAAGTCGCCGCGGCGAACCCGGCGCCCGGCGAAACGATGCAAACCGCGCAGGTTGCGCCCGCCGAAAACACGACGCCGAAGCGCGACGTCCGCGATGCATCCAATCAGCAGAAAGATGGCCCGCAAGGTGAGCCGAAGCTGCCGCAGCAAGGGCAGAGCGGCGGCGGTGAGAAAGGCGCGACGCCCGGGCCGAAATAATAATCAGCTCGCCGAACATCGCGCCGGTCATGCCCTTTTCTTGAATGTCGTGGCGTTGCTTCTCGGGTTCATGCCTTTTTGATAAGACGCGAAAGCCCGAATGCCGCCGCCGCCGGCACGCCGAAAATGACCGCGAAGGCCAGAAGTTCGCCCTGCAGCGCCGCACCGTTCGATACATTCATGTAAGCGTTGACGCCGGCGCCCACCGCGCAGGTGAGCGTGGCTTTCGTGAACGCCTCTTGTCTGCCCGCGCCGAGCAAACTCGTAGCCAGGATCATCGTGGACGCGATGCCGAGGCCGATCAGTGTCATCAATAAAACAGGGTTCATAATGACCTACAGCGGTAAATTGTCGTGTTTCTTGCGCGGCCGCTCGACCGACTTCGACCGCAACATGCCGAGCGCGCGAACGATGCGCGCGCGCGTTTCATGCGGCTCGATCACGTCGTCGATATAACCGCGCTCGGCGGCGATGAACGGCGATAAAAACCGCTCCTCGTATTCTTTCGTGCGGGCGGCGATCTTGTCCTTGTCGCCGATATCGCCGCGGAAAATGATCTCCACCGCGCCCTTCGCGCCCATCACTGCGATCTGCGCCGACGGCCAGGCATAGTTCACATCGCCGCCGATATGCTTCGACGCCATGACGTCATAGGCGCCGCCATAGGCCTTGCGGGTAATGACCGTGACGAGCGGCACCGTGCATTGCGAATAGGCAAAGAGCAGCTTCGCGCCGTGCTTGATGAGCCCGCCATATTCCTGCGCCGTGCCAGGCAGAAAGCCCGGCACGTCCACAAAAGTCACGATGGGAATATTGAAGGCATCGCAAAAACGCACGAAGCGCGCGGCCTTGCGCGAGGCGTCGCTGTCGAGAACGCCCGCCAGCACCATCGGCTGATTGGCGACAAAGCCGGTCGGCCGGCCGGCGACACGGCCGAAGCCCACGACGATATTCCGCGCATAGCCTTCCGAAATCTCGAAGAAGTCGCCCTCGTCCGCGACCTTCAAAATCAGCTCCTTGATGTCATAGGGCTTGTTCGGATTATCCGGCACTAGCGTGTCAAGCGAAGGCTCGATGCGGCCGATGTCGTCGGTCGAGGGCCATTCCGGCAGCGGCGCGCCGGATGACGACGGCAGGAAATCGATCAGCCGCCGCATCTGCAGAAGGCATTCCACATCGTTCTCGAACGAGCCGTCGGCAACCGAGGAGCGCGTCGTATGCACCCTCGCCCCGCCCAGTTCTTCCGCCGTGACGTTCTCATTGGTCACGGTCTTCACGACGTCCGGCCCGGTGACGAACATGTAGCTCGTGTCCTTCACCATGAAGATGAAATCGGTCATCGCCGGCGAATAGACGTCGCCGCCCGCGCACGGCCCCATGATGACCGAGATCTGCGGAATAACGCCGGAGGCCATCACATTGCGCTTGAATACTTCACCGTAGCCGCCGAGCGCCGCGACGCCTTCCTGAATGCGCGCGCCGCCGGCGTCGAACAGGCCGATGATCGGCGCGCGGGTCTTCAGCGCCATGTCCTGAATCTTCATGATCTTCAGTGCGTGCGTTTCCGAGAGCGAGCCGCCGAACACCGTGAAGTCCTTGGCGAAGACGAAGACCTGGCGGCCGTTGACCGTGCCCCAGCCGGTGACGACGCCGTCGCCGGGGATCTTCGACTTGTCCATGCCGAAGTCGGTCGCCCGGTGCTCGACGAAAGTATCGAACTCCTCGAACGAACCCTTATCCATCAAAAGTTCAATGCGTTCGCGAGCGGTTAACTTGCCGCGCTTGTGTTGCGCTTCGATACGCGCGTCACCACCGCCTTTTTGTGCTTTGGCGCGCCGCTCTTCGAGCTTGTCGAGAATGTCTTTCATCCCGGCCCCGTTTCACTAACTGGAATACGTCGGTATGGCGTGATTCAAGAGCATTATATAGCATTCGCAAGGCCGCTCGGGTGCGGCCTAGGGGAATGGAAAATGAAGGTTTGTATCTACGGCGCCGGCGCCATCGGCGGCTATGTCGGCGTTTTGATGAAGCTCGCCGGCGCGGACGTTTCCTTGATCGCGCGCGGCGCGCATCTGGAGGCGATCCGCAAGAATGGTCTCAAGCTCCACATCGGCGGTGAGGACAAGGTCGCGAAGATGACCGCGACGAATGACCCGGCCGAGCTCGGCCATCAGGATTACGTCATCATCGCGCTGAAAGCGCATCAGGCCTGGGAAGTCGCCGACCAGATGAAGCCGCTCCTTGGGCCGAACACCGCGGTCGTCACCGCGCAGAACGGCCTTCCCTGGTGGTACTTCCACGGCTTTGAGGGCCAGTACGCCGACCGCCGCATCGAGAGCGTCGATCCGGGCGATCGCCAGTGGAACGCCATCGGGCCCGAGCGCGTCATCGGCTGCACGGTTTACCCGGCAGCCGAGATCGTCGCGCCCGGCGTCATCAAGCACATCTCCGGCGACAAGTTCGGCTTCGGCGAGCCGACGCGCAAGGTCACCGACCGCGTTCAGAAGATCGCCGCCATGTTCGAGAAGGCCGGACTCAAGGCCGCGATCCTGCCGGAAATCCGCAACGACATCTGGCTCAAGCTCTGGGGCAATCTCTGCTTCAACCCGATCTCCGCGCTGACCCATGCGACGCTCGACGTCGTTGCGACCGAGCCCGGCACACGCGCCCTCGCCCGCCATATGATGGAGGAAGCCGAGAAGATCGCCCGCCGCATCGGCGTGCATTTCCGTGTCGATATCGAACGCCGCATTAACGGTGCCGCCCGCGTCGGCGCGCACCGCACGTCGATGTTGCAGGACGTCGACAAGAACCGGCCGATCGAGCTCGATGCGCTGCTGACTTCCGTACAGGAGCTTGGCCGTCTCACCGAAGTGCCGACGCCGCATATCGACGCGGTGCTCGCCCTCGCCCAGCAAATGGGCCGCGTCAAGGGAATCTATCCGACCTTCCCGGAAGACGTCATCGAGACCGAAAACGCCGTCGACTGAATTATTCCGCGCGGGTACATGAGAGCATCCGCGCGGCCGCCTCGAATTCGGCAAGCCGCAGCGCGCGTTTCGCTGTGGCTTCTCTGTCTTCGCCCCACGTGCGGGCATTCCAGTCGTCATCGACATGCGCGGCGTTCCACGCCGCGACCGGTGCGATCTTGCCGTGCCCAAGCATCAGCGCAATCAGTGCCGACCCCGTGAGTTGCGTGACGCTGGCCAGCGCCGCGAGCGCAAATGGCGGCGCGAAGGCGTCAACGGCTTTCGCCACCGTTTGCAACGACGAATCCGGCTGGCTGACGAAATTCACCCCCGAGGCCAAAACGAAATGGGCATCGAGCGCCTCGTCCGCCCAGCGCAGCACCGGATCCCAGTGTTTCGCCTGTTCTTCGACCAGACCTTCCGGCTCCCCGGCGCGATAGAGCACGAGATCGGAAGCAGCATAGCGCTTCACCTCCTGAGCCGTCTCGCTGGCGGTCTCTGCAATCCGGTCGATGGCAAGATTGGCAAGCCGCGTCATCGGCATCGTGCCGGGATCGATCTCGCTCTGCTGCGCATCCCACTCTCGCGCCGCGATTTCCGCGAGCGCCCGCACCGGCAGCGCGAACAACCGCTTCGCCGGCGTGCGCATGGCCTTGCCGTCGAGCAGCACGGTAAACGCTCCGCCCTCCTCGCCGACGCTGACGGTCTTGTAAAAGCGCTTCGGCAGCGGCGGCCGCATGGCGCGCTGCGCCGCCTGCATCGGGCCAGGACGATCCCTATCCGCGCCCGCCATCATTCCTCCGGCGCATCGACGATCGGATCGTATTGCGTGGCGTCGAAGCCGAGCAGATTCCACGATTGCTGCATGTGCGGCGGCAATGGCGCGGTGACGTCGATTTTTCCCTTGCCGCTCGGATGTGGCAGCACCAGCCGCCGCGCCAGCAAATGCAAGCGGTTCTGGATTCCGCCGGGAAGCTCCCAGTTCTCGATATCGAAATATTTTGGGTCGCCCACAATCGGATGGCCCATATGCGCGGCGTGTGCGCGCAGTTGGTGCGTCCGGCCGGTCACGGGCTTCAACGACAGCCACGCCAGCAAATTCGCCGCCTTTTCGACGACCGCGTAATAGGTCACGGCGTGATCGGCACCCTCCTCGCCGTGTTTGGCGACGCGCATCAACTCGCCTTCAGGGCCGCCGCCCTTGGCAAGATAGGTCGAGATCCGCCCCTGCTTGACCTTCGGTACGCCGGCGACAAGCGCCCAATAGACCTTGCGCGCGGAGCGCGAACGAAAGCTTTTGGCGAGCGTCGCCGCGGCCAGCCGCGTCTTCGCGACCAGCAGGATGCCGGATGTGTCCTTGTCGATCCGGTGAACGAGGCGCGGCTTGACGCCATCGCGCGTCCGCAGCGCCTCGAGCATTCCGTCGATGTGCCGCAAGGTGCCGGAGCCGCCCTGCACCGCAAGCCCCATCGGCTTGTTCAGCACCATCACTTCGCGGTCTTCATAAAGCGTGATGGATTTCAGGAACGTGGCATCATCCGGCTTCGCGCGGGCGCTTTTTTCCTTCAATACATGCGGAGCCTCGACGCCTCCCGCTTCCGCCGGTTTGCGGCCTTTCTCGAGCGGCGGCACGCGCACCTTCTGGCCGGGCTCAAGCCGCGTACTGGTTTTCGCCCGCGCGCCATCGACACGCACTTGTCCGGTGCGCAACAGTTTCTGCAAATGCCCGAAAGCGAGCGCCGGGTAATGCGTCTTGAACCAGCGGTCCAGCCGCAGCCCCGCCTCGTCCGCCTTGATCGTGCGTGTTTCGACAGCCATGACTGCTTCTAGCGCATCACGCGGAAAGAAGCGAAGAAAGCCTCGACGGCGGGATCATCTTGGCTGCCAATCGGGCCGACATACATATTCTGATAGACCCGGTCGCCCTCGATAAAGAAGCGCTGCCGCAGGACGAGGCCGCCCGGCACGACGGCAACCACCTCGCGCCCCTGCAACACCCCGACGGTGATCGGATCATTCGCGCGCAAATCGCCCTTCACGGCCTTCAGCATGCGCTTGACGGCGTTTTTAATGACATCGGCATGGCCGAGATCGGCAAGAATTCCCGCCGGCTTGCAATCCTGATAGGACGCCATCCAGACTTTGCTGCGCTCCTGAAAACGATATTCATGGCGCGCCGCAACGCAGGAACCGATATCCCGGATCGTGCTGGCAGCTGGTGCGCCGGGAAATTCCATCGAGAATTTCCCCTCGTAGCTTTTGACTTCAAACGCATCCGCATACGTCGCGCTGGCAAAGATCGCCAGCAGCGCCGTCAGCAATATCGTAAAGCGGCGCATGATCAGCCTATGGCGCGGCCCACATAGAGACCGAGAAAGATCGCGGCCAGCGAAATGCCGACGGAGCCCGCGACATACAGCATCGCCGGCACAAACGCGCTGCGCTCGAACAGCATCGCAAAATCAAGCGAGAACGAGGAAAATGTCGTGAAGCCGCCGAGAATGCCGGTGATGAGAAAAAGCCGCGCCGATTGCGTCCAGTCGGCGCCCGCGCGAAACGCGAAATAGGCGGCGAGCCAGCCGATCGCGAAGGAGCCGATGAGATTGACCGCGAACGTGCCCCACGGAAAATCGAGGCCGAACAGCCTCGCGCATAAAATGTTGACGCCATGGCGTGCCACGGCACCCAGCCCGCCCCCGATGAACACCAGCGTTACTGCAAGCATCTTGTTTCCCCCGCCATGGCTGATTTCTATCCCGGCTTTCCGAATAGTCTACCCTGCAACTCTATATGAAGCCGCCATAACCTAGCGCCGCGGCAACCGCCATGAGCCAGAGCGGATTGAGCCGTGTGAAATAGGAAAATGCCGCCGTCGAAAGCGTCAGCGCATAGGCGGCGACGGAATGATCGGCTGCCCGCGCCAGCAGATAAGCGCTCGCCGCGATGAGCCCCACCGTCACCGGGATGAGCCCGGCCTGCACGGCGATCCGCCACGGCGCGTCCTTGAAGCGTTCCCAAAGATGCCCGACGGCATAAGTCAGCAGACAGGTCGGGGTGCAGAGCGCCAGCGTCGCGAGAATCGCACCCGAAACCCCGCCCAGCGAATGGCCGATCAGCGTGACGATCAGCATGTTCGGGCCGGGCGACGCATTGGCGATCGCGAACATGTCGGCAAATTGCCGGTCGTTCAGCCAGCCGTGGCCCTCGACTACCTGGCGATGCAATTCCGGAATGACGGCGTTGACGCCGCCGACGGCGGCGAACGACAGGATCAGCGAGAGCAGAATGAAGGAGTTGACCGGGCTGTCGTCCCTCACCGCAGCCTCCACCAGAACGCCGCGACGCTGAGCGGCGCGAGCGCGATCAGCGCCCACCACAGCGGCACGCGAAGAAAACCGACGGCGACGAAGGCAACGGCCGCGAAAAAAATCGCCATATAGCGCCGGCCATGAAACATCGGCTTTGCGAGCTTGGCCGTCATCGCGACGATCAAGCCGACCGCCCAGGCCGACAGGCCTTCGAGCGGCCCGTTCAGCCACGATGCGTCGCCGAAGCGGGAATATAGCTCGCCGAACGTGATCATCAGAATGACCGGCGCGATCATCAGGCCGACACAGGCGGCGAGCGCCCCGGCCGGGCCGCGCCAGCGCGAACCGACCACGATCGAGAGATTGATGATGTTCGGGCCGGGCAGGAATTGCGCGAGCGCGACGTCCTCGGCGAATTTTTCGTGCGACAGCCAATTCTTCCTTTCGACCAGCATCCGGTGCGCCCAGGGCATCACGCCGCCAAAGCCCGAGATGGCGATGCCGAAGAATGCGAAAAAGATCTGGGAGAGGGTCGGAACGCTATCCGGCGCTCCGCTTGCGGTCGAGTCGGCCATTTTTGCGATTATAATGAGCGCCTGCTATCGCTCCAAATAGTTACCATGCGGCGCTTCGGCGCGCCCGGACGGATGCACGAAGCGGAAATTATTTCCGTTCGCGCCGGCGCTCTTCCCGCAGCTTCGCCCAGTACTCGAGACGCTTGCGGATTTCGCGCTCGAAGCCGCGCTCGACCGGCGCATAAAAGGTCTGGCGGCCGAGCGCTTCGGGAAAGTACTCCTGCCCCGAGAAGGCCTCGGGCGCGTCGTGGTCGTAATCGTAGCCGGCGCCGTAATCTTCTTCCTGCATGAGCTTGGTCGGCGCGTTGAGAATGTGCTTCGGCGGCAGGAGCGACCCGCCCTCCTTGGCAACCTTCTTCGCGGCGCCATAGGCCCGGTAGGCGGCATTCGATTTCGGCGCCGTCGCGACGTAAAGCACGGCCTGCGCGATGGCGAGTTCGCCTTCCGGGCTGCCGAGAAAATCGAAGGCATCCTTGGCGGCATTGGCGACGACGAGCGCCTGCGGATCGGCGAGCCCAATATCCTCGACCGCCATCCGCACCACACGGCGCGCGATATAGAGCGGGTTCTCCCCGGCATCCAGCATGCGCGCGAGATAATAAAGCGCGGCATCGGGGTCCGAGCCGCGCACCGATTTATGCAGCGCCGAAATCAGATTGTAGTGGCCGTCCTGCGATTTGTCGTAGATCGGCGCGCGCCGCTGCACGATCTCGACGAGTTGCGCGGGGTCGAACACTTCGCCCTTGCGTGCCGAACGCCAGACTTCTTCCGCGAGCGTCAACGAGGCCCGGCCGTCGCCGTCGGCCATGCGGATCAAGGTCGCGCGGGCATCCTGATCGAGCGGAAGCTTTTTCTTCTCCTCAGCTTCGGCGCGCTCGAGAATTTTGCCGATCGCCGCCGCATCGAGCGATTTGAAAACGAGAACGCGCGCCCGGGAGAGCAACGCGGCGTTCAATTCGAACGACGGGTTCTCGGTCGTGGCGCCGACAAGCGTGACCGTGCCGTCTTCCATCACCGGCAGGAAGCTGTCCTGCTGCGCACGGTTGAAGCGATGGATTTCATCGACGAACAGCAGCGTGCCCTGCCCGGTCTCGCGCCGGGCGCGCGCCTCATCGAAAACCTTCTTGAGGTCGGCGACGCCGGAGAACACCGCCGAGATTTGCTGAAAGTGCAGCGAGGTTTCGTCCGCGAGCAGTCGCGCCACCGTCGTCTTGCCGGTGCCGGGCGGGCCCCAGAAAACGAGCGAGCCGAGCGTGCCCGACTCCAGCATCCGGGTGAGCGCGCCGTCGGGGCCGATCAGCCCCTCTTGCCCGACGACCTCCGAAAGCTTTGCGGGGCGCAATCTGTCGGCGAGCGGCCGCGGCGCGCCGCGATCGAGTCCCGCGGCCTGGAACAGGCTTGCACCCGCGTTCTGCGCCCCGCCTTGCACCCTGCCGCGCGGGCTCATCCTCGCAATACCACCGATATTTCCCGGCCGCCGCGCCGGATGACGATCCGCCAGGCCCGCGCGCGCTCCGAGGATATGCGCTGGAGATCGCGGGTCGTCGCGATCTTCTTGTCGTTCACCGAAACGAGGATATCGCCGCGCCGGAAACCGATATTCTGCGCGACCGAACCCTCGGCGACGTCGCTGACGGCAACGCCCTCGTTGGCGTTGTCGAGCCGCAGCTCGTCCGCGACCGCCGGCGAAAGATTGACGATCCTGAGTCCGGCAAAGGGCGAATTGTTGTCGATCGTCAGCTCGTCGCGCATGCCCTCGGGCGCCGCCGCGAGCCTGACCGGAATGACAAGCGGCTTGCCGCCGCGCTCGACCGACACCTGCGCCGTGCCGCCCAGGAGTTTCGTGCCGAAGCGATAGCCGAACGCCGCCTGATCCTCGATCGGCTGGTTGTCGACCGCGACGATCACATCGCCGACCTTGATGCCGGCCTGTGCCGCGGGGCTGCCCGCCGTTACGTCCGCAACCAACGCACCGGCCGGCCGCTTGATGCCGAGGCTCTCGGCGATCTCCGGCGTCACGTTCTGCAGCTTGGCGCCGAACCACGGCCGCTTCACGGCCTTGCCGCCATGCAGCGCGGAGTCGAGCACGACGCGCACCATATTGACCGGAATGGCAAAGCCGATGCCGACCGAGCCGCCCGACTGCGAATAGATCGCGCTGTTGATGCCGACGAGCCGCCCCTGCATATCGACCAGCCCGCCGCCCGAATTGCCGGGATTGATCGCGGCATCGGTCTGGATGAAGAACGAATAATCGGTGATGCCGACCTGCGTGCGCGCGAGCGCCGAAACGATGCCCTGCGTCACGGTCTGGCCGACGCCGAACGGATCGCCGATCGCGAGCACGAGATCGCCCACTTCGATCGCGTCGGAGTCGCCGAATTCAAGCGCGGGAAATTTCTCCCGGCCGTCCTTGATCTTCAGCACCGCGAGGTCGCTGCGCGGATCGCGCAGCAGAATTTCCGCTTCGAATTCGCGCTTGTCGGAAAGCGCGACCTTCACCTGGTCGGCATTCTCGATGACGTGGTTGTTGGTCATGATGATGCCGGACGGATCGACGATCACGCCCGAGCCCAAGGATCGCTGCACCCGCTCGCGGCTTTCCATGCCGGGCAGCCGGTTGCCGAAGAACTGCCGGAAGAACGGATCGTCGAACAGCGGGTTCCTCGCCTGCCGCACGACGCGCTGGGCATAGACATTGACGACCGCAGGCGCCGCTTTCTTCACCACCGGCGCGAACGACAGCGCAATCTCGGCGCGCGATTGCGGGATGCGCGGAACCGTCACCGCCGCCTGCGATAACACGGGAGCCGCCGATAATGACAGGAAAACAAAGGCTAAAACGATGCGGAGCGGGTTTGGCATGGGAGAGATATAGAGGCAGGCCGGGAGGAGTGGAAGGGTCATAAAGGCCGCGCATGAAGGCGCGAGCGGCCAGCCGTGATCGTTACCGCGCGAGGATTTTTCCTGCCGGATCATCGTCACTTTGCCTGCCCGAACAGCGCGCTTGGGGTTTACCCCATTCGCGCCCTTCCAAATGAGGGCGGCGCGGGACGCCGGAGACTTGCCGGTCTCCACGGTCCATGTGCGAAAGGTGGGAAGCACATGGAGTTGTATTTCCGCAGTCGCC
>Ga0182740_1002774_pt1 | contig 10375 bp, 5 predicted proteins | sample eDN5th37CKraftBY_FD_128872 | JGI IMG/M metagenome (GOLD analysis project Ga0182740, IMG submission 128872) | Enriched backyard soil microbial communities from Emeryville, California, USA - eDNA 5th pass 37_C Kraft BY (version 2) (version 2) | ecosystem: Environmental > Terrestrial > Soil >...
CGTGGAATAAGGAGCGCGAATGGCAGGCCCTCAAGGGCGAGCAGGCGGCGGAAGCGACGGCGCGGGCTCCGAGAGCCGGCGCGTTCTTGCGCTTGAGCGCGAAGCCGTATCGCTCGTCGACCGCATGCCTGAGTTGCTGATGGAAGCCGCGCGCATCTCATCGACGGTCGCGCAGGGCATCCACGGGCGGCGGCGCGCAGGTCCCGGCGAAACGTTCTGGCAGTTCCGGCAATATCAGCCCGGCGAGAACGCGAGCAACGTCGATTGGCGCCGCTCGGCAAGCTCCGACCATCTCTACGTCCGCGAACGCGAATGGGAAGCCGCCCACACGCTCTATCTCTGGCCGGATATTTCGCCCTCGATGGATTTTAAAAGCCATCTGTCGAACGTGACGAAGCGCGACCGCGCGCTGGTCCTCGCCTTGGCTTCGGCCGAAATGCTGGTGCGGGGCGGCGAACGCGTCGCCCTCCTCGGCCAGACGCTGCCGACGGCCAACCGCAACGCCGCGACCCGCATCGCCGAGACCATCGCCGTCAACGCCAAGTCCGAGCATGTGCAGAAGAGCCTGCCGCCGAATGCCGGGCTCAACCGCTTCGCCGGGCTTATTCTCTTCAGCGATTTTCTGGCGCCCGTGCATGCGCTGCGCGAACGCCTTGAAGGGTACGCGGGCCACGGCGTCGGCGGACACCTCGTGCAGATCATTGATCCCGCGGAAGAGACGCTGCCCTATCACGGCCGCACTGAATTCATGACGCCGTCCGGCAATCAACGCTGGACCGCCGATCGCGTCGAAGCCCTGCGGCCAAAGTATCAGGAGCGCTTCCAAGCGCACCGCGCCGAGCTAGCCGAAATGGCCAAACGCTTCGGCTGGTCGCTGCTGACCCATCACACAGACCGGCCGGCCTCCGAGCCGCTGCTGTCGCTCCTGATGCGGCTCAATGGATCGGCGCAAGGCTATCGCTGGATGTCGTCGAGTTCGGACGCCGTCTCGACCGACATCAAGGAGCGCGCCCGATGAGCTTCGGCCCGCTCGCCTTCCTCAATCCCTGGCTGCTCGCGGCGCTTATCACGCTTCCCGTCATCTACTGGCTGTTGCGCGCCGTGCCGCCGCGCCCGACGCAGGTCGAATTTCCGCCGACGCGGATTCTGCAGGGTCTCGAGAACGACGAGAAGACTGCCGAGAAAACGCCCTGGTGGCTGACGCTCATCAGGTTACTCGCTGCAGCGTTCGTCATCATCGCGCTGGCCGAACCCATTCTCAATCCGTCGAAGAACGCGAACCTCGCCGGCACCGGCCCCGTCGTCGTTTTCGCCGACAACGGCTGGGCGGCGGCCTCGCGCTGGCCCGAACGCGCCAGCATGATCGACCGCATCATCGGCGAAGCCGAAAGCGCCGGACGCCCCGTCGTCATCGTGCCGACGGCGGCCGCGAGCAAACTCCACAGCGTCAAGATCGAACCGCCGCGCGAAGCCCGCAGCACCGCCGCCGCGCTGACGCCCGAACCCTTCGATCCCGATCGGGAAGCAGCCTTCGGCGCGTTGCAGACGGCCCTCTCCAACGCGGGCGTGAAGAACCCGAGCATCGTCTGGCTGCACGACGGCATCGATCACAGAGGGCACGCAGGAAGCGTTGCGAAGAAGCTGCAAGACTTGGCAGGCGACGGCACGTTCGCCGTGCTCGATGAGACGAACGGGCGCGAGCCGCTGGGCCTCACCGCCAACTTGGCCGAAAAGGGCAAGCTCGAAGCCACCGTCCTGTCGCCGGGCGGCCCCGCGCGTGAAGGCACCGTGAACGCCTATTCCGCGCGCGGCGAACGTTTGGGCGACGCACCCTTCTCGCTAGGGCCCGGCGCCGCGTCCGCCAAGGCGACGTTCGAACTGCCGCTCGAATTGCGCAACCAGGTGGCCCGCATCGAGATCGCAGGCGAACGCTCCGCCGGCGCCGTCAGTCTCATCGATGCGATGACCCAATGGCACCGCGTCGGCCTGCTCTCCGGCGAAAGCCGCGAAGAAGCCCAGCCGCTTCTGGCGCCGCTCTACTACGTGGAAAAAGCGCTCAAGCCTTACGCCGACGTGGTCGTGACGCGCGATTCAAACCTCGTGCAGGGCCTCAACTCGGTTCTGAAGCAGAACGTGTCGGTGCTCGTGCTGGCCGACATCGGCACGCTGACGGGCGAAGCCGCCGAGAAGGTGGATGACTTCATCAAGCGCGGTGGCCTGCTCGTCCGCTTCGCGGGCCCACGGCTCGAAAAGGCCGGTGACGATCTCCTCCCCGTCGCGCTCCGCTCTGGCGGACGCTCGCTCGGCGGCGCGCTCTCGTGGTCCTCGCCGCAGCCTTTGGCGGCCTTCGACGAGAGCAGCCCGTTCGCGGGCCTCGCGATCCCGAAGGACGTCACGGTCAACCGGCAGGTGCTCGCCGACCCGGCGGAACTGACGCCGGACGTCGAGATCTGGGCGCGCCTCAAGGACGGCACGCCGCTCGTCACGTCGGCAAAACGCGGCAACGGCCGCTTGGTGCTCTTTCATGTGACCGCGAATTCCGATTGGTCGAATCTTCCGATCTCTGGTCTCTTCGTCGAGATGCTGTGCCGTCTCTCCACCATGGGCGTCGTCGGCGCGTCGAACTCCGGCCAGGGAGAAGGCACCACGACGACATCCGCGAAGACCGACACCGCCCCGGCAAACAGCGCCGCAGGCGTGCTCCCGCCGCTCAAGACATTGAACGGATCGGGCACGCTCGGCTTCCCGCCGCCGACCGCCGAGCCGCTGAAATCCTCCGAGCTGCAGTCGGCAAAGCCCGGCTTCGAACATCCGCCCGGCTACTATGGTCAGCCGGCAAGCCCGCGCGCCCTCAACGTGCTCGACGTGAAGAGTACGCTAAAGCCCTTCCCGTCGCTGCCCGCAGGCGTCACACGATTGAACTACGAGAACGCTGCAAGCACCGCCTTGAAGCCCGACCTGCTCGGTGCGGCATTGGCATTGCTCTTCCTCGATATTCTGGCCGTGATGCTGCTGCAGGCCGGCGGCTTGCGCGGGCTCTTCTCCCGCCGCCCCGGAGGCCGTCCACGCGCCACGGGCGCGGGAACGGCGGCAATCGTGTTTGCCGTTGTGTCGGCTTTCGCCTTCGCAGGAGCCGGCGACGGACGCGCGCAGGACTTCCAACCCGACTTCCGCGATATCCCGCAGCTCGACAATTTCGCCCCACTCGGCACGCAGCAGTCGGGCCCCGAAATCGTCCGCTCCGCGCCGACACCGGCCGACAAAGCGGCCATCGACGCCACCAGCAAGGTGACGCTCGCCTACGTCGTCAGCGGCGACCGCGAAACGGACGAGACGAGCCGCGCCGGTCTCGAAGGCCTGGGCCGCGTTCTGCAAACGCGCACCGCCGTCGAGCCGGGCGAGCCCGCAGCCGTCGACATCACCAAGGACGAGATCGCGTTCTATCCCGTGCTCTATTGGCCGGTGCTCGAATCCGCCGAAGCGCTGCCCGACGCGGTCATCGCCAAGATCGACGCCTACATGAAGGAAGGCGGCCTTATCATTTTCGACACGCGCGACTACGGCCAGGGCGGCGCCAACACGCTGCCGCTCGCAGGCCGCGGCGGCACGGCGTTGCAGCGCCTTTTGAGCAAGCTCGACGTGCCGCGTCTTGAACCCGTTCCTGAAAATCACGTGGTGACGAAATCGTTCTACCTGCTGCGCTCGTTCCCCGGCCGTTGGGATGGCGGACAGCTGTGGGTCGAGGCCTCGTCGAACAACGAAAACGATACCCACAAGGCCCGCGTGTCGGACGGCGTCACGTCGATCATGATCACGTCGAACGATCTCGCAGCCGCCTGGGCGCTCGATGAGCGCGGCCGCCCGACGTACCCCGTGGTGCCCGGCGGCGAGATGCAGCGCGAGATGGCGTTCCGCGGCGGCATCAACATCGTGATGCACGCGCTGACCGGCAACTACAAAGCGGATCAGGTTCACGTCCCCGCCCTCCTCGAGAGGCTGGGTCAATAGAGGCATAGTCTTTGAACTGGTCGATTACATTCGCGCCCCTGCTGCCGACGCCGGTCCTCATCGGCCTGACGGTGCTGGCCGTTGCGCTGATCCTGGTGATGCTGTTCCGCCGCTCGCGCGGAGCCATCATTCGCGCCGCGGCGCTCGCAGCGCTTCTCGGCGCGCTCTTCAATCCGATCCTGAAGGAAGAGCAGCGCGAGAGCCTCGCCAACGTCGCCATCGTCGTGCTCGATGAAAGCCCGAGTCAGAAGCTCGCCGACCGCAGCAAGCAGATGGAAGCGATCCGCTCGGATCTCGAAACGAAGTTTGCGAAGATCCCGAACCTCGACATCAAGTGGGTGACGGGCGGTGTGCCGACGGATTCCGCGGCAGCCGGAACGAACCTCTTCACCGATCTAAACGCCGCGCTGAACGATACCGCACCCGACCGCATCGCCGGCGTTCTCTTCGTGACGGATGGCCAAGTCCACGATGTGCCGAAATCCGCAGCCGCGCTCGGCTTCGACGCGCCGGTTCATACGCTGCTGACCGGCAAGCCCACCGAATTCGACCGCCGCATCGAAGTGATCGAAGCACCGCGCTATGGCCTCGTCGGCCAGTCGCGCGAGATCCAGGTCGCCGTGCGCGAGACGGGAAGCTCGCCATCGGCAAACTCCGGCGCAGCGACCCTGAACATCCGCCGCGAAGGCCAGCCCGACGAGACCGTGCGCACCGAGATCAACCGCACCGTCAAAGTCGACATGCCGATCCCGCACACCGGCACCAACATCGTCGAAATCGAACTCCAGCCTGTCGACGGAGAGCTGACGACCGCCAACAATCGCGCCGTCGTCGCCGCCGAAGGCGTGCGCGAGAACCTGCGCGTGCTGCTCGTCTCGGGCGAGCCGCATCCCGGCGAGCGCACGTGGCGCAACCTTTTGAAATCCGACGCCGCTGTCGATCTTGTGCACTTCACGATTTTGCGCCCGCCCGAGAAGCAGGACGGCACGCCAATCAATCAGCTGTCGCTGATCGCCTTCCCGACGCGCGAACTGTTCTCGGAGAAGATCAACGAATTCGACCTGATCATCTTCGACCGCTACGAGCATCGCGGCATCCTGCAGCTGCTCTACTACGACAACATCGCCCGCTACGTGAACGAGCACGGCGGCGCGCTGCTGGTCGCGGCGGGCGACGATTTCGCGAGCCCCTACTCCATCTACAAGACGCCGCTCGCGCCCGTACTGCCCGCGACGCCGACAGGCCGCGTGCTCGAGATGCCGTTCAAGGCGAAGGTCACGGGCGACGGGCAGAAGCACCCCGTCACTAAGGACCTTCCCGGCTGGAACGCCGCGCAGGTGGCCGATGCGGCTCCCGAGCCCTCATGGGGAAAATGGTACCGTCAGGCCGAGGTGACCCCTCAGCGCGGCCGCGTGGTCATGAATGGATCGGAGGACAAGCCGCTCCTCATTCTGGACCGCAAAGGCAAGGGCCGCGTCGCGCTGCTGACGTCTGATCACGCGTGGCTCTGGGCGCGCGGCTATGACGGTGGCGGCCCGCACACCGATCTCCTGCGCCGTCTGTCGCACTGGCTGATGAAGGAACCGGATCTCGAGGAGGAACGTCTTCTCGCGTCGGCCAAAGGCTTGAAGCTCACGATTGAGCGCCGCTCGATGGAAGACAAGGTCGGCCCGGTGAAGGTGCTTGGTCCCGGCGGCGACACATCGGAGATTACGCTCGATGCCGTTCCCGTTGAACCGGGAGTTTGGCGCTCGGCCATCGATGTGAAGCTCCCCGGACTCTATAAAATTGAAACCGCTGGCCCCGATGGCGAACTGACCGCCGTTGCCAACGCCGGCGTCGAAGATCCGCGCGAAATGAGCGAAGTGACCGCAACGGATCAGAAAATGAAGCCGATTGCGGATGCGACGGGCGGTGGCGTTTTCTGGACGAAGGCGACAGGCGCACTCTCGTCTGCAACCGATATCGATGTGCCGCGTATCTCCATGATGTCGGCAGCCAAAGTGATGGCAGGGTCCGGCTGGCTCGGCCTCAAGGACCGGCAAGCCTTCCTGACCCGCGGCGTGAAGTTGACGCCGATGTTCACGGGCCTCGCGGCGCTCTCGGCGCTGCTCGCCCTGATCGCTTTGGCCTGGTGGCGTGAGGGAAGATAGGAAATAGCGGAATAAGGAACGGCACGGCGCCATGGGTCACGCATTCAACAATCGGCCAATCGGCGTAATCGGCAACGATGAATTCGGCGCAGCGATCGCCCGGCGTATCGCTGCGTGTCACTTCCACACGATGTACGCAGGCCTCGAAGGCTCTCCGCCTGTGCCCTACGGCGACATGCTGGAGCAGGCAGACCAGACGAGCCTCGCGATCAGATGCCCCGTCGTGCTCGCGGCCATCGAAGATACCGATACGTTCAAGAAGCTGCTCGCGATCGGCGCCGAAGTACGCCGCACGGCTGAACCGCGGCGAAGCACCGTGCTCGTCGATCTCGGCTCCCGAACGTCGCGCGAGTCTCAAAGCCTGTTTGAACTTCTGGAACAGCAGGACGTCGCGCTTGTCGATGCCGCGCTGATCGGCGGTGCCGGCGCGGCCATGCACGGGCATGCCAAGATTTTGCTCGGCGGCGAGCCCGCGCCGGTGGAAATCGCAGAAAGCGTGCTCGCGCTTTTGGGAACGGTCGAGCGCACCGGGCCGCTCGGCAGCGCGCACTCAGCCGCCGCGCTGATGGGCTACATCGAAACCGCCCATACCATCGCGCACGAGGAAGCGCTCGCCCTTGGAGCAGCCTGCGGCTTGGCGCCGGAGGCACTGAAGCGCGTCCTCCCGGATGAAAGCGCAGCGCGCGACTTGAATGTGGTTCAGCTGGCGCGGCGGGCCGCGATGGCCGGCCGGATGTCCCGCCACCCAAGCGGCAGCGCCGAAATCATCAATCTCGCGGCCGAAAAACACGCGCGCAATCGCGAAAATCGTTGATGACCGGCATTGCCGGGGAGCGAATCAATCGAGTGGGAGGTGCGACTCACGTAGATCGGCGGGAGCGGTTGCTCACCCCGAGGCTCCCATGTCGCTCCTTTATCGCATTGTCTACGCCACACACGCGAATGGCACGCACCACAAGCTCGCCCTCGATGCGCTGCAAGCCATGGCGCGCGACGACCGGGAAGAGTGGACGCGGCTCTTTCTGAAGCACGTCGAGTTGTATCTCGACGGCGCGAAAGCGCCGGACGTGACGTTCAAGGATTTCAAGAACCACGTTCTCCACGTCTCGGAGAACTACTGGGGCGGCGCGCTCGAGAAGGTCAACGAATGGTACGGCCGCACGGTCTTTGAACTCAAAGCCAACAACTGGCCGCAAGCCGTCTACGCAGCGGGTGTCCTGAGCCACTACTTTACCGACCCGGTCATGCCCTTCCACACCGGACAGACCGAAGCCGAGAACGCCGTGCATCGCGCAGCCGAGTGGAGCATCAGCCGCTCGTACAATGAATTGCGCGCGATCGGCGAACGGCGCTATGGAGCGCCCGCCATTCGCGTTCCCACAGGTCCGCACTGGCTCTCCGAATTCGTCTGCAATAATGCCGAATTCGCCCATGGCTATTACGAGAAGCTCATCGCGCATTACGACATTCACAAGGGCGCGACACGGCCCGAAGAAGGGCTCGACACCATTGGCCGGAACATCGTTGCCGAGCTTTTGATCTATGCGTCCGTTGGCTTCGGCAAGGTTCTCGACCGCGCGATCGCGGAAGCGAACGTCCTTGTGCCGGCCGTCGATCTGACGTCGGAGACATTCCTCAGCCTCACCCAAATCCCGCGCAAGTTCATCGAGAAGCGGCTGACGAACGCCGAGGACAGACAACGCGTCGCCGCCATTTACGACGAACTCCGCGCGACGGGCACCGTTCGTCACGCGCTGACAGAAGACGACAAAACCATTCGCGACCTGCATTACGCGGAAGTTCTGGCCCCGCAAATGGCTCAACGCAGCCAGGCGCGCGCCGCCCGCATTGAAGGCCACGACAATACGCCGCTCGAAATTGCCGTCGCCAAATCGGCAGCGGCGCTGACATCCGTGACCGCGCAGCCGCCCGCTCTTCCTCAGTCCCCTCCGCCGCCACGTCCGCGTGCCGAGACGATGGCAGCACAAGCCGATCAGATGCGCGTCACCGCGTCCAGTCCAACGCGCCAGTGGGATGTGCGCGCCCGTGAAGCCCGTCCCTACCTCAGTGGCACCGACGATCTGGAAGCCGCGCCATCCATTGGCGCCAAGACCGCGGAGCGCATCGCTGCCGCCGGCATCTTCACCGTCGGCGACTTCCTCGAGCAAAATCCCGAGGAACTGGCCCACGTCCTCGACGATCCGCATTTCGATGCCGAAACGCTTCTCGAATGGCAGGAGCAGGCGCGCCTTGTGATCGACGTGCCAGGCCTCAGAGGCACGCACGCACAGTTGCTCGTCGGCGCCGGATACCGCACCGCTCAAGCGGTTGCCGACGCCGATCCGATTGCGCTGTCAGCAGACGTGTTGCGCTTCGCCATGACATCGGAAGGAAAGCGCGTACTGCGCGAAGGCCGCCCGCCCGACATTGAGAAAATCAAAAGCTGGGTCGATTTCGCAAAACAAGCGGTCGCGGCTTAAGCCTTTCTAGACAAGTTCGTGAGCACACGCGGCAAAGCCGCGTTGACGTGTGCCCGCGCATCGCCGTCACCAAACGACTTGCCATCCGCGCATAACGGAGCGACAATGATCGCGTTTCCGAGGGGCGCCGGTTGTCCGGCTGAGATCGCGTAATGAAGCGCGAGCACCCTTCGAACCTGATCCGGGTTATGCCGGCGAAGGGACGGAGCACGCGGTTGGCAATCACAGCGCCACCATTCCGCACCTTTCCAGGCAACGCAATTTTCAGCACGCGTTTTCGCGCGCGCTGCAACGCTAAAAAAGCTTCTCCCTGCCAAAAGGGGGCGGCGGGAAAGGAGCAGAACTGCCATGAACGAGCTGACGCGCGCTGCCGATATCAAAACACCGAAGGTCACGACGGGACCGCATCGAGCCTCAACGAAGGTCTATTCTTCGCCCGAAGGCCACAGCGATATCCGCGTGCCCTTCCGCGAAATCGCGCTGAGCGACGTCAACGAGAAGGCCTTCCGCGTCTACGATCCCTCTGGTCCCTACACAGATTCAGCCGCCAAGATCGACGTTGAGAAAGGGCTGCCGCGCATTCGCGATGCCTGGATCGCAGAACGCGGCGGCATCGAGAGCTACGATGGCCGCACGATCAAGCCCGAAGACAACGGCAACGTCTCGGGCGCCCACGCCGCCCGCGTTTTCCCAACCGTTTACCGCCCGATGCGGGCGCACTCTTCTCCCCTCCCCTCGACGGGGAGGGGTCGGGGGTGGGGTGAGGACCAAAGCGGAAACGCCGAGGCATCGCGCCAGCCCCTTACCCCCACCCCTAACCCCTCCCCGCAAGGGGGAGGGGAAATTCGCGGCGACACCTCGCAACCGCTCACGCAATTCGAATACGCGCGCGCCGGCATCATCACCAAAGAAATGATCTACGTTGCCCATCGCGAAAATCTCGGCCGCCAAGCCGTGCTCGAGCGCGCGAAAGAAGCGTTGGCGGATGGCCAAAGCTTCGGCGCGGAACTGCCCGAGCACATCACGCCGGAATTCGTGCGCAGCGAAATCGCGCGCGGCCGCGCCATCATTCCGGCCAACATCAATCACGGCGAATTGGAGCCGATGATCATCGGCCGCAACTTCCTCGTGAAGATCAACGCCAACATCGGCAACTCGGCCGTCACCTCTTCCGTCGAAGAGGAAGTCGAAAAAATGGTCTGGGCGATCCGCTGGGGGGCCGACACCGTGATGGATCTCTCGACGGGCCGCAATATTCATACGACGCGCGAATGGATCATCCGCAATGCCCCCGTGCCCATCGGTACCGTGCCGATCTATCAGGCGCTGGAGAAATGCGGCGGCGATCCCGTCAAGCTGACCTGGGAACTCTATCGCGACACGCTGATCGAACAGTGCGAGCAAGGCGTCGATTACTTCACCATCCACGCCGGCGTGCGCCTGCCGTTCGTGCCGCTCACGGCGAACCGCGTGACGGGCATCGTCTCGCGCGGCGGCTCGATCATGGCGAAGTGGTGCCTCGCCCATCACAAGGAAAGCTTCCTCTACGAGCGCTTCGACGAGATCTGCGATCTGATGCGCAAGTACGATGTCTCGTTCTCGCTGGGCGATGGCTTGCGGCCGGGCTCGATCGCCGATGCGAATGATGCCGCGCAGTTCGCAGAGCTCGAAACGCTCGGCGAGTTGACGAAGATCGCCTGGGAAAAGGGCTGCCAGGTGATGATCGAAGGCCCC
>Ga0182740_1002775_pt1 | contig 10370 bp, 9 predicted proteins | sample eDN5th37CKraftBY_FD_128872 | JGI IMG/M metagenome (GOLD analysis project Ga0182740, IMG submission 128872) | Enriched backyard soil microbial communities from Emeryville, California, USA - eDNA 5th pass 37_C Kraft BY (version 2) (version 2) | ecosystem: Environmental > Terrestrial > Soil >...
TCGCAGCCGTCGGAAAAATCGCGCCAGAACGCGCTAGGGCACGCGCAAAGGCCATTTTGGGAGCGGTGGCGCATGGGCACGATCCGGCAAACCAGAAGACCACCGAACGCGATATGCCGACGGTGGCCGAACTGGCCGACCGCTTCATGGCCGACCGCTTCATGGCCGACCGCTTCATGGCCGACCACGTTCGGGCCAAGCGGAAGGCCGGAACGGCCCAGTCATACCGCAATATTCTGGACGGATCGTGAAGCCCGCGTTGGGGACCACCAAGGCTGACAACCTGTCGCGCGCGCAAGTCAGCAAGCTCCATTCCTCGCTCGCCAACACAACATTTCAAGCCAATCGCACGCTGGCGGTGGTCGGAAGCATGTACGCCTTCGCGAGCCGCCTTGTGTAACTACCGGCTATCGCTCGTTCCGAGGGGCCGAGATGATACGATTGCGCAGGATACCAATGCCGACGGCTTCCATCTCGATGACCATACCCGGTTCCAGGGTGCGATCGAGTTCGAGACAGCACCCGCCGTCCATTGTGCCGGAGGCAAATACATCGCCCGGGAAGATCGTTTCTCCGCGCGACGCGTTCTCAACGATCTGCGGCCAAGAGAACTTCATGCCGCTGGTGTGCCCTCTCGACCACTCACGCCCGTCGACCCTGAGGATCATCGTGATGTCATGCGGATTGATCTCATCGAGAGTGACAATGCACGGGCCGAGGACATTGCCGTAGTCGAAATCTTTGCTTTTCCCTGGCCCGGCGCCGATGCGCCCTTCGTCTGCCTGAATGTCCCGCGCGCTGAAGTCATTGTAGATCGTAATGCCTGCGACGTAGTCCATGGCGTCGGCCGCAGCGATGTCCCGTCCTGCCCGCGCAATCACCAGAGCGAGTTCGAATTCGAAATCCAGTCTCTTCGAGTAAGAGGGCCAGACGATATCCTGACCAGGATCGGCGAGACCGCAGTGATTGCGGTTTGTGTAGGTTGGCATTTGATACCAGAGTTCGGGCATCTCAAGCCCGCGCGCGGCCATCGCCTGCTTCTTGTGCGCCTCATAAACAAGATAATCCTTCAGCCGGCGCGGACGAAGCGGCGTGCACAGACGATACTCGGATACGCGATAAATCGCTCGCGCACCAAAAGATGAAACCGCTTCGTGATCAAGATCGTCAGCAAAGGACAGTGCGGTCTCTGCTGCTTCACGTGACATTGGCCAGCGCGACAGAAATTCGGCCATGTCCGGCGGGATGATGCTCTCGGCCAGCGCAGTCGCAGCGCCGACACCGCGCCGGTGCAACCACCACGCGTAAACAGCGGAAAGGTCAACAACGGACTCGCCGCGCAAGGCACCCACGCGCTCGACGGCGCCGAGCGGCGTGTTCAGGCTGAACGTAACCAGTTTCATAACTTCGGATCGAACTCGCACATGGGACTTGTCGCAAGGCGCTGGTGCATATTAAACTGACTGATCGATCAGTCAATTTGAGCGTTGAAGACGCCTTTCGCTCGAAAGACAAGAAAGCGAAGTTGAGGGACGGATGCCGGAGCGAGCGGTGCGCGGTGTGACGCTGCGGTACGAGATCATTGGTGACGACGGTCCAGCAATAGCGCTCAATCCCGGCGCAAGACGTCCCTATGACGAACTGGTTGGCCTATCCGAGCGGATTGCGGAACACGGCTATCGCGTCCTGCTGCACGACCGCCGCAATTGCGGCCGCTCACAACTCGCAATTGAGCCGGGGGGCTCGGAGCACGAGATATGGGCGGACGACCTCTATCATCTTTGTAATGACCTCGGCCTGGCGCCGGTGTTTGTCGGAGGCGCATCGGCAGGTGCGCGCCTCGCGCTATTATTCGCGCTGCGGCATCCCGGCGCCGTTCGCGGATTGCTTTTGTGGCGCGTCACCGGCGGGCATCATGCCGCGCACACGCTGGCCGACGACTATTACGGGCAGTACATCGCGCTCGCGAATAGCGGCGGCATGGCGGCGGTCTGTGCATCACCGCACTTCGCCGAGTGCATTCGCGTCCGTCCGAAAGGCCGTGACGAGTTGATGCAGATCGATGTGAAAAAGTTCGTCGAGGTCATGGAAACTTGGCGACAGGCATTCATTCACTCGGCCAGCCTGCCGGTGATCGGCGCCACGGAAGATCAACTGAAATCCCTGGCCCTGCCGATCTGCCTGATCCCCGGCAATGACCGGATTCATGACCCGGCCGCCGCCCGGAAGATCGCCGCGCTGGCCCCTCAGATCACCCTCTACGAGGGCGTGGTCGAGGACGGGCCTGACGGCAATCTCAAGGAGCACTGGGATCCGGACGAGTGGCACGCCGCGGAGCCGAAATTGGCTGCGATCTTCGCGGGCTTTCTCGAAGCCCAGTCTTCCCTGCCCGCTCGACTTCATGGCGCCGCACGCTGAGGGTCGAGCCCACACAATGCTCGAAAGCTCTACCACGGAGTAAAATCATGAAAGCTCTTGGCACATGTCTCGCCTTGATCGGCGTGTTGGCGATGTCCGCCTCAGCGAGTGCGCAAACCTATCCCGATAGACCGGTGAAGGTGATCGTTCCCTATACAGCCGGCGGTGGGACCGACACTGTTGCCCGGGCGATCTCACAGCGCCTGTCGGAAAAATGGGGACAGCCCGTTGTGGTGGAGAACAGGCCCGGAGCCGGTACGACGCTCGGCACTGACGCCGTCGTGAAGGCGGCTCCCGATGGCTACACGCTTCTGTTCTCGGACAGCGCGTCGTTCGTCATCAATCCGCACATCTACGAAAAGCTGCCCTTCGATCCGCTCAGAGATCTCGCACCCATTGCTCTTGGAGTGCATCTCGCACCGGTGCTTGCGGTCTCGAACGAAGCGCCGGGTAAATCAATGGCGGAGCTGCTCGCTTTTGCCAAACAGAACCCCGGCAAGCTGACCTATGCAAGCCCCGGCGTCGGTTCTTATCCGCACGTCGCGTTGGAATATCTGAAGCATCTGACAGGCACAGATATTCAGCACATCCCGTATAAGGGATCGTCCGCCGCGGTGACTGATCTGATCTCGAACCGCCTGACCATGTATATGGTGACTTATTCAGTATTCGACGCGCTCGAAAAGGACGGCAAACTCCGCATCCTTGCCTCTGCTACCGACAAGCGGCTGCCCAATCGCCAGGATCTGCCAACGATTGCCGAAACGGTGAAGGACTATGTGATCAATGTCTGGTTCGGGTTCGCTGCTCCCAAAGGGACGCCGGAGCCGATCCTCGACAAGATCCACGCTGATGTGGCCGAAATTCTGAAGCAACCGGAGTTCGTCGAAGGGGTGCTGAAACCGCAGACCTTCATCGCTGGAAACCTTACGCGCCGCGAATTCGCGGACCTGATCAAGGCAGAGCACGAAAAGTGGAAGCTGCTCGTCCAGATCTCAAAAGCAAAAATCCCCTAGTGGAGACAGAAGAGTGCGCTTCATCGACTTGAGTGTGACGATACGCAATCAATCTTTCGAGCCCGGTGGCCCCGAAATCGTGAGGATGAATCACGTCGAGGCCGCGAGAAGGCGGGCGGCCGACTTCAATTTCCTGCCGAGCGGCTACCCCGACGGAATGGCATTGGCCCATGAGCGTGTAACCCTTTCCGCTCACGGCGGCACGCATGTCGATGCACCGCTGCATTACGGACCGCTTTGCGAAGGAAAGCCAGCCAAGAGCATCGAGGAGGTGCCGCTCGAATGGTGTTACGGGCCGGGCGTTTGCCTCGACTTCTCGCACAAGAAGCCGGCCGAATTCATTGATCGCGCTGACCTTCAACAGGCGCTCGCCAAAATCGGCCACACGCTCTCGCCGGGCGAGATCGTGTTGCTTCGCACCGACACGGACAAACATTTCGACAATCCGGAATTTCCGAACCTGCAACCGGGCCTGCATCCCGACGGATGCCATTATCTTCTCGATCAGGGAATCAAGATGATCGGCATCGATGCATGGGGGCTGGACAGAGCGCCTCGTGACATGGCTGCCGACCACAAGAAGGGGATCCCAAACTCGCTGTGGCCCACACACATGATCGGGCGGACGCGCGAATACCTGCAGATTGAACGACTGGCCAATCTCGAAGCCCTGCCGCCGACCGGCTTCACGGTGGTTGCTTTTCCGGTCAAGATCGAGCAAGGCACGGCAGGATGGTCCCGCGTCGTCGCTATCATCGATGATTGAACCTTGGCGTGAGTGTCCCGGAGCAACATGAAACGTCGACGCTCGCGCGCCGCCGCGGGGGACGCTCGCGACACGATCCTCGATTCCGCAGAGCGGGTCTTCGCGCTCCACGGCTATGACGGCGCGTCGATGCGCATGATTGCCCTCGGCGCGGGCGTCGCCCAAGCTTTGCTCCATTATCATTTTTCGACCAAAGGCAAGCTGTACGAAGCGATGTTTGAGCGCCGTGCGGGCGTGATCAACGCGTTCCGTGAGAAGCGGCTCGAGGAGTTGCTGGCAGGTCCAAAGCCGCCGACGCTTGAAGCGTTGATCGACGTGCTTCTGCAGCCGTCCCCGGCGTGGCTTGGCAGCGAGGCCCAGTCCGGTGAATATTTTGCGTCAGTCGTGGGCGCAGTGTCGATTGCTTCGGATGCGCGCTCGAAAAAGCTGATGAAACGATACTACGACCCCATAGCTATGCGGTTCATCATCGCCTTCATGCAGGTGGTCCCCGGATTAAAAAAGAAGGACGCCGTGTGGGCCTATCTTTTTGCGCTTGGCGCACGTCTTCAAATGAGTTCATCCAATGAGCGCAGCATGCGGCTGGGCGGAATGCGCGGTTTGCCAAAAGCCGCAAATGTCCAGCGGGACTACATCCGCTTCGTCGCGCATGGAATTCGCGGCATCGCGTATGGCGCCGACGCGAAACTATAGTCCATTCAAAGCGCGGATTTCGAACGCTGTCAGATTCGAATGCTAACAGACGAGGCGGCCATCAGGCTGCGGCGGAAAATGACCGCATGATCTCCGCCTGCCACTGAGGATCGAGGTTGCCGTAGCTGCTGAAGGTTGTCAGGACGCGCTCGTGACCCGAATTCTGGGGGCAGAAAATCCGCTCAGAAATTCTGAATGAAAATCAATCAGTTACATGGTACAGCTGGGTGGACTCGAACCACCGACCTCCTGATCCACAGTCAGGCGCTCTAACCAACTGAGCTACAGCTGCATCGGACGCGGGTGACGGCCCAACGGGCGATCCGCGAAAGACGGCCGGAAACTAGGGGCTCGGCACCGGTTTGGCAAGCAATCAGCGCGCTCCATGTTGAAGCGTTTGCGGGCCGTCCCGTGCCGGGTTCCGGGGCCGCGCATTGCCGCAAGAAAAAGCCCGGGCAAACGGCCCGGGCTCACATTTCAACGCAACGCTACCAACTCGGGGGTCAGGCGGCCTTGTTGAAGGCGGTCGTCATCCCGGACTTGAGCGGCTCGAACGACTCGGTCGCAACCTTCTGGGCAAGCGCCGTCAGATCCTTCGACTGCGCGGTGGCGGTTTCGAACTGTTTACGCGTGTGGGCGGTCGTCAGTTCAATCATCTCCGACACCGACTTCGCGGTCATCAGCTGGCTATAGAAATCGAACGCGGCATTCGTATTCGCGCGCGCGGCGTCGATCAGGGCAAGGCCGTAATCGGAAGCACCCTTGGTCGCGGTCGAGTAGCTGGTCTCGATCATGTCGGTCGCGTCTTCGGTGACCGCCTTCATCTTTTCCCAGTTGTCCTTCGCCTGCGAAACGCTCTTCTCCGCGAATTCGCGAAACGCGGCCGGAACTTCCATCTTCGGCATTTCGAAATTGGGCATCTCGAAAGTCGGCATATCGAAAGCCGACTTTTTCGACTTAACGCTGGCCTCAGTCATGACTCGTCCTTCCAGGGGGTGGCAGGGCTGGCTGCAATTGCAAATTTAGCACTGATCATGGTGCGCCGCAACAAATTTGTTGCGTCGCATCATTTTTTCCAGTATCTTCCTGCACTTAGCCGGGGTCGCGGCACAATCGGGGCAAATTTAGAGCGGCTTTTGGCTGGCATCCTTGGCGAGCTGCGCGGCAGCGTCGGCCAGGTCCTTCGTCTGCTCATTGAGCGCCTGAACCTGCGCTTTCAGATATTCCGTCTGCAAGCGCACCACTTCCCCGACGTCCTTCGCCTTGACGAGTTTCTGCGCGAATTCGAACGAGGCGGCCATGTTGCGCTCCGCGTAGCTCATGGCGCGACCACCGACATCCATGGCGCCGCTACGGGCAGCCTGGGCACGCCCCTCGAAATCGGCAACCGCCTCGTGCGCCGCCGAGATGAAGCGCTCAAAGGCCTGACGCGCCTGCTCCATGCTTTGTTCGGCGAACTTGCGCATATCCGCCGGCACTTCGAACGGCTTCATGGTGTCCATGGTCGTCCCCGTACAAATGAATGAACAATCAGCAAGCCACTTTGCATAGTAACACGGGACGCCCGAGACTGTTTCGCTGACCGTTCGAATTCAAAGGCCAACGCCGGCGAAGTTAAGGTTATCCGCGGCCGCCTTGGCCGCCCACATGGACGCGGGAGGCACCGCCGACTATTAAGAATCGCTTAAAATGCAATGCCTTGGAGCGAGACAGCGGACCTTGCGCGACCGACGATGAGCCGAGCGCCCTACCATATGCTGCACAACGCCGCTGTCGCTGCGCATGCAAGCAGCCCGCGTCCCGCATGGCTGTTTGCGAGCGACGGCTCCGGGCTGCTGTTTGCAAACGCGGCGGGCGCCGCAGCACTCGGATTTGCGAAGTATCAAGACACCGAGCGCTTTGCCCTCCCGCCCGACCTCGCAGCGCGCATCGCGCGCAGTGCGGAGACGTTACATCCCGGAGGCCAGCCACGTCTTGAGCGCCTGCGCGGTCTCGGCGCGGCTTTCGGTCAGCCGCTCACCTGCACCTGCGCGCGCATCAAGCACGAGACCGGCTCGGCCCTGCTCGTTGCCGCGACCGAAGCCGCCACAACCACACCGACGCTGCGCGAACGCGCGCGCTACCTGATCGAGGGCAACGGCGCGGCCGCGGCTTTTGGACCGGACGGTGCCCTGATACACGCGACGGCGGACGCAGCACATCTCATCTGTAGCACGGCAACCGTCAGCGATCTCGGCGACGGTGTCGAGATGCTGGGGGTCGGCGAGGGTGTGGATGCACTGACGCTCGCCTTCTTTCCGGCGAATTCGCAACCGATCACATCTCCTTCGAGGGTCGCGAGTGCGCAGCCCGCTCTTCTCGATCTCTCACCCATTGCCGAGGCGATCACCGCGATGACCAAGGCGCCGCCGCATCGCAACGGTCGTGACGGTGCCTTAAAGGGCGCCTCTTCATCGTCCGCCATGACGAAGAGCAGCGAAGCGTCCGGACGGCGACACCCGCTGCGGTTCTTCTGGGAAACGGATGCCGAGAACCGCTTCACCATCAACGGCGACGAATTCCTGGCCCTGTCGGGCGTTCGCACCACCAATCTGCTTGGCCGGTTCTGGGGCGAGATATCGGCAAAACTCGCACTCGATCCGGACGGGCGAGTCACTAACGCGCTTGTCTCGCGCGACACCTGGAGCGGCATCGATGTGACATGGCCGACCGCTGACGGCACCGTCGCGGTGACGCTATCAGGCATCCCTGTCTTCGATCGCGATCGGATCTTCCGCGGATATCGCGGGCTGGGTGTATGGGCAGGCGAAGCGTCGGCCGATGACGAGCAGCGTGCGCCCACAAGGACGTCTTTGGAGTCACCGATATCCGAGCCGATCCTCCCGGCCAAATCGCTCGTTGCAATGCAGGCGGATCTCGAAGCTTCGACTGCGGAAGACGCCGCCGCCGATGCTCCGCGAAAAACGCACGACACGTTGGCGCGCCCGGCCAGCCCCATCGCCGTTGATGTCGAAACCGATGACTCATCGACATCAGACAGCGACGCCGTGACGGAGAGTCACACTCTCCCGAATACAGAGAATGTGGTCCCGTTCCCGTTCGCTCACGTCGATCCGAAACCTGTCGGACTCAACCCAGCCGAGCGTAGCGCGTTTCGCGATCTCGGCAGCCGGCTGAGTTCGCGGCTGAAGGGCGCCGACGAACTCGCGCGCGGCCTGATCGAAAAATCCGATCCGCGCGAGGATCCACCCTATATTCCACCGGCCATCGTCGCGACGCCGCACGCTCAACCGCATCCGCAGGCGCACGCCTTGCCCGACGCGTTCGCCGAGGACGAGACCGATCTTGCGACACAGCGGCCGGTCCTCGACAAGCTGCCCATCGGCATTCTGATCTACCGCGGCGCGAACTTCCTTTATGCCAACCGCGCCTTCCTGACATTTTCGGGCCACCCCACGCTGACGGCCTTTGCCGATGCAGGCGGCCTCGACTCGATGCATGTCGAATTCAGCGGCAGTGATGGCGAGGATGCACGGCGCCTGCGCGTCCCGGCATCGGACAGCAATTCCGCGCTGGAGGGCCAACTCGTCTCCGCGCGGGTCGATGGCGAAAGCGCAATGGTTCTCATGCTGCAGCCGGCCGCAAAGCCGGCGCAACCCGTTGCGACAGAGCGAACCGAGCTTGACCGCCTGCTCGACATTGCCGTCGATGGTGTTGTCACGGTGGACCGTACTGCGAAAATCACAAGCGCCAACGCGCGCGCGGAAAGGCTGTTCGGATATGAACCGGGTGAACTTGCAGGGCGCGCGTTCGGCGACCTCTTTGCCCCCGAAAGCGAGCGCATTGCGAAGGCGCGGCTCGATCGTCTTGTGCGCGGCGATGCGAATGCCGACAACACGGCCGACGACATCATCGGGCGGCGCCGCCAAGGTGGCCTTCTGGCCCTGCAATTGACGCTCGGCCGCGCAGACAGCGCCGGCACGCAATTCCATGCGCTGTTCCGCGACGTCACTCGCTGGAAAGACGCAGAGAAGGACATGATCGCGGCGCGCCACCAGGCTGAACAGGCGTCGGCCGCAAAGTCCGAATTCCTCGCCAAGATCAGCCACGAAATGCGTACGCCGCTGAATGCGATCATCGGCTTTTCCGAAGTGATGATGGAAGAGCGCTTCGGTCCGGTGGGCAATGAGCGCTACCGCGATTATCTGAAGGACATCAACATGTCCGGCGCGCATGTCGTCTCGCTCCTCAACGACCTGCTCGACCTGTCGAAGATCGAAGCCGGCAAGATGGAGCTGAGTTTCGAGCGCGTCGACCTGAATGAAGTGACGCAGCAATCGGTCGCGATCATGCAGGCGCAGGCAAACCGTGAGCGCGTTATCGTTCGCACCGCGCTGTCGATGAATATTCCCGGCATCGTCGCCGACACGCGTTCGGTCCGGCAGATCGTGCTGAACCTGCTCTCTAATTCGATCAAGTTCACCGCTCCCGGCGGACAGGTGATCGTTTCAACCGCGAGCGGCGAGCGCGGCGACGTCATGCTTCGAATACGCGACACCGGCGTTGGCATGAGCGAGAAAGACATCGAAACCGCGCTGCAGCCGTTCCGCCAACTCGCGACATCGTCACGCACCGACACGAACGGCACAGGGCTCGGTTTGCCGCTGACGAAGGCACTGGTCGAGGCCAACCGCGCTCGCTTCTCGATCAAGAGCGCGGTCAATGCCGGCACACTGGTCGAAATCGTATTTCCGGCGGCACGCGCTCTCGCGCAATGACCCCGGATATCGAGGCGGTTGCGCGCGAAGCGCTTGCAGCGCTGGACGAAGCCCGGCCCATTGAGCCTTTCACCACACGCTTTCCGGACCTAGACATCGCGCAAGGCTACGCAGTTGCCGCTGCGGTTCGTGCGCTACGCGTCGCACGCGGTGAAAGGCCCATCGGCCGCAAGATCGGCTTCACCAATCGCGGGATCTGGGCGCAGTATCGGATCGACCGGCCAATCTGGGGCGACATGTACGCCCATACCGCGCGGCCGTTCGAGCCGTCGGAGATGGTCGCGCTTTCGCCCCTCTGTGAACCGCAGATCGAACCTGAGATCGTCTTCCGGCTGTCGCACCCCCTCGAAAGCGACATGGACGAGCGCGCGATCCTCGACAGCATCGAGTGGGTGGCGCATGGCTTCGAGGTCGTGCAGTCAATCTATCCAAGCTGGCGCTTCAAGGGGCCGGACACGATCGTCGGTTTCGGGATGCACGGCGCATTACGATTCGGCCCGCCACTCGCTGTAACGGCCCGCAATCGTGACGCGATATTTGCAGACCTCAACAGCTTCACCGTCAGCCTGTCGCGTGACGGCGCGGAGATCGAATCCGGCCGCGGCAGTAACGTTCTCGACGGGCCGCTGTCGGCGCTCCGTCATCTCGTTGGTCTGCTTGCGACGGACCCGCACAACCCGCGGCTCGCCGCCGGTGAGA
>Ga0182740_1002776_pt1 | contig 10368 bp, 14 predicted proteins | sample eDN5th37CKraftBY_FD_128872 | JGI IMG/M metagenome (GOLD analysis project Ga0182740, IMG submission 128872) | Enriched backyard soil microbial communities from Emeryville, California, USA - eDNA 5th pass 37_C Kraft BY (version 2) (version 2) | ecosystem: Environmental > Terrestrial > Soil >...
GCAACGCCATCGAACTGCGCGAGCCGGTGCCGATGGCCGGCTTCACCGGCGCCGCGGCGATCGACAGCACCGGCCATGTCATCGGCCTGACGGCAATCGGCCCGGCGCTGCTGGCGAGCATCCGTCCCGCCGCGCCGCCGGTTCGCCTGGTGCGCGCCGACGCGATCCGCGCCTTCCTCGAGGCACATCAGGTGGCGCCGGCCTCGGCGACAGCCGGCAACCCGCGCGAAGCCGTGGTGCGGATCATATGCGTGAGGAAGTAGCGGTTGTCGTCCCCGCGAAGGCGGGGACCCATCAGCCCTGCCCTCGCGATTAACACACAAGTGCGAGAAATTTATCAGGCGCATCACGCCCAATGGCCATCGGAGGCAATGGGTCCCCGCCTTCGCGGGGACGACCGGGAGTCTCGACTCGCTACTTATTCTTCCACTGGGCTTTGCGCTTTTCGACGAAGGCTTTCATGCCTTCCTTCTGATCCTCGGTGGCGAACAGCGAATGGAACAGACGGCGCTCGAAGCGGAGGCCTTCGTTCAGCGTCGATTCGAAAGCGACATCGACCGACTCCTTGGCCGCCAGCACCGACGGCAGAGACAGCGCGGCGATGGTTTCGGCCGCCTTCATCGCCTCCTCCATCAATTGCGCCGCCGGAACGACCCGGGCAACGAGGCCGGAGCGTTCGGCTTCCGCGGCATCCATCATGCGGCCAGTGAGCACGAGGTCCATCGCCTTGGCCTTGCCGACCGCGCGCGTCAGGCGCTGGGTGCCGCCGAGGCCGGGGATGACGCCGAGCTTGATTTCAGGCTGGCCGAACTTCGCCGTATCGGCGGCGATGATGAAATCGCACTGCATGGCAAGTTCGCAGCCACCGCCGAGCGCGAAGCCGGCGACCGCGGCGATGACCGGCTTGCGCGTGCGGTGCGCCACCGTCCAGTCGGCGGTGAAGTTGCCGAGATAGGCCTCCATGAAGGTCTTGTCCGCCATCTCCTTGATGTCGGCGCCGGCGGCGAAAGCCTTGTCGCTGCCGGTGATAAGCAGACAGCCGATGGCATCGTTGTTCTGGAAATCGGTCACCGCCCGCGACAGGTCGGCGATCAGCGCGCGGTTGAGCGCGTTGAGCGCATTCGGCCGGTTCAGCGTGATGACGCCGACGCGGCCTTTGGTGTCGACGATGATGTTTTCGTATGCCATTTCCTGCTCCCGGCGTTGCGCTGTAGCGTTATCTCACTTCTGACACGACGGACAATAGAACGTCGAGCGGCCGTTCTGCACGATGCGCTTGACCGTGCCCTTGCCATCCGGGCACTTCTGTCCCTCGCGGTCGTAAACCAGAAAATTGTGCTGAAAATCACCGAGCGAGCCGTCGGCGCGGCGGTGATCGCGCAGCGACGATCCGCCGGCCTTGATGGCGTCGTTCAGAACCGCCTTGATGGCCTCAACCAGCGCGCGGGCACGGTCGTTGGGTTTGCCGTGGCGATCGGCGATCGTCGAGGCCAGCCGCTTGGGAGAGAGATGCGCGCGGTACAGCGCCTCGCAGACATAGATGTTGCCGAGACCGGCAACGACGCGCTGATCGAGCAGCGCGGCCTTCAGCGACGTCTTCTTCCCGGCGCAGGCCGCGGCCAGCATCGGCGCGTCGAATTCGTTGCCGAGCGGCTCGGGGCCGATGCTTTTCAGTAGTGGCTCCTGATCGAGCCTGGCACGCGGCACCAGCTTCATCGAGCCGAAGCGGCGCGGATCGTTGAAGGTGACGATCTCGCCGGTCGACAGATGGAAGACGACGTGGTCGTGCGCGGCACTCTTGGATTTCTCGTGATAGTAGACGCCCGGCCGCGACTCCTTCCCGACGCGGAACGAACCGGACATGCCAAGATGCATGACCAGCACGTCGCCGGACGACAGGTCGGCGGTCAGATATTTGGCGCGGCGCCCGAGACCCTCGACGGTCTGGCCCTCGATGCGCTTTTCGAAATCTCTGGCGATCGGCCAGCGGAGGCCTCGGTGCCGCACCTCGACTTTGTCGATGCGCGCGCCCTCCATGGCAGGGGCCAGGCCGCGGCGCACGGTTTCGACTTCGGGTAATTCGGGCATTATGGGGTCTGCGCTGTTTTGTCCGTCGGCTCACCGAAGGTGATGCGGTTGTTAAACGGATCGACCACCGCCACCTCCAGCATGCCCCAGTCCTGCCGCTGCAAGCCGGGCTTGTTGTGGCGGTAATTCTTGTCGATCAGCTCCTTCTGCAATTCGGCGGCGCCCTTCATATAGACATAGACATGTGTACCCGGCGTGCCGTCGCCGTGATGCTCGGAGAGGTGCAACACCACATCGCCGCGCGACACCTGCATGTACACCGGCATGTCCGGCCCGAAAGTATGCTGCCAGTCGATCTTGAAGCCGAGGAAATCGAGGTAGAACTCCCGCGCCTTCTCAAGGGAAAAAATGCGCAAGACCGGCACCGTTTTCCCGAATTCGATCCCCATTCTGGAAGGCCTTTCCCGGTTGTCGCCAACCCGTTAAGCAATTGCCGGACCTTTGTAGCGCCCCGCCCGTTGCCGCGCTATGGTCCTGCCCGCAAAGGATTATTGGCCGATGAGCAGCTCGCAAGAGACCCACTTTGGATACCGGGACGTGCCCCTCGAGGACAAGCAGGGGCTGGTCGACGACGTGTTCCACTCGGTGGCCAAGCGCTACGACCTGATGAACGACCTGATGTCCGGCGGCCTGCACCGGCCGTGGAAGAACGCGCTGGTCACGGCCGTGAACCCGCCGAAGGGCGACCGCGACTTCCGTCTGCTCGATCTGGCCGGCGGCACGGGCGACGTCGCCTTCCGCGTCGCCGAGGCGGGCGGCTTCAACACGCATGTCACGGTGTGCGATATCAATGCCGAGATGCTCGCCGTCGGCCGCGAGCGCGCCGAAAAGCGCGGCCTGGACGGCCAGGTCACCTTCGAGCAGGGCAATGCCGAGGAGTTGCCTTACGCCGACAAGAGCTTCGACTGCGTCACCATCGCTTTCGGCATCCGCAACGTGCCGCGCATCGACAAGGCACTCAAGGAGGCGCACCGCGTCCTCAAATACGGCGGCCGCTTCCTGTGCCTGGAATTCTCGTCGGTCGATGTGCCGGGCCTCGACAAGCTTTATGAGCTCTACTCCTTCCAAGTGATCCCGCGCGTCGGCGAACGCGTCACCGGCGACCGCGAGGCCTATCAGTATCTGGTCGAATCGATCCGCAAATTCCCGAAGCCGAAGGCTTTCGCGGCGATGATCGAGGCCGCCGGCTTCCGCCGTGTCTCCTATACGCCGATGACCGGCGGCGTCGTGGCGATGCATTCGGGCTGGAAATTGTGATGGCCTGTTTTGGATTCGCCGTCGCCTCGGCAAACTCGGCGCGCTCCCTCCCCCCTTGCGGGGGAGGGTTGGGGAGGGGGGTAAGTTTTTCGCGGTGTCCGAACAATTTACCCCCCTCCCTGTCCCTCCCCCTCAAGGGGGGAGGGGACGATAGAGGCGCATGCTCGGAGATCGCATCATGATCTCCGGCATCTCCCACCTCATCCGCCTGTCGCGCGCCGGCTACGTGTTCGCGCGCGAGGGCGTGTTCGCGCTGGTCGATACGAGGCCGCTGCCGGCGCCGGCGCGCGCCGGTATTGCGCTTGCGCGATTGATCGAGCGGCCGTCGGCACGCACCGGCAAGAGCCGGCTGTCATCGGCGCTGACGCGGCTCGGCCCGACTTACGTCAAGCTCGGGCAATTCCTCGCGACGCGCCCCGACGTCGTCGGCACCGCGATTGCCCGCGACCTCGAAGCGCTGCAAGACAAGATGCCGGCCTTCGACCAGAAGGAAGCCGAAGCCGTGGTCGCTGCGGCGCTGGAACGACCACTGACCGATGCCTATGCCAGCTTCGGCCCGGCGAGGGCGGCGGCCTCGATCGCCCAGGTGCACAAGGCCGAAGTCGAGAAGGACGGCGTGCGCAAGCCGGTCGCGGTCAAGATCATCCGCCCCGGCATCGAGCGACGCTTCCGTGTCGATCTCGACGCCTTCTATTTCGCCGCGCGCCGCGCCGAGGCGATGTCGCTCGAAGCACAGCGCCTGCGCTTCGTCGAGGTGGTGAACACGCTCGACCGCTCGGTGCGGCTGGAAATGGATTTCCGCCTCGAGGCCGCGGCTTTGTCCGAAATGGCGGAGAACACCAAGGACGATCCCGACTTCCGCGTGCCGGGCATCGACTGGGACCGCACCGCGCGCGAAGTGCTGACGATGGAGTGGATCGACGGCACGCCGCTCAACAATCGCGAAGCGCTGGAGGCCAAGGGCTACGACCTGCCGGCGCTCGGCCGCGTCGTCATCCAGAGCTTCCTGCGCCACGCTTTGCGCGACGGCTTCTTCCACGCCGACATGCACCCGGGCAATCTGTTCGTCGATACCGATGGCAATCTGGTCGCGGTCGATTTCGGCATCATGGGCCGGCTCGGCCCCAAGGAGCGCCGCTTCCTCGCCGAGATCCTGTTCGGCTTCATCACCCGCGATTACATGCGTGTCGCGCAGGTGCATTTCGACGCCGGCTATGTGCCGCGGCATCATTCGGTGGAAGCTTTCGCTCAGGCGATCCGCGCCATTGGTGAGCCGATTCATAACCGCACCGCCGAAGACATCTCGATGGCCAAGCTGCTGACGCTGCTGTTCGAGGTCACCGGCATCTTCGAGATGCAGACGCGGCCCGAGCTGATCCTGCTGCAGAAGACCATGGTGGTGGTCGAGGGCGTGGCGCGGTCGTTCGACCCCAAGCTCGACATGTGGAAGACGGCCGATCCGGTGGTGCGCGAGTGGATTGCGCGCAATCTCGGGCCGATCGGCAAGATCGAGGGGGCGGCACAGGGCGCCGGCGAGCTCGGCAAGTTCGCGGCGCAGGTGCCGTCGCTGCTGCTGCGCGCCGGCACGATGCTCGATCAGATCGACGACATCACGCGCCACGGCCTGGTGCTGTCACCGGAGACGGTCGAGGCTATCGGCAAGGCGGAGGCGCGGCGCAATCGCTGGACCGCCGTGGCGCTGTGGGTGATCGCGGGGCTGCTCGGCGCGATTGTGTGGATGTTGGTCTGATCCGTCATTCCGGGGCGCGGCCGAAAAGCCGCGAGCCTGGAATCCATATTCGCTGACAGGGGTTATGGATTCCGGGCTCGTGCGCTGCGCGCACGCCCCGGAATGACATCACCCCTTCTCCGCCGCCGCTTTCAGCTTCGCCAGGCCGACTTCAAAATCACCACCGACCATCTTGTCGAGGTCGAAGGCCACCTGCATCACCTTGCTGATGAAGGGGGCCGGGCCCTGCATCGCCCAGGTCACCCGCGTGGCGGCGCCCTGCGGTACCAGCGTGAACCGAACCTCGTTGGTCGTCGTCATCGGCCGCTCGAAGTCGAGCTTTATGGCCACCAGCGACGGCGCCGTTTCATTGGCGATGGTCATGTGGCCGGCGCCGACCTCGCTATTGCCGTCCCAGGCATAAGTGGCGCCGGGACCTTTGGTCGTGGCGCCAAAGGTCCGCTTCATCGCCGGATCCTTGGTCTCGTAAGGCGACCACTGCGGCCACTGCCGGAAGTCGTCGAGCAATGCGAAGATCTTTTCCGGCGGCGCGTTGATCGCGATCGAACGCTGTACGGCGAATGTGTCCGGCTTGGTCAGGGCCAGCACCAGAATGACGGCGACGGCCCCAACGAGGACCGCCGCCGCGGTCAACAGAACGCGTTTCATCGCTATTTCTCGATCATCGTCTTAAAGCCGCCATAGATCATGCGCTTGCCGTCGAACGGCATGGCCTTGGCGTTCATGTATTTGGCCATACGCTCGTCCTTCATCACCTTGGCGAGGATCGTATCGCGCGATTTGCGGGACTTGTAGGTGATCCAGGAAAAGACCACGACCTCGCCTTTCTTGAGCTTGACGCTCTGCGGAAAGGACGTCCACTTGCCCGGCTTGACGTCGTCCGCAACGCACTCGGCGTAGCTGAGCGCCCCGTATTCCATCCAGATCTTGCCGGCGAGCGTCGCCATCTTCTTGTAGGCAGCCAGGTTTTTCTTCGGGACCGCCAGGATAAATCCATCAACGTAAGACATGTTGTCACCCCTTTCTTGTTTGAACCGTTTCAGCCCTGCATCGCTTTCTTGATCGTGGCGATATCGAACTTCTTCATCTTCATGAACGCCTCCATGGCGCGCGCGGCGGCGGCGCGATCCGGACCGGAGAGGACATCACCCATGAATTCAGGGAACACTTGCCAGGACAGGCCGTATTTATCCTTGAGCCAGCCGCATTGGCTTTCCTGACCGCCATCGGCGGTGAGCGCCTTCCAGTAATAATCGATCTCTTCCTGCGTCTTGCAAGGCACCTGAATCGAGATCGCTTCGTTGAATTTGAACATCGGTCCGGCATTGAGCGCGGTGAACGGCATGCCGGCAAGCTCGAACTCGACCGTCAGCACCGAATTCTTCGGCTTGCCGTGGATGTCCTGTCCGGCGTCCGGATAATAGGCGGTGCGGCCGATCTTCGAATCTTTGAACACCGAGCAGTAGAACTTGGCGGCTTCCTCGGCCTGATTTTCGAACCACAGGCAGGTCGTCAGCTTCGGATTGGTGAGCGTCATTTTCATTCTCCTTCGGGAAGTTCAGGGATCGGTCAGGCGGCGTCGCGGAAGTCGCCGAGCTGGGCGTCGAGGGCGCGCTTGAAGGCCGGGCGCGCCAGGCAGCGCTCGAGATAGGCGGCGAGGCGCGCATCGCGCGTGACGAGATCGGTGCGATGCAGGATGCGCAGCACCGCCGCCATCATCAGATCGCCGGCGGTGAAATTGTCGCCGTCGAGATAAGGCTTGTCACCGAGCGCCTTCGACAGCGCCGCCAGCCGCCGCTCGACGAACGCCACGGCGCTCGGCCGCCGCAGCTTCGCCCATTCCTCGTTCTGATAGAAGGAATCGATCAGCGCGACGTTCATGACGAAAGGCTCGATTGAATTGAGCGCCGCGACCACCCATTGCGCCGCGCGCGCTCGCGCCGCTTTGTCCTGCGGCAGCAGCGCCGGGCTGCGCTCGCCGATATGCAGCACGATGGCGCCGGTCTCGAATAAAGTGAGCCCGTCCTCCTCGAAGATCGGCACCTGGCCGAACGGCTGCAGCGCGCGGTATTCGTCCTTGTCCTGATCGCCCTGCTCGAGCAGGCGCGTCTCATAAGGCAGGCCGGCTTCCTCCAGCGCCCAGCGGACGCGCAGGTCGCGCACCTGGCCGCGGGCGAAGTCGGGCACCCAGCGAAAGGCAGAGATCGTGATCATGAGCGTGTTCCTCCGTGACGGACCGCGTTGGCCGCGGCCCGCTCATTGACGCGTAGAGATTCTGGTTTGCTGTCAGCGGCCGTAGTCGAGTTTCGGATACCAGTCCGGCTTGCGGCCTTCCGGCGTGCAGTCGAGCACGGTCCATAGCGGCATCAGGTCCGGCGCGCCGCGCGGGTCCTGCCCTGGATCGGAAGTGGTGCCGTCCATCTCGCCGCTCCAGAAATGACGCAGCGTGCCGTCGCGGCGCGTGAAGACATGCAGGCCGGGCCACTCCTCGCCGTTCGGCCCGAGCGCGTTGAAGTCGCGGCTGAACTCTTCGCTCGGATCGGAATAAAGCGGCAGGTCGCGCCATCCGCGCTGCTGCTTGAAGGCGACGAGACGTTCGATCGGCGAGCGCGCCGTCACCGCCAGCGCGACGTTCTGCATGATGTCCCTGGCTTCACCCTCCCAGGACGAGAGCAAAGACGTGCACATCGGGCACGGTTTTTCGCGTTGCGGGCCGAACATGTAGGTGTAGACGACCAGCGACTGCTTGTCGCCGAACATGCCTTCGAGATCGGCCGGCCCGTTCTCGCCGATGAAGCGATAGTTCTTCACCTCGGCGCCGGCCGGCAGAGCGCGGCGCTTTTCGGCGACGCGCTCGATGTGGCGGCGCAGTTCGATCTCCTCGGCGAGCAGATCGGTCCGCGCCTTGCGGTAGGCGGCGCTTTCGCCGGGGATGCGAACTTCGCAGTTCTCGGCGAGCGTCCGGGCGGATGGCAGCGTCTTGTTGATATCGAGCATCATCGTCCTCCTGTTCATCCCCCCTGCGGTCACGGTATCATGCGGCGGCGAGGCGCCACCGCGTTAGGCCGCGGCGATCACCATCCAGTTGACGCCGAACTTGTCGGCGACCATGCCGAAGCTGGAGGCAAAGAAGGTTTTCGACAGCGGCTGCTGCACCGCGCCGCCCTCGCTCAGCGCCTTGAACTTCGTCTGCGCTTCGGCATCGTCCTTGACCGAGAGCGTCAGCGAGATGCCCTTGAACTCGGACTTGCCGCTCGCCATGCCGTCGGTCGCCATGATGACGGAATCGCCGATGCGGACGCTGGAATGCATGATCTTGTCGGCCGGCGGCATCGGCCCGGCGCAGCCCTCATCGGACATGCCGGCATCGGCAGGGGCATCCTTGAAGCGCATCATGACGTCGACCTGGGCGCCGATCGCCTTCTTGTAGAACTCCAGCGCCTCCTCGCAGCGGCCTTCGAAACTCAGATACGGCTGAACTTGCATGTCACGCTCCCTCATCGCGGGCCGGATCGGCCGATTTCACTGTGTATGCGCGGCCCCACCGCGAGGCCGTCCTTGACAATTACGTTGATATCAACATATTATTCGGTATGTCAATACGTCCGGTTGCAGAATGTGCCGACATGCCGCAGGCGGAACCCGCGGTCGACGTCCTGCCCTTCGAGAAAACGATCGAGGTGCGCGACGCCTGTCTGTGCCTGCATGTGCAACGTGCGGCGCGGGCGCTGGCGCGGCGCTTCGACGTGGTGCTGCGGCCGCTCGATCTCACCAGCGGCCAGTTCTCTCTGCTGACGTCGCTCAACCGACCGGCGCCGCCGACCATCGGCAGCGTCGCCGAATTGCTGGCGATGGACCGCACGACGCTGACCGCCAATCTCAAGCCGCTGGAGCGGCGCGGTCTCATTCAGGTCGCCATCGACAAGGACGACAAGCGCAGCCGCCGGCTCATCATCACGCCAGCCGGCCGCGAGCTGCTCGCCAAGGCCTATCCAATCTGGCGCGAGGCGCACACCGCGCTGGAGTTCAGGATCGCCAATGGCAGCGCCGAGGATCTGCGCCGAATGCTCGGCGCGCTGCTATAGCCTCACGCCGGCAGCCGCGGCTTCACGTCCATTGGCACCCAGTGGAAGAACGGTTCGGCCTCCTTGAGTGCGCGCAGGTAGGACGGGCGGCGTACAAGCCGCTCGTAATAGGCCTTGAGCTTCGGCGTGGCGTCGGTGATCGGCACCGCAAGGCCGGCATAGAACAGCGCCGGGGACGCCGCGCAGTCTGCGAGCGAATATTCGTCGCCAATCGCCCAGGTGTTATCGCCGAGCTTGTTCTCCAGGATCGCGTAGGATTTCTCGATGACGTCCTTGGCTTTGGCGACGCCGTGCGAATCGCGCGCCTCGGCGGGACGCAGATTGTCCTCGACCAGCTTGCCCTGCTTCTCCATGACATAAAGATCGAAGAAGCGGTCCCACATGCGCGCCTGCCAGGCGGCATCGGGATCCATCGGGATCAGCCGCTTCCGCGCATAGTGAGCGTCGAGATAGTCGATGATCACGCTCGATTCGGCGATGGCGTGGCCTCGTTTCTCGTCCTTGAGCACCGGGAATTTGCCGACCGGCCATAACGCCTTCATTTCCGCGCTCGATTGCTCGTCGGCGAGATTGACGACGATCGGCTCGAACGGAATGTCGTTCTCGTAGAGCGCAATGAGCGCCTTGTGGCAGTAGGACGACAGCGGATGATAATAGAGTTTCAGCGTCATCGTTCTAGCTCCGAGCCATGGTGGCGACATAGCCGGCGAGCCGCGCCGTGGTTTCCTGCAGGCCCTTGTCGGCGCCATACTCCTTGATGACGAAATTGCGCATTTCCGCATTCGGGAACACGCCGTGCCAGACGATGCGGGTGCGGCCCTCACCGATGTCCTTGAACGTCACGGTTTGCGAAAATGTCACCGGTTCGAGATCGGCCTCGCCGCCGCCGTGACGATAGGCGATGCGCTCGTTCGGCACGATCTCGTCGAACGTAATGCGGTTCTGGTAGTCGCGACCGTCCGGGCCATGCATGACGAAGCGCCAGACGCCGCCGGGCCTGAATTCGAAATGCGAGGTCGTGGTGGTGAAGCCGGTCGGGCCCCACCATTGCGCCAGATGTTTGGGATCGGTGAAAGCGCGGAACACCAGTTCGCGCGGCGCGTCGAACTCGCGCGTGCCTTTGATGGCAATGGGATCGCGGAGATCGAGACTAGTCTTTGCGGGCACGGCCTTCTCCTTGACGCTTCA
>Ga0182740_1002777_pt1 | contig 10368 bp, 11 predicted proteins | sample eDN5th37CKraftBY_FD_128872 | JGI IMG/M metagenome (GOLD analysis project Ga0182740, IMG submission 128872) | Enriched backyard soil microbial communities from Emeryville, California, USA - eDNA 5th pass 37_C Kraft BY (version 2) (version 2) | ecosystem: Environmental > Terrestrial > Soil >...
AACGAAACGCAGTCGCCCGGCCTGAAGCGCGGCGGCGTGCTCAACATCGTCCGTCACGATGTCGAAGTGTACTGCCCCTACGACCGGATCCCGCGCTTCTTCGAGATCAACCTCGAAGGCATGGAGATCGGCCGCTCGATCCACATCTCGGAAGTCTCGATGCCGGAAGGCGTTTCGCCGGTCATCAAGAACCGTGACTTCACGGTCGCGACGATCGCAGGCGCGCTCAAGGGTGGCGACGACGAAGCCGCATCGGCCGATGCTGCAGCACCCGCCGCAGGCGCAGCTCCTGCAGCAGGCGCCAAGGCTGCTCCCGCTGCCGCTGGCAAGGCTGCTCCCGCAGCCAAGGCAGCGCCCGCAGCGAAGCCCGCAGGCAAGAAGTAAGACGATCACGAACCGGCGCGATGCTCGCATCGCGCCGGTTTCTCCAAGACGCTTCGCCGCCGTCGCCGCAAAGGCAGGGTTCGGCGGCCGGCTCCCCGGAGGGGAGTCGCCGAACCCAGACAAAAATTGGCGAGTCGGAAGGTGCAATCAAAAATGAAGCTCTTCGTTGGATTAGGTAATCCTGGCGACAAGTATCGCGCCAATCGCCACAACATCGGCTTCATGGCGATGGATCGCATCGCCGAGCGCCACGGCTTCGGACCCTGGCGAAAGAAATTCCAGGGCTACATCTCGGAAGGCGAAATCGGCGGCAAGCGCGTTACGCTGCTGAAGCCGGAAACCTACATGAACGAAAGCGGCCGCTCGGTCGGCGAAGCCCAGCGCTTTCTCAAAATTCCGCTCAGTGACGTCTACGTCTTTCACGACGAACTCGATCTCGCGCCCGGCAAAGTGAAGGTTAAAACCGGCGGCGGCAACGCCGGTCACAACGGCCTTCGCTCGATCACGGCGCACATCGAAAACGACTACAAACGCGTCCGCCTCGGCATCGGCCATCCCGGCTCGAAGGATGCTGTCGTCCATTACGTTCTGAACGATTTTGCGAAGTCGGAGCGCGAGTGGCTGGGCATCCTGCTCGACGCCGTATCCGATGCAGCGGGCTACCTCGCCAAGGGCGATGACGCGCGCTTCCTGAGCGATGTTGCCCGCCTCACGCAGGACGAACCCGAAGCGCCCGCGCCCAAACCTGAGCGCAACACGCGTACGGACGAACCGCGTGCCCCCAAGAAGCAGGCATCCGGGCCACACCCCGCCGGTGAACGCGCCTCCAAACGCCAGTCGGCGTTGGCCGAGAACTTGAAAAAATGGTTGGGCGCGCGAAAATCCGGCAACGAGAATTCGTGATCATCTCGACACGGACGCTCGCGGGGAGCCAGCGTCATGTCCGAGTATCAAGACGAGATCTATTCCGGCCGTCCACGCACAAAGAGCGTGTTCCAGGGCATTGCCGGCGCCCTCATCCTCATCTTCACACTCGGCGTATTCGGAAGCGTTGGCTGGGACGCGTATAACTCTGCCGGCAAGGACAAGAGCGGCGCCCGCCGCATCCTCGCCAAGCGTTGGAACGATCGCACGCTCGTTTTCCCCATCGAAGGCGTCGACCGCGCTGGCCGCCGCGCCGTGTTCGATGTGGTCGTTCTCACCAGGAATTACGGCTGGGTGCGCGGCTCGACCACCGAACTTGCAAAGGACGACCGCCGCCTGTCGCCACAGGAAATCCAGGACGAAGTTCTGGCGCCGCAATTGCGCGAAGGCCTGGGCTCCGCCCGTGGGCTGATCGCAGTGGGTCTGGCGAGCCAGGAAGGCGAAGTCGCGCGCGAGGAGCAGCGCGGTGCCGAACGCGCAGCGCGCACGGCCCAATGGGTGCGACAAGCGCTCGGCGAGCGTATTCCGATGTGGACGCTGAACCTCGGACGGTACGTCAACCCCTGCTCCGATTGCGAAGACAGCGACACGAGCTGGCAACGCCCCTTCATCGTCATTGCAGTGCGGCAGGCCGATCCGGGAACGCACCTCTCCGAAGCCTTGGCCGAGGCAATGTCCTACACGTCGAACCTGCCCGCGCCGTCGCGCTATTCGGCATTTGCGTTTACGAAATTCGCTCGGTGAGCCATAGGGCCGCAGAAGACGCCGATTAGGCTTCACATTGGGCTGCCGCTCGCTTAACCCCACGGCAGCAACAAAACCGGACATCTCCCCGCCATGGGCTTCAAATGCGGCATCGTCGGCCTGCCGAACGTCGGCAAGTCGACCCTCTTCAACGCGCTGACGCAAACCGCGCAGGCAGAGGCAGCGAACTATCCCTTCTGCACAATCGAGCCCAACGTCGGCGAGGTCGCGGTTCCTGACGACCGTCTTGAGACGCTGGCCAAGATCGCCGGCAGCAAAGAGATCATTCCGACGCGTCTCACCTTCGTCGATATCGCCGGTCTCGTGCGCGGCGCATCGAAGGGCGAAGGCCTCGGCAACAAGTTTCTCTCCCACATCCGCGAAGTCGATGCCGTCGCCTATGTGCTGCGCTGCTTCGTCGATGAGGACGTCACCCACGTCGAGAACCGCATAGATCCGCTCGCCGACGCCGACGTCGTCGAAACCGAGCTGATGCTTGCCGATCTCGAAAGCCTCGAGAAGCGCATCTCGCAGATCGAGAAGAAAGCGAAGACGGGCGACAAGGAAGCCAAGGCGCAATACGCCGTCATGGAGAAGCCATTGGCTCTCCTGCGCGACGGCAAGCCCGCACGCCTTGCCCAGATGACGCCGGAAGAAATGCCAGCCTTCCGTGCGCTACAGCTCTTGACGTCGAAGCCCGTCGTCTACGTCTGCAACGTCGAGGAAAGCGCCGCGGCGGAAGGCAACGCCTATTCCAAGCAGGTCGAAGAGCGCGCCAAGGCCGAAGGCGCAGCCGTCGTCGTCATCTCCGCCAAGATCGAAAGCGAGTTCGCAGGTCTGGCGCCGGAAGACCGCGACGCCTTCCTTGCCGAAATGGGCCTCGACGAACCGGGCCTCAACCGCCTCATCCGCGCCGGCTACAGCCTGCTCGATCTCGTGACCTACTTCACCGTCGGCCCGAAGGAAGCCCGCGCCTGGACCATCACGCGCGGCACCAAGGCGCCGCAGGCCGCAGGCGTCATCCACACGGACTTCGAGAAAGGCTTCATCCGCGCCGAAACCATCGCCTACGCCGACTACGTGGCGGGCAATGGCGAAACGGGCGCAAAAGAAGCTGGAAAAATGCGGCTTGAAGGCAAAGATTACGTTGTCCAAGACGGCGACGTCATGCACTTCCGATTTGCGAACTAGGGGTTCAACAGCCAATGTCCATCGAGCTTCCCGACCGGCTCAGCAACGATCCGAAAAGCCCCTACTTCAACGAAGAAATCCTGAAGCGCGACATCGGCATCCGCTTCAACGGCGTCGAGAAGACGAACGTCGAGGAATATTGCGTCAGCGAAGGCTGGATCCGCGTCGCGGCCGGCAACGCGAAGAATCGTGCCGGCCGTCCGATGACGCTGAAACTCAAAGGCAAAGTCGAGCCGTACGTTCGCGCGGCCGAATAATCGCTTAGCCTTAGCTTGCTCGCCGCTTTCTGGTGGCGGCAGCTTTTCTTGCGGAAGCTTTCCGGGACGCGGTGGAACGCGACGCCGAAGCCTTGCGGGCAGCTGCCGAGCGCTTCGTCGAAGCCTTCCGGGCGGCTGTAGAACGCGTTGTGGACGTCTTCCGCGCAGCCGTCGAACGCGTAGCCGAAGTCTTCCGGGCAGCTGCACTGCGCGTCGTCGTCTTTTTGGCGCCTGCAGAACGCGTCGTGGTCGTCTTGCGAGCAGCCGTCGTCGTACGGCCGCCTGAACGCTTGCGGGCAGCTGCACCACGCGCAGCCGAAGTCTTGCGAGCACCCGTCGAACGCGACGCGGCGGCCCTGCCACCGATCTTGCCGCCACGGCGCGAGGATGCCGTTGACGTTTTGCGGCCCCGGCCCGAACCGCTCTTCTTGCCGCCGCCGGTTTCCTTGTTAACCGTGGCCCAGGCGCGCCTTTCAGCTTCGCCTTTTCCAACGCCACGATCCTCGTAGCCTTCTTCGATGTGTTCGGCCTGTCGTTTCTGTTTGGATGTGTAACTCGATTTGTCACCACGCGGCATATCCGCTCCTCCTCATTTACAATGAGCGCTGTCCAGGCAACGCCGCAACAGCAACAGAGTTGCAAGAACTTGTGGTCAGACAGACGAGATAACAAAAAAGGCCCTGCACGATGCAGGGCCTTTTTCATTTGTCGATAATGCAGAGTTGCTTACTCAGCGGCTTCCGCACCTTGCGGCATCTTCTGCTGCTGTGCGGTTTCAGAAGCCTTCGCACGCGTCATGCTCTCGAGAGCTGCACGAACGCCTGCCTCGTAATCCGGATGCACCTTCTTGAAGTGCGCGAGCTGACGCTCGGCAATGAAGTCCGGAATACCCCACATCGCTTCGGCGATGTTGTTGAAGAGGCGGGCCTTCTGGTCGTTCGTGAACAGGTTGAAGAGCGCCGTCACCTGCCGGTAGTCGTCGTTCTCGTCGCGGTGGTTATAGCGGTCCGCAGCGCCCGTGAGCGCCAGCGGCGGCTCTGCAGCCGACTTGTCTTCCACCGGGCCGTTGAACGAGTTCGGCTCGTAGTAAGCGTCCGTCACCCCGGTCTTCTGACCGAAGAAGTTCATCGGACCATCCTTGTGATAGTGATGAACCGGGCACTTCGGCGCGTTCACGGGCAGGTGCTCGTAGTGCGTGCCGAGGCGATAGCGGTGTGCGTCCGCATACGAGAAGATGCGGGCCTGCAGCATCTTGTCGGGCGAGAAACCGATGCCCGGCACGATGTTGGACGGCGAGAACGCAGCCTGCTCGATTTCCGCGAAGTAGTTTTCAGGATTGCGGTTCAGTTCGAGTATGCCAACGTCGATCGGCGGATAGTCGCCGTGCGGCCAAACCTTCGTGAGGTCGAAGGGATTGTACCAGTGCTTGCCGACATCGGCTTCCGGCATGATCTGGACCTGCATCTTCCAGCGCGGGAAGTCGCCCTTCTCGATGGCCGTGAACAGGTCTTCCTGGGTCGACTCGCGGGTGCGGCCGACGATCTCGGAAGCTTCCTTGTTCGTCCAGTGCCGGTGGCCCTGCTGCGTCTTGAAGTGGAACTTCACATAGAAGCGCTCATTCTTCGCGTTGATGAATGAGAACGTGTGCGAGCCGTAGCCGTTGATGTGGCGGATGTCGGTCGGCAGACCGCGGTCCGACATCAGGATCGTCACCTGATGCAGGCTTTCCGGCGAAAGCGACCAGAAATCCCACATAGCAGTCGGCGAACGCATGTTCGTCTTCGGGTGGCGCTTCTGCGTGTGGATGAAATCCGGAAACTTGTAGGGATCGCGGACGAAGAACACCGGCGTGTTGTTGCCAACGAGATCCCAGTTGCCTTCGCTGGTGTAGAACTTGAGGGCAAAGCCGCGCACGTCGCGCTCGGCGTCGGCGGCGCCCTGTTCACCGGCAACCGTCGAGCAGCGGAGCAGAAGCTCGGTCTTTGCGCCCGGCTGCAACGCCGCAGCCTTCGTGTACTGAGAGATATCGCCCGTGATCGTGAGCGTGCCGTAAGCGCCCCAGCCCTTCGCGTGAACCGTACGCTCGGGAATGCGCTCGCGGTTCTGATGCGCAAGCTTCTCAAGCAGCTGATAGTCCTGCATGAGCAGCGGGCCGCGGGGCCCAGCTGACAGCGAATTCTGGTTATCGGCGATAGGAGCGCCGGCTGTTGTCGTTAATTTCTTGGTGTCACTCATCGTGAGAAGTCCTTCCTGGAGGAAACCGCCACCGGCCTAGATCAGAAAAACTTTCGTCTCCAATCTTTTTTTCAGGAAAATCTTATAAGGCGAACTTATAGCCGTTCCAAAGTAAAAGATGACGCGCCTGCCTAAAAGATGGCGCGCCCGCCTATTTGTCCGTCGGGCCTGCTTCGGTGTTCTTGCCGTAACTCTTAAATTTTTCGGCGACTTGTAGCATTTCGGCGTCGCTAAGGATGTGCCCGGCGCCGGTGCATAGGACCTTATAATACTGCTCCGCCAAGGCTTCGACTTCAATCGCCAGTTCCAGCGCGTGCGCCAGCGAAGGCCCAATCGCGATCTGCCCGTGGTTCGCCATGAGGCAGGCATCGCGATCCTTCAGTCCGGCTGCAACATGGGCCGCAAGCTCTTCCGTCCCGAACGTCGCATAGGGCACGCACGGAATGTCTTTTCCGCCTGCGACAGCCACCATGTAGTGAAACGCCGGTATCGGTTTGTGCGCGCAGGCCAGCACGGTCGCATGCGTCGAATGTGTATGGACGACGGCATGCCGGTCTGGTCGTGCGTGATAGGCCGCGAGATGAAAGTGCCACTCGGTCGACGGCTTGCCCTGCCCTTTGGGAACGCTCCCATCGCCGGCCACGAAGACGATGTCGTCCGGCTTCGTCTCTTCGTAGCGCTTGCCCGAAGGCGTGATGAGCATCCCATCCTTGAAGCGGCACGAGACGTTGCCGGACCGACCGACGGTCAGCCCCGAGCGGCTCATCGACAAAGCCGCCTCGACGATCTCTTCGCGCAAGGCTTTTTCGCTGACTCGTTTCAACCCGCTCACGCCGCTGCGCTCGTCTTCTCTGGATAAAGCGACAGCAATCCCTCGCGCGACGCCGGGCAAACACCGCGTTCCGTGATGAAGCCCGTCACGAGCCGCGCTGGCGTCACGTCGAACGCCGGATTGCGCGCCCGCGTGCCCTCAGCTGCAATGAGCACCGAGCCGGAGTCGCCGTTCGCGAGCTTGCCCTGCACCCGCAGAACCTCGTCTTCGCCGCGCTCTTCGATGGGAATATCCCGGCCCTCCTCCGTCCGCCAATCGATGGTCGAATAGGGAAGCGCGACATAGAACGGAACGCCCGTATCCTTTGCGGCAAGCGCCTTGAGATACGTTCCGATTTTATTCGCCACATCGCCATCGGCCGTCACGCGATCCGTGCCCACGATGACGAGATCGACGTCACCCCGCTGCATGAAATGGCCGCCGGCGTTGTCCGCGATGAGGCTATGGGGAACGCCGTGCTGCAGAAGCTCGAACGCGGTCAGCGCCGCGCCCTGATTGCGCGGCCGCGTCTCATCCACCCAGACATGGACGGGAATACCGGCATCATGCGCATGATAGATCGGCGACGTAGCGGTTCCCCAATCGACACATGCGAGCCAGCCGGCGTTGCAATGTGTGAGGACGTTGACCGGCCGCCCACCTTTCTTCGCCGCGATCTCCTTAATCAGCTGCAGCCCGTTCACGCCGATGTTCCGGCAGGTCTCGACGTCGTCTTCGGCGAGCACGCCGGCGCGCGCATAGGCAGCCTCGGCCCGTGACCGGGGCGGCAACGGCGCAAGAACCGCGCGAAGCTCTTCCAGCGCCCAGCGCAGATTGACGGCAGTAGGCCGCTGCGCGCCGAGGAATTTGACCGCCTGCTCCAGGTTCGCATCGGAAGGATCGTTGCGCATCGCCAGCGCCATGCCATAGGCCGCGGTGACGCCGATCAGCGGCGCGCCGCGCACCTGCATCGACTTGATGGCATGCGCCGCCTCTTCGACCGTTGCGAGGCGCAATCGCACGAGCTTATGCGGCAACACCGTCTGGTCGATGATGCCAATCGACCATCCGTCCGGCTCAAGCCAGATCGTGCGCGAGGATACCCCATCAAGCTTCATAGTTTTCCTCCGCCGATGACTTCGAAAATTCGATGATCTCCGTGGCGGCGTCCGCCGCGCACGTCTGCAGTAGCATATGCGCCGCCGGGAAGGCGATCATCCGCGCCCGGCCCTTCTCGGCAATGGCTTTTTGCATCGGAGCCATCGGCACCAGCCAGTCGTAACGGCCATGAACGGCAAGCACCGGACACGTGAGCCGCATGAATTCCGGTTTCACGTCCACGCCCGCCACGGCACGAAGCCTTGCAATCCGAACCGGCCGCGACAGGTTTTCCACGATGTGATCGAGCTTTTTCTGCAGCTCCGGATCGCCATAGGCGCCCATGAGCACGGCATCGCGGATGTCCCGCGGCATCTCCAGTCTTGCTGACCGGCGTATGATCCAGCCCGGCCAAGGATTTTTCACGAACGTCGCGGCGAGCACGATGCCCAGTATCTGCTCGCCAAGCTGGGCCGCCAGCAGAACCGCAACCGGCCCGGAAAAGGATTCCCCCAGCACATAGACCGGCCGGTTGCCAATCGCATGACGGACGAGTTCCACATAGCCCGCATATCCGAGCGAGACATCGTCCGGGTATCGAACGACAGTGACCGCGAATTCGCGAGCCAGATGCGGAACGATGCGATCGAACAGCTCCCCTGTTCCATCCAGGCCCGGAAGCAGCACGATCTCGGGAGCATCATTCGCCATGCTCAATACGTAACCGGACCAGGTAACGGAATGTGAATGACGGCATCGAGCCCGCACTCAGCGCACTTCAGCGCATACCATTCCGAGTACGGCCGCGCGGAGCGGTCGATGATCTCCAGGCCGGGGGCTCCGCAAACAGGACATGGCTGAACGGCGGCCGGATCTCTGCGCCAAGCGGCGATCCGATCCATAGCCTCCGTCAGATGTTCCTGTGGCAGGTCCAAGGCAACCCCTTAGTGACCTCCGAACGCGACAAGCGCATGGTGCGGGATATTGAGCGCCGTGAGCTTGTCCATGCCGCCCAAATCGGGAAGGTCCACGATGAACGTCGCGCCGACCACGATACCACCCGAACGTTGCACGAGTTTTACCGCCGCCTCTGCGGTGCCGCCGGTGGCGATCAGATCATCGACGATGAGCACGCGCGAACCCTTTTCCACGGCGTCCTCGTGCATTTCGATCACGTCCACGCCGTACTCCAGCGTATACTCCTGACCGATGGTCTTCCACGGCAGCTTGCCCTTCTTCCGGATCGGAATGAAGCCGCATTGCAGGCGGTCGGCGATAGCGCCGCCGAGAATAAAACCGCGTGCCTCGATCCCGGCCACCGCATCAACCTTGCCGTCTTCGAAAGGCTTCGCCATCCCCTTGATGGCCTTTTTGAGCCCGATCGGATCGCCGAGCAGAGTGGTGATGTCCCGGAACATGATGCCCGGCTTCGGATAATCCGGAATCGTTCGAATGAGTTCTTCTAGGCCGTCGAGGTTCTTCACGTGGCTCACTCCCGTCAAATTGACGGCGCAAAATACCAATATCTTCTACGTGTAGGTAGTTTTAGAGCAACGCGCACGCACCGATCGTGCCGATGCATGCTCATGTGCCGCTTCTGAAGGACATCGCGATGGCAGCCCCAGGCCCTTCCGCAATGGCGAGCCCCGACTTCGAGCCGCTTTTGGAGGAGGACACGGAAGATCTGCCGAGAACCCTTCGACGCGAGAAGGAAGCCCGCGCCCGGCAAGCACGCGAACGCGCGATGCAAGAGCGGGCAGCAGCCCCCAGCTTGCCCTTAGGCTCAGCGGACCGGCGCCTGGACTCGCGGCTTGAAGCCTACGCTGCGAGCGACACCGGCGAGGACGAGGCCAAGCAGATTTCCGCCGGCGGTGTGGTGCGCCGCTTCGATGTGCCGTTCGTCCATCTTGTGAGCTTTTTCCTGAAAGCAGTCATCGCCGGCATTCCCGCGCTCATCCTGCTCGGCGCGATCCTGTGGGGCATGGGCGCCGTGTTGCAGGCGCTCTTCCCCGCGCTGATCAAGATGAAGATCCTGATCAGCTTCCCGAACTGAGCGCGGCTTAAAAGAGAACGCGGCCCGCCACGGCCTTGAGCTTCGAGACGAGATCCGGGTCGCGCGCCTCCGGCGGCGTGATGATCGCAACTTCGAGCGCACGATCCGAGCCGATCGGACACGCCGGATGCTCGCGCGGAAAATCCCTTGCCAAGCGAGCGACGAGCCGCTGCGCCTTCGCGGTATTCTCCTTCATCACTTCCAGGATCGAAGCGACATCGACGTCGGCGTGATCGTCGTGCCAGCAGTCGTAATCGGTCACCATCGCGACGCTCGCGTAGCAGATCTCAGCCTCGCGGGCGAGCTTCGCCTCGGGCATGTTGGTCATGCCAATGACATCGCAATCCCACGAGCGGTAGAGATTGCTCTCGGCGCGCGTTGAAAACTGCGGTCCTTCCATGGCGAGGTAAGTGCCGCCGCTATGAACGTCGATGTCCTCGTGCTTCGCCGCCTTTTCGAGCGCCTTGAACAGGAGCGGGCTGATGGGGTCGCCCATAGCGACGTGCGCGACGCAGCCGTTGCCGAAGAACGATTTCTCGCGCGCGAATGTGCGGTCGATGAACTGGTCGGGAAGCACGAAGTCGCCCGGCTTGTATTTCTTCTTGAGCGATCCGCAGGCCGAAACGGAAATGAGATCCGTCACGCCCGCCCGCTTCAGCGCGTCGATATTG
>Ga0182740_1002778_pt1 | contig 10362 bp, 9 predicted proteins | sample eDN5th37CKraftBY_FD_128872 | JGI IMG/M metagenome (GOLD analysis project Ga0182740, IMG submission 128872) | Enriched backyard soil microbial communities from Emeryville, California, USA - eDNA 5th pass 37_C Kraft BY (version 2) (version 2) | ecosystem: Environmental > Terrestrial > Soil >...
CGGATCCTTCGAGAAATAGCGGAGCGTGTCGTGCATCCACCCCATGTTCCACTTGAAGTCGAAACCGAGTCCGCCCTGCGCGGTCGGCTTCGACACGCCGCCAAACGACGTGCTCTCCTCGGCGATCATCAACGCACCCGGATAATAATGGTGCACGAGATCGTTCACCCGTTTCAGGAAATCGATGGCCTCCAGATTTTCGCGTCCGCCGTATTTGTTGGGAATCCACTGCCCTTCCTGACGCGAGTAATCGAGATACAACATCGACGCGACTGCATCCACGCGCAGTCCGTCGATGTGATAGCGGTCCATCCACGCGAGCGCATTGGCGACGAGAAAGCAGCGCACTTCATTGCGGCCGTAGTTGAAGATCAACGTCCCCCAATCCATGTGCGCGCCGAGCCGCGGATCCGCGTGCTCGTAAAGGTGCGAGCCGTCGAACTCCGCGAGCGCAAACGCATCGCGCGGAAAATGCGCCGGCACCCAATCGAGGATCACGCCGATCCCGCGCTGGTGCAGATAATCGACCATCCAGGCGAAATCGTCCGGCGTGCCGTGCCGATGGGTCGGTGCAAAAAACCCCGTGACCTGGTAACCCCACGAGCCGGTGAACGGATGCTCCGCCAGCGGCATGAACTCCACGTGCGTGTAGCCCATCTCCGTCACGTAGTCCGCGAGCTGGCGCGCGGCCTCGCGATAATCGAGCGGCAGGCCGGGATCGTCGGACTTGCGCCGCCACGAACCGAGGTGCACCTCGTAAATCGAAATCGGCCGGTCGAGCCGGTCCGCCTCGGAGCGGCGCCGCTCCATCCAGGCCGCATCGCTCCACTGGAAACGCCGCGTGTTGTAGACGATCGAGGCGTTGCCCGGCGGACCCTCGAAATACGTGCCGTAGGGATCGGTTTTCAGGCGGACGTTGTCCCGCTGATCGCGCACCGCGTATTTATACAGTTCGCCTTCCTCGAGCCCGGGCACGAACAACTCCCACACACCCGAGGACCCGAGCGGCCGCATCTGGTGGAAGCGGTTGTCCCAGTGGTTGAAGTTGCCCACGACCGAAACCTGTTTCGCGGCCGGCGCCCACACCGCGAACGTCACACCGTGGACGTTGTCGATCGTCCGCACGTGCGCACCGAGCTTCGTGTAGATGCGGTGCTCGTTCCCCTCGTTGAACAGATAGAGATCCTGGTCGCCGAGCGTCGGCAGAAACGCATATGGATCGAAAAACTGCCGCATCTCGCCTCGCGGCGTGGTCACTTTCAACTGGTAGCGAAACACCTCCGACCGCTTCGGGATGAACACCTCGTAAACGAGATTCTCCGCGACCGCCGTCATCGGCCATTCTTCTCCGGACGCGACGTCGACGACCGCGCCGGTGACGGCGTTGCGCAGCAGCGCGCGAACCACCACGCCTTTGCCGCGCCCACGCACATGAGGGTGCATGCCCAGCACCGAATGCGGCGACGTATGGCTGGCGTGAAGCAAGGCAGTGAGATCCGGTTTGGAAATGATCACGCGGGGAATGAGTTCTTTGCAAAACCTGTCCCAAGCTTTCCGCTCCGTCTAGTCGGAATACGAGAAGGCGGCGCGCACCGCCACCTCCGGCAAACTCCCGATCGTGCACCCGCCGCCGCGCCCGCGCCCAAGAGCTTGCTTGCGGGAGCGGCGACGCCTTTGCTCCGCGGCTGTGACCCGCCGCCTGTTCGCCTCTCTCCTGCTCACCGGTGCCGCCTTCGCGGCGTCGGACGATCCTGCCGCACCGACCTCGGTCTACGCCGAGCATCTCGAAACCTCCACGCGCACGGGCGAATCGATCCTCACCGGCCATCCCTACGCGGATTACGGGGATATCCGGCTCACGGCCGACGAGATTCGGATCAATCCGCAAACGCACACCGCCGTCGCCACGGGTCACGCCACCCTCACGCGCGGACCGCGCCGCCTCGTCGCCGACCAAATCAGCTTCAACGCCGAGACCCGCACGATCGAGGTCGGCGAACTTCGCATCGGTCAGTTTCCTGTTTACGCATCCGGCTCCAGCGCCACCGGCACCCCCGACTCGCTCGTGGTCAACAACGCCATCGTCACGCTGCCCGAACCCGGCGCGCTCGTCCCGACCTTGGAAGCCGCCCGCGTTTTCTTCACCGAGAACCGTCAGGTTCGCGCCGAGGATGCCGCGCTCGGACTCGGCCGCGTTCACCCGATCGCGCTCCCCGGCCTCTCGCACAACGTCCGCAACGCCCTGCTTCCGTCCGTCGCCGTCAGCGGCGGCTACCGACGCACGCTCGGCGTCTATATCGAGGGCAGTCTCCAGATTCCGGTGACGCCCGCGCTGCGGCTCGGCGGCGATCTCGGCCTCTACACAAATCGCGGCATCATGGCCGGGCCGTCCGGAACTTACGGCGCGACGCACGGTGACGACACCTTCTTCGGACAATTCCGCTCCGGTTTCATCAGCGACTACGGCACGCGCTACACTGACCTGATCGGCCGGCGCGTTCCCCGCGAACGCGGTTTCGTCGAATGGGAGCACCTCCAGACCATCGGCGAACGTCTCAGCATTGCGGGCGAACTCAACTACTGGAGCGATTCGGAAGTCGTGCGCGATTTCCGCCCGTCGGATTTCTACAACGTCCAGCAACCCGACACGTTTCTCGAGTCCGTCTATTCCGGCGATAATTTCCACGTCTCGCTCTTCACGCGTTTCCAGCCGAACTCGTTTCAAGTCGTCCAACAACGTCTGCCCGAATTGCGTTTCGACCTGCTGCCCACGCCGCTCGGCGGCGGCATCAACCAGCGCTTCAACGCCAGCATCGCCGTCCTGAAACAGGATTCGCTGCCCGTCGGTCCGCTCCATCCCATCGCCGATCCGCAGCTCCGCAGCGATCGCTTCGATGCCTATTACGGACTTTCGCGTCCGATCGCGCCGACGAACTGGTTTGCGTTCACGCCCGTGGCCGGCGGTCGCGTGACGCACTACGCCAAAGCGACTGGCGGCCGGAGCGACTACACGCGCGTGCTCGGCGAAGTCGGGTTCGACTCCGAACTGCGCGCCAGCGGCAAATGGGACTACAAAAACGAGCGCTGGAAAATCGACGGCCTCCGCCACCTCGTGACGCCGCGGCTTTCGTATCGTTATATTCCCGAGGCCGAAAAAGGCGTGCGCTACATTCCTTCGATCGACGACCGCAGTTTCTCCACCTACCTGCAGCCGCTCGGACTCGGCGACATCCGCAACCTCGACGAACTGCGAGGCACAAATACGCTCCGCCTCGGCCTCGATCAAACGCTCCAAACCCGCGATCCCGTTTATGGCTCGCGCGATCTCGTCGTGCTCAACGTCGCCAACGATTTCCTCTTCGATCGCCGGCCCGGCGAGCGCAAGGTGTCCGCGATTCACAGCGAGCTCGCGATCATGCCCGCGCGCTGGCTTGAGCTCGGCGTTTACCAGAGCTTCACTCCCCAGGATTTCACGCTGCAGGAATTCAACACCGGCATCACCCTGCGCGACCGCGACGATTGGGCCGTGCGCTTCGCGAGCAATTTTCTCCGCGGCGAGTTGAACGATTACCTGTTCCGCGGCACGAAGCAGATCAACGAAGCCCTCGAAGCGATCGTCCATCTCCGCTACGACGCGCGCCGCCAGCGCTTCAACGAACAGGCCTACGGCGTCCGCCAAAACATCGGCAACACCTGGAGCGTCGAATACCTCATCACGCTCTACGACGGCCGTCGCCGCGAGAGCAACTTCGGCTTCAACATCCGCGTCGACGTCGTCCGCTACTGAGCGCGACCCGGTCCGCGAGCAAACGCCGGTCCCGTCCGCGCGCCTTCGCCCGATGAACGTCGCCGGCAGCCAGCAACGCACCTTTCTCGAACTCGCCGCGCAGCTGCGGCCGCACTGGCGGCGCGATCGCAATCTGCCCGCGCGCCTGCAGTCGCTGCTCGCGTCGCGTCGGGCGTTCGGCTCGCGGGACCGGCGGCTGTATCGAGAACTTCTTTACACGACGCTGCGTTATCTGCCCTGGATCGAGCCGTGGCTCGATCGCGATCCGGACCAAGCCGCGCGGCGGGTCGCGTGGCTCGCCGCCGATTCGCCCGCGACCGAACGTTTTCGCGCCGCACTCGTCGGCGATTGGCCGCCCACCCCGCCGCGCCTCGCGGACAAAGCCGCACAGCTCGGCGAAACTTCAATCCCGCTACCGGAGTGGTTTCGCGAAGCGTGCCCCGCCGCGTTCGAGCCGGAACAAGCCGACGCCCTCCTCGCCCGCGCTCCGCTCTGGCTGCGATTGCAAACCGACGCGCCGGCGGACGTCACCGCCGAATTCGACCAACTCGGTTGGCGCTGGGAAACATCGTCCATTCTTCCGACGGCGCTGCGCCTCGCGGGCGACGTCGACGTGACGAAAACCTCCGCCTTTCTCGGCGGCCGCGTCGAAATCCAGGATCTCGGATCGCAGCTGCTGCTCGAAGCGGCCGGCATCGCGGCGGGGGAACACTGGCTCGACGCCTGCGCGGGAGCGGGTGGCAAGACGCTGCAACTCGCACGTCTCCTCGGCGCATCCGGCCGCGTCGACGCTCACGACATTCGTCCCGCCGCGCTCGACGAACTCGCCGCGCGCGCGCGACGCGCGCAGCTGGACAGCATTCGCATTCTCCGCCCGCCAGTCGCCGACACCTACGATGGCGTGCTGGTCGACGCGCCGTGCAGCGGCTCAGGCACCTGGCGACGCGCGCCTCACCTCAAATGGACCACGACGCCCGAGCAGATCGAAGCCGCAGCGGCGACGCAGCGTGAATTGTTGGGGCGTTTTGCCGCTCACGTCCGACCTGGCGGGCGATTGATTTACGCAACCTGTTCGCTGAGCCACCGCGAAAATGAGGACGTGATCCGGGCGTTTCTCGCGACGCACCCGGATTTTCGTGCGGAGCCTCCGCGCCGGAATTTCGGCTTCGCCGGCGGCGAGTTGGGCCTGACGATTCTGCCGGCACGCCACGACACCGACGGGTTTTTCGTAGCCACGCTTCGCCGCGACTGAGGCCGGCGATTTTTCCATTGCCGCGTCCCGGTCGCCCACAACCATCCCGCCGTGGTTCCTGATTCCGAGTATCGCATCAAGCTCCGGGTTTTCGAAGGCCCGCTGGATTTGCTGCTCTTCCTTATCCGCAAGAACGAGCTGGATATCTACGACATCCCGATCGAGTCGGTCACGAAGCAGTATGTCGAGGTGCTCAAGACGATGCAGGAGTTGGACCTCGACGTCGCCGGCGAGTTTTTCGTGATGGCGGCGACGCTGATGGAAATCAAAAGCCGCATGCTCCTGCCGAAGGGCCAGAGCGCGGTCGATCCCAACGCCGACGACGAGGAAATCGATCCGCGCTGGGACCTCGTTCACCAACTCCTCCAATACAAGAAGTTCAAGGAAGCCGCGGCCAAGCTCAACGAACTCGCTTCGCTCCAGCAGGATTTGATGGAGCGCTACGTCTCGGAGCTCGCGTTGACCGAGTCGGACCGGCCGTTGAAGAACGTCGACCGCATCGAATTGTGGAACGCGTTCAACATCGTGCTCCGCCGCCTCGCCGAGAAACTCGTCGTCGGCGAAATCCACGACGAGCAGGTGACCGTGTCGGACCGGATGGAATTTCTGCTGGAGAAGATCAAAACGGAGAAAAGCTTCATCTTCACCTCGCTGTTCGACGGCCCGATCACCGTGAAGCAGCTGGTGGCGACCTTTCTGGCGGTGCTCGAACTCACCCGTCTCAAGCGTTTGCGGGTCAGGCAGGAAGAAGCGTTTGCCGACATCGTCTGTTCCGCCGTGGAGGAGGAAATCCCGCTTGAAAGCACGGAGAACCCCAGCACGGTGACCGTGTGAGCAAAAAGAAAAAGGCGACCAAGCCCGCCGCCGGACTCCTCGGCATCGGGTTCGACAACGAGGACGGCCACAAGCGCATCACCACGGGTGAACAGTTCGCGATTGTCGGCGGCTCGGAAGAGACTCACAGCCGCATGACCGAGACGGTGGTGAAGACCTTCGAGGAGCTGAAGCAGCGCGGCAAACAGCTGCAGCAGGTCGAGCCGAAGGAGCTGGCGGAGATCCTGCATCGCGCGACGCCGCGCTGAGTTCGGCGGTCGTCCCCGCCGGCGCACACCCGCCCGATTTGCGCATTCGCGCGAACTGCATCCCTTTCGTTCATCATTCGTTTCTAATCCGCTGACCAACATGTCCGACCAAATCGCTCAACTCACCACCGAGAGTTTCAAGACGACCGTCAATTCCGCGAGCACGCCCGTGCTCGTCGATTTCTGGGCCCCGTGGTGCGGCCCGTGCAAGGCGATCGCCCCGATCCTCGAGGAGCTCGCCACCGAGCTGAACGGCAAACTCCAGATCGCCAAGGTCAACATCGACGACCACGGCGAAATCGCCACCGAGTATGGCATCCGCGCCATTCCGACGATGCTGCTGTTCAAGAACGGCCAGGTTGCCGAACAGCTCGTCGGCATGATGCCGAAGGCCGCGCTGAAGGCGAAGCTCGCCGCGCACGTTGGCTGAACCCACCTCTCGCTTTTCCCGCCGCGCCTCTCAGGGGCGCGGCTTTTTTTTGCCGTTACAACACCAGCCCGGCGCTCGCGAGCACCGCGTAAAACGCGAGCAGCTTGCCCGTGTCGCCGAGCAGCGCGATGAGCTCCCCGGGATTTTGCGCCTCACGCAAACGCCGGACGTGCCGCACCGCGAGCGGCACCAGCAGCAGCGGCAACACCCGCCAGCCCGCCTGATCTCGCCACAGCAACCACACCGGCACGGCGAACGCGACTGCGAGCGACGCCGCATGCTGGACGCGCGCCGCGCGGCGGCCGAGCCGCACGACGAGCGTGCGCTTGCCCGCGACCGCGTCGGTCTCGACGTCGCGATAGTTGTTCACGACGAGAATATTGGTCGCCAGCAGTCCGATCGGCACCGCCACGAGAAGCGCATCGGCGGTCAAATAGCCGGCCTGCACGAAAAAAGTCGCACCGACGGCGACCAGTCCGAAGAAAACGAACACGAAGACGTCGCCCAATCCGTGATAAGCGAGCGGCCACGGCCCGCCGGTGTAGGCGATGCCGCTGAGGATGCTCGCCACGCCGATCGCGATCAGCCACGGCCCGCCCCACGCGATCAACCCGAGCCCGCACGCGAACGCCGCGCCGAATGTCAGCCACATGACGCGTTTCATCGTCGCCGGAGCGATCAGGCCCGCCGCCACCGCGCGCCGCGGACCGACCCGCGCCGCCGTGTCGGCTCCGTGCACGAAATCGTAATAGTCGTTGGCGAAATTCGTGCCGATCTGCACGAGCAACGCGAAACCGAGGCATAGCGCGGCGGCTGGCGCGTCGAAGACACCGTCACGCCACGCCAGCGCCGACCCGACCATCACGGGCGCGATCGCCGCGGGCAACGTTCGCGGCCGCGCCGCCCCCCACCAGATGCTCGCCGCGGCTTCCTTCATGCCGCCGAACCCGGCACCTTGAGGCGCTTCGAAAACTGAGCCAGCCGCCGGCGCAGGAGCAGGCTGAAAAACACCGGCAGGATCAGAAGCCCCGTCGCGATCAGCGGCAGCGGGTTCGCCAGTCCGTCAAACATCAGGCCAAACGTTCCGACCAGCAGCGCATACACGCTCAAGAACGCGGCCGCGTTCGGCAGTCCGAGATTGATCGTCCACACCAGCACGAGCGCGAACAGCGCCGGATAAAAGCCGCACATGCCAAACGTCAGCCCGGACAAATAAAAGATCGGCGCAAAGAGGGTCAGCCGGCCCTCGTAACGGAAAGTCTGGATCAGCACGCCGGCCAGCAGCACCGCAATCTGGAAAAAGAACACGCGCTGCAACTCCGCCGCATCCGCACCGGGTCCCGCTCGCAACGCCGGCTCGATCCCCTCGAAGGTCCCGAGGATCACGACGCTGCCGAGCGTGGCGCGCAAAAGATCGATCGTGTTTCGCGGCTTGGCGATCTCCTCGCGCAAGCTCACCGCCGGATCCCCGTGCTCGCGCACATGGGCCGGATTCGTATCGCGGATTTTTCGGCGACGCCCGCCGAAACGCAGCACCTTGCCGCCCAACCGCAACACCTGTCGCGGCAGCCAAAGCAGAAGCACCGCAATGAGAAATGGAAGCCAGTCAATCGTCACGGAAGGAACGCATCGAAGGTGGAAGCGCCGTCGGTGTCAAAGTCGCATCCGGTCCGCCGCGCGATTCGAGTTCGCTCCGCCAGCGTCGGATGCGTTCCACCACCACGTCGCGCGCCGCCGCGGCGTCGTCCGCCGGCAGCGTCGGGAGGATGCGCTCGAGCCACGCGAGCGCCTCCGCGTTCCGGCCCAGCCGATGCAACATTTCCGCGTGCAACCGCGCCGCGACCTGAGGTGCGTCGGGTTCCAGCGCCGCGCGACGATAACTCTCCGCCGCGGCCGCGAGATCGCCAAGCCGATGCAGCTCAATGTTGCCGCGCTCCAGCCAGATGTCCGCTGCCGGCATTTCCGGCGGCAGGCCGCTCATCAGCAGCATGATCGCCCGCTGCGCCTGCCGACGGACGATCCGCCTCTCAGGATTCGCGTCGTATCCATTTTTCAGCGACCAATGAGGGAGGTCATGCGCCAGGATGCGAGCGGCGTTCAGGCGAAGCGTTTTCGCCGCCGGGTTCACGGTCACGGCCCAGTGCACCAGACGCTCCGTGGCCTCCGCATCCCGACGCTCCCAAGCCAGATAGCCCTGCAGCCAGAGAACATTCGCGATCAGCGGCCGCCAGTTGCCCCAACTCGCCGCTGCGGCGGACTCCGGGCGAGAAGATCCGTCGTCGATCCGACGCGTCACACCGCCGGCGATGGCGAGCCCGGCGAGCGCGATTGGCACCAGGACCGTCCGCGAACTAAAGATCACGACGCCGGAAACTGAGGACCGCCAGGCCATGGATCACCGCGACATAAACGAGCGCATACAGTCCGAGCAGCGGCAGCCGGGAAGCCGCCGCGTTCTCGAGCGAAAATCCGAAGCGCCGGAAGTCTGGCAGCAAGAGGCTCACCGCTTCGCAGGTGGCGCGGACCCAGGATGAACCTCCCCGCGCCGCCACCTCCGCCGCAAATCCCTGCAGTTCGCAACCGACCAACACGAGCGCCGCGACCAGCACCGTGAAAATCTGCGACTCAGCGAAACTCGCGATCAGCAGCACGAGTGCCGCCAGCACCCACAACTTCAATCCCTGCGCCGCTCCCGCGATGAGAATGGCCGCCACCCATCCGTTGTCGGTCGAAACGCTCGCCGGCCCGCGCACGAGCAGCACGAGCAGCGTCGTCATGACCGCGCCATAGATCGCGATCACCGTTGCGATTCCCAGCCATTGTCCGAGCAGATATTCGCCCCGCCCCAACGGTCGCGCCAGCAAAGGCAGAATCGTCCGCCGCTCGATTTCCGCGAAAAAGGACTGGCTCGTTAACACGATGGTCAACGCCGCGCCGAACAGCGCGAGCGCGCCCAGACCGAGTTCCGCGAGAAACCTCGCATCGTTGCCGGCAAAATTCAGTTCGCGCAGACCCTGCGCGCCGACGGCCCAGACCGCCGCGAGCAGGAGGATCGCGTGAAACGTTTTCCGCCTCACCGCCGCGCGAACGGTGTTCGCGGCCACGAGCCGCACGCGTGTTACACGCTGCCGCAGCCCGTTTACGTTCATGGTGCCGCCGACGTGGCGCATTCCCGAAACACTTCTTCGAGTGAGCGAGGGCCTCCGTCGCGTTCGTCCAGCAGCGCGTCCACGCGTCCCTCCCGCAGCATCCGGCCGCGATGCAGCAGGCCCACGCGGTCGCAGATCCGCGTCACCCCCGCGAGCAGGTGGGACGTGAGCAGCACGGTTTTCCCCACCGCTTTCAGCCGCAGCAGAAGGGTTTCCCATTCCGCCGCGGCAATTGGATCGAGGCCGGCCATCGGTTCGTCGAGAACCAGCAGCTCCGGGTCGTGCACCAGCGCCTGCGCGAGCCCCAGCCGTTGCTTCATCCCGCGGGAATAGTTCCGGACGCGCCGGTCGGCGGCGGCCGCCATTCCCGTTTCGTGCAACACTGCCGCCGTCCGCGTGACCCTTTCGCGCCGATCGACGCCGGCGAGCGCGGCATGAAACTGCACCAGCTCACGGCCGGTCAGATAATCGGGAAACTCCACCGCATCGGGCAAGTAGCCGAGCGACGCGCGCGCGGCCGTTGCGCCCGACGGGCGGCCGAACAGGCGGCACTCGCCCGCCGTCGGAGTTTGCAAACCGACGATGAGCTTCAACGCCGTGCTTTTGCCGGAGCCGTTGGCGCCGAGGAGTCCGTAGATCTCGCCCGCCTCGACCCTGAGATC
>Ga0182740_1002779_pt1 | contig 10361 bp, 9 predicted proteins | sample eDN5th37CKraftBY_FD_128872 | JGI IMG/M metagenome (GOLD analysis project Ga0182740, IMG submission 128872) | Enriched backyard soil microbial communities from Emeryville, California, USA - eDNA 5th pass 37_C Kraft BY (version 2) (version 2) | ecosystem: Environmental > Terrestrial > Soil >...
AGGACGCCGCCGAACGGAACATGGACAGCGTGGTCGCCGCGGTGCAGCGCTGCTTTGACAGCAAGGATTATGTCGAAGGGCGCACCGCCTTCATGGAAAAGCGCAAGCCTGTATTCACGGGGCGGTAGCGGTCCCCGACCGGGGCAGACAGGGGCACTGCTTAGAGTCCCGATCGGGACGATCGTTGTTTCCCGGAAGGCTGGAGATTAAAAAACGTCCCGGTCGGTATTATTTCTGTCGGCGACGATCCATTTGTGCCAAAATCGTCCCGATAAGGACGATTATGCAGACAATTGGCGACAGCAAAACCCTAGGAAGCTTCATCCGTCAGGAGCGAAAAGCCCAAGGCTTGACGCAGGAAGAACTCGCCGGCCTCACCGGGGTCGGGGTGCGGTTCGTGCGCGAACTGGAGGCGGGCAAGGAAAGCTGCCGGGTGGGACTGGCCCTTCAGGTCGCAAGAGCACTTGGTCTTGTTCTGACCGTCCAACGCAGGCGGGAGGTTCCTTGACCCATTCGCTGGACGTGTATTTCCGGGAAACGAAGGCAGGCATTCTCAGCCAGCAGGAGAACGGCGCGCTCTCGTTTGTCTACGATGCTGCGTACCGGAACGCCGCAGACGCGCGGGCGATATCGTTTTCCATGCCGCTCGGGGAAACCGTCTTCGAGGATCGTGTCGTCCGCCCCTTTTTCTCGGGTCTGCTGCCCGACGAGGCGGCACGCCAAAAACTGGCTGGCGCACTCGGCGTTTCGGCAGGCAACGCTTTCGGTCTTCTGGAGATTATCGGCGGGGAATGCGCTGGCGCGCTCTCCCTGTATCCTGCGGGCAAAACGCCGCCTTCTTCCGACGTCGGCGGCGTGGAAATTTTGACTAAAGAGCGGCTGAAGGAAATTCTCGGCAAGTTGCGCGAACGGCCGCTGCTCGGCGGCGAAGAGGGCGTGCGCCTGTCGCTTGCCGGGGCGCAGGACAAACTGGCGGTGTGTGTCGAAGGCGATCAAATCGGCCTTGCAAAAGGCGGCCGCCCGACCACGCACATTCTGAAACCTGCGATCCAGGTTCTCGATGGCACCGTTGAGAATGAACTCTTTTGTCTGCGTCTTGCCGCGCGGCTCAAACTTCCAGCACCGTCAGCCGAACTGCGTCGCAACGGCAAGGTCCCGTTCCTGCTCGTAGAGCGATACGACCGCGTGAAGGACAAATCGGGACACATCACCCGCCTGCATCAGGAAGACTTCTGTCAGGCGCTCAGCGTGCCGCCAGAACTCAAATATGAAGAAGAGGGTGGACCAGGAATAAAGCGATGCCTTGAGTTGATCGATCGGGCGACAGCCCGGCCGGCGGCCGATCGTCTTGGCTTCATTCGCATGCTGATCTTCCATTACCTGGTCGGCAACGCCGACGCGCACGGCAAGAACTATTCGCTGCTCTATCGCAACACGACACCCGATCTCGCACCGCTTTACGACGCCGTCTGCACGGCCGCCTATCCGCGCCTTACCAAGAAGCTCGCGATGAAGATCGGCGACCGTAACATCCCGGACACGATACACTGGGCGCAATGGAAGACGATTGTTCCCGACACCCGCGCGGCACAGCGCCTGCTGGCGAAGGACATGGCCGATCTTGCGGGCGCCATCCGTGGGGAAGCCGATAATCTCATCGCGGAGCTGAAGGAAACAAGCAATCACCACGCCATTCTCAAGGCGGTCCGGTCGATCATCGAAACGCGCGCAACACATTTGCTGCGAATAACCGAGAACGTCTGAAGTCATTTCGCCCGTCTTTGCGCTGGCGTGTCCTCTATCCGAACGTCGGAACGCAAGAAGCGGGTCGAAGCGATTGATCGCGTCAAGATTCCACGTTCAGGCTTTGATCACCTTGAGGGCCTTCGAGAGTCGGCACCGGTCGCGTCAAAGATGCGCGTCAAATGCAAAGCCCCGAACCCAGCGGATTTCAGTTTGTGAAATCCGAAGCTGGCGCCGCGGATAGCCGTCTCGGGTGAAAGCTGCTAAGACGCGCGGCCGGAAATTTATCCGTCATGCGAGGGCGAAGGCTCGCTCGTTCGCATGACGAAAGGCCGGGCCGCTTTGCGCCTTTGGCCCGCCCTGACACATCAAAGTGCGAGGACCCTGCATGTACACCGATCTCAAGCTTTACATCGACGGCGAATGGCTCAATGGCGCGGGCCGCAAGGGCGAAGAGGTGCTGAACCCCGCCACCGGTAAGTCGCTGGGCACGCTGCCGCATGCCAGCAAGGCTGATCTCGATCGCGCACTCGCAGCCGCCGACAAGGGCTTTGCGGTGTGGCGCGCTACCACTGCCTACGACCGCGCCAGGATCATGCGCAAGGCAGCCGATCTCGTGCGCGAGCGTGCCGATCACATCGCGCGCGTGATGACGCAGGAGCAGGGTAAGCCGCTGGTCGAATCCAAAGGCGAGGTGCTCGTTACCGCCGACATCATCGACTGGATGGCCGAGGAAGGCCGGCGCGCCTATGGTCGCATCGTGCCGGGCCGTGGCAAGAATATCCGTCAGCTCGTCCTTCAGGAGCCGGTGGGCGTGGTCGCGGCCTTCACGCCATGGAATTTCCCCACGCTGACACCGGTGCGCAAGATCGCGGGCGCATTGGCGGCAGGATGCTCCATCATCGTGAAGGCGTCCGAAGAAACGCCGGGGTCGTGCGTCGAACTGGTGAAGTGTTTCGCCGATGCCGGGCTGCCCAAGGGCGTGCTCAATCTCGTCTTCGGTGTGCCGTCGGATGTGTCCGAGCATCTGATCGGCGCCGACAGCGTTAAGAAGATTTCGTTCACCGGATCGGTGCCAGTCGGCAAATTGCTGGCCGGCCTTGCTGCCAAAGGCATGAAGCGCGCGACCATGGAGCTTGGCGGGCATTCGCCGGTCGTGGTGTTCGCTGATGCCGATCCCGAAAAGTCAGCCGACACCATTGCGGCGTTCAAGTATCGCAATGCCGGTCAGGTCTGCATCTCTCCGACGCGCTTCTATGTGCAGGAGGGCGTCTATGATCGCTTCGTGAAGCGCTTCACGGAATTCGCCAACAACGTGAAGCTCGGCGACGGTCTAGAGAAGGACACCACCATGGGCCCGCTCGCCAATGCGCGCAGGCTCGATGCGATGGAAGCGATCGTGCAGGACGCCAAGAGCCGCGGCGGCACCATCGTCACCGGCGGCAAGCGGCGCGGCAATCAGGGCTATTTCTTCGAGCCGACCGTCATCACCGACGTGCCGGACGATTCCAAGATCATGACCGAAGAGCCGTTCGGTCCGGTAGCGCCGATCGTGCCGTTCAAGACTTTCGATGAGGTGGTCGAGCGGGCAAATTCGCTGCCCTTCGGTCTCGCGTCCTACGCGTTCACGACCAATACGCAGACCGCGACCATGATCGGTGACGCGCTGCAATCCGGCATGGTGGGGGTGAATTCGGTGGCGATCTCGACCCCGGAAACGCCGTTCGGAGGCATCAAGGAATCCGGTTACGGCCAGGAAGGCGGGATCGAGGGCCTTGAGGCCTACACCAATCGCAAGTTCATCTCACAGGGTTGATGCCCGCATGGAACGGTGAGCCGGTTCCGTCATTGACGCGATGTGTTCAAGACGGGACCGTATCATGCGTGGCCTATGGAGCGTCGTCGTTGCAAGCCTGATCCTCGTGGGACCACTCCTCACGACAGAGCCGGCGAACGCACAGGGCGCAGCACTCGGCTGGCGGCCTTATGTCGATGAACGGACGGGCACGCGGGTCGATTTTCCTGCCGGCCTGTTCACCGTTGATGCAGGCGAACCGGAGCGCGGCACCGGCCGGGTGTTCGAAAGTGCCGACGGGCGCGCCACGTTCTCCGCTTATGCCCTCGACAATGACGAAGGCCACACGCCGGAGAGCTATCTGCGCAGGTTCCTGAAGGTCGATCCCAGCACCATCGATTACCGGCGCGTGACCAATCGCTTCTTCGCGATCTCTGGCGTTCGCGACGGCCGCGTCTATTACAGCCGCTGCAATTTCCATGGCCGGATGCACTGCATCTACATTGCCTATCCCGAGCGCGAACTTCGCGCGTGGGACGGCATCGTCACACGCATCAGTCTGACGCTTCGCGGGCCGGCAGGCCTGTCTGCACGTTAGCCGCCTGGCAAACGCGCCAGATTTTCTCCATCGTGGCCGGCATGTCCATCTGCGCGGCAGCGGGCAATGCATCGGCGATGGCATTCATGATCGCGGCCAGTGAAGCGGTAGTGCCGGCTTCGCCGACGCCCTTCACACCGAGCGGATTGGTTGTCGCGGGAACCGGATGCGAATCGTCGCGCAGCAGCGACGGCATGTTGTTCGCGCGTGGCATCGCGTAATCCATGAACGATCCGGTGACGAGCTGCCCGTTCGCGGCATCGTACACCGCGTGCTCCAGCAGCACCTGGCCAAGCCCTTGCGCGATACCGCCGTGGACCTGGCCGTGCGCCAGCGTGTGATCCAGCACGGTCCCGCAATCGTCGACCGCATAATAGCCCACCACGGCGACTTCGCCGGTTTCCGGCTCGATCTCGACTTCGGCGATGTGACAGCCATTTGGAAAGGTCTGCGGCGTGTCGACGTCGCGCCTGGTGTCGAGGCTCTCGGCGATCTCGCCCTTGTCTTTCATTTCAGCGGCCTTGGCCGCAAGGTCGAACAGGCCGATCGCGCGATCGGTGCCGACCACCTCGAACTGCCCGCGGCGATAGGCGATGTCCTTCTCGTCGGCTTCGAGGATTTGCGCCGCCAGCATCTTGCCCTTTTCGAGCATCGCTTCGACGGTGCGCACCACTGCCGTCCCCGCGGTGATGGTGGAACGCGACGCGACGGAGGGCCAGCCCTTGATCTCTAAATCGCTGTCGCCCTGACGATGCTTCACCAGCGCCGGATCGATTGCGAGTTTGTCGGCGACCAGCCGCGGATAGATCGTCGCATGTCCCTGCCCGGTATTGCCGACATTCATGTTGACGACGACCGTGCCGTTCCCCGGAAAGGTCAGCCACGCGCCTTCGTTCGGCACTCCGCCGGAATGTTCGAGAAAGCAGGAGATGCCGATGCCGCGCAGCTTGCCATTGGCTTCGGATTCGCGGCGGCGATCGGCGAAGCGCTCGATTTGTGCGAGCGCCAGCGCCTTGTCAAAAATCTCGGGAAACGCACCGCTGTCGAAAGTGGCGCCCATCGCGGTCTTATAGGGAATCGCGGAAGGCGGAATGAGGTTGCGCTTGCGAAGGGCGATCCTGTCGATGCCGGTCACGCGCGCGGCCTCATCGACCAGCCGCTCGATCAGGTAATTGGCTTCCGGCCGTCCGGCGCCGCGGTAGGGACCCGTCGGGATCGTGTTGGTGTAGACGCATTGCACGCCGATATCGATCTTCGGGATGTCGTACATCGCCGGAAAGCAGCGCGCGAAATTGTTGGTCGCGAGCTGGATGCCAGCGGAGGCGACATAGGCGCCGAGATTCTGGATCTGCCGCGCGCGCAGCGCGAGGAACTTGCCGTCGGCGTCGAGCGCAAGTTCTCCGATCGTGACGTTGTCGCGGCCCTGGTTGTCGCTGTTGAAGGCTTCCGACCGGCTCGCCATCCAATGGACCTTGCGGCCGTATTTCTTCGCCGCGGCAAGCAGCACCGGATATTCCGGATAGGCGCCGCTCTTGAGGCCGAATGCACCGCCGACATCCTCGGTCACGACGCGTAGCATCTGCTTGTCGATGCCCATGATCGCCGCGACCATGTCGCGCATCGGTCCCGCGCCCTGTGAGCAGACCCGCAGCGTGTAGCGCCCGCTCCGCGCATCGAAGCTGCCGGTGCCGCCGCGCGTTTCCATCGGCGCCATGACCATGCGCTGCTGCACGACGGTGACGCGCGCGACATGCGCGGCCGAGCGGATGATCTCGTCGACCGCGGCGACATTGGCGGGATCATCTACGGGGCCCGGATAGTCGAGCGCGAGATTGCCGGGGATGTCGTCGAACAGGCGCGGTGCCTCGGATTTCAGGGCCTCCCGCGCATCGACCAGGGCCGGCAATTCCTCGTATTCGACCGCCACGAGTTCCGCGGCATCAAGCGCCTGCGGCAGGCTGTCGGCGACCACCATCGCCACCGCTTCGCCGACATGCATGACCTTGCCATCGGCGAGGCAGGGACGGTGTGAGAACGCGATCTTGGCGCCGCCGCGTCCGCCAATCGGCGGGTGCCGCGTCACCGAGCCGATGCCCTCGAGATCGGCGGCGGTCAGGACGCCGAGCACGCCCGGGGCCTTCAGCGCCTCATCGAGCGAAATCCCGACGATCCGGGCATGAGCATGGGGCGAGCGCACGAAGACGGCATGGGCGACGCCCTGCTTCTCCACGTCGTCGACGAAATGGCCACGGCCGCGCACCAGGGCGTCGTCCTCGACGCGGGGGCCGTGAGAGGGGTGATCCGAATCGGCAGCCATGCGGGTGGTCTTAAGCGGCCGGAACGGCTTATGGAAGGGGCGTCCGCTGCGCCTTGATCATGTCCGCAATTCCGGCGAGCGACTCATTCGTCAGCGGGATATCGACCGGCTGGTTGCGTTCCGCCGAGAGATCGGCAGCGAGGTAGCATTCCATGACCGTGCGGGCGCTTTCCGGCGACACCATCGGCGGCCGGTCCATGATGCAGGATTCCAGGAAGTGGATGGTCTCCGGTCCCATCTGGCCGGCAAAGACGTGGTCGACCTGCTCGCCCGGCATGGTCGACATCGCGAACTGCATGCCGCCCTGCACGGTGTTGAGCCAATGGTCGCGCGCGGTGTCGTCGAGAAACAGCGACCCTTCCGTCCCGGTGATCTCGATCGTGGTGGCGCAGTAATTCGGATAGCTCGGCGGCAGATTCCAGCCGCCGCCGATAGCGACGAGGACGCCGTTATCCATCTTCACCGTGGACCACATGATGTCATAGGAGCCGTTGACCGGCTGCATATAGCCGTAAGCACCTTGCGAATAGACGCTGACGGGCTTCGCCGGCTCGAGCAGCCAGAACACGATGTCGAGGTCGTGCGTCGATTCCATCGCTGCGGGTGAAAGCCGGACGCGGCTCGCGATCTTCTTGCCGAGGCTGCGCGACAGATGCCGGCTCACCATCACCGATACCGGCTTGCCGAGCGTGCCATCGTTCAGCTTTTTCTTGGCATAGGCGAACTTGGTGTTGAAGCGCTGCGAATAGCCGATCGTGAACTTGACGTTGTTGCGCTTTGCGATCGCGATCAGCTCGTCGGCTTCGTAAAGCTCGAGCGCGATCGGCTTCTCCAGCAGCACATGCTTGCCCGCCTTCAGGCAATCGCGCGCGATCGGATAATGCGTATTCTCCGGCGTGGTCGAAATGTAGACGACGCGAATGTCGTCATTTTTCACGATGTCCCGATAATCGAGCGTCGCGACCGCGGCATTAGTGAGGGCCTTGATTTCCTTGAGGCGGTCGGGCCGGATTTCGCAGACATGCAGCTTTTTCACGAGCGGATAACGCGACAGCGTTTCGGCGCGAATCCCTCCGCACCAGCCGGTGCCGATGACTGCGACTTCAACAGGCTCTACCGGCATTTCCTCTCCATTCCGCGTGACGTCCGGGGCAAGGCGCCTGGCGCGGCGCAGACCGGGCATTCATTCTTATTGCAAGCATTGATCGCGAGATGGATTGCCGGGTCAAGCCCGGCAATGACGGCTCACGCCGCTTTCACGATGCCGAAAACCTTCTCGGCGAATTGGGGATAGACCTCGGCGAGTTCAGGCGCGACGACCTCGCGCATCAGGCGCAGCGTCTGCGTATCCGGCGCCGGCGTTTCCGGCACGCGGTCCGGCCGGTCGAAATCGAAGCCGGTATGTTCGACAATCTCATCGATGCTGTGCCCTGGATGCACGCTCTGCAACCGGAAACAGCGGCGCTCCTTGTCGAACGCGAACAGGCACCGATTGGTGATCAACGCGACCGGTCCGCCGCTGCGATAAACCTTCGGATCGCTCACGCCCGGCGCGCTGACAAAGCTCACCTTCGGAACAAGCGTGCGGCGTGAATGCTCGGTGCGAAACAGGATGACTTTCGGCACCACGAAGTAGAGATAGGCCGATCCGAACGAACCGGGGAAGCGCACCTGCGGCTTGTCATGGTCGCCGATGCCGACAAGGTTGATGTTGCCTTCGCCGTCGATCTCCCCACCGGACAGGAAGAAAACATCCATGCGGCCCTGGCCCGCGCAATCGAACAACTCGACGCCGCCGTCGGTGAAGAAATTGTGCTTGCGGCTTTGCAACAGCGACACATAGGGCGGCCTTTGCGACCGGCTATTGGCGCGCGCGCGACACAGGAGCGCGGCCGCCGCCGGAATCGGCGAGGCATTGCCGACCGCGATATGCCGCACATCACCGATCAGATCGGCGACTGCCGCGATCAAGAGTTCTTCAGACTGCAATGACATGACCGATCGCTACGCCGCCTTCTTGCCGAATACATATTCATCGCAATAGCGCGCGAAGCCTTCCGCAGTTTTCGCGAGCCGCGCATATTCGGCAAGATGCGCCACATCGACCGGATAATAATCCGGCAGCGACAGCGGCCAGGCGCCCCTTTCCACCACGGCGACCGCCTCGACATAGAAGCCGGGCAGCACGCCGGCGGCGAGCACCGGATCGCTGAGAAGATTGCCGTCGTGCAGGCGCTCCACCGTCACCACGGTCTTGCGCGAGGCATGCGCGAGCGTTGCCAGATCGCGCTGGCGCCCGATCCAGACGTTGCCGTCGCAGTCCGCCATCGGCGCATGGAACAGCGCAACATCGGGGCGGATCGCGGGCAGCAGAACGATCGGATCGTCATTACCGAACGGATTGTCGATCACGCGCCAGTCGCTGCGGACATTCATCAGGTCCGAGCCGATCAGCCCGCGCAGCGGCATGAACGGATTGCCCTTTTCCGCGGCTTCCAGCGCGGCGTAAATTGCGGGGCAGGTGGCGTCCTTCATCCGAAGGGCGCCGCCGGTCATGGCCGCGGTAAAGCGGGGTGCTGGTCCAAATTCGCCGAGGCTGACGGCGGAGGTTTCCAGGGTCTCCACGCCGCCGGCGCCAATCAGCATGTCGGCCTGCAGGGTCGAAGCCGGCAGCGCGACCAGATGCAGATTTTTCACATTGCGGCGGATCAACGCGCGCGTCGCCTCCATGGCGACGCCGGCCTGCTCGCGCGGCACCGCCAGCATGCAGCCATCGACGATCGGCGCGAGTGCGTCTTCAAGCGAAACAATGACCGGCATACGACCTCCGCTATACGATCATAGGTCGGCCGCGTGACGTTGCGAAGTCCTTGCAGCGCAGGGCACCTGTGTTACGAGACGGGTGACAACGCCGCGGGAGGAACGGATGGCGACGAATACCAAGATCGGCTGGATCGGCATGGGCCGCATGGGCTACGCGATGGCCGAGTGGCTGCTGAAGTCCGGATACGACGTTTCGATCTGGAACAGGACCAAGTCCAAGGCCGAACCACTGACCAAGATCGGCGGCAAGGTGGTCGACAAGCTGTCCGACCTGAATGGCGTGGATGTGCTGTTCTCCATCGTTTCGGCCGGCAAGGACGTGAAGGAAGTCTATTTCGGCCCGAACGGAGTCGCGCCGAACGGCAAGGGCGCGATGCCTAAGATCGTGGTCGATTGCTCGTCCATCTCGGTCGACGATTCCGCGGACATCCGCGAGCAGCTGAAAGCGTTGGGCTCCGAATTCGTGGCCTGCCCGGTCTCGGGCAACGCCAAGGTGATCAAGGCCGGCAAGCTCTCCGCCGTCGCCTCCGGCCCCGAGGCCGCCTTCCGCAAGGTTGAGGACATGGTCCTCAAATTTGCGCCGAACGGCGTGTCCTATGTCGGCGACGGCGAGCTCGCACGCATCTGCAAGATCGCGCACAACGTGATGCTCGGCGTGGTGATCCAGAACCTCATCGAAATCACGCTTCTCGCCAACAAGATGGGCGTGCCGCGCGAGGCGTTCCTGAAATTCATGAATAACGGCGTCATGGGGTCGATGTTCACGCGCTACAAATCGCCGGCCCTGGTCAATCTCGACTGGACCACGACGTTCACGCCCGAATTGCTGCTGAAGGATCTCGATCTCGGCCTCGAACTTGGCCGCGAATGGAAAGTTCCGATGCCGACCACGGCGGCAACGCGCGAAGTCCTGCAGGGCCATATCGGCAATGCGATCCTGCAAAAGGATCCGAAGGCCTATTTGGAAAAGGATTTCGCCACGTTGATGGAAACGATGGCAAACCTGTCCGGCATGAAGCTGGAGAGCGAGAACAAGAACGTTCCGACCGGCCTGGAATAGCCTGACTTCCGCCAACGTTGACGCA
>Ga0182740_1002780_pt1 | contig 10361 bp, 7 predicted proteins | sample eDN5th37CKraftBY_FD_128872 | JGI IMG/M metagenome (GOLD analysis project Ga0182740, IMG submission 128872) | Enriched backyard soil microbial communities from Emeryville, California, USA - eDNA 5th pass 37_C Kraft BY (version 2) (version 2) | ecosystem: Environmental > Terrestrial > Soil >...
ATCTTGAGGATCTGGAACGGCTGCGGATTGTTCATCAGCGGCGCGACATCGCGGATCGGGCGAATGTCGACCTGGCTGCGCGGCAGGACCGCCACGGCGCCGTCGAGGTCGACCGTGAAGCCGCCCTTGACGCGACCGAAGATCACGCCCTCGACGCGGCTCGTGGTGGAGAATTCGGCTTCGAGCTTGTCCCATGCTGCTTCGCGGCGGGCGCGGTCGCGGCTGAGCATCGCCTCGCCATGGACGTTCTCGACCCGGTCGACATAAACCTCGACCTCATCGCCGACCGCCAACTCGGCCTTCTGGCCCGGCGCGGCGAACTCGCGCAATGCGACGCGGCCTTCGGATTTGAGGCCGACGTCGATCACGGCCATGTCGTTTTCGATCGCGGTGACGGTGCCTTTGACGACCCGGCCTTCGAAGCCTTCGCCCTCGCCGAGGGTCTCATCGAGCAGTTTCGCGAAATCGTCGCGGGTGGGGTTTGCCGCAGTGGCCATAAATCAGGGGTTCCTGTAACTATCTGTTTCCGGCCGTCCGGTTGTCTCCGGAGGTCTTCAGCCGAACCGCCGCGCCCGCCTCATGCGGGAACGGCGTCCACCGGGTGCCGGTTCCCGTGGCAAGGGCCGCACGCTCGTCGGGAAAACCGAATAGCGAAAAGGGCGCGCCGAAGCACCGGCCTGGGCCGGCGTCCCGCGCGCCTTTCAGGATTGAGTCGCCACGCCTTCAATCGTTTGCGGCTGTCCTGATACGGTCCTCCACGAGCCTGATCGCCCGATCGACGGCGGCGTCTATATCGAGATCGCTCGTATCGAGCAAGGCGGCATCGGCGGCCCGGGCAAGCGGCGCGGTAGCGCGCGTCATGTCGCGCCGATCGCGCGCGCCGATATCGGCGAGAATCTTGCCGAAATCGACCTCGATCCCGTTTGCCCGCAATTCGGCGTGGCGGCGCTGCGCGCGGATCGTGGGCGACGCCTCCACATAGAGCTTGGCGTCGGCGTCGGGGGCGATCACGGTGCCGATGTCGCGGCCGTCCAGCACCGCGCCGCCCGGTTGCCGGGCGAAGGCGCGCTGGCGCTCGATCAGGCAGGCCCGCACGCTGGGGAAAACCGAGACGATCGAGGCGGCCACCCCGGCCGCTTCGCTTTTGAGCGAAGGGTCGGCCAGCAGCGCGTCGGAAAACCCGCATTCGGCGAACGCGTCCGCCTCGTCGGCCGGATCGCCGCCGCTGCGCAGCACGCTGAGGCCCACGGCGCGATAGAGAAGCCCGGTATCGAGGTGCGGCAGGCGGTAATGCGCCGCCAGCGCCCTGGCGATGGTGCCCTTGCCCGAAGCGGCCGGCCCGTCGACGGCGATGATCATCTCAGAACGTGCTCGCGCCGAGCCCGGTCAGCAGCGCGGCGAAGCCGGGGAAGCTGGTGGCGACCGGGGTCATGTCGTCGATCCGCACCCCGTCGCGCGAGGCGAGCCCGGCGATCGCGAAGCTCATCGCGATGCGATGGTCGAGTTCGGCCGCGATGGTCGGGGTGCCGGATTCGCCCGAAAGCGGCGCGCCGCCGGTGCCGGTGATGACGAGTCCGTCCGCATTCTCCTCGATCCGGGCGCCCAGCCGGCGCAGCCCGGTGGCCATCAGCGCGAGGCGGTCCGACTCCTTGACGCGCAACTCCTCCAGCCCGCGCGTCACTGTGCATCCGTCGGCCAGCGCGGCGGCGACGAACAGGATCGGGAACTCGTCGATCATGCGCGGCGCGATCTCGGGCGGGACCTCGATTCCGTTCAGCGACGAGTGGGAGGCGACGATGTCCGCCACCGGCTCCCCGCCCACCACGCGCTCATTCTCGAAACGCAGGTCGGCGCCCATCGCGCGCAATATCTCGAACAGGCCGGCGCGGGTCGGGTTCATGCCGACATTGCGCACCGTGACCCGCGAGCCGGGCACCAGCAGCGCCGCGACGATCGGAAAGGCCGCCGACGACGGGTCGCCGGGGACCGCGATATGTTGCGCGGCAAGCTCAGCCTCGCCGCGGATCGTGATGATCCGGGTGTCGCCGTCCTGCTCGACGGTGAGGTCCGCACCGAACCCCTGGAGCATGCGCTCGCTATGGTCGCGGGTCGGCACCGGCTCGATCACGCGGGTGAGGCCCGGCGTGTTGAGCCCGGCGAGCAGCACCGCCGATTTGACCTGCGCCGACGCCACCGGCAGGCGATAGGCGATCGGCACCGCCGGGCACAGCCCGCGCACCATCAGCGGCAGCCGGTCGCCGGGGCTCGAGACGACGGTCGCCCCCATTTGCGACAGCGGCGCGATGATCCGGCCCATCGGCCGCTTCGAAAGCGAGGCGTCGCCGATGAAGGTGGCGGTGATCGGATGGCTTGCCACCAGCCCCATCAGCAGCCGGGTCGACGTCCCGGAATTGCCCATCTCCAGCGCCGTCGGCGGCTGGAGCAGGCCGCCGACCCCGACGCCGCTGATCCGCCACACCCCGGCCGGGTCGCGCGCGATCTGCGCGCCCATCGCCCGCAGCGCGGCGGCGGTCGCCAGCACATCCTCACCTTCGAGCAGCCCCTCGACCGTGCTTTCGCCGACCGCCAGCGCCGCGAACATCAGCGCGCGGTGGGACATGGATTTGTCGCCCGGCACCGAAACCTGGCCGACGAGGGGCCCGCCCGCCCGAAAGGCGAGGGGACGGGGCGAGGAGACGGCGGTCATGCAAGGCTCCGGGACAGGCGGGCTATGCCGAAAGGAATGAAGCGGGGGCCTTTTGACATGGGTGTTCTGCTATGGCAAGGCGCGCGGCGTTTCGCGTTCGGGCGCTTTTTCCGGTCGTGCATGATTCCTTTTGTCGGAGCCTTTTGCCGTGGTGAAACCTGAGTGGGGCACCAAGCGGACCTGCCCCAAATGCGGCACCCGCTTTTATGATCTTGGAAACGAGAATCCTGTCACCTGCGTCGAATGCGGGGCGATCTGGGAGCCCGATCCCATCCTGAAATCGAAGCAGCCGATGCCGTTCGACGCGCCGAAGAAGGAGGCGGAGAAGGAGAAGAGCGATTCGGATCTCGTCGAGGACGATCTGGACATTGACGAGGATGAGGAGCCCAATGCCGACGACGATGTCGACCTCGGCGGCGACGACGATATCGGCGTCAAGACGACGGAGTCCGACGACGAGCACTGATGTGGCTTGCGAATAAGGGGCGCCTGCCTTAAAGGGCGCCCTCCGCCGCCGGTTCCCATGGCCGGCGGGACGAGCGATGTGGGGCCGTAGCTCAGCTGGGAGAGCGTCGCAATGGCATTGCGAAGGTCAGGGGTTCGATCCCCCTCGGCTCCACCACCTCCGCTGATTGAGAACACTGTCTCTCCATAAGGGGCGGCGCGGAATTTCGGTTCAGCCTGAGGGCGATCGTTCGTCGTTCCGTTTCGCGACCCAGTAGCTGACCTGGGCGCGCGACAGGCCGATGCGCCGCGCCGCTTTGCTGATGTTGCCGCCGCTTTGCTCCAGCGCGGCCGCGATGAGGCTGTCGGCTACGGCCTGATGGGTCAGGCCGGCCTCGAGCATCCTGGCGCCCCAGTCTTCTTCCGCGCCCTTGCGGACCTGCCCCATCATGAACGACCAGAAGGGATCGTCACCCTCGCCCGGCGCGTGATTGTGGGGCAGGGCGTCGCCGTTCATCGTCAGGTGGTGGACCCCGATCAGCTCGCCATCGTTCGCGAGGATGATGCCGCGCTCGATGAGGTTCTCCATCTCGCGGATATTCCCGGGCCAGTCATAGTCGTGGAAATAGCGGATCACGCTCTCGTCGAAGTCGATGTTGCGCTTGCCGTGCTTGGCCGAGAGCCGGTGCAGAAAGTGGCTGGCGAGCAGCGGAATATCGGCCCGCCGTTCGCGCAGCGGCGGGATGCGGATCGGAAACGTGTTGATCCGATGGAAAAGATCGGCGCGGAACCGGCCGGTCGCGACATCGGCGCGCAGATCGGCGTTGGTCGCCGCGATCAGGCGAACGTCGCTGGCGATCGTGGAGACGCCGCCGACGCGCTCGAACTCGCCTTCCTGCAAAACGCGCAGCAATTTGCCTTGCGCCGCCAGCGAGAGCGTGCCGATCTCGTCCAGAAACAGCGTGCCGCCCGCCGCGCGCTCGAACCGGCCGGGCCGCGAGCTGTGAGCGCCGGTGAAGGCGCCTTTCTCGACCCCGAACAGCTCCGATTCCATCAGGCTGTCGGGGATGGCGGCGCAGTTGACCGCGATCATCGGCCGCGCGGCGCGGCGGCTGCGTTTATGGAGTTCGCGCGCGAAGATCTCCTTGCCGACGCCGCTCTCGCCGAGAAACAGCACCGGCGTCTCGGCCGGCGCGACCTTGTTCACCAGATGGAGCACGACATTGAACTTGAGCGAGGCGCCGACCAGCGATCGCCGCCCCGACGGCTGGGTCTCGTCGACGGCCGGCGGCCGCGCGGTGTGCACCGTCGGCACGCTATATTCTTCCGCGCGATATTCTTCCGCGCGGAACCATTTGAGCTCGGTGGCCGAATCCTCCCACGCCTGCGCCGGCTTGCCGACCAGAAAACACTGTTCATGCCCCATCGCGACACATTGCAGCTCGCGAAAGATCATCGGCCGGCCGAAGAAAGCGGAGGCATAGCCCGATGCGTACCCGGCCTGCTGCCACCCGCCGGGATAGGGCCCGATCCCCATCTCATGCAGATGGGCGTGGCATTCGGCCGAGTTCAGCCAGAGGTACTCGCTGTAGAAGCTGCCAGTGGCGTGGTCCGCCTCGAACACCAGCGGCTTGACCTTCACGGCGCCTTGCAGGGCGTGGAGCTGCGGGCCGACCGTGAACATATCGAACAGGCTGTCGTCCTTGCGCAGATCGAAGGCGAGCGCGGCGTCGGCGGCGCCGATGCCGTAGCCGATCCGGGACATGACGCCGCGCGCGCGCTCATAGCCGAGCGCCGCGACCAGCTCCCGACGCATGATGCCGAGGCCCATATTGTCGGTAAGGACCATGCGCCGGCCGTTGAGCCAGATTTCGGCCTTGTCGGGGTTGAACTGGAACGTCCTGTAGAGGTCGTTGAGGGCGGGCTCGCCGGCGATTTCGAAGACGTCGGCGAGGCTCTTGCGCGCCTGCCTGATCTTGTTCGCTCTGGCCGCCTTGCCCGTGCCCGACCGATCGCGCGCCTGAACCACCCGGCCTCTCCTCATAATTTTCTGCAACCCGGAGCCTAAGAGATTGCGGAAAATTGTTCAATCGTCCGTCAAGTTCATTGATGTCCCATCAAGTTTAAAATCAAACCACCTATAATCAATAACATATAAAATATGGCACGAGATTTGCTGAGGAGGGAGAGCTTACCAAGCACAAAAACTTTTCAGAGGAGAGGACTATGGGATCGGGGCGGTTGCTCATTACGTCGTCAATCTGTGCGCTGGCGATCTCTCTGCCCGCGGCGGCGCAGCCCAGCGATATGGCGGCGCCGGACCGAAGCCGGACCGGCGGGGGCATCGAGGAAATCATCGTCACCGCGCAGAAACGCGCGGAAAATGTCCAGGACGTTCCCATCGCGATCTCGACGTTCACGTCCAGCGCCCTGCGCGAGCGGGCGGTGGCCGATGTCGCGAGTCTCTCCAACATGGCGCCCAACGTCACGCTCGACGCCGGGACGCCGTTCTCCGGCTCGAGCTCGGTGCTCTCGGCCTATGTCCGCGGCATCGGCCAGAACGACTTCGCGGCCAATCTCGATCCGGGCGTGGGCGTCTATCTGGACGGCATCTATCTGGCGCGCACCGTCGGCGCCAATCTCGACCTGCCGGACGTCGAGCGGATCGAGGTGCTGAAGGGACCGCAGGGCACGCTGTTCGGCCGCAATACCATCGGCGGCGCGATCTCGATCGTCACCCGCGACCCAGGCCAGGAATTGAGCTTTCGCGGCGATATCACGACCGGCCGCTACAACCGGCTGGACATCACCGCCAGCGTCGATCTGCCGATGACGGAGACGCTGGGCGTCTCGCTCACCGCGGCATCGCGCAAGCGCGGCGGCTTCCTCGAGCGCATCCCCTATCCCGATTTCGGCGTGTACGACAACGACAATGACGGCGCGTTCCGCTCCAACGGCTACGACCGCAGCGGGCACGAAGGCGGCCAGAGCGAATGGACGCTCCGCGGCAAACTCAAATGGGAGCCGACCAGCCGTCTCACCGTGCGCCTGACCGGCGATTATCTGAAGCAGGACCAGCAAGGCACCGCCAACAAGCTGCTCGCGATCACCTCCGACCAGCCTTTTGTGTTCGGGGTCACGCCGGATCGGGCGGTGGTGACGCCGTTCGGCCCGACCGCGCTCTATGACGAAACCTCGGGGCTTGCCCCGAACGGCTTCAATTTCGCCGGCCTCTACAATTTCTGCATCGGCTCCACCGCGGCGGAGATCGCCGGGCGCAACGCGACCGCGCTCTGCGGTTCGCGCGGCACGCCGCTCAACCCCGGCGGCTTCATCGGCGGGATCGCCAGCGTCAATGTCGACGGCGACCCCACCAACGACCGCCTGCCGTTCGATTCCCGCTTCCTGTTGGCGGACAAGGACAAGAGCTACGCCACCGGGCTCAACTTCTCGCAGATGCGGGTCTGGGGGCTGTCGTCCACGATCGATTTCGAGCTGGCCGACTGGATCACGCTCAAATCGATCACCGGCTATCGCGATCTCTATTGGGCGACCGGTCTCGACGCCGACGGGTCGCCGATGCGGGCGCTCGAATTCTCGTTCTCGCTCGATAACTGGCAGTTCAGCCAGGAATTGCAGCTTACCGGCGAGACGGCGGACAGCCGCCTGAAATATGTCGTGGGCGCCTATTATTTCAAGGAACGCAGCTTCCTCAACGACTTCGTTAATTTCGACCAGGGACTGTTGCAGATTGCCGGCCCCAACCTGCTCAAGACCAAGAATTACGCGTTCTTCGGTCAGGTCGATTACGCGCTGTCCGATCTGATCTCGGTCACGCTGGGCGGGCGCTATACGCGCGAGAACAAGAGCTTCAACGGCGGCCAGGCCGATCTGAACGGCTTCAACTACAAGCTGTTCAACTGCCCGATCTACGGCGATCCCTGCACCACTGCGCTGGGTTTTCCTTCGCCGGACGAGCCGCTGCGCTATTACGTGCCGGAAACGCAGTATAAGACGTTCAGCAACTTCTCGCCCAAGGTCGGCGTGCAGCTTAAGCCGACCCGCGACATCATGGTCTACGGGTCATGGTCGAAGGGCTACAAGACCGGCGGCTGGACGACGCGCCTTTCGAACCCGCTACTTTACGCCCCCGGCTTTGACGAAGAAAAGGCGGAAAGCTTTGAGCTTGGTGTGAAGTCCGAGTTCTTCGGCCGGCATCTTCAGCTCAACGCGGCGGTGTTCACGACCCAATATAAGGGCATCCAACTCAACTTCCAGCAAGGCGTCTCGCCGACGATCCAGAATGCCGGCGACGCCCGCATCAAGGGCTTCGAGGTCGAGGCGGTGGCGGCGCCGGTCTACGGTTTCACCATCAATGCCTCGGTCGGCTATACCGACGCTTATTATACGCTGGTGCTGCCGGCGGCGCAGGTCGCGCCCAATCCGTTGCAGGCCGGCGTCTATGTCGGCGCGCCGCTGCCCAAGACGCCCAAGTGGAAGTTCAACGTCAGCCCGCGCTACGAGTATGACCTGGCGAACGGCGGCGCCGTGATCGCGATGCTCGATTATACCCGCACCACCCATATCTGGAACGATACCGAGCGGGCCTATGCGCTGCTGCGTCCGGGGATCGACCAGCTCAACGCCAGCCTGTCCTACCGGGCGCCCGACGCGCGCTGGACGCTGACCGTTGGCGGCCTGAACCTCACCAAGGACCGCTATCTGACCAGCGGCGGCAACCAGACCGCCGCCGGCCTTCTCTTCGGCACCTACAACCGCCCGATCGAATGGTACGCGCGGCTCGGTGTCAGTTTCTGAACCAAATAGGAGCGGAGCGACATGTTTCTGAAAAACGCATGGTACTGTGCCGGGTGGGATCATCAGGTCGGCATCGGCCGGGACGATCTCGTCACGCGGCGGATCGCCAACCAGTCGATCCTCCTCTACCGGACGCCGGAAGGGCAGGTCGTGGCGATGGAGGACAGGTGCCCCCATCGCTCGGCGCCGCTGTCGCTCGGCCGGAAGGAGGGCGATGCGATCCGCTGCATGTATCATGGCATGCTGTTCGGCGCCGACGGCAAGTGCCGCCATATCCCCGGCATGGAACGGATCCCCGACAATGCGCGGGTGCCGACCATGCCGGTCGTGGAGCGGAGCGGCTGGATCTGGGTGTGGATGGGCGATCCGGCCAAGGCCGATCCCGATCTGATCTGCTACGCGATCGGGCCGGACGAGCCCGGCTGGGTGCTGCGTACCAACCACATCATGATCAACACCGATTATCGGCAGGAAATCCACAATCTCGCCGATCTGAGCCACATCTCCTGGGTGCATGACGTGACGTTCGCCGGCAGCGACGACTGGGGCTATATCAAGCCGCGTCACAGCATGACGCCGCGCGGCATCGAGACCCGCTATTGCGTGCGCGGCATTCCGGCCCCCAATTTCGTGAAGCACCTGTTCCCGGAGGACGCGCGCTTCGACATTCAGGTCCATGTGCGGCTGAGCGTGCCGTGCAACTTCATCCTGAACTTCGCGGTGCACGAGGCGGGCGACGCCACCTCCGGCCCGACCAACGGCCGGCTGCTGCTCGATACCTACTCCAGCCAGGCGGTGACGCCGCGCGAGGAAGGCTCGGTCGACTATTATTTTTCGTGGGGCGTGAGCGAGGAGACCAACTTCCCGGGCATCGTCGAACTGATGCATCGCACCAATTATCAGGCTTTCCTCGAGGATAAGCGCATCCTCGAAGGCCAGTGGCAGCGGATGCAGGAATATCCCGGCGCGCCCGAAATCGACATCGTCCACGACGCCGGCCCGGGCCGCATGTTCTGGGTGCTGGACAAGCTGCTGGCCGAGGAGGCCGCCGAAGCCGAGGCGCAGGCCGCGCAGCCGGAGGCCGAGGTGGCGCTTTCGTGAACGGATCGTGGATCGAGGCGCGCGTCGTAGGGAAGCAGCCGGCCGCCCGCGATATTACGCGGCTGGTGCTGGAAGCCGCCGGCGGCGGGCCGCTGCCGCCGTTCGCGGCGGGCGCCCATATCGACATCGAACTGCCCAACGGGCTGATCCGGCAGTATTCGCTATGCGGCTCCCCCGCCTGCACCGAACGGTATGAACTGGGGATATTGCTGGAGCCCGAGGGGCGCGGCGGCTCCCGCGCCGTCCACGAACTGATCGGCGAGGGTGACCGCGTCCGCATCAGCCCGCCGCGCAATCTGTTCCCGCTCGCGGCGGAGGGGCACGCGCTGCTGCTCGCGGGCGGGATCGGGGTCACGCCGATCCTGGCCATGGCCGAGCGGCTCCATCTCGACGGGCGCGGGTTCGCGCTGCATTATTGCGTGCGCTCGGCGGATCGCGCGGCCTTCGCCGAACGGCTGGCGGCCGCGCCTTATGCCGACGCGGTCCAGCTGCATTATGACGACCGGCCCGACACCGCGCTCGACATGGCGGCGCTGCTGGAGCGCGCGCCGAACGATGCGCATCTTTACGTCTGCGGGCCAGCCGGCTTCATTGATTTCGTGACCCGGAGCGCCGCCGAACGCGGCTGGCCGGACGCGCGGGTCCATATCGAACGCTTCGCCGCGACCCCCGAGGAAGCGGGCGCCAACCAGCCGTTCGAGATCGAGATCGCGAGTAGCGGGCAGGTGATTACTGTCCGCGCCGATCAGACGGCGGCGGCGGCGCTGGCCGAGGCCGGAATCGAAATCCCGCTGTCCTGCGAGCAGGGCGTTTGCGGCACATGCCTGACGGAGGTGGCGGCGGGCGTGCCCGACCATCGCGACCTGTACCTCTCCGCCGACGAACATGCGGCGAACGACTGCTTCACGCCGTGCTGCTCGCGCGCGCTCAGCGCGCGCCTGGTTCTTCACATTTGAGAGGATGGAGACTTCGATGAACACTCAACCCCAATTCCTGCAACGCGCATGGTATATTGCGGCGTTGTCGTCCGAGGTCGGCGCCGAAGCACTGTTTCACCGCCGCATCATGAGCACGTCCGTCATGCTCTATCGGCGGGCGGACGGTACGCCGGTGGCGCTGCACGACCGCTGCCCGCACCGTTTCGCGCCGCTGCATCTCGGCAAGCGGACAGGCGACGAGGTCGCCTGCCCCTATCATGCGTTGCGCTTCGACGCGCAGGGCCAGTGCACCCACAACCCCCACGGCAACGGTCATATTCCCGGCGCTGCCCATGTGAAGGCGTTCCCGGTGG
>Ga0182740_1002781_pt1 | contig 10356 bp, 6 predicted proteins | sample eDN5th37CKraftBY_FD_128872 | JGI IMG/M metagenome (GOLD analysis project Ga0182740, IMG submission 128872) | Enriched backyard soil microbial communities from Emeryville, California, USA - eDNA 5th pass 37_C Kraft BY (version 2) (version 2) | ecosystem: Environmental > Terrestrial > Soil >...
CGGTCGGGTCGGTCGGGTCCGGGTGGGGCGGGAGGGGTGCGCGCGGTCTTCCATCCGCCTCGCTCGTTCCTCGCTCGGCTCCCGCCAAACCCGCCACGACCGCGCGCACCCCTCCCGCCCCACCCCTCGCGGTGACGTCACCTCCGCAGGCGCTCGCCCGCCCGACCGCCCGCCGACGGTGACGCCAGGTTCGCCGACGGCGACGTTCCGTTCGCCGACGGTGACGTTCCGTTCGCCGACGGTGACGCTGGGTTCGCCGACGGTGACGTTCCGTTCGCCGACGGTGACGCTCGGATGGGACCGCCGAGCACGGGCTTGTGCACCGATTCACCGCTCTGCCGGTGCGCAACCCCGTGGTCGGCCGGTGGGGAGGTGCGCAACCCCGAGCTCGCAGGGCGGTGAGAGGGCACGATCTGCAGCGTCCGAGCGGGTTCGATGCCGAACGTGACCGGTCACGACCCGGGAACGCGAGGCGGCGGGTGAGGAACCAGTCGAGCGGGCGGGCGCGGGGAGGTGTCGAAGGACGTCAAGGAGTGCGCACGGCCCCCAGGGCCGAAGCACGACAGTCCGAGCACACCTCACCGCACCCGCCCGCGAACCCGACCACCGAGCGCCCGCGTCACCGTCGGCGAGCACGCGAGAAATTGCCCGTCGACCTCTTGACAGCGGCACGCGAGTGACCGCTAACATCAACCCAGATGTGAGCGTTCACATCCCACCCGACCACCGCCGCTCGGATCTCCCCAGGGGTTTCGAACCGGTTCGACGATGAAACGGAGACCCGATGACGACCATCGGCGACGTCGCCCGTCATGCGGGCGTCTCCCGCTCCACCGTCTCGTACGCGCTCTCGGGCAAGCGCACCATCTCGGCGGAGACGCGCGAGCGGATCGAGCGCGCGGTCGCCGAGCTGGGGTTCACCCCCAACGCGGGGGCGCGCGCGCTCAAGACCTCGCAGACGATGGTCCTCGGGCTCCTCCTGCAGTTCCACGCGGACGAGTTCGCCCCTGCGATGCTCCAGTACGTGCTGCCGGTCTCGCAGGCCGCGCGGGCCGAGGGCTACGACATCCTCATGGTCACGGACCCCGACGGGCCCCACGCCATCCACCGGATCGGCGACTCCGACATGGTCGACGGCTTCGTCCTCCTGGACGTGACCGCCGAGGACCCCCGGATCCCGTCGCTGCGCGAGGTGCGCCAGCCCGGCGTCCTCATCGGGCTGCCCCGCGACACGCGCGAGCTCGACGTGATCGACCTCGACTTCGGCGAGGCCGCGCGCATGCTGGTCGACCACCTGAACGAGCGTGGCCACCGTGAGATCGTCCTGGTCTCGCCGCCGCACCACGTCGTCGAACGCGGTGGCTCGTACGTCTGGCGGTTCCGGGACGCCGCGATCGAGCGTGCCGCCCGGTACGGGCTGCAGATCCACGCGTACTACGGCGAGTCCCGCTCGCCCGCGATCGGGGAGAGCGTCAACGCGATCCTCGACGCCCACCCGGCCGCGACCGGCCTCGTCGTCCACAACGACGCCACGATCGCCGCGCTCCCCGGGATCCTGCGCGACCGTGGACTGCGGGTCCCCGACGACCTCAGCGTGGTCTCGCTCTACTCGCGCGACTTCGGTGAGGAGTTCTCGCTCCCGTTCACCGCGGTCGAGTCCGCGGCCGACGAGCTCGGCCGCAGCGGCGTGGCCCAGCTCGTCCGCCGCATCACCCGAGCCCCGGACGCCGGCCCGCCGGTCGCCCGGTTCGTCGCACCGGTCCTCCGGGACCGCGGAAGCACCCGACCGGTCGCCGCGACACGTTCGACGCAGCGCTGAGCACGCGCTCACGACTGGCTGTCGAATCGGTTCGCCAACGCCGCCCACCACGACACAGAACGATTCAGAGAGGAACCTCCTGTGATCACCACCCGCTCCACCCGCCTTGCGAAGGTGGCCGGCGTCGCAGCCGGTGCCGCCCTCGTCACCACGCTCGCCGCCTGCAGCAGCGACTCGCCGAGCGGAGGCGACTCGTCGTCGGCGAAGCTCACGACGGTCACGTTCTGGGACCCGTACCCCCAGTACGACGACAGCTCCGACTGGGCGAAGTACGTCCAGGCGTGCGCCCCCGCAGGCACGACGCTCAAGCGGACGACCGCGCCGACGGCCGACCTGCTCAACAACCTCACGACCGCGGTCAAGGAGGGCAACGCGCCCGACGTGATCCTGCTCGACAACCCCGCCGTGCCCGAGGCGGCGAGCTCGGGCCTGCTCGCCCCCGCGTCGGACGTCGGCATCGACACGTCGGGCTTCGACGCGAACCTCGCGGGTCCCGGCACGGTCGACGACGTCACCTACGGCGTCCCGGTCGGCGCCAACACGCTGGGTCTCTACTACAACAAGGACATCCTGGACAAGGCCGGCGTCGACCCGTCGACGCTGACCTCCTGGGACGGCCTGAACGCTGCGCTCGAGAAGGTCACCAAGGCGGGCTCGAAGGGCATCACGTTCGCCGGGATCTCGGGCGAGGAGGGCGTCTTCCAGTTCCTGCCCTGGTTCTGGGGCGCGGGCGCCAACCTCAAGGACCCGGGCTCGGCCCAGGCGGCCGAGGCGGGCCAGCTCGTCTCCGACTGGATCGGCAAGGGCTACGCCCCCAAGTCGGCGGCGACGGACAACCAGTCCGCCTCGTGGGACCTGTTCCTCACCGGCAAGTACGCGTTCGCGGAGAACGGCTCGTGGTTCGCGAAGGCCGCGTCGGAGCAGAAGTTCCACGCCGTCATGGTGCCCATCCCCGCCAAGGACAACGGTGCGGCGCCGGTCCCGACCGGTGGTGAGTTCGCCCTCGCGCCGCTGCAGAAGAAGGACTCCTCGGCGCACTACGCGAACGCCAAGCAGGTCATCGACTGCCTGGTCGGCAAGGACAACCAGGTCAAGACCGCGGACGCGCTCGGCTACTTCGCGGCCAACAAGGACCTGCGGCAGACGCAGATCGCGTCGGACAAGATCTGGACGCCGTGGGCGGCCGCGATCGAGAGCGCCCAGGGCCGCACGAGCGACCTCGGCGCCCAGTACACGGTGACGTCGGCGGCGATCTCCACCGCGCTGCAGACCTCGCTCAACGCGGCCGGCGACTCCGGTCAGGTCGCGGACGCGTTCAAGCAGGCGGCCCAGGACGCCCAGGGCTGACCCACCTCGACCGGGCGCGGCGGCCCGACGCACGCTCGCCGCCGCGCCCGGCCCGCACGACCGCTCCACCCGTACGACGACGAATGGTGAGACCCGTGGGCATCCAGACCCCCGCACCCGCGCCTTCCCTCGAGCCCGCGCTCGAGGCACAGCGCGCCGAGCTCGGCGCCGCGCCGCAGCGGCGCCGCAGGATCAGGCCCAGCACGTGGGCCGGCCTCGCGTTCGTGGCCCCGCTCGTGATCTACCTGGCGCTGCTCTACGCCTACCCGCTCTACGAGAACGTGTCGATGAGCCTGCACCGGTTCACGCGCGCCACGTTCGTCACCGGCGAGGCGCCGTTCGTCGGGCTCGACATCTACCGCGAGGTGATCGGCTCGCCGCAGTTCTGGCCGATCGTCCGCCAGACGGCGACGTTCGTCATCGTGTCGCTGGTCTTCCAGTACGCGATCGGGCTGGCGCTCGCGGTGTTCTTCCGGCGCGGCTTCCCGCTCTCGGGGCTGCTGCGCGGGCTGTTCCTCGTGCCGTGGCTCCTGCCGATCATCGTCTCGGCGACGACCTGGCAGTGGATGATGGACGCCGACTCGGGGATCATCAACCGCCTGCTCGGCGTGGTCGGCATCGACCCCGTGTGGTGGCTCAACGCCGACCACTCGCTGTGGGCCGTGACGATCGCGAACATCTGGCTCGGGATCCCGTTCAACCTCGTGATCCTGTACTCGGGCCTCCAGAACGTCCCGGCCGACCTGTACGAGGCGGCGTCGCTCGACGGCGCCGGTGCGTGGCGCCAGTTCTGGTCGATCACGTTCCCGCTGCTGCGCCCGGTCACCGCGATCACGCTGCTGCTCGGGTTCGTGTACACGCTCAAGGTCGTCGACATCGTCTGGATCATGACGATGGGCACGGGCACCTCGCAGACCCTCGCGACCTGGGCCTACTCCATGGCCTTCGGCAAGGGCACGTCGGCCGTCATCAAGTACTCCCAGGCCTCCGCGGTCGGCTCGATCCTGCTGCTGGTCGCGCTGGTCATGGGCTTCGTCTACCTCTTCGTCCAGCGCCGCCAGGAGGACTGACCATGGACCGCGTCACCCGCACCTGGTGGAAGACCGTGCTCGGGGTCGTCCTGACCGCCGTCATGCTCTTCCCGCTCTACTGGATGATCAACGTCTCGCTCACCGAGCGCGGCTCGATCCGCAACGGGGACCTGTACCCCAAGGCGTTCACGCTCGAGCACTACGACGTCGTGCTGCACGACCAGCTCCCGTACCTGGGCACGAGCATCCTCGTGGGCTTCGGCACGGTCGTGCTGACGCTCGCGATCTCGGCGCCCGCCGCGTACGCGCTGTCGCGGCTCGTGCTGCCCGGGCGCCGGGTCCTGAGCTTCCTGCTGATCGTCGCGCAGATGATCCCGGCCGTCGTGATGGCGCTCGGCTTCTACACCATCTACACGAACCTCGGGATCCTCGACAGCGTGCCCGGGCTGATCCTCGCCGACTCGACGATCGCGGTGCCGTTCGGCGTCATGCTCTTCGCGGCGTTCATGACCGGGATCCCGCGCGAGCTGCTCCAGGCCGCCCAGATCGACGGCGCGTCGTACTGGCGCACCTTCCGGTCCGTCGTCATGCCGGTCGCACGGAACTCCGCGGTGACGGTCGGGCTGTTCGCGTTCCTGTGGGCGTGGTCGGACTTCCTGTTCGCGTCCACCCTCAACCGCGACGGCGGCAAGCTCCGCCCGATCACGATGGGCCTCTACGACTACATCGGCTCGCAGAACCAGCAGTGGGGCGAGCTCATGGCGACGGCCGTCCTCGCGTCGATCCCGACCGCGATCCTCCTGCTCGTCGCCCAGCGGTACGTCGCCGCCGGCGTCACCGCGGGGGCCGTCAAGGACTGACGGCGCCCGGCTCCCCACCCACTCCACCCGTCACCACCTCAGCGAGGATCTTCATGGACCACCGCGGCGCGCCCGCCACCCTGACCTTCGACCTGCGCGAGATCCCGTTCTCGACGCGCGGCTCCTGGCTCGACCTGTCGCCCGTCACCGCGCTCCACACGACGACCGACGCGGTCCACCTCGTGTCCCACCGGAACGGGATGCACGGCGTCCTGCGGCTCGAGCCCGTCCGCGGCGGTGACGTCGTCGACGCGGGGTGGCACGCGCAGCCGAGCGTCTTCGCCTGGGCCGCACCCGGCACCGACGGACGGGACGGCACGGTCGAGGCGGTGTTCGACGGTCCCGAGACGCTCCGCCTGCGCGGTGCGGGCCTCGGCCTGCGACTCGCCGACGCGGCCGCCGGGCTCACGCCGTTCACCGGCACCTACCTGTACGTCGACCCGGTCGACGACGCGGTGGTGTTCACCTCCTACGAGACCGGACGCCGGTACCGCGTGACGTCGCTCCGCGGCGCCGTGGACGTCGTCGGCGGGGAGGCGCTGGGCGTGGCCGACCGCGCCGTCGTCCTCGGGGCCGACGGCGGCCCGTGGGAGGCGACGGTCGAGGAGACGACGTCGGGGGCGCCCGCGTACGAGGCGACGCGGTCGTTCGACGCCGCGGTCGCCGCGGTGGCGAGCGCGTTCGGCGCGTACGTCGACGCGGTGGCGCCGTGGCGCGACGAGCGGACCCCCGCCGCCGAGCTCGCCGCGTACGTCCTGTGGTCGGCGACGGTCGCGCCCGAGGGCTTCGCGACCCGCGAGTCCGTCCTCATGTCGAAGCACTGGATGGACAAGCTGTGGAGCTGGGACCACTGCTTCAACGCGCTCGCGCTCGCCCCCGGCCTGCCCGACGCCGCGCTCGACCAGTTCCTCGCACCGTTCGACCACCAGGACGCGTGCGGCGCGCTGCCCGACTCGATCACGCACTCCGAGGTGCTCTACAACTACGTCAAGCCGCCGATCCACGGCTGGGCGCTGCGCCGTCTCCGGGCGACCGCCGGGCGCGAGCTCACCCGCGACGAGCTCGCGGAGATCCACGACCGGCTCGCCCGGTGGTCGCGCTTCTGGCTCGAGCGGCGCCGTCGGCCGGGCCACGCGCTGCCGTACTACCAGCACGGCAACGACAGCGGCTGGGACAACGCGACGACGTTCGACCGGGACCGCGTCATCGAGTCGCCCGACCTCGCGGGCTTCCTCGCGCTCCAGCTCGAGGTGCTGGCGGAGCTCTCCGAGGAGCTCGGGCGGCCCGCCGAGACGTGGAAGGCCGCGCGCGACGCGCTGCTCGAGGCGCTGCTCAGCGAGCTCTGGACGGGCGAGGAGCTCGTCGCCGTCGGGGCGCTGTCGGGGGAGCGGAGCACGGCGACGAGCCTGCTCAACCTCCTGCCCCTCGTGCTCGGCGACCGGCTGCCGGCCGAGGTCAGGACGGCGCTCGCCGACCGTCTGGTCGCGCACCTCACCGAGCACGGGCCGGCCACGGAGCCCGTGACGTCGCCGCACTACGAGGACGACGGCTACTGGCGCGGGCCGATCTGGGCGCCGTCGACCGCGCTGATCGAGGACGGCCTGAGGGTCTCGGGCTTCACCGAGCTCGCCGACACCGTGAGCGCGCGGTTCCGCGCGCTGTGCGAGCGCTCGGGCTTCGCCGAGAACTTCGACGCCCGCACGGGCGCGGGCCTGCGGGACCGGGCCTACACCTGGACGGCCGCCGTGTACCTGACGCTCGCCGCGGACCACGTCCGGCGGGGCTGAGCCGGAGCCGGCGACCGGGACGACCGAGAGGAGGTGCGCGGTGGCGCCGTGTGAGCGCTCACATCGCCTCGTAGCGCAGGACTGACACACCCACGGATGCAAGGGAGCACCACCGATGTCCAGATCCACCCACCACCGCGCTCGCGGCGTGGTCCGGCCGGCGGCCGTCGTCGCCGCGGTCGCGACCGCGTCCTTCGGCCTCGCGGTCGCGACGCCGGCCGCCCAGGCCGCCGACGCGCCGAGCGCCACCGCGGCGTCCGACCCCGCGGACACGCTCGTCGTCCACGCCGACCAGCCCTTCCGCGACGTGACGCACGTCGCGTCCGGCTCGCTCTACGGGCTCGCGGACGCCACCAAGCCGAGCCTCGAGCTCGCCCAGGCGATCAAGCCCAGCGAGTTCGTCATGAAGCCGTCGGGCGGGACGCAGCAGGCCACCGGCGACATCCTCGTGACCGCGCCGGTGTCGCAGGCCCTCGGCGCCAAGGTCGTCGACCGACTCTCCGACTACTACCCAGGCTGGCCCTACCGGTTCAGCTGGGACACCTGGGACGACGTCGTCCGGAACGAGCTCGCCAAGGTCAACCCGACGACCGTGCCGAACCTCGCGGCGTACGCGCCGTGGAACGAGGCGGACGGCACCTGGAACACCGCGCAGAACGGCTCGTTCGAGGACTTCTGGACCCACACGCACCGGCTGATCCGATCGATCGACCCGACCACGCCGATCCAGGGGCCGAGCTTCTCGGACAACATCTCCGACATGGACAACTTCCTCAAGAACGCGGTGGCGACCGACACCGTCCCCGACATCCTCGCCTGGCACGAGCTGATCCGGTCGTCGAAGATCCAGGGCGACGTCGAGACCGTCCGCGCGCTCGAGAAGAAGTACGGCATCGGCCCGCTGCCGATCGACATCGAGGAGTACGCGGCGCCCGCCGAGGTGGGCATCCCCGGCTCGCTGGTCGGCTACGTCGCGAAGTTCGAGCGGTTCGGCATCGACAACGCGGAGCTGCCGTTCTGGAACCAGTCCGGCACGCTCGGCGACCTGCTCACCGGGCAGGGAGGCACGCCGAACGGCGCCTACTGGCTGTACACCTGGTACGCCGACATGAGCGGGAAGATGGTCACGACCACCCCGCCGACAGGTGGTGCGACCCTGTTCGACGGCGCCGCCTCCGTGACCACCGACCAGAAGAAGGTCGAGGTCATCACGGGCGGGAACGCCGGCCCGACGACCATCCAGGTCGCGGGGCTCGACAAGACGAAGGTCGGCAAGCGCGTCGACGTCACGCTCGAGTACACGCCCACGTACGGGCGCACCGTCCCCGTGTCGGGGCCGGTGACGGTCTCGACGACCCGCTACACGGTGGGCGACGACGGGACGATCTCGGTGCCCGTCGTCATGAACCCGGCGTACGGCTACCACGTCGTCGTCGAGCGCGCGCACGGCACGGTGACCGACCTCTCGGGCACCTACCGGGTCACGAACAGCAACAGCGGGCTCGCGCTCGCGGCGTCGGGCGCGGAGGCCGGCAGCACGGTCACCCAGGTGGCCGACCCGAACGGCGCGGGCCAGCGGTGGACCTTCGTGAACGAGGGCCAGGGGCTGTACAAGGTCGGCGACGGCGACGGGCTGGTGCTCGGCGTCAAGGGCTCGTCGACCGCGAACGGCGCCGTCGCGGTGGTCGGCGCGGACGACGAGACGACGAACCAGCTCTGGCAGCCGATCCCCGACGGGAAGGGCGGCTACCGCCTCGCGAACGCGACCACCGGGCTCGTCCTCGCCGTCGGTGCGATGAGCAAGGACGCCGGGGCCCCCGCCGTGCAGTGGACCGACGGCTCCGTCACCTCGGGCTGCACCGCCGACGGACCGCGCGTGGCCGGGAAGGTCGGCAAGGCGCTGAGCTTCTGCAACACGGCCTCGTACGCGACCCTGCCCACCGGCGCGCTCAGCACGCTGACCGGCGACTACACCGTGTCCGTGTGGGTCAACCCCGCGTCGAACGCGTCGTGGTCGCGCGTCTTCGACATCGGGTCGAGCTCGTCCGCGAGCATGTTCCTGACCCTCAACAACGGCAGCGCGCTCCGGTTCGCCATCACCACGGGCAACGGCGCGGGCGGCGAACAGCGGATCGACGGCACGGGTCTCCTGCCACTGAACCAGTGGTCGCTGCTGACCGTCACGCTGTCCGGCACGACGGGCACCCTCTACGTGAACGGCAAGGTCGTCGGCACGAACGCAGCCATGACGAACCACCCTGCTGCCTTCGGCCAGAGCACGCGCAACTACATCGGCAAGTCCCAGTACTCGAGCGACGCGCCGCTCAACGCGACCGTCGACGACTTCAACGTGTACTCGCGTGCCCTGAGCGCGTCCGAGGTGGCGGCCCTCGCGGGCGGCCAGGCGGGTGCGGGCGACGTCGTGCACTACGCGTTCGACGAGACGGGCGGCGCGAAGCTCGTCGACTCGTCGGGCGCGGGCCGCGACGGCACGGTCGTGGCGGCGAACGGTGCGACCACGACGACGGCCTCCGACGCCGCCACCGCCGACCACTTCTGGACGCTGACCCCGTACCCGGGCATCGAGGGCGTCTCGGTCGCCGCGGGCGACACCGTGTCGGGGAAGGTGACGTTCCGGGTCGACCTCGCCGGGAACGCCGCCGACCTGTCGCACACGTCCATCGAGCTCGACGCGGGCCCGTCGCACGAGCGCGTCACCGACAACACGGTCGCGGGGGGCGGCAGCCACGACCGCGGGCTCCACCCGACCCTCGTGGTCGACACCACGGCACTGGCCGACGGCGCGTACCGGCTGAAGATCCAGGTCGTGAGCACGAGCGGCCTCACGACGGAGAAGACGGTCGCGTTCACGATCGCCAACACCTCCACCAAGTAGCACCAGCTCCCGCGAGGTAGCGCGATCCACCTCGGACGGCGCGGAGCACGCGCCGTCTCACGCGACTCGCGCTACCTCGCGGCCCGGCTGCCGTGACGCACGACCCCACGGATGCAAGGGAGCATCAGCATGAACTCGACAACCTCAGGACGCGGACGAGGGCGCACGCCCCGAACGCTCCGAAGACTGACCGCAGCGGGGGCGGGCGCGGCGCTCGCCGTCGTCGGGCTGGCACCCGTCGCCGCGGGCCCGGCACAGGCCGCGACGCAGCCCGCGACGGCGGACCTGCCGGCACCCGTCGTCGACTACACGTTCGACGACGCGGCACCGGGCGTCACGACGCTGCACAACTCCGGCTCGGGCGGCGCCGCGTACGACGGGACGGTCGTGAACGCGGCGAAGCTCGGCACCGGGACGCGCGACGGCGCGGGCACGCTCGCCCTGCCCGGCGGCCCGCAGGGCACCACCGACTCGACCATGCCGTACGTCAAGGTCCCCAACGGCCTCTACCAGGGCGCGAAGGGCGTCACGGTCTCGACGTGGGTCAAGTGGGACGGGAAGAACGTCACCTCGGTCGCGCCGTGGACGTTCATCCTCGGCGGCGACAAGCTCCCGA
>Ga0182740_1002785_pt1 | contig 10353 bp, 11 predicted proteins | sample eDN5th37CKraftBY_FD_128872 | JGI IMG/M metagenome (GOLD analysis project Ga0182740, IMG submission 128872) | Enriched backyard soil microbial communities from Emeryville, California, USA - eDNA 5th pass 37_C Kraft BY (version 2) (version 2) | ecosystem: Environmental > Terrestrial > Soil >...
CATTCACCGCCCCGGCATGGGCGGCATCTTCGTCCTGGGACTCGGCCTAGCCGCCGTCTTCGTCGCTTGGCTCTACGCCGCGAACCTCATGTACACGCAGATCATGGGCGGCGAGCCGGCCTCTGTCTCCGCTTTCGTCCACGACGTGCTGAAGACGACGAAGGGCCACAACCTCGCAATTGCCGGTAACCTCGTTGGGTTCCTGTTCGCGCTCTTCGTGCTCGTCACGAGCGTCGTATCGTTCCCGATGCTCGTTGACCGCAAGGTCAGCGTCGGCACCGCGGTGAGAACATCCATCCGCGCGTCGGTCGAAAATCCCGGACCCATTGCCCTATGGGGTTTGATCGTCGCGGCCGGGCTCGTGCTCGGCGCCATCCCGCTGCTCGTCGGACTGGCGATCACCTTGCCGATCCTCGGCCACGCGACGTGGCATCTCTATCGCAAGCTCGTGGTTCCGCCCGAACAGCAAGACATCAGCGACGATGAGATACCGGCGGACCTTTGAAGCCGCACGTGCCCGCGCGCGATCTCGATAAGCGCGGGCACCTCGTTCAGAGCAAAAAGAAATCACCAGCCGGCCTATAAGCCGGGTTCTGTCCAGAGTTGCCTCCTGGACGGCCATTCATCTGGGACGCCTGTCGCCAGACGCCTCGTGCAATCAACCCGGGTGGGTAGCGTGAGGACGCGCCTTGCGTCTGCGGTTTCCCGCTCCGCGCGCCCACCCCTATTTGATCTTGCTCCCGGTGGGGTTTGCCCTGCCACTGCTGTTACCAGCAGCGCGGTGCGCTCTTACCGCACCTTTTCACCCTTACCGCCGGATTAGGCCCGAAAGCCGTCCGGCTTGGCGGTATGTTTTCTGTGGCACTTTCCCTAGGGTCGCCCCCGGCGGCCGTTAGCCGCCACCGTAGTCCTCATGGAGCCCGGACTTTCCTCTGCCGGAGTGTTCTGCTCGCGCAGCCTTTAGAGCGCGCTTCGCCTCACAAAAACCGGCAGCGGCCGTCCAGCCGGCTGGTGCCCGAGATAAGCGATGCGCGAACAAAAAGGTCAAGGCCCATACGACGGCGGCACCCGCATTAACTCAACCGGCCACCTTCCAACTCCGCCATCCCAGGCGAACGATGCGCCGGCGGCCGGCGCGCGGAACGCGTGTCGCCGGCGCCAACAGAGAACTCCCCGGGATCCACGACAACGGGCAGCGCACTCTTACTTGCTGACAGCCCCGCTCTCTAAACTGTCATCCTCGGCTTTATGCCGAGGATCCATGCTTCATCTTCCCCTGCTGCCCGATGGATCCTCGGGACAAGCCCGAGGATGACATTGCGTTGATTGAAGCGTCACGGCCGAGCGGAACCGCGGGAATAATGCACCCCCGTCGTCATCGCGGCGGAGCCGTCGCGTGCGGCCGGCTCCCCGAAGGGAGAGTCGCACGCGACCAATATCAATGCCGAAGCTGGTTGGCCCGCGCGGTAACCTCAGCCTGGCTCACCTCGCCCGCCTGCACGAGCGCATTGATGCAGCGGGAAGACAGCTTCTCCCCGGCAGCGCGCATGCACGCGCGAACCTCCGGGCTGTCGGACCGGTACTGGCTGCAAAGAGCATAGTAATCGCGCGAGCAGGCCAACTTCACGCGAAGGCTGACGGCATCAGCCGAGGTCGCCCAGATGAATGGCGCGGTCGCCACCATCGAAAGAGCGAACACAAAAGCACCCGAACGCGGACTGAAGACGCTGGTTCGCATCTGTGATGACATGTCGGCACCCCGGCATCGAGCTAAATGTAATGATCTCAGAAATATGCGCCCATCGTTGATTCATGGCCATCGCATATTTCGCCGCGCGACTCGTAAGGTCAGCTTCGCGTCAGCAAGTGTGCTCTGAACGAGCCAGAACGCGATCAAGCAAGCACGCCATCCGCCAGGCGTTAGTGTGCGAACCGCCGAGCAAACTAGCGCAGCGCGCGATCGAGGTTGATCGCCTGATCGAGACCTTTGACCTGCGTAACGCCGATCGCGCCGATGAAGTTCGCACCATCGAGATCGGCGCCCGTGAAGTCGACGCCAGAAATGTCGGCGCCCGCAAAGTCGGCCCGCGAGAGATCTGCGTCTTTGAAGTTCACGCCCTTCAAATCGGCACCCTTGAATTTCGCGAACCACAACACCGCGCGTTCCATGTTGGCATCAGCCATCCGCGCGCCGGAGAAATCGCAGTACTTGAGAATGTTGCGATAGGCCGTCGCGAGCGTCCCCTCGCCCGGCCGGCCCTCTCGCGGGTAAAAATTCGCCTTCGACAAATCCGCACCGCGAAAATCGGAGCCGGACAATTCCGCCTGGACATGTACGCCCGACATGTTCGCACCCGAGAAGTGCGGTGCATCGAGCGTGTTGTTGGACAGGTCGGCATAAACGGTCGGGCGCAGGATCGTCGCCCCCGCGAGATTGGCGCCCGAGAGATCGGCGCGGATGAGCACGGAGCGGTCGAGCCGCGTATGCGAAAGATCGGCGCCCTTCAGGTCGGCGCCGGTGAAATCCGTACCGTAGAGGTCGGCCCGCGCAAGATTGGCGCCTTTGAAGTTGAGCTCTGAAAGATCGAGATAAACGAGGTACTTGCCCGAAAAATCGGGCCTCGTGCCGGGCTTCGCCTGAAAGAGCAGGCTCGTGATGGTTCGGGCGTTCATCTCCGCCTTGGGCGTCACGGGCCCTGAACGCTCATCCTCGGCGGCGAAGGCACCGCTCGTGCAGAAGACCAGAAACGCGATACCCATCAATCTTCGGATCATACAAGCGTCTTTCAATCGTCAGCTCACAAAGCCGATCATGCATGAGTCCGGAGTGTGCGGGGATATCTTTTCGTCGCGGACCGGCAGGCGAAATCGCCGCGTGTCGGATCCGCCAGCTACGTTATCTCGTATCGCCTCATGATGCAGGCTTACGGCAGGGCGCGAACAGGTCAAGCGCCGGATCGTACACCCGGGTCGCGACGCCCATGACGCCAAGTGTCGAATGAAACAGGTTGTCATGCCCCACGCGCTGCGACGTGCGCTTGACGAGACAGTCCTGCTCGAGGCCGCGCGACTGCTTCATAGCATCTGACAGCCATACGACCATCGGCACATGAACCTGCGCTTCCGGCGCGATGACATAGGGCATCCCGTGAAGATACATGCCGTTCTCACCAAGGCTCTCGCCATGATCGGATACGTAGAACATGCCCGCATCGACGCCATGAGCCGCCCCGCCCTTGAGCACGCCGATAAGGCGCGTCAGAACATGATCGGTATAGCGGATCGAATTGTCGTAGGCGTTGATCACGTCGGCCAATTCGCAGTGGCTGAACTGGGCATCCTGACACGCGGGCTCGAACGACGCGAAACCCTCCGGATAGCGCTTCCAATACGCCGGACCATGGCTGCCCATCATGTGCAGCACGATCACCGTATCGCGATCGAGCTTTGCAATGCGCTCATCAAGTCCATCGACCAGCGCCTCGTCATATACCTTGAGCGGCGTCAGCGTCTCGGTCGTGACGCGCGCGCAAACGCCTTTGCATCCCGATTGATTTTCGCGCCACACGACGTCGAGCCCCGCGCGCTTGAGAATGTCGAGCAGGTTTTCGCGTGACGCTGCTCTCGCGTTTGAAAACCCCGCACGGCCGTATCCCGAAAACATGCATGGCACGGACTGCGCCGTATCCGTTCCGCACGAATAGGCCTGCCCGAAGTTGACGAGATCACCCATCGAAGCAAGGCCCGGGTTCGTCGGCCTCTCATATCCGTTGAGAGAGAAATGATCCGCGCGCGCCGTCTCGCCGATCACAATGACGAAAATGGACTTGCGGCCGCCGTTGAAACCAATCCGCCGTGCGTCCTCTCCATAAGTTGCGACCTCTCCGGCCCGCTTGCGCTTGACTTGTCTGCGATATGCCGAGAGCGCCGAGACGATGTTGACCGGCGCTAGCGTCATTTGAAGTTCGCGATGGTCGCGCGCGAGCGAAATCAAATCGCCCCACACCGGCAGCAGCACGGCCGCGAGAACCGCAAGCGACAGGGTCGCTGCCTTGAGCTTGCCCAACGCCTCCCGCCCGAAGGATTGCTCCGTCCAAGGCACAATCCAGAACAGGATGGCCGGAACGATCCCGAGCAAAACCACATAGGCGACAAAGCTCGGCGTGATGAGATCGCCAGCCTCACCCGCATCCGTCTCGATCACGTTGCGAACCATATGCACGTCGAACACGACGCCATATTCGCTCATAAAATATGAGGCCGCCGCCGTCACAGGCAGTAGCACAAGCACAATGGCACGCAGCAACGGCTTCAGTGATACCGCCAAGAGCATAAGATACGTCACGATGACGATCGCCACCGCAGCCGAGGCGACGAACGGCCAATCGCCAAACCGCGACGGATCGGCGACACCGATGAACTTGTGCCAGAAGGGCAGATTGAGAATGACTGCCACATAAACCGCGACGGCAAACGTCAGCAGTTCGGGGCGCCGCGGTTTGAACACGGTTGCTCCTGGTTCGGTAGCGTTAGAGTATCAAGCCACCCCGCCGGCGCCGCGACGGGCGCCACGCCACCCACATCAACAGCATGCGGAACGATTCCGTCAAGCGGCTGCGCGCTTGCGCGATGCCTCGATCAACCGCTCTAGTGTCACTTCCGTCGACCGGTCCAGGCGGCCATCGACGCGGCGAGGCCGAAAATGCAACTGGAAGGACCTTATGACTCTCTCGGTGCGCGGATCGAGCGTACCCGTGACGTCCACCTCATAACCGTAGGCCGCAAGAAGCTCTTGCGCCCGCCGCACCCGCGGACCGGATTCCCCAGGCCCGAGGCCCGCATCGTCCGCCTTGACGGGCGATGGACGCACCCAGAGCCCAAGTCCCGCCCGTGCAAGAAGCAACCAATTGAACTTTTCTCCAGGATCGATCTTTCGACCGGGTGCGACATCCGAATGGGCAAGAATGTTATCGGGCGCAATCCGATGCCGCCGCACGATATCTTTCGCCAGCGCGATCACGGCCGCCATCTGGTCCGGCGGAAATTCCGGATAGCCGTGCTGATGCCCAGGATTATGAATTTCGATGCCGATCGAATGCGAGTTGATGTCCCGCTCGCCGCGCCAGTAGGAAACGCCCGCATGCCATGCGCGCTCGTCTTCCGGCACGAGCTGCGTAATGCGTCCGGCTTCATCGACCACGTAGTGGCACGACACGCCACTCTCGGAACGGCCGAGCCAATCGATCGCTTTCGATGCCGAACTCATGCCCGTGTAGTGCAGAATGAGCATCGAGGGCTTAACGCCGCCTCGCCGCGCCTCACGGTTCTGCGCGGGGTGCACGTCGTGAGAAAGCTGCGTGTCGGCCTTGAAAGTCACGTCGGTTCCAGCGCTCGCTCGATCCTGAGGCCGCGCTCCTCCAGTATCGCATCGTAAGCGGCCGTGATCGCAACCATGCGGCGTTCGGCGCTCGCCAGAAACTCGGGCGGCACGCCCTTGGAGACGAGCGCGTCCGGATGATGACTTTTGACGAGTTCGCGGTAGCGCGCCTTGATCTCCTTGTCGGATGCGGCAGGAGAAACGTTCAACACCTCGTAGGGGCTGTCGGCATCGCGCACGAAACCACGCCGGACGCAGCGGAACTCGCACTCCGTGAACCCGAAGATCTCGGCGACGCGCGCCAGATAGCGATCCTCGGCGGGATGCAGAATGCCGTCCGCGGTCGCGATATGAAATAGCGACTCCAGCACTGAAACCTTCAATTCCGGCTGCGGCTCCAGAATGCGGGCGATCTGCGCGGCATACGATTCGTACCCGGCCACGTCCTGGCTCGCCAGCTCATAGAGTTTGCGCACGTGCGCGCACTCGCTCTCGGGAACCTTGAACTGCCGCTTGAAGGCTTCCGCCTCGACCGGCAGCGAAACGCCGTCGGCCTTGCTCATCTTGGCCGCGAGCGCCACGACGGCGATCGTAAAACCGACCCGCGACTGGGCGGGTGTCGCCCCGCTCTCCAGGCCGAACGCTCCTTTGATGCTATCAAGCGCGGAGCGCAGTCCTCCACCGTACGCCACAACGGCGTTCTTCAGAAATTGCCAAGGCATCGATGATCCGTGAGTTCTCAACGCGTCAGACAAGCCAGCCCGCCGCGGCCGCCTGCATGAAAGCATAAACGACGCGGCAGGGTAACACCCCTAAATTTCCTGCAACATGGGTGAGAAAGTGGAATCCACCCATTCTCGCGAGGGAAATCTCCCCTCCGCAACCGCTCAGGAAGCGGAGGATCCTCCGTTTCGACGGCTCTGGAGAAAAGCCTGAAAGGCCGAAGCATCTGCAGCCCGGCGCAGTTTGTCGAGGTACGCCCGGAATTCGTCCGCCTCTTTCTCGAGACGTTCAAGTGTCGCGCGGCGGTAATCCTCGAATGCCTTGTTCTGAACGCCGCTGTCGGGAGCATCATGAGCGCGCGTGGCCCCGCACCGGGAGGCCGCCAAAGGCCGGAGCAAAACCGCAGCTCCAATAACCATGAGCGCCACGGCCGCTAAGTGCAAAATCACAAAAGGCAGGTGCAGAAGGTGATGAAACATCGGTCTCGCTCCGCCAGCTGAAAGGTCAGGACGTTCAGATAAAAAAATTGGGGCCGCCCCGGAAGGCAGCCCCATGAAATCTGGTGATTAGGCTGTTGCGCCGCTGTTGGGTTCCGGACGTTCCCGCCGTTCCGCCATGAACTGGTCGAACTCGGATTTGTCCTTCGCCTGCCGCAGGCGCTCAAGGAATGCGCGGAACTCCCGCTCCTCCTCTTCCAGCCGCTTGAGCGTCGCCTCGCGATAATCGTCGAACGCCTTGTTGCCGCTCGATGGCCCGCCTCTGCCGAAGTTGCGAACTTCATCCTCGACGCGGGAACGTGCCCGCTCGAACCGTTCGGCGAACCGGCTTTCCCACCGGCCGCGGCCTCGTCCGCCATGCCATCCGCAATTCATTCGTCCACTCCAAAGCATGTAGGTCAGGATTGCGAGACCAGCCGGCCAGAATACGATGAATCCTAAGACCATCGCAGCGATCCATGCCGGCCTGCCGATATCATCGAGCTTCTGTACTACCGTCACGCCACCCTCTCCTCGTTGGGGATGTAAATGTATTTTACATTCACATAAATGGGAGGGCAAGGGGTCGCTTCAAGGCCCTCCGAGAAGTTTTTTGCCCACCCTCAGCCGAGGCTCGCTTCTGTTCAAAGAGGGCTAACGCCCGCCCCGCATCCGCCTCATGAGCTCCAGCGCAATCTCGTTCTTGAAGGCGAAGGGATCGACGGATACGCCCAAGATCGTCTGGCAGTGCGGACAGTTATAACTAGCTCCGGCAAAAACCTTTCCCATGCCGTTCGCGATATTCATCTGCTCGGCACGCGCGGTGCCGACGATGTTCTGACATTTAGGGCACTTGCCGGGCATTACCACCTCCGACAGATCTTCAAGCCGCTGGCTGCAGGCGGCGGCCATTACCGTCACTGACTGCCGATCGCTGACCGAGTCGCATTTCCCTATCGGTTTGTAGGCAGAATATCATGGAGCGGACAATGTGCTCACTGTGCGGCAAACGACACTGCTAACAGTGTTTCGGTGCCTTCTGCGCCTAGCTGCGCGTGCTGGGGCGCGCGCCAAGCCCATCGAGGTAGATCAGCACCGCTGCATCGAGCAGGTCTTCGGGGCTCATGGGGATCGGCCGGCGGGCCTCATCGCCCCGGCCGAACAATGACGCGATGCCATGCGCCTGCGCCCAGATGTGAAGCGCCATCATCATCGCAGGCGGCCGTCTGCCCTCAGGCATTCGGGCAACGAGCGCCGCGCAGGCATCCTTCAGCACGTTGAACGCGCGCTCACCGGCGATATGCAGGTCCGGGAACGCTTTGAACGAAAGACCGGATTCGAACATCGCCGAATACTGCGCCGGTTCCGTCCGCGCGAAATCGAGATACGCACGGCCGACACGCTCGAACGCCGTATACGGATCGGGCGTCCCATCCGCCCACGCTTGCCGGAGATTCGCCTCGAACGCATCGAATGCACGCCGCGCGACGTCCGCCATCAGCGCGTCACGATCGCGATAATGCCGGTAGGGCGCTGCCGGACTAACGCCAGCTGCGCGCGCGGCTTCAGCAAACGTGAAGCCAGCAGGCCCCTTCGCGGCAATGAGATCGAGCGCAGCCTTCATCAAGGCTTCACGCAAGTTGCCATGATGATAGCCGCGGCGGCTTCCAGGAGGTGGATCGCGATCCCAAGTCATGCGGCGCTTCTAGCGGATTTGAATGCGAACTGCACGCTCAGGGATGCCGCAAACTGCAGGACGCGATCACCTGCGGCGCTAGCGGCTCACCTTGAGAAGCGGCAATTACTTGCAGATACGCTTCAGCCCATCCCGGCCGTGGTGAGCCAGATCGAGATGCAGGTGGTTGGCGTGAAGGCTGTCGTGGTTCGGCCCAAGCACCGTCGTGAAATACTCGCACGCGCCCCCATGCACATCGCGCAAGAACGCCTGCTCTCGGTCCGTGCCGCCAGACCAATCACGCAGCATGCTGATCTTCTGCCCATTCGCCAGCGTGAAACCGCCGACGTCGATGGCATTCGCATAGGCATGCTCGGAAATGGTCGACCCGCTGACGCCGTTCATCGGCCGGCATGAGTACGACGCAAGTAGCGTGATGCCGACGACCTCCTGCCGGAAATGCTGCCGCGCCGCGGGCTCGACGACATCGCGCACCCAGCTATCGATCTGCGGGATCATCGGGCACCTCAGAGATGCCGGAGGCTTGAGTTCGACGCGTCCGTTATTGGCCGCCGACATCTCGAACGGGCTTTCCGCTCCGCACACGCTCGGGCCGCCGAGCGCCGATTTCGGCTGGATGAATGCCGACGCCCGCACGATCCCCGAGGCGAGGCACGCCCGCTCTTCCGGCGAGCGCCAGGGGTCGTCCTTCACGACGAACGTCGGGCCTGTCGCGCAGCCCCATAGCAAGGCCAGTCCCGAAACCATCAGGACGGCGCACGGCACAAGAACGCTGATACGGAAACGCGAGAACATGGGTCGTGAAGTAAAGGCCAGTTAGGGTTAACGGCCGGTTAAGCGGCAGGACGGACGGCCTTTGTTGCTGATTTTTCAGCCGGATTTGGGCCCGCGCCATGGCCAACCGGAGGCGGACTGCGGCGGCCGCAGGGCGTGCGCTGTCTGGCCGTCGAGTTCCCGGGCATCCGGAGCCAAAGTTATCCGCGTCCAAGCGCGGCTTGTCGTACGACTGAAATCATTGCGTCACGTGAGGCAGCTAATTTGGCATCGGCCCCGAAAGGTGCTGGGGCGGGTTCGAACTTGTACCGCGTGCGAGCTGGAATACGCCGCCCTCGCGTCTTCGATCGGGCATGTATTGAGTACCGGTCGCAAGACGCTGGCGGCGCTTGCCCTACGCCCCCTCGTCAAAGAAAGCCAACGCCTCGGCCTTGAAGGTTCGGTCGCCCACCGCGCGGTTGTGGTCTTTGCCCGGAATTGTATAGGCGCGCGCACCGGGAATGAGCTTCGCAAGCTCTTCCGCCGAGCCGCCGATAACATCCGTCTCGCCAACCGCGACGAGCACAGGCGCCGCAATTTCGCTCACCATCTCCGCCGAGATCGGCGCTCGCGACGAGCGAATGCAGGCCGCAAGCGCAAGCAGATCGCTCTTCGTCTGCTCCGCGAAGGCACGGAACGTCCGCGCCGCGGGATTGGTCACTTCGTCGATGCTCTCGGCTTCCAAGGCCCGCGCGATCGGGCCCGTTCCCGCCATGCCCCGCACCATGTTGATGCCAAGCCCGCCGAAGACGACGCGGGCCACGCGATCGGGATGCGTCAGCGTCAGGAAGGCAGCAATCCGCGCGCCCATCGAGTAGCCGATGACATTCACCTTCGCGATGCCGAGATGATCGAGCAGCCGCCGCGCATCCTCCGCCATCAGCGGCGCACCATAGTCGGTGAGCTCATACAGCTTCTGGCTTTCGCCATGGCCGCGGTTGTCGAACGCGATGACGCGGTACCCGGCCTTGGTGAGAAACGTGACCCACCCCGGATTGACCCAGTTCGTCGCCACATTGGAGGCAAAGCCGTGGATCAGCAGAACCGGCAGTTTGCCCTCGCCACCCCCCGTGTCGAGGTAGGCGATTTCAACGCCATCGCTGTCGAAGTGGTCCATGCCGCCCGCCGCCGTTCGATTTCCGGAAAGTTTTTATGTCCCCTACCATCATGGCTGCCACGAGGATATGGTGCGGCCAAACATCTCCCATATTGGAAGGGCGAAGCATGGCCGGGGCCGTTATTCCTCACTTTGCAAACGACGTTGGCGC
>Ga0182740_1002787_pt1 | contig 10351 bp, 9 predicted proteins | sample eDN5th37CKraftBY_FD_128872 | JGI IMG/M metagenome (GOLD analysis project Ga0182740, IMG submission 128872) | Enriched backyard soil microbial communities from Emeryville, California, USA - eDNA 5th pass 37_C Kraft BY (version 2) (version 2) | ecosystem: Environmental > Terrestrial > Soil >...
CACCCGGCCCGCCTGTTGCGAGCGGTAGATGCCCGGCACGCCGTGCTGATGCAGCAGTCCGCCCCAGAGATTGTTCGCCAGGATCATGTACTCGGCCACCATACGGTCCAGCGGCGCGTTGCGCTGGCGCGGCACCAGGCGCACCGGCGTGTCCGGATCGTTCGGGTCGCCGTCCAGGTAGAAGCTGTACTCCACCCGAGAGTTGTTCTCGGGCTTGCCGCGCACGTTCTCGCGCTGGGCCGACAGGGCTTGCGCCAGCTTCCAGAGCGGACGCAGCCAATGGCCGTAGGGCAGGTCGGCCGATGGATCGGACAGACTGGCCTCAGTGATCTGGGCGTCCAGCATGTTGTGGCGCAGGTTCTCGCGCACCACCACGCGTTCCAGGCGGGTTTCCGATTCAATGATCTCGCCGGTTTCCGGGTCGGCCACGACGTACAGGGACAGCGCCGGCACTTCGCGCCCGGCGTCCAGGGAGAACGCCTGGATGACGTTGTCTGGCTGCATCGGGATCTTGTCGCCCGGCATGTAGACGGTGGACAGGCGGGCGCGCGCCAGCTTGTCGAACTCGCTGTCGCGGGTCACGGTGATGCCCGGCGCCGCCACGTGCACGCCGACGCGCAGGCGGCCGTCGGGCAAGGTGGAAACGGACAGGGCGTCGTCGATTTCAGTGGTCGTGACATCGTCCACCGAATAGATCTCGGCGTCGGCCAGGGGCAAGTCACGGTCGATCGGCGGCAGTTCCAGATCGGGGAATGCCAGCCCGCGCGGGAAGTTCACCGCCAGGAAGCGGCGCTTGTGCAGCGCCAGCGCATGCGGCCAGGCGCCCAGTTCCAGCAGCAGGCGATCGGGGCTCTTGCCCAGTTTGGCGCAGGCGGCGTCCAGCGCCTTCCATTGCTGAGAATTCTTGTCGGGACGGATCAGCAGCGACTCCGCGGCCTGGGCAATGGGTTCGGGCAGGCGCCCGGCGGCCATTTCGTCCACCCATTCCTGCTGCTGCTCAGCCTGGCGCTGCTTCTTTTCCAGCGCCGCCAGCGCGGCCGCCAGGATGTCGGGCGGCGCGGGACGGTAACGGCCCTTGCCGCGGCGGTGGAAGTAGGCGGGCGCGCCGTGCAGGCGCATCAGGAGCGCCGCCTGCTCCACGGGCGTGGGCGCGTGGCCGAAGTAATCGGCGGCCAGGGCGGGGGAATCGAATTCTTCCTGCGGCGCGCACTCCCAAAGGAATTGCAGGTCCAGGGTCTCGGCGGTCGCGGCCGCCTGGCTCATCAGCGCGGCCGGTTCCGGCGCGGCAAAGGTGAACAAGGTGTTGGCGCGCTTGATCTTGCTGCGCTTGCCGGATTCCGATTCCACCTGCAGGCTGGCATCGGTCTCGGACAGGATATTGCCGGCCTTGAAGCTGCCGTCGTCTTCGTAAAACACATACATGGTGGGGATCGTCCTGGGCGGCGCGCACGCGCCGTCTTGCGCAGCTATATAGAGTGTTGATGTCTGATATTGATTATTGGGGGCGAACCTGCTTGTCGCCAAGGGCGAATTCAAGCACTTCGGGCATCCATTCCGCAAAGTCGGATAAACCGTGGTCGCTGCCTTGCACGATGTGCTGGCGGCAGCCCGCAAAGCGGTCGCGCATCTCGCGCCAATCCAGGACCTCGTCGCCGGTGGCCGCCACCAGGAAGTACCGGTCGGGTTGGGTGATGCGCGGGGCATGGATGGCGGCCAGTTCGTCCACGTACTCGGGCAGGAAGACGAATGGCGCGTCGGAATGATACATGCGGTGCTCGCCGACCTGGGTGGCGAGATCCCGGGCGGCCTCGACCGCGGGATTCAGCAGCACGGCCTTGCAGCCCAGCTGTTCGGCCAGCCACGTAGCGTAGAAACCGCCCAGCGAAGAGCCGATCACGGTCAGCGCCCGGGGGGAGTCCGCTCCGTCCAGTTGGCGTCTGGCGATGCCCATCGCCAGGTCGATGGCCTCGCGCGGGCTGGCGGGCAGTTGCGGGCAGGCCCAGGCCGCCGACAGGCCGCGCGCGGCCATGGCGTCCGCCATCATCCTGGCCTTGAACGAGGTCGGCGAGGAACGGAAACCGTGCAGATATAGGATCATTGCTCGCCTTTGCGGTGTATTCCGGGAATCAGCCGCGTGCCTGCAGGGCGTCCAGCAGCTTGCCGTGCACGCCGCCAAAGCCGCCATTGCTCATGACCAGCACCTGATCGCCCGGACGGGCGGCGCCGGCCACGGCCGCGACCAGCGCGCCAATGTCATCGTAGCTGGAAGCCCGGTCGCCCAGGGGCGCCAGCACCTCGGCCGGATTCCAGCCCAGGGCGTGTTTGCCCGAATGGGCGCCGAAGCAGAACACCAGATCCGCATCGGCCAGGGCTTCGGGCAGGCGGGCCGCCATGGTGCCCAGCTTCATGGTGTTGGAACGCGGTTCCAGCACGGCCAAAATGCGGGCCGGACCGACCTGGCGGCGCAGGCCTTCCAGCGTGGTGGCGATGGCGGTGGGGTGGTGCGCGAAATCGTCGTAGACCTTGATGCCGTTGACCGTGCCGCGCAATTCCATGCGGCGTTTCACGCCCGCGAAACGGCTGAGGGCTTCGATGCCTTGCGCGGCCGGCACGCCCACGTGTTCGGCGGCTGCCAGCGCCGCCAGTGCGTTCATGCGGTTGTGCTCGCCCGTCAGGTTCCAGCGCACGGTTCCGGCGGTCACGCCGCCGCGCAGCACGCTGAAGGCGCCCTGGGCATCGGGCGCGGTCGCCTGCCAGGCGCCATCGGCGCCGAACGTGACGGTTTCAGACCAGCAACCGCGGGCAATCACGCGGTCCAGCGCGGCGCAGCGCGCCGGCCGAACGATGCGGCCCGAACCGGGTATGGTGCGCACCAGGTGATGAAACTGCGTTTCGATCGCGGCGAGATCGGGGAAGATGTCCGCGTGATCGTACTCAAGATTGTTCAGGATGGCCGTGCGCGGACGGTAGTGGACGAACTTCGAGCGCTTGTCGAAGAAGGCCGTGTCGTACTCATCCGCTTCGATGACGAAGGGGCGGCGCGACGGATCGTAGCGGGCCGACACGTGCAGGTCCTGCGCCACGCCGCCGATCAGGAAGTTGGGCGCCATGCCCGTGGCCTCCAGCACCCATGCCAGCATCGAGCTGGTGGTGGTCTTGCCGTGGGTGCCCGCCACGGCAAGAACGTGCTGGCCGGGCAGGATGTTGTCGCCCAGCCATTGCGGCCCCGAGACGTAGCGCGCGCCCGAATCCAGGATGGCCTCCATCAGCGGATTGCCGCGGCTGACCACGTTGCCGATCACGTACAGATCGGGCTTGAGCGCCAATTGTTCGGCGCCGAAGCCTTCGATCAACTCGATTCCCTGTTCGGACAGTTGCGTGCTCATGGGCGGATACACGCCCGCGTCGCAACCAGTGACCTTGTGGCCGGCGGCGCGCGCGATCAGCGCCAAGCCGCCCATGAACGTACCGCAGATGCCAAGAATATGCAGGTGCATTGAAAACTCTCCTGTCCTGCATTGTATATATAGAGGCGGCGCCAGCCGCGGCCGGCTCGGCGTAAAACGGCCGCAGCGGTTATGATCGCGCCATGAATCGACGCCTACTTCTTTCCGCTGGCGTGGCCATTGCCGCCACGGTCGCGGGCGGCTACACCCTGATGGGCCGCAAGACCTCCGCGCCCTCGGCCCCCGCCGATGCCGGCGATCCCGTCGCCGGGCTGATGCAGATGCAACTTCCCGACCTGAATGGGGCATCCCAGTCGCTGTCCGGCTGGAAAGGCCAGCCCATCGTGGTCAATTTCTGGGCAACGTGGTGCGCGCCGTGCGTGCGCGAAATGCCGGAACTCGATGCCCTGCAGAAAAAATATCCGCATGTACGATTTGTCGGGATTGGTGTCGATTCCGCCGCGAACATGCAAAAATTTGTCGAGAAAGTACAGGTTTCCTATCCGCTCTGGGTAATTGGCGCAGGTGCCATCGATACGCTGCGCAAGCTGGGAAATCCCAGCGGGGGTCTGCCTTTTACTATTGTTTTCAACACAGATGGCGGAATTAACCGGAAGATACTGGGTGAAATTCAGCCCGACGATCTGGATCGCACCTTATCTGGTTTAAAGGCGTAAGTCTGTTGGACAAATAGTAGGAATTGGCGTAAAAAGCTGGTTTATCGGCTGTTTTGCCAACAATTGGCAAACCACTCATTGGCAAGCGCATGGCGCAAAACATACTGGTATTGCATGGCCCGAACCTGAACCTGCTCGGCACCCGAGAACCTCATATCTACGGCAGCCTCACGCTGCAACAGATCAATGAGAATCTTGAGCTGCTTGCAGGCGAAATGGGCGCCACGCTGACAGCGTGGCAAAGCAATCACGAAGGCGCGCTGGTTGACCGCATTCAGGCGGCCCGGCAAGACGGCACGGACTTCATCATCATCAACGCGGCGGCATATACGCACACCAGCGTCGCAATTCGCGATGCGCTGGCCGGGGTCGCGATCCCATTTATTGAAGTACATTTGTCCAATCTGTATAAGCGAGAGCCCTTCAGGCATCACTCTTATCTGTCCGACTTGGCGGTAGGCCTCATCAGCGGCCTGGGCGCGGATGGCTACGAGGCGGCTCTGCGTTACGCAGTGCGGCACTGATCTCGCACCAAACCACAGCATTTACATCTTATATGGCGCGGACCCGACGCTGGGACGTCGCCGACACTATCTCGGGAAGCAGCTTCTATGGACCTCCGAAAACTCAAAACCCTGATCGACCTGGTGGCTGAATCGGGCATCGCCGAGCTGGAAATCACCGAAGGCGAAGGCAAGGTGAGGATCGTCAAGTTCTCGCAGACCTTGCAGCCGGTTGCCTATCACCACCCCGAAGCTGGCGTGCCCGCCGCGCCCGTGGCCCAGGCTGCCGCGCCGGCCGCGCCCGCCGCCGCCGCGGAAGCCGCGCCGGTGATCCAGGGCCACGTCGTGAAGGCCCCCATGGTCGGCACGTTCTACCGCGCTCCGAACCCGGGCGCTGCTCCGTTCATCGACGTAGGCGCCACCGTCAAGGAAGGCGACCCGCTGTGCATCATTGAAGCCATGAAGCTGCTCAATGAGATCGAAGCCGACAAGTCCGGCGTCATCAAAGAAATCCTGGTCGAAAACGGCGAGCCCGTCGAGTACGGTCAACCCCTGTTCGTCATTGGCTGATAGCTGAAAATGTTCGAAAAAATCCTGATCGCCAATCGGGGCGAAATCGCCCTGCGCATTCAGCGCGCTTGCCGCGAGCTGGGCATCAAGACCGTGGTCGTGCACTCCGAGGCCGACCGCGAAGCCAAGTACGTGCGCCTGGCCGATGAATCGGTGTGCATCGGGCCCGCGCCGTCGCGTGAAAGCTACCTGAACATGCCGGCCATCATTTCGGCGGCCGAAGTCACGGATTCCGAGGCAATTCACCCGGGTTACGGGTTCTTGTCCGAAAATGCCGACTTCGCCGATCGCGTCGAAAAGAGTGGCTTCGTCTTCATCGGCCCGCGTCCCGACACCATTCGCCTGATGGGCGACAAGGTCAGCGCCAAGCGCGCCATGATCGAAGCCGGCGTGCCGGTGGTGCCCGGTTCGGAAGGCGCGTTGCCCGACGATCCGCAGGAAATCCTTCGTATTGCGCGCGAAGTCGGCTATCCGGTCATCATCAAGGCGGCAGGCGGCGGCGGTGGCCGCGGCATGCGCGTGGTGTACACCGAGGCCGCGCTGCTGAACGCCGTCACGATGACGCGTTCGGAGGCAGGCGCCGCATTCAACAACCCCGAAGTCTATATGGAGAAGTTCCTGGAAAATCCACGCCACGTGGAAATCCAGGTGCTCGCCGACGGCGGCCGCAATGCGGTCTGGCTGGGCGAGCGCGACTGCTCCATGCAGCGTCGCCACCAGAAGGTCATCGAGGAAGCGCCGGCCCCCGGCATCGCGCGCCGCCTGATCGAGCGCATCGGCGACCGTTGCGCCGACGCCTGCCGCAAGATGGGCTACCGCGGCGCGGGCACGTTCGAGTTCCTGTATGAAAACGGCGAGTTCTATTTCATTGAAATGAACACCCGCATCCAGGTCGAGCACCCCGTCACCGAGCTGATCACCGGCGTCGACCTGGTCCAGCAGCAGATCCTGATCGCCGCCGGCGAGAAGTTCACGCTGCGCCAGCGCGACATCACGTTCAAGGGCCACGCGATCGAATGCCGCATCAACGCGGAAGATCCTTTCCGCTTCGTGCCCAGCCCCGGCCGGATCACCAACTGGCATACGCCGGGCGGTCCGGGCGTGCGCATCGATTCGCATGCGTTCAACGGTTATTTCGTGCCGCCGAACTACGATTCGATGATCGCCAAGGTCATTACCTACGGTGACACGCGCGACCAGGCGCTGGCCCGCATGCGCACCGCGCTGTCGGAAATGGTGGTGGAAGGCATTTCCACCAACATCCCGCTGCACCGCGAAATGCTGCAGGACGCCCGCTTCATCGAAGGCGGCACCAGCATCCACTACCTGGAACACAAGTTGGCTCAGCGTCCCTGACCCGCGATCCGGGGCGTTAGCTCCGGACCGTTCCTGTTTTGTATTACGGTCGATCGGGCCGCGGCGCAAGCCGCGGCCCGTTGGCCAGATGGAAGAATCATCATGCGTGAACTCGTGCTCCATTGCCTGGAGGCGCAAGCCGAAGCCCTCTCGGACGCCCTGCTGGAAGCGGGCGTGCTGTCGGTATCGGTTGAAGACGCCGACCTGGGCACCGACGACGAACGCCCCTTGTTCGGCGAACCGGGCACCGAGCCCGACGTGCAGGCCTGGGACCGGAACCGCGTCGTTGCCTTGTTGCCCGACGGAGCCGATCCCGCGCAGATCATGGAAGAAGCCGGCGCCGCGGGCGAACTGGATCCTGCAGTGTTCGAGGGCTGGAGCCTGCGCGACGTGCCGGACGCCGACTGGGTGCGGCTGACGCAATCGCAGTTCGGTCCCATCCATATCGCCGAGCGCCTGTGGATCGTGCCCAGCTGGCACCGCGATAATCCCGACGTCCCGGCGTTCGAGCCGGAAGCCGCCACCCAGGAAGGCGCCATCCATATCGAGCTGGATCCCGGCCTGGCGTTCGGCACGGGCAGCCATCCCACAACGCATCTGTGCCTGGCCTGGCTGGAAGCCGAGTTGCCGGCCGGCGCCACGTTGCTGGACTACGGCTGCGGCTCGGGCATTCTGGCCATTGCCGCGCGCAAGCTGGGCGCGGGCCCGACGCAGGCGGTGGATATCGACGCCCAGGCGGTGCAGAGCACGGTCTTCAATGCCGAGGTCAACCACGTCGAACTCCAGGCCATGCTGCCCGATGCGCTGGCGGAAGGCACCTTTGAAGTGGTCGTGGCCAACATCCTGTCCAATCCCCTGAAAGTGCTGGCGCCCATGCTGGCCGGACGCGTCGCCGCAGGCGGCCATCTGGTGCTGTCCGGCGTGCTGGAACGGCAGGCTGAAGAAGTGGCGGCTGCGTATGCGCCCTGGATCGCCATGTCGGTCTGGCGCGCGCGTGACGGCTGGGTGTGCCTGCACGGCCAGAAGGCCTGAGCGCGGCCGCAGCAGATCGCGCCATGGCCTTGACCACCCGTTGCCCGCAGTGCGGCACCACCTTCAAGGTGGTGCCTGATCAATTGCGGGTCCGTAATGGCCTGGTGCGTTGCGGGGCCTGCTCGACCGTGTTCGACGGACGCGCCTGCCTGGTCCCGGCCGCGGGCGCGGCGCCGCAGTCCGCGCCGCCTGCCGCGCCCGTGTCGCCGGCCGCCAGCCATGCGGCGCCGGTGCTGGCCACGCCTGCCGTACCAGCCGCGCCGCAGGTTCCTCCCTGGGAAGACGAGCCGGAACCGCCGCTCGCGCCCGCGAGGCCTCCTGTTGCCGCCTCGGCTCCTCCAGCCGTGCTGCGCGGCCGCGACGACATCCGCCGACGCGTCGAACCTGTCCAGGCCGAGCAGGCGGAAGACCTCGACGAGGCCGACGACCAGGCCGATGACGATCTTGCGGATGCCGAGGAGCCGCCGCGCTGGACGGCGCCTGCCGCGGCCAGGCCTGCGCACTACGCCGAGCAGGCTGCGCGCGGTACCCATGCGGAGCCGTCCTTCACCATTGGCCGTGCGCGCCCCGATGTGCGCGATGAAGCTCGCGACGACGAATACGACAACGAGTACGCCGACGAACACCGCGACGACGACCGTGACGACTACCACGACGAATATGCTGGCGACCGCGAAGCCCCCGGCGAGCCGGTGCTGGGCGATACACGCACTCGCTATTCCAGCGCGACCGATGTGGGCCGGGCGCCACCCGAGTTCCTCGATCAGGACCGCCAGGAGCGGCGCGGCCTGTTACGCAAGCTGTGGGGCTATGCCTGCCTGGTTGGCCTGATCGCGCTGGGCCTGCAGCTGGTGTATGCCTACCGCACGGACATCGCCAATTCCGTGCCGGCCCTGCGGCCCGTGCTGGAAACGGTGTGCCAGCCGCTGGGCTGCACCGTGGGGTACGCGCGCCGCCTGGAGCGCATCGCGATCGCATCGTCGTCGCTGCAGCCGCCGACCGGCGCCGCGGCGATCGACGACGGGCGCAGCCGCCTGGTCCTGACACTGGTCCTGCGCAACCGCTACGACAAGCCGCAGCACTGGCCAGCGCTGGTGCTGGACCTGACCGATCTGTCGGACACGGTGGTGGTGCGCCGCGTGCTCAAGCCCGAGGACTATCTCACGCCGGAACAGTTGCGCGGTCCTTTCGCGCCCGCCGGCGAACTCAAGATTTCAGTACCCATTGAAGTGACCGGCGTCCAGGTCAATGGCTACCAACTCGATAAATTCTTTCCTTAAGGGATGACTAGCATGGCAACCCCAGTTCTGGTTTGCGGTTCGATGGCGTTCGACACCATCGCGGTGTTCGAAGGACGTTTCAAGGAGCACATTCTTGCCGACCGCATCCAGTCGCTGAGCGTGTCGTTCCTGGTGCCCAGCATGCGCAAGGAGTATGGCGGCTGCTCGGGCAATATTGCCTACAACATGAACCTGCTGGGCGGCAAACCCGTGCCGGTGGCGACCGTGGGCGAGGACGCCGGCGAATACATGGAGCGCATGGCGGGGCTGGGCATCGACGTCAGCCGCGTCAAAGTCATTCCGGGCACGTTTACCGCGCAGTGCTTCATCACGACCGATCTGGACGACAACCAGATCACGGCTTTCCACCCGGGCGCCATGTCGCACGCGGCGCAAAACGATCTGAGCGACGCCGACGCGGCCTGGGCCATTGTTGCGCCCGACGCCAAGGAGGGTATGTTTGCCCACGCCGAGCGCCTGCACAAGCGCGGCATCCCCTTCATCTTCGATCTGGGCCAGGCCATGCCGCTGTTCGACGGGGCGGACCTAGAACGCATGCTCGAGCTGGCGCAGGCGTTGACCGTAAACGACTACGAGGCTGGCGTGGTGGAACAGCGCACGGGCCGCAGCATGGCGGATATCGCCCGTACCCTGCAGGCCGTGGTGGTGACGCGGGGCGCGGAAGGCGCGACGCTGCTGACCGGCGGCAAGACCATCCAGATCGAGCCGGTGCGCGCGGCGCAGGTGGTGGACCCGACGGGCTGCGGCGATGCGCAGCGCGGCGGCCTGCTCTACGGCTTGACCAGCGGCTGGAATTGGGAAGACAGCTGCCGTCTGGGCAACGTCATGGGCGCCATCAAGATCGCTTCGCGCGGACCGCAGAACCATGCGCCCTCGCGTGCCGAGATCGACGCCGTGCTGCACGCGACCTACGGCATCCATCTGCCCGCATAAGCGGCGCTGGGAACCCGGCCGCTGCGTCGCGGTCGAACGGTTGAAAGATTTTGAAGGCGCCGCGTCCCGGCGCCTTTCTTGAGCCGCTTTACCGCTGTTTTTTCAGCTTCTGGCGGTGCGTTTCAGTGTGTTGCAGCCGCGCTGGCCGGGATTGTGGGCCAGGGTATGATGAGTACATCGTCGGCAACGGCCGATCGAGGAGTCCAAATGAACCAAAGCAAAACTTTTTCCCTGGTGACGCCGCGCGCGGGGCGCTGGCTGGCGATTGCTGCCGTCGTGACCTCGATGGCGGTTTTGGGCGGCTGCGCCAACCGCAGCGCGTCCAGCGGCGTCTACAGCTATGACCAGGCGCAACGCGAGCAGATCGTCCGTACCGGCACGGTCACCGGCGTGCGTCCCATCGTGATCCAGAACGACAAGTCCAGCGGCGTCGGCATGGTGGCTGGCGGTGCGCTGGGCGGCGTGGCGGGTAACGCCATTGGCGGCGGCACCGGCCGTACGATCGCGACCGTTGGCGGCGTCATTCTCGGCGC
>Ga0182740_1002788_pt1 | contig 10350 bp, 7 predicted proteins | sample eDN5th37CKraftBY_FD_128872 | JGI IMG/M metagenome (GOLD analysis project Ga0182740, IMG submission 128872) | Enriched backyard soil microbial communities from Emeryville, California, USA - eDNA 5th pass 37_C Kraft BY (version 2) (version 2) | ecosystem: Environmental > Terrestrial > Soil >...
GAAAGCTGCCGGCTGCATCTGGGAGATTCCCGCCGCGCCGCGCGCGAGCGGGCGCTGGAACTCCTGCACAAGGTTCGCATCGACAATCCGCAGCGCGTCTTCAGTCTCTATCCGCACGAGGTTTCGGGCGGAATGGGCCAGCGCATCATGATCGCCATGATGCTCGCCGCCGAACCCGACCTGCTGGTGGCCGACGAGCCGACTTCGGCGCTCGACGTTTCGGTGCGCGCCGAAGTGCTGGATCTGATCGAAAGCCTCGTCGTCGAACGGGGAATGGGGCTCATTCTGATCAGCCATGATCTCGATCTGGTCAGCGCCTACAGCGACAGGGTCGTCGTGATGTATTCCGGCCGGGTGATGGAAACCCTGCCGGCCTCCGAACTGGCAAAGGCTTCCCACCCCTATACGCGCGGCCTCATCGGCTGCCGGCCACCTCTCGACCACAGGGTGGAGACCCTGCCTGTCCTGAAACGCGATCCCGCATGGCTGTCATGAAACACGCAAGACCAGTCCCTGTAAACGCGCCGGCGAACGCGCTCGACGTGAAGAACCTCTGCGTCACCTATGGCTCGGCACGCGTCGTGAACGATGTCAGCTTCTCGGTCGCACACGGAGAATGCCTGGGCCTCATCGGAGAATCCGGCTCCGGCAAGAGCACGATCCTCAAAGCCCTCACCGGAACCGCTCCGGCCGCCGGCATGATGGAAATCCTCGGCATGCCGGCCTCCGCAAGGGTCAGAGACAAACGGCACACGCGCAGCGTGCAAATGGTCTTTCAGGACCCTTACGCGGCGCTGCATCCGCGCCATTCTGTCGAGCGGATTCTGGAGGAGCCGCTGGCGATACAGGGCATGGGCGACCGCGAGGCGAAGATCCGCGCCAGCCTGGCCTCCGTCGGCCTGCCGCTCGGCTTCCGCTTCCGATATCCGCATCAGCTGTCAGGCGGGCAGCGTCAGCGCGTCGCCATTGCGCGCGCCCTCATTCTCGAACCCGAAGTGCTGCTGCTCGACGAGCCGACTTCGGCGCTTGACGTATCGGTGCAGGCCGAAGTTCTGAACCTGCTTGCAAAGCTCCACCGTGAACGCGGCCTGACGATGTTGTTTGTCGGACACGATCTCGGGGTCATCGCCCATATGTGCGCCCGTGTGATCGTGCTCAACAAGGGCGAGCTGGTGGAAACCCTGATGCGCGACCAGATCTATTCCGGTCAGGCCACCCAGCCCTACACGCAGCAACTGCTGCGCGCCACGAAGCTGGAGCAGCGTTCCGCAAACCGGAACATCGCGTAGAGCATCTTGCAGCCAGATGGAGACATCCGGCGCCGCATGAATGCATGCCCAAACAAAGAGACAGAGCATTTCTGAGGGAAGCAGAAATGCTCCACGCAGCCGCGAGGACATTTCTCTCCGCAATGCGGCCGCAGGGATGCGGGCGGCCGCAGCCGTCATATGCATGTAACCAGCTGATGATAGTCGGCACGGAACGGCAGGTGCGAGATTCCGACATCCGGCGCAGGGTGGAGCTTCACGCACGGATCGCGTTCCAATCCGGACCTGGAGAGTTTCATGGATTTCGACAACAGCAGCGCGGTATCCTGGCTGAGAGCCGAGATGGAGGACGCCCTCGACGAGGATTACGAACTCGAACTGTCCGAACCCGCGCTTTCGGCCGAACTGGCGAAGATCTACAGGAAGGCGCACCCCGACTCCCTCAATCGCCAGACCTATTTCCTGGAGCTGATCCGGCTTCAGTCCGAGCTCATCAAGCTGCAGGACTGGGTATCGCACTCCGGGGAGAAGATCGTCGTGCTGTTCGAGGGGCGCGATTCCGCCGGCAAGGGCGGCGTCATCAAGCGCATCACCCAGCGGCTCAACCCGCGCATCGTGCGGGTGGCGGCCCTGCCGGCGCCCAGCGACCGCGAGAAGACGCAGTGGTATTTCCAGCGCTATGTGCCGCACCTCCCCGCCGGCGGCGAAATCGTGCTGTTCGACCGCTCCTGGTACAACAGGGCCGGCGTCGAGCGGGTGATGGGCTTTGCCACGCCGGAACAGGTCGAGGACTTCTTCAACGACGTTCCCGAATTCGAGCGCATGTTGCTGCGCTCGGGTATCCGGCTGGTCAAATACTGGTTCTCGATCACCGACGAAGAGCAGCAGATGCGTTTCATGATGCGCATCCATGATCCGATGAAGCAGTGGAAGCTGTCGCCGATGGATCTGCAGTCGCGCGTGCGCTGGGAACAGTACACCAAGGCCAAGGAAGAGATGTTCGAGCGCACCAGCATTCCCGAAGCCCCCTGGTACATCGTGGAAGGCAATGACAAGAAGCGGGCGCGGCTGAACTGCATCGATCATCTGCTCAACCAGATCCCCTATCAGCCGGTGCCGCACGATGAGATCAGCCTGCCGGAGCGCGTGTTCAATCCCGAATATGAACGCGCCACGCTGCCGGGCGAACTCTACGTTCCGCAGAAGTACTGACCGCAAAGCCGGGGGCCGGGGTCAGCGCCGGGAGGACGACGCCTGTTGACGCCCTGCCCCGGGCCCTGTCCATAATGCGGCAGCCCCGCCCGAGGGGGCCCAACAGTGCCTGTCGTCCGGGCTATATCCCAAGTCAAGCAAGGCGCAGCTCGCATGATGCCGGAAACTGAACTCAAGCTCGAACTGACGCCGGACAATGCCGACGCCTTCCTGGCCTGCGATCCGTTCGCAGAGGAGGCATCCCTGCTGCGGCAGCGGGCCATCTACTTCGACACGCCCCGAAACGACCTTGCAGCGGCCGGCTTCACGCTCAGGGTCAGGGAGGCGAACGGCGCGCGTATCCAGACGGTGAAGGCCGGAGGTCCGGCGGCTGGCATGTTTGTTCGCCGGGAATGGGAGCGGTCCGTACCGGATGATCGGCCGGTCTTCGATGACACCCTGCCGTTCCTCTCCATGCTGGGCGCGAAAGTGCAGGACATTCGCCCGGTTTTCGAAGTCCATGTCGGGCGCATGGTCTGGAACGTCGTTCAGGACGACGCGACGATCGAGGTCGCGCTGGATCGCGGCGAGGTCATGGCCGGGGACCGCCGTTCCTCGCTGTGCGAGATGGAGCTTGAGCTTAAAAAAGGGAACCCGGCCGCGCTGTTTGCCCTCGCCCGGCGGCTGGGAGATCTGGTGCCACTGCGGCCGGGCGTCCTCAACAAGGCCGCGCGCGGCTACAGGCTGCTTGCCGAGGCGCCACGGGCGATAAAGGCCGAAGCCGTGATGCTGCACGCGGGGATGAGCGCCGAGGATGCCTTCCAGGAGATCGCCGCATCCTGCCTGCGTCATTTCCTCCTGAACGAGCCGCTGCTGTCGCCCGGCAATCCCGAAGCGCTGCATCAGGCGCGCGTGGCCCTGCGCCGTCTGCGCTCGGCATTGTCGATTTACAGGGAGATGCTGGAGGATAGCCGGTTCGCCCATTTGCGGGACGAGTTGCGCTGGCTGGCCGGCAGTACGGGCGACGCCCGCGATCTCGACGTGCTGGCGGCGCGCGGGGCCGAAGACGGGTTGCGCGCCCGGATCGAGGTGGCGCGGACCAGCGCTTATGAGCGGGCCATGGAGGCGCTGAACTCACCGCGCGCACGGCTGCTGATGCTCGATCTTGTCGAATGGCTGGCGTTCGGCGAATGGCGGACCGCGGAAGCCGGCGCGGCAATCCGCGCGCAACCGGTGCGCGACTTCGCGGCCTCCGCGCTCGACCGGTTTCGCCGCAAGGTCAAAAAGGGCGGCAGGGACCTTGCCGAGCTTGACGACGAGACCCGGCACGAAGTGCGCAAGGATGCCAAGAAGCTGCGCTATGCGGCCGGCTTCTTCGGCTCCCTGTTCGACACCCGCCGCCAGCAGCGCCGCTTTCGGCGTTTCGTCGACGCTCTGGAGGTGATGCAGGACCGGCTGGGCACCCTGAACGACCTCGCCGTCCTGCCCCGGCTGCTGGAACGCCTGGACCTCGCGCCTGACGAGGTGGCCGGCATGCTGGCCCCGGCCGGAAAAGAAAGCCTGACCGAAGCGGCGGAAGCCCACGATGCCTTCGTCGATGCAAAGCGGTTCTGGCGGTAGCTCTTCGGGTGCGACGGGAAGGAAGAGATAGTCCTTACGCGCCATGCCCCGCCAGCACCCGCCCTGCACTCAGGGCCGGGGCTCTGTGGCGGACCGGGGTATCGCTTCTGGCGGCGGCTTTCACCCTGTCGACCCAGTCGAGATAATATGCCAGCCCGAACTGGGCCGCGATGCCGATCACGAGCAGGCAAAGGTCGTAACCGACGCCGCCGGCATGGACCATGCGCAGCATCTGCGCGGCCAGCGCCAGCACGGTCCCGGCGATGAAAACCGCCAGTGAACGGCGGCCAAGGACGGCCAGAGGATTGTCGGCCCGGAACCGCACGGGAACCGCCGAACACAGGGCAAGCACAAGATAGGTCACCGCCAGAATATGCAGCAGGCGCGCCAGCGACAGATAGGTCTTGTCGAAGCCGCCGAGGACCGGCGAAAGGCCGAACCATGTCACCTGCCCCCACAGGGGCGAGTGAACCCACGCCAGCGCCGCGATCACATAGACGCCCGCCAGTGCGACGCCCCAGCGACTGACGGGAAATGCACCCGTCCTGCGCACATGGATCGCGCCGGTGATGCCGATCGCGAACAGAAACTGCCACGACAGCGGATTGAGAAACCACTGGCCGGCTTCCGGATAATTGCGCGGCGCGATCTGCCACAGGCCGGCAGCCAGCCACAGCACGCCGCAGGCACCGAGCGTCGTGCCCGGCCAGCGCAGCGCGCCGTGGATCATCAGCGGAGCCGCCAGCAAAAGCAGCGCATAGACGGGTAGGATATTGTTGTAGCCGATCTGATGGCCGAGCGTGATGATGCCGATCATCGCCTCCGGCGTTCGCTCCATCACCGGCCCGATATTGATCTGCGAAAGCAGTTCGGGGCGCTTTGCGTACACTGCGCCGAGGCAGAAAAGCGCGATGCCGGCCATGGTGACGACGATATGGGACACATAGAGCACGCCTGCCCGCCGCCACATTCTCAGCGTCAGAGTGGCGCGCTGCCCGGGCACGAATCGCGTTCCATAGGCAAGCGCGACCGAAATGCCGGACACCAGCATGAAGATCTCGGTCGCGTCCGAGAAACCGAAATTCTTGTAGGTAAAGCGCTCCAGAATGTTGCCGGGAACGTGGTTGATGAAGATGGTCAGCAAAGCCAGCGCCCGCACCATGTCTATGCGCGCATCCCTGTGCGCCGTCATGCCGGTCTTCATGAGCTGTCCTTCCCGATATGTTCGACGGCGCTTTGCCACACTGCTTGCAGGCATCCATGACAAACCGGAGAAATCGGACCTAAAACAGGACCGGCATCGTTCAACTTTGGACAGCCTTGAAAACATTTCGTTTTGAAGCCGGCAAACCCGCCGAAGCCCACGCAGGACCGTCACATGCCGAGAACCTCGGAACTTCATGAAGAGCTTGCCTTCGGCTACCGGCTGCATGAACCGGATGCGCCGGACGGTTCATGGGTCATTCTTCTCCATGGCTCCGGCACGGACGAGACCGTGCTTGTGCCTTTCGCCCTGCAGGTTTTTCCGCAGGCGCGGCTGATGGCTGTGCGCGGACGCATCGTGCAGGAGGAAAGCCGGCGCTGGTTTACCCGCCTCACGCCGGTCGCGTTCGATCAGCACAGCATCCGCAGCGAGGCGCAGGCTTTCGCGCGCTTCCTTGCGCAGGCGGGCCGCGAACATGGGTTCGATCCCGCCGATGCGATTTTTCTGGGCTATTCCAACGGCGCCAATCTGGTGTCCAGCCTGCTGTTCCTGCATCCGGGACTGGTGCGCCGGGCCGTGCTGTTGCGCGCCATGCCGGTGCTGGACGCACCGCCGCCTGCCGATCTCTCCGCCGTGTCGGCGCTGGTGCTTTCGGGCAGAAGAGACGCGACCTACGGTCCCTATGCCGCGCCGCTGGCGCAGCAGCTGCGCCGCGCCGGCGCGCGGGTCGAAGCTCATGTGGTGGACTGCGGCCATGAGTTTTCCGATCCGGACGCAGCGCTCATCCGCAACTGGCTGAAGCCGTGACCGCGGCCGGGTAAGCCTCGCGCATGCAAGGCGCATCGCTCATGCCCCATCCGCCCGCAGCCCCGGCGGCGAAAATGTCAGCAAACCATTATCGCTCCGTCATCAAAAGGAATCGCAAGAGTGCCTGAATAGCGATGAAACCGGAGGGGCATCGTGTTTTCACTCGAAGGCCGCAAGGCGCTCATCGTCGGCATAGCCAACCGTGAATCGATTGCGTGGGGCTGCGCCCGGGCCTTTCGCGCGCAGGGCGCCGATCTCGCCGTGACATGGCTGAACGAGAAGGCCGAAAAGTTCGTCCGGCCCCTCGCCGAGGAGCTGGAAGCCGAAATTCTCATGCCGCTCGACGTGACCGTGCCGGGCTCTGACGAGGCGGTCTTCGGGGAAATCGCCGGACGCTGGGGCCGGCTCGACATCCTGCTGCATTCCATCGCCTTCGCGCCGAAGGCCGATCTTCACGGGCGGGTGGTGGATTGCTCGGCCGAGGGTTTCAGTCTGGCGATGGACATTTCGGTCCATTCCTTCCTGCGCATGATCCGGCTGGCGGAACCGTTGATGGAGGGGGGCGGATGCTGCCTTTCCGTCTCCTTCCTCGGCTCGCGGCGAGTGGTGGAGCACTACAATGTCATGGGGCCCGTCAAGGCGGCGCTGGAAAGCGCCACCCGCTATGCCGCCGCCGAACTCGGCGGCAAAGGCATCCGCGTCCATGCCCTGTCGCCCGGACCGCTGGCAACCCGCGCCGCCTCCGGCATCGACCATTTCGACGCGCTCCTCGATCAGGCCGCCACCCGCGCACCGACGCGCCGGCTGGCCACCGTCGACGATGTCGGCGCGCTGGCCGTCTATCTCGCCTCGGACGAGGCCCGCAACCTGACCGGCGGTGTCCATGACATCGACGGCGGCTTCTCGATTGTCGCCTGAAGGATCAATCATCATGGCAAGCGTCTTCGAAATATTCGACCCGAAGCTTCAGCCCGGCGTTCCCCGCGCCCAGAGCGATGCGCTCCACATCATGGAGGCCGGCATGGCCAGCGCGCGCGCCGAGGTCGGCGCCGCCTCGCAAACCGGAGAAATCCAGACCATGGCGGCCGCCAGCCATGCGCACCGCATCCTTGAAAGCCACTCGACCCGCACACGCCGCCTGATGGACGCCGGCGCCGACCTGATCTCCGGGCTGCACAGGTCGCAGGCGCAGCACGGCCTGATCGGCAGCCTGCTCGAATATCAGCGGGATGCGGCTGAACGGGCCGTGCTGACCGCCGACACGCTGCGCAAGCGCGGCGACATCTTTCTGGAGCACGAGGCGGCCGATTGCCCGCCGGTGCTGATCTACGATTACGAAGTGGTGATGGACGGGCGCGACCTGCCCTATCCCAGCAACTACATGCTTCTGAAGATCCTGCCGCCCGAGGGCGTCGTCATCGACGATACCCGCCGCCCCTACATCATCATCGACCCGCGCGCCGGCCATGGCCCCGGCATCGGCGGCTTCAAGTCCGACAGCCAGGTGGGCGTCGCGCTGCGCGAGGGCCATCCGGTCTATTTCGTCGCCTTCCGCTCGCGCCCGGAGCCCGGCCAGTATCTGTCCTACGTCACCCGCGCCGAGGCCGCCTTCGTGCGCGAGGTGATGCGCCGCCATCCGCAGGCGTCGAACCCGGTCGTCACCGGCAACTGTCAGGGCGGCTGGGCCACCCTGCTGCTGGCCGCCACCAACACCGACCTGACCGGCCCCATCGTCGTCAACGGCGCGCCGGTCGCGCCATGGTCGGGCCGCGTGGGCGAGAACCCGATGCGCTACAATGCCGGCGTGCTCGGCGGGACGTGGATACCCATGATGCTGTCGGATCTCGGCGGCGGCATCTTCGACGGCGCGCATCTGGTGCTGAATTTCGAGCTGCTCAATCCGGGCCGCACCCTGTTCCGCAAATACACCGATCTCTATCGCGACATCGACAAGGGCGACCGGACCTTCCTCGAATTCGAAAAGTGGTGGGGCGGCTTCTTCATGCTGACCGAGCCGGAAATCCGCTGGATCGTCGAGCAGCTTTTCGTCGGCAACCGGCTGGCGAAGAACGAGGCCCGGCTGGAGCCCGGCCGCCCGGTCGACCTTAAGGCGATCCGCGCCCCGATCATCGTCTTCGCCAGCCATGGCGACAACATCACCCCGCCGCAGCAGGCGCTGAACTGGATCGCCGAGACCTATGCCGATGTGCAGGAAATCCGCATCCGCGGCCAGCGCATCGTCTACATGGTCCACGATCAGGTCGGGCATCTGGGAATCTTCGTGTCCTCGCAGATCGCGCGCAAGGAACATGCCGAGGTGACTTCGACGCTGAAGACCATCGAAGCACTGGCCCCCGGCCTCTACGAGATGCGCATCGAGGACATCGAGGAGCGCGACGGCCGCAAGCATTTCACCGTCGGCTTCGCCGAACGCACGCTGGACGACATCCGCGCGCTGGACGACGGCTTTGCCGACGAGCAGCCCTTCGCGGCGGTGGCGCGTGCCTCCGAGGTGCAGGCACAGGTCTATGACACGCTGCTGCGCCCCTTCGTGCGGGCGACGGTGACGGGAACCAGCGCCGAGCTGTCGCGCGCCCTGCATCCCAAGCGGCTGGAACGGGCGCTGGCCTCGTCCAAAAACCCGCTGATGGAGGCGGTTTCCGGCATGGCCGCCAATGTGCGGGAAAACCGCACCAGAGCGGCAGCGGACAATCCCTTCCTCGCCATGGAAGCGCTGTGGGTGGAGGGCGTCGAGCAGATGATCGACTTCACCCGCGACACCCGCGACATGCTCTACGAGCTGACCTTCTTCAACGTCTGGTCGAACCCGTGGATGCGCGTCTTCGGCCGCACGCATGAGGCGCGCCGCACGCTCAAGAACACCGACGAGCTGCGCGGCCTGCCGGAAGTCGCGGCGGCGCTGCACAACATCGAGCGCGGCGGTTTTCCGGAAGCGGTGATCCGCATGCTGGTGCTGCTGGCCGAAAACCGCAAGGGCGTGCGCCGCGACCGGCTGGAGCGATCCTCGAAAATCCTGACGCAGGACGAGCCGTTCCGCTCGCTGGGGGCGGAGCGCCGGGCGCTGATCATCCACGAGCAGACGCTGATCGCCACCTACGAGCCTGATCTGGCGATCCGCACCCTGCCGGCGCTGCTTCCCGATCCCGCCGAGCGCGAGCTGGCGCTGCGCGTGGTGCGCTACGTGCCCGGTTCCACGGAAGAGATGCTGCCCGAAACCATCCAGCTTCTGCAAAGGTTCCACGAGGTGCTGGGTCTGCCGCATTTCCTCGGCGACATGCCGGACGACCCGCTGGAGGAAGCACAGGTGCAGGAAGAGCAGGCCGCAGCGGCGGCCGCCAATGCCGAGATCGCCCATGCGGCGGCCGTGGCGCGGCGGCAAAGGGCAACCGCCCGGACGAAGTCGGAGAGCTGACATGCATCTCGTCAACCGCACATTCGCCGAACTCAGCGTCGGCGAGACGGCAGAACTGCGCCGCCTCGTCACCCCCGACGACCTCTACGTCTTCGCCGCGGCTTCCGGCAATTACAATCCCATGCACCTGCCATCGGCCGATGTGGACGGCGACGGCCGGCCCGAAAACATCGCCCCCGGCATGTTCGTGGCCTCGCTGATCTCGGCCGTCCTCGGCACGCTGCTGCCCGGGCCGGGCACGCTCTATCTGCGGCAGGTGACCGACTTCCACGACCGCGCCCGCGCCGGCGACGAGCTTCTTTGCCGGGTGCGGATGGTGGAGAAATCCGAAGACGGCACGGTCACGCTGGATACCGAGGTGACGCGGCCCGCCGATGGCGCGCTTATCGTCTCGGGCACGGCGCGGGTGCTCGCCCCGCAGGAAAAATACGATCGCGACGACATCGAGATTCCGGGCCTGCTGGTGCAGCGCCATCGGCATTTCGAAGCGCTGGTCGAGCGGGCGAAGGCGCTGGCCCCGCTGCCGGTGGCCGTCGTCTGCCCCGATGACGGCAATTCGCTGGGCGGCGCGCTGCGGGCGGCCAAGGAAGGGCTGATCGTTCCCCTGCTCGTCGGCGACGAGACGGCGATCCGCGAGGCAGGCGCCGCACTCGGTTCCGATCTTTCCGGCTTCGAGATCATCGGCATGCCCCGTGATCAGGGCGGCGATCAGGTTGCCGCCGCCGCGGCCTGCCGGCTCGTGCACGAAGGCCGCGCCGGGGCGGTGATGAAGGGCCACCTCCACACCGACGACCTGCTGAAGCCCATGCTCGACAAGGCGGGCGGAC
>Ga0182740_1002792_pt1 | contig 10340 bp, 11 predicted proteins | sample eDN5th37CKraftBY_FD_128872 | JGI IMG/M metagenome (GOLD analysis project Ga0182740, IMG submission 128872) | Enriched backyard soil microbial communities from Emeryville, California, USA - eDNA 5th pass 37_C Kraft BY (version 2) (version 2) | ecosystem: Environmental > Terrestrial > Soil >...
CGGACGTGAAGCCTGCCGAAACGCTCGGCGCGCCGGCTGAGGTTACGGCGGCCGCGATGCCGCCAGCGGATGCCAATGTTGCGCCGTTACCTGCGCCGATCATCGCCGAGGAATCCTCGCAGGTTGCCGCGGCCGAGCCGCCGAAATGCGACATCGCCGCTTGCGAGCGCGCCTATCGTACCTTCACCGCATCCGATTGCACCTATCAGCCGAGCGGCGATGTGCCCCGCCGCTTGTGCACCAAGGGCACGCCCCCGACTGCGGCGAGCGTGGTCCGGCCCGATGCGCGCGCACAGGCGAGCTGCAACATCGCCGCGTGCTCCGACGCCTACATTTCGTTCAACGCGTCGGACTGCACCTATCAGCCGTCCGACGGGCCGCGCCGCCTCTGCACCAAGTAGCGGCGGAACTTCACCCTTTCATTTGCGGAACAAGCGCGGCGCGCGCGGCGTTTCCCTGCGATTGTCGCGGAGGAAGACGCCATGCCGTTCATTGCCTACTTTTTCGTGCTGGTTCTGACCGCAGTGACGGCGGCTGTCAGCCTCGATTATCTGACGGCGCCCGAAATTCCCGCGCAGAAGCAGGACACCGCGAAGATCGCCGCCGGCGCGCCGTCGGGGAACGCGATCCGCCAGGTTCCGCTCGGCAAGTCTTCGCGCGGAACCACCGCGCAAGCCTCGCGCGATGACAACAACAAAAGTCTGACGCCGATCTATCCCGCGGCGCCCGGCAAGAATCTGCCGCCGCCCGACGCGACGGACAGCAAGACGGCTGACGCCAAGCCGGCCGAGCAGCCAGCGAATGACAATACCAAGCCGCCAGCGGCGACCCAGACGGCGAGCGCGGCCCCGGTCGCGCAAACACCGGCGAATGAATCTGCAACGACCCAGCCCGCCCAGCCGGTTTCGACCCAGGCGTCGGTGCCGGCACCGGCCGGCGCCTGCGCCATCGAGGCCTGTGCCAGCGCCTATCGCTCGTTCCGGGCTTCGGACTGCACCTATCAGCCCTACGGCGGGCCGCGGAAGATGTGCGAACTGACGTCCGAGGGTTCGCGGCAGGCGTCGAATGTGCCGCCGAGTGAGCAGGACTCGCTTCGCGGCAATCGCGGTGGAATGCGCGGCACCAATGTGAGTGTCGGCCGCGCCGGCGGTGACGATCTCGATGACGTGGTGCGCGCGGTGCGCCGTCTGCCGCCGCCGTCCGCTTACGACGACGAAGACGGCTTCTACGATCGCGGCCGCGTCGTCGTGATCCAGCGCGAGAGCGCGCGGCCCTATTATGGGCCGCGCTATATCTACGAAGAGCGCTGAAGCCGCCTTACATGCCGCGCGCCGGCGCGGTCTCGAGCAGCTCCGCCAGCGGCTTGGCGTAGAGTTTGGCCATGCCGCCGGTGGTGCCGTGGCCGCGCGTGTCGGCGCTCGCTGGGATCAGATAGACCTTGCCGTTCTTCACCCGCTTCATCGCCGCGTCGAGAATGCCAGTCTCGGGCGGATTGCGCTCGTCGTCGGCGGAGTTGATGACGAGCACCTGCGCGGCGATCTTTTCCAAATCCTTCGAAACGTCGTAATCTGCCGACGAAGCCCACTGATAGAGGAAGTCGTTGGCGTCGGCCTTCATTGGCGCGGCGAGCGCCTTCGTGACGAACTCGTCGGCAGCTGCATTCGTTGGCGCCAGCTTCTGATAGCGCAGCGAGCCGCCATTGGTGCCGATGCCGAAGAACACATTGGCGATCTTCAGCATGGGTGGCTGCTCGGTGTAGTCGCCGTTCTTGTAGGCCGGGTCTGCCTTGATGGCTTCCAAGAGCATGCGCCGCATCATCCAGTTGCGCGACGCCATCGGCGTCGGCTGCGAGGCCATCGGCACCGCGGCGTCCATGTCATCCGGATATTTCGTCGCCCACAGCCAGGTCTGCATGCCGCCCATCGAATTGCCGATGACGAGGCGCAGATGCTTGATGCCGAGGCCGTCCTTGATCAGCAGATGCTGCGCCGTGACCATGTCGTCGTAATTGTATTTCGGGAATTTGGTGCGCAGTCCATCGGACGGCTTCGACGATTTACCGGCGCCGATCGCGTCCGGAATGATGATGAAATATTTGGCGGCGTCGAGCGGCTGACCGGGACCGAACAGCGCGCCGGCGAAACCGGCGCCGAGCATGCTCTGTGCCGAGCCGCCGGTGCCGTGCAGCACCAGCACCGGTTTGCCTTTCGGATCGCCGACCGTGGTGTAGTGCAGCTTCAGTTCCTTCATCACCTCGCCGGTGTGGAATTTGAAATCCTTGGCGATCCATTCGCCTTGCTGCGGGGTCGGATAGTCGGCGGCCGACAGCGGCGTCGCGACGAACGTCGACAGCGCGATGGCGAAGGCCGCCGCGGCTTTCACGAGCTTCATGGTCTCCTCCCGAAGTTTATTGGCCGCGCACTGGCGGCGCGGGCGGCCATAAGCCTAGCGCAGCCTCAGGCGGTTCGGGAGGTGACTCGCGCAGACGTGAAAACGGCCCACTCGGGGAGTGGGCCGTTCATGGCGCATGCACTGTCGATCAGCGCTGTGCGATCTTCTCGCGCTTCGGCGCGTCCTTGCGCGGCTCGGGCTTGTGATCGGCCTTGGACACCGACTTGGAGGCCCCGTTGGAGGCTGCCTTGGATGCGACCTTGGGCTCGGAATTGGGTTCGGACTTGATGTCCGCTTTGGCCGCCGGCTTGATCGTCAGCCGCACTTCCTCGCGCGTCCCCTTGTCCTTATCCTTATGCCTATCCTTGCCGGCGCCGAGGGCGACGCGGCCGTTCTTCTTGGCGTTCGGCTCGGCGGCGATGATCTTGATGTCGGGCGTCTTCTTCTCGGCGGCCGGCTTCCTGTCGTCAGCCTTGGCGGGACCATTTTGGTGGCCCTTGTCGGCGACCTTGATGCTGGCACGCAGCGGCGATGGCGTCGGCAGCGGCAGGGCGTCCGGGCCATTGGCGGCGAGCAGACCGGCGACGTGTTGGCACGGCGCTTCCTCCGGCACCTTCTGCGCCGGATAGCGTGCGCTCGAGGCGCTCCAATTCTCAATCGGATTGCCGGTGATCGTCTTCACGTAACCTTGGGTCTCGTCGGGCAGCTTGGTCTTGCCCTTGGCGGCGAGCCAGTCGGCGACGCGCTTGGGTCCGGCATTGTAGGCCGCGGCGGCGAGCCCGAGATTGCCGAACTGGCGGATCAAACTGCCGAGCATGCGCGCCGACGCCGGGATGGCCTGCAAGGGATCGTAGGGATTGTCGAGGCCCATGTCGTTCGCCGTGCCCGGCATGAACTGGGCAATGCCCTGCGCGCCGGCTGAGCTCACCACTTCTGGACGGAATTTGCTCTCCTGGAACAACAGGCGGATGAAGAACGGCGCCGGCACGTCGTTGCGTTCGGCGGCCATCGCCAGCGCGTGGCAGACTTCGTCCTCGCTGCGATCGACGACAGGTTTGGGCACCGGCGGCAGCGGCACGCCGGTCGGGATGCCGTTATTGATGACCTTGCCGGACGGCACGGGATACTCGGCCGGCAGGTTCGGCACCAGCGCGGCAATCTCATCGGCCGTCGGCGGCGCGGCATCCTCGCGCGGAATGGCGACGACCGCGCTGGCATCCTCGATATGCGTGATGCCGACATCGCCGGTGTCGAGCGAAGCCATCTTCACCGGCGACGGCTCGGCCGCAATCTGGCGGCGGCTGGTAAATTCGTCGAGCGTCACGCCGGTGTCGGAACTGGTGGCGCCCGACCACGTCACGAGGCAAATGCACGCTGGCAGAAACAGCTGCCGCATGTCGGCTCTTCTCCAATCGTCTCACCGCGACGAGGCCGCGCGTGGCCTGAAAGTGTCGCGGTGCGTGCTTTCTTTCTGAAAGAACGGGAATTACCCACCGATGCAGCGTTTAATGCGCTGCGATCGCGACGATAGTTGGATGGGCCCAAGTTTGAAATATGGCGAAGGCTGCCGCGCCTTCGCCGCAGTTCCTTCGGAACCGTTGACGGCCGGTAATGGATACCGGTTAAGGCTCGGCAATACCTGCCGCCGCGCCCATCGAAATATCAATAAACAACGACGCTGCGGATCGATTTACCTTCGTGCATCAGGTCGAAGGCATCGTTGATCTTGTCGAGCGGCATCGTATGCGTGATCAGATCGTCGATGTTTATTTTACCATCCATATACCAGTCGACGATCTTCGGTACGTCGGTGCGGCCGCGAGCGCCGCCGAAGGCGGTGCCCTTCCAGACCCGTCCGGTGACGAGCTGGAACGGTCGCGTCGCGATTTCCTGCCCCGCGCCGGCGACGCCGATGATGATCGATTCGCCCCAGCCGCGATGGCAGCATTCGAGCGCCTGACGCATCACCTGCGTATTGCCGATGCATTCGAACGAGAAATCGGCGCCGCCGCCGGTGAGATCGACGATCGCCTGCACCACCTTGTCGCGGCCGACCTCGTCCGGATTGATGAAATGCGTCATGCCGAATTTCTTGGCCATGGCGACGCGCTCGGGATTGAGATCGATGCCGATGATCTTGTCGGCCCCGACCATGCGCGCGCCCTGCACGACATTGAGGCCGATGCCCCCTAAGCCGAACACCGCGACATTGGCGCCGGGCCACACCTTGGCGGTGTTGATGACCGCGCCGATGCCGGTGGTGACGCCGCAGCCGATGTAGCAGATCTTGTCGAACGGCGCGTCTTCACGAACTTTCGCCAGCGCGATCTCCGGCAGCACGGTGTAGTTGGCGAAGGTCGAGCAGCCCATGTAGTGAAACACCGGCTCGGCGTCGCACTTGAAGCGCGAGGTGCCGTCCGGCATCAGGCCTTTGCCCTGCGTGGCGCGGATCGCGGTGCACAAGTTAGAGCGCTGCGACAGGCAGGTTTTGCACTGCCGGCATTCCGGCGTGTACAGCGGAATGACATGGTCGCCCACTTTAAGCGAAGTGACGCCGTCGCCGACCTCGCGCACGATGCCGGCGCCCTCATGACCGAGAATGGCGGGGAACAGACCTTCCGGATCGGCGCCCGACAACGTGTAGTAATCGGTGTGGCACACGCCGGTCGCCTTGATTTCGACCAGCACTTCGCCGGCGCGCGGGCCTTCGATGTCGATGGTCTCGATGGTGAGGGGCGAAGCGGCCTTCCAGGCCACGGCGGCGCGGGTTTTCATGGATTGTCTCCGACAATGTATTGTCATGGCCGGGCTTGACCCGGCCATCTCGCTTAGGTGGGCACATACGTCCCTAAGCGGGATCGCCGGGTCAAGCCCGGCGATGACAGAGAAGCAAAATCTGGCGCGAAGGCCAACTCAAGGCTGCCAAGCCGGCAGTTCTTTCTTCTTCTTGGCGCCTTCCGGTTTGCTGTCCTTGCCGACGATTTTGAACAGCTCGCGCAACACCTCCGTGACGCCCTCGCCGGAGGCGGATGACAGGACCAGCGGCGTCTTCTTCGTCGCCTTCTTGAATTTGGCGATCTGTTTCTTGATCTCGTCCGGCGTCATGGCGTCGGTCTTGGAGAGCGCCACGATTTCCGGCTTGTCCTCGAGGCCGTTGCCGTAGGCCTCCAGTTCGCCGCGCACGGTCTTGTACGCGGCAACGACATCCTCGGAGGTGCCATCGACCAGATGCAGCAGCACACGGCAGCGCTCGGTGTGACCGAGGAAACGGTCGCCCAGGCCGACGCCCTCGTGGGCGCCTTCGATCAAGCCGGGCAGGTCGGCGAGCACGAATTCGCGGTCGTCGACGCGCACGACGCCGAGCTGCGGATGCAGCGTGGTGAACGGATAATCGGCGATCTTCGGCTTCGCCGCGGTGACGCGGGCGAGGAACGTCGATTTGCCGGCATTGGGCAGGCCGACGAGGCCGGCGTCGGCAATGAGTTTCAGCCGCAGCCGGATGGTGAGCTCTTCGCCGGGCTGGCCGGGGTTGGCATGGCGCGGCGCCTGATTGGTCGAGGACTTGAAATAGGCGTTGCCGAAGCCGCCATTGCCGCCCTTGGCGATCATGACGCGATCACCGACATTAATGAGATCGGCGAGCAGCGTCTCGCCGTCCTCCTCGTAGACCTGCGTGCCGGCCGGCACCTTGAGCGTGACATCCTTGCCGCCGGCGCCGTGGCGGTCCTTGCCCATGCCGTTCTCGCCGCGCTGCGCCTTGAAGTGCTGCTGGTAGCGGTAGTCGATCAGCGTGTTCAGCCCATCGACCGCCTCGATATAGACGTCGCCGCCCTTGCCGCCGTCGCCGCCGTTCGGGCCGCCGAACTCGATGAACTTCTCGCGCCGGAACGAGATGCAGCCGTTACCGCCGGCGCCGGACGCGATATAGACCTTGGCTTCGTCGAGGAATTTCATTCAGCTTGCTTTCGCTTTGTCGCGTTTCGCCGGGCTATTCGAGGCGGTAATGGCGCGCTCCAAGGCAAGGCGAATATAGCGCTGGTAAGGTACGCCTTCACGCTTGGCGCGCTCCTTAACGGAGTTCAGTAGATCCTCAGGTAGACGCATATTGACGCGTTCCGTTTTAGGTAGAAATTCGAAGCGCACCGGAACCATCGCCGACAGGTCGTACTGAGTCAGGTCGGCTTTCGCGACAAAGGTTTCGGCGTCTTCATCACTCTCGAGCGCGGGCAGCTTTTTCAGTCGCGGCTTTCTGTTCTTCATAATGGCGAACTTCCTTCCGGTGCATGAAGCGGGCGCTGATGGGGCGTATCAAAACGCTGCCGTGCCGCCTGCGCAGCGTAAATGCCACGAAGATATGCCGTCCGCTACTGGCTCGCCCGACGGCGCGGAAGCGTACTTCACTGGCCGAATGCGCGGGATCTGGAACTACCCAGACTTCGCGGCGGAATAAAGCCTCGATATCCGCTTCCAGCACGCCGTGGCGGCGGCATTTGGCGCTGTTGCCGCTATCCCAGTCAAAGCCGGACGCGACAGGCATCTCCATATCTGCAATGTACGTTTGTACATACAAATGTCAAGGTCAGCACCTCTTCCTCGGACTCGTCCCAAGCGGAAATCTGCCCTTCGCAATCCTGCATTGTCCCGTATATACCGGGCGGGCCGGAGACCCATTTGAAATGACCGCCCCGACGTCGGACGCGCCGCCTTCCCCCGCCCAGTCTGCCAAAGACCATACCCTCGCCGGCATCGCCCTGATGCTGGTCGGCATCTTCTTCTTCTCCGTCAACGACACGATGGGCAAATGGCTGATCTCGACCTATTCGGTCGGCCAGGTGCTGCTGCTGCGCAGTATTTCGGCGATCCTCATCCTGTCTCCGTTCATCGCCAGGGTCGGCATCGGCGCTTTCTTCCGTGCGCCGCGGCCGTGGCTGCAGGTGGCGCGCGCCGCCTTCGCCACGTTCGAGGTCGCCTGCTTCTACTGGGCGCTGTCGGGCATGTCGCTCGCCGACACCATGACGTTCTATCTCGCCGGGCCGATCTATGTGACGGCCGTATCGCCATTCCTGCTCGGCGAACATGTCGGCTGGCGGCGCTGGATGGCGGTGATCGCCGGCTTTGTCGGCGTCATGATCGCGCTGGGACCCACGGGCGGCGCCTTCTCGCCGCATGCGCTGGTCGCCATCGCCGGCAGTCTGTCGTTCTCGATCTTCATGGTGTGCACGCGGCTGGTGCGCGGCACGTCGGATGTGGTGCTGGTCGGCACGCAGGTGATCGCCGCGCTGATTTTCGGCGCCGTCACGGCGCCCTTCACCTGGGTTCCGGTGAGCTGGTTCGACGCCGGCCTGCTGGCGCTGCTCGGCGCCGTGGCCATGACGGCGTTTCTCTGCATCAACCGTTCGATCAGCCTGGCGCCGGCCTCGGTGGTGGTGCCGTATCAGTACACCAGCATCGTCTGGGCGGTGCTACTCGGCTACATCTTCTTCGGCGACGTGCCGTCGCGCAACGTGGTGATCGGCGCCGGCATCATCATCGCCGCCGGTTTCTACATCTTCATCCGCGAGCAGCGGCGGGCCAAGCCACCGTCATTCAACGAACCACCGCCGGCGTAAGACCCGTCAAGTGACAATCGCATCCGCCTCGATCTCGACCAGCCAGCCGGGATCGATGGCCTGCACGATCTGGATCATGGTCGAGGCCGGGCGGATGTCGCGGAAGAACTCGCCATGGGCGCGGCCGGCGTCTTCCCAGTTCGTCATTTCTTTAAGGAAGATGCGGGTGCGGATGACGTGCTCGCGCGTGCCGCCGGCGTTTTTGATCGCGGTCTCGATGATCTCGAGGCAACGCAAGGTCTGGCCGTAGAGATCGCCGGGGCAGGCGACGCCGCCGCCCGGCGCGATCGGCGCCGTGCCGGACACGGCGATATGCGGGCCGACGCGCACCGCGCGGGAGAAGCCGATTTGCGTTTCGAAGATGGCGCCGGAGGAGATGAGTTGGCGTTGCATGGAATGCCTTTGTTGTCGTTCGTAGCCCGGATGGAGCGAAGCGAAATCCGGGATCATCATCCCCGCATTGCGCTGCACTCCATGCGGGCTACAAGCTAAACAGTCTTGCCGCGCGCAGCCACCGCGTCCGCCATCGCATCGGCATTGCCGCCGAGGCCGCGCAGACCCGCGGCGACGCCGGCCTGATCGGCGGCGGGGCGGTTCTGGCTGACCTTCCATTTGCCGTCGAGTCGCGCGATCGGAATCTCAAGACCGACGATGCCCTTGGCCTGAGCCGCGATGAACGTCTCCGGCGCATCGGAAACATGCCACGGCGCGGCGCGCGGGCTTTCCTGGTGACGCGTCAGATCGTCGATTTGCTGGCGGAGCCATCCAGCATCGTCGATGACGCGCGGCGCGCCGTAAGCCTGGACGGTGATGTAATTCCAGGTCGGCACGACCTTGCCCGTCTCCTGTTTGGTCGCATAGAGCGACGGGCTGATGTAATGCTGCGGTCCCTGGAAGACGATCAGACATTCGGTAACGGCCGCAAGCTCCTGCGCCTGCGGATTGGCGCGGGCAAGATGCGCGCGCAACGTGCCACGCTCGGACATTTTGGCGTCGATCAGGAAAGGCACGTTGTTCGCCTGCAACCCGCCCGGTCCCGCTGTGATCAGCAGGCCGAGCGGATGGCTTTCGATGAGCGCGTGCAGGACGTCGAGCCGTTCTTCACGGAAGTGCGGAGGCTGGTACATGTCATGTCTCCATGCACCGCCTTACGACACCCGCTTGAACGCGGCCCAGCCCTTGAGCGCCGCCCAGATGCGCTGCTCGAGCCGGAAGCGATCGATCGGCGCCGACGACTTGATCGAGTGGATCCGGTAGAGGCCGACGCCGGTCCACTGGAAGCCGCACTTCTCCAGCACGCGGCGCGACGCCGGGTTGGTGACCCGCGCACCGGCATGCAACGCGTCGTAGCCGAGATCGGTGAAGGCGTAGTCGATGAGCGCGTGCACTGCCTCGGTGGCGTAGCCCTTGCCCCAGTAATCGGCGCCGAGCCAGTAACCGATCTCCGGCGCGCCATCCTGCTGCGCAATGCTGCAGGCGCCGATCACCGCCTTGTCGCGCAGCGTGATCATATAGACCTGCTCGCCGCCAGGCTTGTTGGCGCCGGCAATGAAATTCTCGGCATCCGCCAGACGATACGGATGCGGAATACGCGCGGTGTTTTCGGCAATGCGACGGTCTGCTGCGAGCATCGATACCGTTTTAGCGTCCGCGAGACGCGGCGCGCGCATCGTCAGCCGCTCGGTCTCGAGGACGGGGATACTCGCTTCGCGGAAGGTTCCGCTCGGTATTTCTTCCAGCAGGGTCATGGCTCAGGCTCCAGATTCGAACCCGGGCCAGCCCCAGGCTCAGAAATGCGATGAGGGGGAGCCGGTTCACCCGTCTCCCCCTCAAAGAGCCTCTACGAGCCCCTGCCGGTTTGACTTGGTGACCGGCAGACCTCGATATTTGGTCTACCGTTTATTCAGCCGCTGCTTCCATCGTCGGGACAACCGAAATGTAGGTGCGGCCTTTGGCTTTGGTAGCGAACTGAACTTTTCCATCGACGAGTGCGAACAGCGTATGATCCTTGCCCATGCCTACGTTACGGCCGGGATGCCACACGGTGCCGCGCTGACGCGCAATGATGTTGCCGGCGGTCGCGAGCTGACCACCGGACTTCTTCAGACCGAGACGGCGGCCGTCGGAGTCGCGGCCGTTGCGGGATGAACCGCCTGCTTTCTTGTGCGCCATAGCTAGAGCTCTCTCGAATTCCGTTACTTGCTACACCGATTCCTTGTCGGAATCACGTCACTAATTCTTACCTAAGGCGCCAGCCTGCTGCTTACGCGGCGGTCTTGGCGGCCTTCTTGCGCGCGGCGAAGCCGTCATAGTCCGCAAGCGCCAGCGCGCGCTCGAAGA
>Ga0182740_1002793_pt1 | contig 10340 bp, 7 predicted proteins | sample eDN5th37CKraftBY_FD_128872 | JGI IMG/M metagenome (GOLD analysis project Ga0182740, IMG submission 128872) | Enriched backyard soil microbial communities from Emeryville, California, USA - eDNA 5th pass 37_C Kraft BY (version 2) (version 2) | ecosystem: Environmental > Terrestrial > Soil >...
ATCGCGGGGATTCGATCCCGGGAAGCCGCCTTCGATGTAGTCGACGCCGAAATCGTCCAGTTTCTGCGCAATCAGCAGCTTGTCGGTGACGGAGAAACTGATGCCCTCGCCCTGCGTGCCATCGCGCAAGGTGGTGTCGTAGATCTTCACGGCGTTGCTCATGGAATCGTCGAGGTTTGCGGTCGTGCCGGCGGGTGGAGAGGGAGCTTTTCAGAGGTGACTGGTGGCCGGATCGCGCCCGGAACTGCGCCTTGTGCCGAGGGGCAAAAGCCGTAAGGTCGCGCCCAATGGCCTTCCAAGCCCCCCGCCATCCGCAGACCAACCGCGCCGGTCTGGTGCAGATCGCCACCCGCCTGAACATTTCGCCCTCGACCGTCTCGCGCGCGCTTCGTCCCGAAACGGCGCACCTCGTGCGAGAGGATTTGCGGCGCGCGATCCGGGACCTGGCGGAGAAACTTCACTTCTCGCCGAATCCCGGCGCGCGCATGCTGCGCAACGGCGTGAACGCCTCGCTCACGGTCGTGGTGCCCTTCGACGAGAACATTTTCTTCTCCGAATTCTACGGGCGTTTTCTGTCCGGCACGATCCACGCCGCGGCGGCGCGACGCTGGGACGTGCACATCTCGACGCTGCGGCGCGTGCGCGGCGCAGATTTTCGCGAAACGCTGCAGACGCTCAGCTTCGAAACGTCCGGTCTGATCTATCTCGCCGAGCCGCTGAGCCAGGAAGACGTGCAGAAAATCCGTGGTTTCCGGCGTCCGCTGGTGTTGACCAAATCGGCGCTGCCGCTCGGCACGAACGATGCGGACCTCGACGTGCCGGTCGTCGGCGTCGACAATCTCGAGGGCGCCCGTTCCGCCGCACGTTTGCTGCTGCAACTGGGTCATCGCCGCGTGGGCCTGCTGCTCGGCCCGCCGACGTCGCGCGACGCCCACGAGCGAAAGCGCGGCTATCTCGAAGTGCTGGAGAGCGCTGGCGCGCGGCCCCGCCCGGAATGGATCTTCGAGGGCGCATTCAGCGCGGATACCGGCCGGGCCGGCCTCGCGGCTGTGATGCGCTCCCGTGAGCGGCCGACCGCGGTGTGTTGCGCGAGCGACGAGATTGCGTTCGGCGCGATCGACGCCGCGCGCGCGAGCGGCCTGCGCTGCCCGGCGGATTTGTCAGTCGTCGGGTTCGACGACGGTCCGTGGGCAAATGCATGTTCACCGGCGTTGACCACGATCCGCCAGCCGCTCGCCGACATGTCGGAACGCGCGGTGAGCTTGATCGTCGAGGCGGCCACGCATCCGGACGGCGTGGTCCGCACCGAAACGAGCAACATGTCGGCTTCGATCGTGATCCGCGAATCCACGCGCGCCAACGCGGCGGGTTAAGCGACCGTCCCTCGCCTTTTCCCCATGGCCTCGCTCCGACAAGCCTTCAGCTGGTGGTGTTTCGTCAACCGCGGTCTCGACGCCGATACGCTGCTGTCCACGGCGCGACGTATCGGCTACGAAGCCGTCGACCTCATTCCGCGCGAACTCTGGCCGCTCGCCCGCCAGCACGGTCTCGCGATCTCCGCGGTCGACGGACACCGCTCGATCGTCGAGGGCCTGAACCGCCGCGAGCATCATGCGCGGATCGAACGCGAACTCCGCGACAACATCGCGGCCGCGAGCGCCGCGGGCGTGCACAGTTTGATCTGTTTCAGCGGCAGCCGCGGCGAGCTCGCCGACGAACCGGCGATCGCCGCCTGCGCCGAATTGTTGCGCAAGGTCGCGCCGGTCGCCGAAGCCGCCGGCGTCACCCTGAATCTCGAACTGCTCAACAGCCGCGTCGATCATCCCGACTACCAGTGCGACCGCACCGCCTGGGGACTGCGCGTCGTGCAGCAGGTCGATTCCCCCGCGGTGCGACTGCTGTATGACATTTATCACATGCAGATCATGGAAGGCGACATCCTGCGGACGATCCGGGAAACGTATCCGTGGATCGGCTACTATCACACCGCGGGCAACCCCGGCCGCGGGCCGCTGAACGACGACCAGGAGTTGAACTATCCGCCGATCTTCCGCGCGATCGAGCGCACCGGCTACCGCGGCTTCATCTCGCACGAGTTCACGCCGCAGCGCGACGTCGCCGCGGAGCTCGCAGACGCGTTTCGCCTCTGCGCGGAATCCTGAACGCCGACGCGCGGCCGCTCAACGCCGCAGGCGCTGCGTCGATTCGCGGAAGAAAACCGGCGGCACCACGAGCACCTCGCGCGGCGCATCGATCCCCGCCTGCAACATCCGAAAGAGCAGCGGCACCGCCTCGCGCACCATCGCCTCGTTGGCGCCGGCCACGGTTGAGAGCGGCGGATCGAAATAGCCGGCCAGCTCATAGTCGCCGACTCCCACGATCGCCACGTCGTCGGGGATGCGGATCTCGGCTCTCTTCAGCGCCTGATACGCCCCGACCGCGAGGCTGTCCGTCACGGTGAACAGGCCATCGAGCTGCCGTCCCTCCGCGAGAAACGCCTGCAACGTCGCCGCGCCTTCGACCGGCAGCAGTCCCGGGCTGACCAGCACCGCCGGATCCTGCCCGGTGCGCTCCCGGACCGTGCGGGAGAAGGCATCCATGCGGTTCGCCGTCGTGTGCGTCAGCAGGCGGCCATGCAAGATCGCGGGCCTCGTGCAGCCCGCATCGAGCAGGACCTCCGCGGCGCGACGGCCGACGCAGTCCGGGGCCTCGAGCACGCAGGTATAGTTTTGAATCCGCCGGCCGAGGATCACGACCGGATACGGCAGCCGGGCCTTCGCGAGGAACTGGTCGTCCTCCGGCAGCGTATTCGTAATGATGACACCGTGATACCTGTCCGCGTCGAGCAGGCCGGATTTTTCGCGGAGCTTGCCGGCGTGAAACATCTCGATCGCGACCGCGTAGCGCGTGTGCTCGCTGGTCTGTTCGTCGACCGCGCGCTGGAGCGCCTGCAGCGCCTGGCCCACCAGCGGGAGCGGCGCTTCGAACGAGGTGAAAATCGCGAGATCGAACTGGCGGGTGGCGGCCTTGTGCGTGCGCAACCGACGGCCCGCCATGTTCGGAACATAGCCCAGCGCGAGCGCCGCCTCGCGTATCCGACTGATGGTGTCCTGCGAAAGCCGCCGCTCGGTCCCGCGATTCGAGAGCGCGGAGGAAACGGCGCCGGGCGACACCCCGACATGCTCCGCGATCTCGTAAATCGTCACCGCTGGTTTGTGGCCGGCTTTGTTGGGCACGACCGGGTTATGGGGCAAAAGTCGCAATCGTTTCGAGGGAAATTTCGTCGAAAATCGGCCGCTACGAGCGAATCCGCGCCGCATCGAGCTTCGCGAGTTCGTCGTGCAGCACCGCGAGCGTGCGTTCCACCGCGCCGGCATTCGCCCGGTGCCAGCCGCCCGCGGCTTCCGCCATCGCCGCCCGCCGCGGCGCATCGGCGAGCAGCGCCGGCGCCTCGGACGCGAGGGCAAACTCATCCGCCGCTTCCGCCGCCGCGCCGCACGCCAGCAGTTCTCGCGCAATGGGACGGAAGTTGCTCATCCGGGGACCGAGCAAAATCGGTTTCCGCAGCGCCGCGGCCTCGACGGGGGTTTGCCCGCCTTCGTTCGGCGGCAGGCTCTTGCCGATGAAAACGAGATCCGCGAGCTGCGTGAACTTCCGCAATTCGCCCGTGGTATCCCCGACGGCGACGTCCACCTCGCCCGGCGCGGCTCCGTGGGAGCGGAAATGAAAGCTTACTCCGCTGCCGCGGATCAGCCGTTCCAGTTCCGGTCGCCGCTCGGCATGTCGCGGCACGAGCAGAAGCGAACACCGCAGCCCGCGGGCGCGCGCCGCGCGCAACGCCTGCAGCAACGCCTGCTCCTCGCCCGGCCAGGTCGAAGAGCCGAGCAGCACGAGTCCCTCGCCCAGCCCCAGTTCACGTAGCAACTGCTGTCGTTCCTCCGGCGCAAGCGGCGCGATCGCGACATCGAGTTTCAGATTGCCGGTCGTCGATATCCGTTCCGGCGATACGCCCAACGCGCGAAAACGCTCCGCATCGTGCTCGGAGCTCGCGAGCAGTCGGGTGATCCCGTGAAACAGCGCCCGGTTCACCGCCGGCCAGCGCGCCAGCCGACGGTAACTGCGATCCGACATGCGGGCGTTGATACACACCACCGGGACGCCGCGACGCTCGGCCTGGTGCAAATGTTCCGGCCAGCGTTCGCCTTCGGTGAGGATCACGAGATCCGGCCGGATCCTCCGCCAGGCGCGGACCGCAAACGGCCACCAGTCGATGGGGAAATAACCGAGCCCAAGAATCGTCTGGCCATAGCGATCGAGCGCGAGCCGGTGCCCGGTGCTCGTGGTGGTCGTGAGATAAATTTCCACGCCCTCGCGCTTCAGGAGCCCCTCGAGCAGCGGCGCGATCGCGAGCATCTCGCCGACACTCACCGCCTGCAGCCACACCCGTTTCGCGCCGCGTCGCTTGGGCGGAAGTCCCTCATGCGATCCGAACCGATGGGTAAACTTTTCCTTGTAGCCGCCGCGCCGCCGCATTCGCCACAGGTAGCGGGGCGCCAGGACCAGGAGCGCGGGTAGAAACAGAAATCGGTAGAGCCAAAGCATGGATGGCGGATCAGGCGAGGAAGGGGCGAACTTCACAACCACGCCGCATTTTTTCCGAGCCTTTTCCGTGGCGGGAAGTTATGCGTTCGGCGAACCGACGTCCGAGTTCCCCCAGCGACGCAACCCCGTTCGACGGCGGCCGTTTTCACCGGTTTTTTGCCACCGCGAGCTAGTCTTTCGAGCCGTGCTCCGCCCAACTCTCGCACGTGCCACATCGGGGATTTTCCCATCCGCAGCGCCGGGGCATGGCCCCATCGTTTCGCGTTTCCACGCGCACCCCGCCGCTCACGGGAGCCCATCGGCTCCTCCCCGCGCCGGCCCAGGATCCGCAGGTGCTGCGGCACGACGGCGCTTACTATTATTGTGAATCGACTGCGTCGGGCGTGCACATTCGCACGACGCAAACCCTCGCCGGCCTCGGCGCAAGCGAGCGCCGCAGGGTGTGGCGTCCGCCGGCGCGCGGACCGGTTTCCGCCAACCTCTGGGCGCCGGAACTGCACTGGATCGACGGCCGCGGCTACATTTATTTCGCGGCGGATGACGGCCAAAACGAACACCATCGCATGTGGGTGTTGGGCGCCCGCACCTCGGATCTCGCGGGCGACTACGAATTTCTCGGCGGACTCGAAACGGAGGGCTGGGCCATCGACGGCACGCCGTTTTGCGATGCCGCGGGAGCGCACTATTTTGTCTGGTCCGGCTGGCCCGGCGCGCAGGATGGGCAGCAGAACTTGTATATCGCGCGGATGAAGAATCCCGTGACGCTCGACGGGCCGCGGGCGCTGCTCGCGACGCCCACGGAATCCTGGGAGCGTCGCGGCCTGCCGCTGTGCGAGGGTCCGCAGATTCTGCAACGCGCCGGACGGACGTTCCTGATCTATTCTGCGAGCGGTTCGTGGACCGCCGATTATTGCCTTGGGTTGATGGAGCACCTCGGGGGCGATCCGCTCGAGCCGGGCAACTGGCGCAAGCACGGCTGCGTTTTCCGTCGCAACCGGCACGCATGGGGCGTCGGCCATTGCGGTTTTACGACCACGGCTGACGGACGCGACTGGCTGCTTTACCATGCAAAGACATCGGTCCGGCCGGGCTGGGCCGATCGCGAAGTGCGGGCGCAACCATTTCACTGGCGCGAGGACGGTTTGCCTGAATTTGGCGGGCCACTGCCGTGCACGGAGTCGGCAACGGCACTCGCGTTCCCGAGTCTGCGCATCGAGCCGGCGCTGGTCCGCAGCGCGTAGTTTCTGCATCACGTTTTCCGCGTGACACGCCATGCGGCGCGGGAAACCTGAGCCTGTGCTCCGGCACTTCGCCCTCCTTTTCCTGTTTCCGCTGCTGCTCTCGGCGCAATCCGATCCGATCTGGCCGGAAGTCGACAGCGACCTTCCCGCCGATCCAGGCCTGCGTCAGGCGCAGCTGGCCAACGGGTTTCGCTACGCGTTGCTGCGCAACGCCGAACCGAAGGATCGCGTTTCCCTTCGGCTCGTGGTGCGCGCGGGCTCGCTGCACGAACGGGACGACGAGCGCGGGCTCGCGCATTTTCTCGAGCACATGGTTTTTCGCGGGACGAAGCGTCATCCGAACGGAACGCTGACGGCAGAACTGCAGAAGCTCGGGATCGGGTTCGGCCCGGACAACACCGCGTTCACGCTGCCGGATTATACGATCTATCATCTCGAGTTGCCGGACACCCGCGATGCCACGCTGCGACAGGCCCTGGAGGTGTTTCGCGAATACGCGCAGGAAGTGACGTTCGATCCCGGATTGATCGAACGCGAGCGCGGCGTCGTGCTGAGCGAACTCGAAACCCGCAACACGCCCGGCGACCGTGCCGGCCGCGCGAATCTCGCGTTCCTGTTTCCTCAGGCTCGCCAGGTCGCGCGCGTGCCGATCGGCACCGCGGATGCGATCCGGTCGTTCACACGCGAACAGTTCGTGGCTTTTTACGATGCGTGGTATCGCCCCGAACGCATGGCGCTCGTGATCGTCGGCGATCTCGATCCGGCCAAAGTCGAGCCGGCGATCGCGGAGGTCTTCGGGGAAATGCGCGCGCGCGGACCGGCGCGCAACGACGTGATTGCCACGATTCCGGCGGAGGCATCGCCGTCCGGCATCCTCGTCTTCGCCGATCCGGGAATGATCGGCGCGACGTGCAGCCTGCAACATCCGTTTCCCGAGCCGCGCGCGCCCGATACGCAGGCGCGACGCGTCCGGCAGCTCCACCGCGCGCTCGCGTTTGCGATGTTCGAAAGACGCGTGACGCGACTGGCGGGCACCTCCACCGAGGGCTTCGTCGCGCCGGACGCCAGCATCGAGCATCCGGTGCCGGGCTGGGCGCTCGCGAGCTTCGGCGTATCGGGCACGATCGCCGACTGGAAAAAGTTCATGACGCAGGTGGAACAGGAACACCGGCGCGCGTTCTTCTTCGGTTTCCATCCCGGCGAACTCGCGGCGGTGCGCCGTGCGTTCGTCACCGGCTACGACGAAGCGGTGCGCACGCGCCCGACCCGCCCTTCGCCCTGGCTGGCAGGAGGAATCGTCGAAGCGCTCGTGCACGGCCACGTGTTCACGACGCCTGCCGCGGTGAAGGAGGATCTCGCCGTCGCGCTCGCCGATGCCACGCCTGCGCAATGTCTCGCCGCGTTTCGCGACGCATGGAGCCGGCAGGCGCCGCATGTGTTTGTGGCGACGCATCCGCAATTCGCGGTGGAACCGCAAGCCATCGCCAACGCCATGAACGAAAGCCGTCAGGTGACCGTCGAGCCGTTCCCCGAAATCGGCACGCCGGAGTTCGCCTACACGGATTTCGGCCCGCCCGCCGCGGCCATCCGGACCCGGCACGTCGCCGATCTCGACGTCGACCAGGCGGAGTTTGGCAACGGCGTGCGCCTCAATTTCAAACCGACGCCGTTCGAGGCCGACACGGTCCACCTCTACCTTCGCGTCGGCCGCGGCCGGCTGTCACAGCCACCAGGAAAGATCGGCCTCGACCTGCTCGCCAACCATCTCGTGCCGCAGGGCGGCGTCGGCCGCCACACGTATCAGGAAATACAAGACATCTGCGCCGACCACGCGGTGTCGGTCAACTTCTTCACCGATGACGATGCGTTCGCCATCAACGCCCGGTGCGCCCGCCGCGATCTCCTTTTCTGCCTGCAGATGATTGCGGCCCATCTCGAGGATCCGGCGTTCCGTCCCGAGGCGCTGCGGCAGATCCACGCGCATTTCGGCTCGATGTATTCGTCGCTGTCGGCGTCCGCCGGCGGCCCCATTTCCGCCAACGCGGAACGCGTGTTCGCCAACGACGATCCGCGCTTCGGCGTGCCCGCGCCCGAGGAACTCTACGCGCGCACCGTCGAGGAAGCCGCAGCCTGGCTGCGCCCCGAGCTCAAGCACGGCGCCATCGAGCTCGGCATCGTCGGCGACACGACGTGGGAGGAAGCGGCCGGCGCCGTCGCGCAGACGCTCGCCGCCCTGCCGGCGCGAAAGCCCTTTGCCGACGTCCGGCCGCGAGCGCTGGCGTTGGCCAAACCGAAGCGGCCCGCGTATCTGTTCACCACGCCGCCGCAGCTGCGCCAGGTCGCGCTCGCCTGGCTCTGCCCCGCGCCGGATGTCGCCGATATTTATCGCGAGCGTCGCTGCGCGCTGCTGGCGGAGCTGGTGACCGACCGGTTGCGCGTGCGGTTGCGGGAGGAACTGGGCGCGACGTATCACTGCACGGCTGATTTCGTGCGCCACGACAGCTTTGCGAACATGAGCTACTTCCTCGTTTACGCGGAGGTGTCGGCGTCACAGGCCGAGCAGGCTGCGGACGTCCTCCGCCGCGAGCTGATGGCGCTGCGAAAGGGCCGCTTCTCCGAGGAGGAGTTCGAACGCGTGAAAAAGCCATTCCTGCGCTCCCGGGAGGACGACCTGCGCACGAACAGCTATTGGGGTCACACGGTCCTGCGCGATGCCCAACAAAATCCGCTTCGCCTCGTCGCCGCGCGCGACCGCGCCATCGACACGCCGCGCATCACGCGCCGGGAAATCGCGCAGCTCGCGCGCCGCTACTTCGACGTGAAGCAGAGCTTTCATTTCGTCGCTTTTCCGGCCTCGGCCGGCCCGACGGTCACCGCGTTCGGCGCGCTGGCGCCCCACGCCTCCGATTAGCCGGCCGGCGACTCGCGTTGCGGCTCGTCGGCCGCGTCGCCCAGTTGCAGATTGAAAAGCGGGAGAAGGCAAAACAGGCCGGCGACGGTGAGTCCGAGCACCGCATAACCGGCGGCATCGTGCACCACGCCGTCGATCGCCTCCGGTCCGTGCCGATACGCCCACGCGGTCAGAAAAATCCCCCGCAACAGATTCGTGAGAAACGCGAGCACCAGCGCCGCGAGCACCAGCGCGATTTTTTTCCAGAGCCGGTCGAGAAAAATGGCGGCGAGAAACGATCCCGCGAAGAGGCACCCCGTGAGCGAGCGGATCCCGGAGCACGCATCCTCCACGCCGACCGTTCCGTTCGGCAGGACCAGCACGCTGCCCTGCTGCTCGATCGGCAGTCCCAAAATATCGAATACAAACGAAACGACGGTCACCACCTTTCGCAGCAGGAAAAGTTTCAGCTGCGACTCTACCGCCGAGACCATCGGCGCCGACACGAGCCACACCAGCACCGGAAACAGGAAGCAGGCGGTCAGACGGAGACGCGGGTCGTCGCGCCAGCGCCGCGCCGGCGTTGGCGTTCCGTCCGCTGCGGGAGCGTTCAGCAGCAGCAGTGGCAGCACGAGTCCGATCATCCCGAGCGTGATCGCCAGCGTGCCCGGCTGCGACGTCCCGGCGCCGGCGCGATAAAAGGTCCCGAGCAAGAACATCGTCGCGCCGCCCACGAGCATCAGCCCCACGCCCGCGGCGAGGACGAGTCGCGCGAATCCACGCACCCGCGGGCTCCCCGCCGCGCGGCAAGCAGCGAGCGCGTCCATGATCTTCGGCCAGCGATCATACACCGCAAAGATTGCGAATGCCGGCACGAGCCAGCCGAAGCTGTAATCGTCCTTCACCCGCCACCAATGCGACTGGTCCCACGCCACGAAGCCCCAAAACGCCACGCTCAATGCCAGCGCCGCCAAAAACGGCGCCGTCGATCCGGCAGCGAATGACGCGAACCGCTTCATGAAACAGGAAAGGAAGGGCGAACCATCGCGAGCATCCGGAAGCGCGCAGCCGTTGGCCAACCGCTGCGCGCTTCCGGCAAGCGTCAAACTGCGGCGACGACGATCGACGCGTTCGTCCCGCCGAAGCCAAAACTGTTGGCGAGCGCGGCGCGCACCTTCTTTTTCACCGCGGTGTTGGGCGTGAAGTTGAGACCGGTATCGCCGCACACCGGATCGAGGTTCTCGAGATTGATCGTCGGGGGAACGATGCCCTCCCGGATCGCTTTCACCGCGGCAAACACGCCCATCGCCCCGGCGCCGCCGAGCAGGTGGCCGACCATGGATTTCACGCCGCTGACGTGGAGTTGTGTCTTGTTCTCGGCAAACACGGTGGCGATCGCGGCCGCCTCCTCGCCGTCGCCGCCGGGCGTCGACGTCGCGTGGGCCGAGACATAATCGATCTCCGTGGGTTTCAGTCCCGAACGGTCGATGGCCGCCTGCATGGCGCGCGCCGAGCCTTCCGCCCCGGGCGCGAGCGACGACAGATGATAAGCATCGGCCGAGGCGCCGTAACCGCGCAGTTCGGCGTAAATCCGCGCTCCGCGTTTC